>Ga0100401_1003403_pt1 | contig 12085 bp, 9 predicted proteins | sample CryGeymeta201525_FD_80421 | JGI IMG/M metagenome (GOLD analysis project Ga0100401, IMG submission 80421) | Groundwater microbial communities from Crystal Geyser aquifers in Utah, USA - Crystal Geyser metaG 2015-25 | ecosystem: Environmental > Aquatic > Deep subsurface > Groundwater | place: USA...
CGGGTGAAAGCACTCGAGCAGGTGTCCCCACCGCTCCTGGCGACAAGGCTGCAAGAAGCCTCGTTGGACGGCGTATCAAGCAGGCATGAATAGGGTCGCCATTGGTTTTTGCACGGTGCTGTCGGCTTTTCTGCTGAGCCCAGCAAACGCCTCAAAACCCAACATCATCTTCATTTTAGCCGACGATCTGGGCTACTCCGACCTCGGTTGCTACGGCGGCGAAATCCAGACGCCAAATCTCGACTCACTCGCTAACAAGGGGCTCCGCTTCACCCAGTTTTACAACACCGGCCGCTGCTGGCCAAGCCGTGCCGCCCTGATGACCGGCTACTACGCCCAGCAAGTCCACCGCGACAAGCTTCCGGGGAGCAAAAAGGGCGGCGGACAAGGCAAACGCCAAAGCTGGGCACGCATGCTCCCCGACTTCCTAACACCCCTGGGCTACCGCAGCTACCACAGCGGAAAATGGCATCTCGACGGCACGGAAACCGAAGCGGGCTTCATCAAGCTCGACCAGAAGCAAAAGGACCTTCTCGGACTCACTGGTAACCCCGCAATCGACGGAGACGCACCAGCACGCGACTCAGACCCGGGCCGCGCCTACTGGTCCGATAACACGACTGACGATGTCATCGCCCATCTTCGCGACCACGCGAGACAGCATCCCGACCAACCGTTCTTTCAATACATTGCCTACGATGCACCGCACTTCCCGCTCCAAGCACCCCAGTCCGACATCCTGAAATACAAGGACCGCTATGACGACGGCTGGGAGCACATGCGCGAGCAGCGCTATGAGCGCATGAAAAAAGCGGGCATCGTCACCACGGGAATGTCTGATCTCGAACCCGAAGTGGGCCCACCCTACCCCTACCCCGATGCGGTCAAAAAATTTGGCCCTGGCGAGCTTGACCGGCCTCTCCCTTGGAGTGAACTCACCGGTGCCCAGCACCGCTTTCAGGCAGAAAAAATGGCCATCCATGCCGCCATGGTGGATCGGATGGACCAACAGATCGGCCGTGTCCTCGCCCAACTGAAAGCCATGGGGCAGTTCGAAGACACCCTGATCTTTTTCGCCTCGGACAATGGCGCGAGTGCCGAAATCATGATCCGCGGGAAAGGCCACGACCCGCAGGCCCGACCCGGAAGCGGCAGCACCCACCTTTGTCTTGGCCCAGGATTCTCTAGCGCCTGCAATACCCCCTTCCGTCGACACAAGGTCTGGACTCACGAAGGCGGCATCGCCACCCCTTTGATCGTCCACTGGCCGGCGGGCATTTCGAGCCGCGGCGAACTCCGCCACACCCCCGGCCACCTCATCGACATCGTTCCCACCATCCTTGATGTCCTGAACTCCGAGAAGCCCATAGAGTGGGAGGGCGAGCCGATCCCTTCCGCCCCCGGACGCAGCCTCTTGCCGGCCTTCGCAGAAGATCTTGAGATTGCGCGAGATTCCCTGTGGTGGCTCCACGAGGACAACCGCGCCATTCGGGCAGGCAACTGGAAACTCGTTTCCTCAAAAGGCGAACCCTGGGAACTCTACAACCTGAAAAACGACCGCGCCGAGACCCACGACCTCAGCAAAATGCACCCCGAACTTGCTCAGAGACTGGAGCGCCAGTGGCTCCAACAACTTGAGGAAATCACGACCCTCGCCACCACCACCAGTCGAGCGCCCTCAACGCCTCACAAGAAATTGTTACCATCGAAAAGAAGCCAATAACCCATCCAACCCATGACCTACTCCAAGCAAGTGATTTGCCTGCCCATCCTGCTCCTTTCCTTGATCGCGGGTTCACTGTCCTTCGCCGCCGAAAAGCCAAACATCATTTTCATCCTCACTGATGACCTCGGCTTCAACCAAGTCGGAGCGTATGGCGACACGCCGATCAAGACCCCGAATCTCGACAAACTTGCCGCCAACGGCATTCGCTTCACGCAGGCCTATTCGGGAAGCACCGTTTGTTCTCCCTCAAGAATCTCCCTCTTCACAGGTCGCGACGGCCGCCTTCTAAAGAACAACAGCAACTCCGCTAAACTCGAAGAAATCGATGTGACGATGGCTCACGTCCTGAAGCTGGGTGGCTATGACACGGCTCTGTTCGGCAAATATTCGATCGGATCGCAGATTGGATTCACTGATCCTCTCGCCATGGGATTCGATACCTGGTTCGGAATGTATTCCATCTTCGAAGGACACCGTCAGTATCCGACGATCCTCTGGCGTGATGGAAAGAAGCTTCGAATCCGCCAGAACGAAGGCGGAAAGAAGAACATCTACGCCCAAGAGGCATTCACGGAAGAAGCCATCGAGTATATCAATCAAGACCACCAAAATCCTTTCTTCGTGCTCCTAGCCTTCTCCTCCCCTCACGCCGAACTTGCCGTCCCGGAAAAGTATCTCGCGCCCTACCGTGGAAAATTTGAGGAAGTGCCCTACCTGGGCATGTCCACCGATAAGGATCGTGACAAATACGCCTGGTACTACCCCGAAAAGGTAGCCGAGCCATTCGCCACCACCGCAGGAATGATCACCGCACTCGATGACTACATCGGTCAGATCTACGCCACTCTTGAGAAAAAGGGGATCGCCGAAAACACCCTGATAATCTTTACCTCAGACAACGGGCCACACGACGAAGGCGGCGCAAGTCCCGCCTATTTCGAAGCCTCCTCGCCCTACAAAGGCATGAAGCGCGACCTCTATGACGGAGGCATCCACGTCCCGATGATCGCCCACTGGCCAGCGAGCATTTCCAAAGGCAGAGTCGACGCCACACCATGGGCCTTCGCCGACGTTCTCCCGACCTTTGCCGAACTGGCCGGAGTTGAGCTTACTCAAATCCCCCGCGTCCAAACCAACGGCGAATCGATCCTCGGCCTTTTGAAAGACGACCCACATGCGCTTCCCGAGCGCACCCTCTACTGGGAATTCGGGAAGTTCGCCGGGGATCCGAATTCAGGAATCATTGGCGAAGTCTTTCAAGCCGCCCGTCGCGGCAAATGGAAGGCCGTCCGATACGGCAAGGACTCCCCCATCGAACTCTATGACATCGATGCGGATCCCGGCGAATCGCAGGAGCTTTCCAGCAAGGAACCCGAGATCCATCGCGAGTTCACCAAGCTATTCGCAGATTACGAAGATTAACCCAATAGAACTCGTAACCGACAGAAAACCCACCCCTTGGCTGAAACACCGGAGAACTTGTAAGAATCGTTTCTTCAATTTTCTTGACCTTAATCAAGTGGAGGAAGAAGCTTTTGGCCGCAAACCCTGCAACCCAGAAAAACCCAAATGTCCGATCAGGAAGACCACAGTACTAACGAGTACGAGCGCACACCCGTACCCAATCACGCCCTCAAAGGACCAGGTAAATTCTGGGGTATGTATGCTGGCGAACACGCCGCCGGCACTGAGTTCATGATCGGCCCGCTCTTCCTTCTGGCAGGGGTGGCTTTGAAGGATATTTTTCTGGGCCTCTTGGTCGGCAATCTACTCGCCGTGCTTTGCTGGCGCTATCTCTGCGCCCCGATCGCCGTCCATTGCCGGATGACGCTCTACTTCCAGCTCGAAAAAATTGCGGGAAACAAACTCGTCAAACTCTACAATCTGGCGAACGGGATTCTCTTCTGCTTTCTCGCGGGAGCCATGATCACCGTTTCCGCAACAGCGGTCGGCATTCCCTTCAATATGGAAATGCCCACCATCGATGCGCTCTATCCGAACTCCGCCGCGTTCGTCGTTATCGTCCTACTCGTTGGCGCGGTGATCGCCATCGTCGCGACCAAAGGGTACGACGTTGTCGCCCGCTTCGCCAACGTTGCCTCCCCATGGATGGTTCTCGTCTTTCTCGCCTGCGGATTCGTCGCACTCAAACAAATCGGTGCTTCCGACTGGGAAGGTCTCAAGGGAGTTTGGACCAACTCGATCGATTTCTCCCAAGCACTCAGCGCCAAACCTTTCGAAGTGTCCTCGATCCAATCGCTTCTTCAACTCCTCCAGGAAAAACCTGAGCTGGTCCCACAAGCCCTTGAAGCATTCAAGGTTCCCAATCTCGAAGGGCTCGCCGACGTTACTTCCGCAAACTTCGCCGGTGCCGCCGCGAAATCCACCATGGGATTCTGGTCGGTTGCCCTGTTTGCCTGGTTCTGTAATTCCGCGATGCACATCGGCATGGCCGACTTGTCCGTCTTCCGCTACGCCAAAAAGCCCTCATCCGCCTGGGCCGCCTCCGGCGGGATGTTCGTCGGCCACTACATGGCTTGGATTGCAGCCGCTTTCATGCTCGCCGCACAGATTCGTGCCACCGGCGACTCCAACCCAGTCCCCGGACCCATGGCGGCAAACGTTGCCGGGCTTGCCGGGATCATCTGCGTCGTCGTCGCCGGCTGGACCACCGCGAACCCAACGATCTACCGCGCCGGCCTTGCCTTCCAAGCCATGATACCAGGCTCAACAAGAACTTCGATGACTCTCCTCGCAGGAGCCATTGCCACCATCGCCGGTGTGTTCCCCGCATTCGCCTGGAAGCTGCTCGGTTTCGTCGGGTTCTATGGCACCGTCCTCGCCCCCATGGGTGCGGTCATTTTTGCCGACTGGTATTTTGCCAAAAAAGCCGGCTTCAAGCAATTCGCCGCTGAAAAGAAAAACATCGGATTTAATCCCGCCGTCGCCCTCGCATGGCTCATCCCGGTCTCCATCGCAAGCTATCTCATCAAGGTCGTCGGCATCGAGCCCTGGTTCTGTATTCTACCATGCTGGATTGCGACCGCTATCCTACACGTGATCTTCAGCAAAATCTTCCAGAAACAAACCGCCTGAGACAAACCCATGAAAAAGCTCTATCCCATCATTTCCCTGATTGGCCTCGCGCTGACAATCCTCCCCTCCTTGGTTCATCTCCTCGGCAACCTCGATACCAAAACCACCTTCAATCTCATGACCGTCGGAATGGTCCTTTGGTATTTGGCTGCCACTCCTTGGCTGGCCTTCAAAAAAGACGACCTGGACACCTCGACCCAGGATCAGATCTGACCAAAAACCTCCTTCGAACCATGTCTCCACAGACCTCAAACAGCTACAGTGAAGCCACGGAACTCTACGCCACTTTAGGCGTCGACACCGAGGCCGCCCTCTCACGCCTCGCCAAGATCCCCGTTTCCATCCACTGCTGGCAAGGAGACGATGTGGGAGGATTTGAAAACAGCGGTGGCGAACTCGGTTCAGGACTCGCCGTCACCGGAAACTACCCGGGTAAAGCACGCACCGCTGACGAACTCCGCAGTGATCTTGAAAAAGCTCTCAGCCTGATCCCGGGAAACCACCGACTCAATCTCCACGCCATCTACTTGGAGTCCGAGACTCCAGTCGAGCGAAACGCGATCGAAACGAGGCATTTCCAAGGGTGGATCGATTGGTGCAAAGCTCAACACATCGGCCTGGATTTCAACCCGTCCTGCTTCTCCCACCCATTGGCGGATGCCGGGTTCACCCTCTCGTCAGCCGACGACGGAATCCGCCAGTTCTGGATCGATCACTGCAAAGCCAGTCGCGCCATCGCCAACGATATGGGGGCCCAGCTCGGATCAAAAGCGGTCACCAACATCTGGGTGCCAGACGGTTTCAAGGATACCCCAGCCGATCGCATGGGACCTCGCCAGCGGCTCAAGGCATCGCTCGACGAAATCCTCACCAGCCCCACACCGCACAACATCGACGCCGTCGAATCAAAACTCTTCGGCATCGGATCTGAAGCCTACGTTGCTGGCTCCCACGAATTCTACATGGGCTACGCCATCGAAAAACAGATCGCCCTCTGCCTCGATGCCGGTCACTTCCACCCGACCGAGGTGATCTCCGAAAAAATCTCGGCCTGCCTTCTTTTCGTACCCGAGCTTCTCCTCCACGTCTCTCGCGGCGTGCGCTGGGATTCCGATCACGTCGTCACGCTCAACGACGAGCTTCTCGCCATCACCCGCGAGATCGTCGCCAATAATGTCGAAGACCGCGTCCACGTCGGACTCGACTTTTTCGACGCCTCGATCAACCGCGTCGCGGCCTGGACGATTGGCGTGCGCAACACCCTGCGCGGACTTCTGATCGGCTTGCTCGAGCCGACCGAAATGATCCGGAAGGCAGAAATGGAAGGTGACTACACCACCCGACTCGCTCTTCAAGAAGAAGCCAAGACCCTTCCGATCGGCGCGGTCTGGGATGAATTCTGCCGTCGCAACGACTCACCGGTCGGCGCTGCCTGGTTGAATGATATTCGCTCCTACGAGCGCGATGTCCTTTCCCTCCGTGCCTGAGTCCCTACTCCGCCGCGTCCTAACAAACATCGTTCCGGATCGATTCTGGCAGTGATCTGCCCCCTATCCTCACCGCCATGATTCAGCGTCTTCTTCTCTCTGCGATCCTCGCCTCCTCGCTTCACGCCCACACGGTCACCGGCCTGCAGGTGGAGCACCGGATCAACCCGGTTGGACTCGACGATCGTCACCCGCGTTTTCAATGGCAGCTGGCGGGCGAGACTCCGGGACTCGCGCAGTCAGCCTATCAAATCATCGTCATTACCGCAGCGGAATCCATTTCTAAAGATATTGGCGACCTCTGGGACAGCGGAAAAGTCAGCTCTTCAGCGTCCCACGTCACCTACTCCGGAAAGGATCTCCCATCGTCGTCCAACATCTACTGGAAAGTCCGTACTTGGAGCACCAGCGACGAAGCATCGCCATGGAGTGAGACTCAGACTTACACCACCGCTCTCATCGGTTCTGAACCAAGCGCGGCATGGATCTCCTTCAAGGATGCATCACCTTTCCACAAGAAAGCCAAGAAACTCCATCTCCCCGCCCCTCGCTACTACCGCAAGTCACTCACCCGTGACAAACCGATCACCAAAGCCATCGCCTACGCCTCGGCCCTTGGCATCTACGAACTGCACCTCAACGGCCAACGTGTCGGCGACACCTACTTCGCCCCCGGTTGGACGAACTACCGCAAACGCGCCTACTACAACACTTACGATCTCACTTCCCAGCTTCAAAGCGGTACCAACACCCTCGGCGCGATCGTTGCGGACGGATGGTACGCCGGCTACCTCGCCTACGGCAAACTCGTCGGCTACGGGCCTTACAAAACCGGACGCAACATCTACGGAAAAACACCTGCACTGATGGTGCAGCTCGAACTCACCTACGCTGACGGTTCCAAGGAAACCATCGCCACCGACCCCACCTGGAAAGTCACCACCGGCCCCGAATATGAAGCCGATTTCCTCATGGGGGAAGCCTACGACGCCCGCAAGGAACTCAGCAATTGGTCATCTAACAACTACGACGACAGCGCTTGGCAAAACGCCATCCTCGCCAAAGACAACGGCTCCCACAAACATCTCTTCATCGACCGTTTCAAAAAAGAAGAACAAGAGTTCGGCTTCATCAAACCACCCGTTCTTCAGGCCTACCCCGCCCAACCCGTCCGCATCACAGAAGAGCTCCCCGCCAAGACCGTCACCGAACAAAAGCCCGGCACCTACATCTTCGATCTCGGCCAGAACATCGCCGGCCTGATCCGACTTCAAGTCAATGGAAACGCGGGTCAAAAGCTCACCATCCGATACGGCGAAGTCCTTCACCCGGACGGCCGACTGATGACAGAGAACCTCCGCAAGGCACGCTCGACCGACACTTATATCTGCAAAGGCGATCCCGAAGGTGAAACTTGGACCCCACGTTTCACCTCGCACGGCTTCCGCTACATCGAGGTCTCCGGACTAACAGAAACACCCGGCACCGACATGATCACCGGCCTCGTCATGCACTCCGACACGCCATTCTCCTCCGGCTTCGAGTGCTCCGATCCAAGCGTCAACCAAGTCTACAAAAACGCCGTCTGGACCCAGCGCGGCAACTGGATCGACCTTCCCACCGACTGCCCCCAGCGCGACGAACGCATGGGCTGGACCGGTGACGCCCAGATCTACGCCACCTCCGCCGCCTATCACGCCGACGTCGCCGCCTTCTTCAAAAAGTGGCTGCGCGAGCTGGAGGACGACATGACCCCCGAAGGCTACTACCCAAGCTACGCCCCCTACCCCTTCGGCCACGGCGGTGCCATCCATGGCACCGCCTGGTCAGACGCCGGCATCATCGTTCCTCACTCGATCTGGAAAGCGACCGGCAACCCGGACTTCTTCGTCAATCACTGGCCAGCCATGACCAAATTCATGGAGGCCCGCAAAAAGCACGACCCCGAACTGAAAGGCTCAGCCTTCGGAGCGCCTTGGGGCGATTGGCTCAACGTCAATGATCCGACCCCACACGCATACGTCGACCTCTGCTACTTCGCCCTCGTCTGCAAACAGATGACCGAAATGGCCGATGCCCAGTCGCTCAACGATGAAGCAAAGAAATACCGCGACTGGCTCGAAACCCTGCGTAAAAACTTCCGAGCCAATCATCTTCAGCCCGACGGCACCATCGTTCCAACATCCCAATCCGCCTACGTCCTCGCCCTCGACTGCGGCCTTCTAACAGACCGCGCGGAGCGCAAAACGGCCGGAGCTCATCTCGCCAAGCTCCTCCAATCCAAGTCAGGCCCGAAAGACACCGGCATGACCACCGGTTTCCTCGGCACGAAGCCCCTGCTTCCCGTTCTCACCGATACGGGAAACCTCGACCTCGCCGTCCGCCTCATGCAGTCTCGCAAATTCCCGTCATGGGGATACGAGGTCAAAAACGGAGCCACTACCATCTGGGAGCGTTGGAATTCCTACACCGAAGAGCACGGCTTCGGAGGTGCCGATGGCAAGATGAATGCCGCGATGAACTCCTTTTCTCACTATGCGTTCGGCGCGGTCACCGAATGGATGATGTCGACCCTCGCCGGCATCGCTCCCGCCGAACCCGGCTACTCGAAGATCCTGCTTCACCCGCATTTCCCCTCAAAGGACGCGACCACCGAAACCGAAACCATCTCCTGGGTGAAAGCTCATCACGACTCCCCACACGGGCGGATCTCAGTAAGCTGGAAACGCGACACCGATGATTCGCTCATCTACGAAGCCACGATTCCTCCGAACACCACCGCAGAGCTCATTCTTCCACAGAGCTCTCCTTGGAAATCAGAGAACCCACCAACGGTTTCTAAAACCCTTCTTCCCGGCACTCACCGCATCGTGGTGAACCGTGGCTAAGGAAACCACAGCTGCGTTCATTTACACACAGGCCAGCCTCAAGAGGTCAGCCCTTCTTACTTCAACCACAACGACCAGAGCCCATCATCGTCCCCATGCGATTCCTCTTCATCCTACTCGCCACCATGACCCCCTTGGCCGCAGGTAAGGCGAACACGAGACCAAACATCGTCTTCATCCTCGCCGATGATCTCGGCATCACCGACATCAACGCCTTCGCCAGCCACTTCACGGGCGAGGCACCCGAGAAGCTCTTCTACGAGACACCCCACCTCGACAAGCTCGCAGCCGACGGCATTCCCTTTTCCAAATCCTACGCCAACCAACTCTGCTCCCCCACCCGCGCTGCCATCCTCAGCGGTCGCATCGCGTCCCGGCTCGGCTTCACCACCGCCACCCCAAATACCCGAACCTATTTCAATCAAGGCATGCAAGTCCCCGAGGGCGCGAACCCCCATGACGCCTTCGCTCATCAGGACAAACTCAAAAACCCTCGAGCTTGGATCAATGCCAGCTCCAACACCGCGCTCGACCCCAAAATCCCGACGCTTCCCCGAGTCCTGAAAACCCATGATGCCGCCTTCCTCGGAAAGTGGCATCTTGGTGGCCACGGAGTATCCACTCTCCAACCCGCGGCCCACGGATTTCGCGAGCTCGCCTTCGCCGACATGGGCGGCTCCGCCTACTTCAAGTGGCAGAACTCCTGGAACAATCGCAAACCAAGCTTTGCCACCCAACCCGGCGAATACCGCATCGGCCAAGCCGGTCCACCTACTGGAGAAAACTACCTCACTGATGATCTAACAGCACGAGCCTGCAACTTTATTCGCGGGCGCGCCGCCCTTCCAAAAAGCGCCAAACCCTTTCTTCTCTACTACTGCCCCTTTGCCGTCCACACGCCCTTGCAAGCACCGCCAGAGGACATCGCCCACTTCGCCAAGAAAGAGCAACTCGGGCACCTCGGACACGACAACGCGACCTACGCCGCGATGCTCAAGCACCTCGATACCTCCCTTGGGAAAATCCGCAAAACCCTCAACGAAACCGGCATCTCTAACAACACCATACTCATCTTCACTTCGGACAACGGCGGCGTCGAATACACCGACCCCGCCGCAACCGACAACCACCCCTTCAAAGGTGGAAAAGCCTGCCTCTATGAAGGTGGCGTCCGCGTCCCGACCATGATCTTCTGGCCCGGTCATTTCGAAGGCGGCACCTGGTGCGATCAGGTTATCGATGCCACCGATTTCCTCCCCACCCTCGCCGAACTCACCGGGAATCCACTGCCTTCAGACATCGACGGCCAAAGCATCGTCAAAATCCTCCAAGCCCCTGAAAAGGAACAGCCAGCCCGCACCTTGATCTGGCACTACCCTTTCAACGTCATCGTCAAGCACCCCGACCACGGCACCCCGCTGACCCCTCACTCCGCCATCAGCGTCGGTGACCACAAGCTGATCTGGGACTGGCACGGCAGCCTCGAACTCTACGACATCGCAAACGATCCTTACGAAAAGAGCAACCTCGCCTCACAGAAGCCCGAGCTAACCACTGCCCTCCATACCCAGCTCAAGAAGTGGCTCAAGGAAAACGTCGCCCAAGCCTACCTTCCCACACGCAACCCGAACTTCGATCCGCAAGCTCCAGGACAGGCATTCCCTTTCAAAGACCTGCGTTAATCCGGAACGCTCAACTTCAACTTCCGAAACAGCATCTTCTGATGCACCCCCGGATGGAGTTGAAGACCAATCGGACCTTTATCTGGAATCTTGATCCCCGTGTAGTCAACGAACTCTTCCCCATTCAACCAAGTCCGGATCCGCTTGCCTTCGACCACGATCTTGATCGTGTTCCACTCGCCCCACTTGTGAACCTCCTTCACCTTGTCTGAAGTCGCCGGATAGCCGCCCTTGCCATCAACGGGAGCATAAATGCAACCCGTGAGATCGACCTTCAGTGACCGCGAAATGCCCATCTGCACTTGATGGGATTCCCCTCGGACAAAGACCCCGGAATCAAAATCCTTCGACTCCGTCTTGAACTCAAGCGTCAGCTCGAAATCACCAAACTTCTCATCCGTCCACAGGATTGAGTTCTTCTTATCGGGATTGTCTCCGAGGATCTCACCATCCACGACCTTCCAGTATTTGCCAGCCTCCTGTTTGGCCTTCTTGTCTTTCGCCGTCCATCCGCTCAGGTCCTTGCCATTGAAAACCTCAACCTCTTTGGCATGAAGTAGTCCGAGCGGAAGGAAAACCGACAGTAGGCCGGCGACAATGGGATTCATGGATTTTTTCATCGGAAATCACTACGCCTCAACGGCTCGTCCTCTTCCAGTCATTTCGCCATCCAGCCATCTACTGGAAAAAATCGCGCCAACTGAATCCTAGCCCTGTAGATGTCCCACCCCTCACGTCAGGGTTGGCCCATGAAAGTCACCCGACGCTCCTTCGCCCATCTCATCGGCAGCCTTTTCCTCCTTCCCCAGATCGCTCCTGCACGGGAAACCAAGCGCCTCCCCCTAGCGCCCACCTTTCCTGTGCAGGAGTCTTCCGATCCCATCGCCACCCGCTTCCTTGAAGCCATCGTCATCCACGAGTCTGTCCCCCTTTTCTATCAGGGCGGTGAAACTCCAGGAGTCTTCCGTCGTTTCGTCCCCACCTCCCTCTACCGCCTCACCCCCGGCGGACCGATCTTCGCCACCGGCCACTGCCTCCTCAGAAACGCCTCCCGCACCCTCCGCCTCGACCGCGTGCGCCTCGCCTGAGCCACATCAGACCTCCCGACACGTCCCTTCGGAAACCGAGAAAGTCCCCATCCGGCCCAATCCCCCGGCCGCATCCAGCCAGTCAAGGTGGGTCGTCGTGATCCACTTCTGCGCATCC
>Ga0100401_1003428_pt1 | contig 12026 bp, 5 predicted proteins | sample CryGeymeta201525_FD_80421 | JGI IMG/M metagenome (GOLD analysis project Ga0100401, IMG submission 80421) | Groundwater microbial communities from Crystal Geyser aquifers in Utah, USA - Crystal Geyser metaG 2015-25 | ecosystem: Environmental > Aquatic > Deep subsurface > Groundwater | place: USA...
AGGATACCAGTCTCGCGCTTCATGGGTGCTGTCCCTTCTGCAACCATTCGCGACGGCCAGCCGGCGAGGATGAAATTATCTGGGAACAGGACGGCATCAGCGGCATGCGCTATGTGATGAAAGTCCAGGTACAGAACAGCGGCGGGACCGTTCGCGCCGAAGCTGGCGCACTGGTGGTCGATGGCGCGGATACCGTCACCCTGCTGCTGGCGATCAAGACTGGGTTCGAGGCCTGGGACCGCGAGCCGAATGACGATTTCACCGCCTTGGAGGCGGATTGCGACGTGCCGTTACGTGAGGCGGAAAAGGCGGGGTGGGAGGCCATCCGGTCAGCGCATGTTGATGACTATGGTGCGCTCTACCACCGTATGAATCTGCACCTGGGCACGGGCGACGACCGTCCGACCGACGCGCTGCTCCAGTCTGTGGACGATCCGGCCGCGAAGACGGCGCTGGTCAACCAGGTCTTCAATTTCGGGCGCTACCTGCTGATCAGCGGTTCGCGTCCGGGCACGCAGCCGGCGAACCTACAGGGCATCTGGAACAACAAGCTGATCGCCCCCTGGCGCTCCAACTACACGACCAACATCAACACCGAAATGAACTACTGGCCAGCCGAGACCACGAATCTGACGGACTGCGCCGAACCGTTGTTCCAGATGATCCGCGAGCTGTCCGTTTCCGGTCGGCGTCCGGCCCGCAAACTTTATAATGCACGGGGCTGGTGTGCCCACCACAACAGTGACCTGTGGCGCTACCCCTACACGGGGGGTGGCGCGGCGCAGCATGCGTTCTGGCCGGTTTGCAGTGCCTGGCTGTGCCAGCATGTCTGGGAGCATTTTGTCTTTAGCGGCGACCGCGCGTTCCTGGCGGAATTCATGCCGATCATGAAGGACGCGGCCGCCTTCCTGCTCGACTTCATGGTCGAGACCGATGACGGGCAGTTGACCACCTCCCCGTCAACCTCGCCGGAAAACCGCTTTATCGTTCCCGGCACGGGAGAGAAGGCCAGTGTCTGCGAGGGCAGTGCCATGGATCTGACAATGATCCGGGAACTGTTCGAGAACATCCTGGCCGGGGCGGCCGTTCTCGGCGAGCGCGATGGATTGGTTGCGGAAGTCGACGAGGCACTTGCGAAACTGGCGATGCCGACGATCGGGGCGGACGGGCGTCTGCTCGAGTTCGGTATCGAGGCGGTCGAGCCGGAACCCAAGCACCGGCATATCTCGCATCTCTACGGCGTCTATCCCGGCTGTATGTTCAGGCGCGAGCAGTTGCCGGACTATTTCGAGGCCTGCCGCCGCTCGCTGAATGCGCGGGGCGACGAGAGTACCGGCTGGGCCATGGCGTGGCGCGTGGCGATGTGGGCGCGTTTCGGCGAGGGTGACCGGGCACTCAAGGTGATCGGCAACCTCCTGCGCTTCATCGATGTCGGTGCGGGCATGAACTACAGCAACGGCGGCGGGCTTTATGCGAATCTCTTTGATGCGCATCCACCCTTCCAGATCGACGGCAACTACGGGGTGACGGCCGGTATCGCGGAGATGCTGATGCAGTCGCAAATGCAATTTCGGATTTCGGATTTCGGAACTCGGAACTCGAAATCCCCCACCGTGGTCATCGCCTTGCTGCCGGCCTTGCCGAAGGACTGGGCGAGCGGTTCCGTGCGGGGGTTGTGTGCGCGTGGCGGTTTCGAGGTGGATATCGAATGGGATCAGGGGCGGCTAAAACGGGTGGAAATCCTGTCGAAGGCCGGCAATCTCTGCGAGGTGCGTTACGGAGGCAAGCGCGTGGTGGTGGAACTGGCGGCAGGAAAGCGGAAGGTTATAAAAATGTAGGTCGGGCACCCCTGCCCGACCTACACGTTTGGTGCAAGGCGAATAATGGAATGGGTAACGGCATGATATACGGACTGATTTTTCTTTCGGGGTTTGCGGGACTGGTTTACCAGGTGCTCTGGATGAAGCAGCTCGGCTTGCTGTTCGGTAGTACCTCGCATGCGGCCGCAGCCACATTGGCGGCCTTCTTCGCGGGGCTGGCGGTAGGCGGCTGGTTCTGGGGACGCCGCGCCGCGCGCATGCGCAATCCGCTGCGGGCCTATGCCTGGCTGCAGGTCGGCATTGCCGCCACGGCCGTGATGTATTTTGTGATCCTCGCGCTTTTCTATCGTTTTTATCCGGCCCTCTACCAGCATGTCGATGCCCATACCCTTTTGCTGGCCATCAAATTCGGCCTCTCCCTGCTGCTGATCTTTCCGCCCGCCTTCTGCATGGGCGGCACGATCCCCGTCATGGGACAGCATGTGATCCGGAACCTCGCACGCTTCGGCGTGGTGTCGGCCTTGCTGTATGGCGTCAACACGCTGGGGGCGGCCCTGGGTGCCTATTTTGCCGGTTTTCACCTACCCCTGTGGCTCGGGTTCAACGCCACCTACGCCGGGGCGATGGCGATCACCGCGGGAGTGGCTGCCGTGGCTTTCCTGCTGGCAAGTCAACCCGGAGCCGCGGTCTACAAACCGAAAGCCGTGTCTGCCGCCATGGTGCGGCCGCTCAGGCGCAAAGGCCGCTGGCCTTTGCTGGCAGTCTGTTTCCTCTCGGGGTTCGGCGTGCTGGCCCTGGAGGTGGTCTGGACGCGCATGTTCACCCAGGTGCTGGAGAACTCCGTCTACACGTTCTCCGCCATCCTGGTCGTGGTTCTGCTGTGCCTGGCGGGCGGAGCGCTGATCAGCTCGCTGCTGGCGCGGCTGGCCGTGCCGCCGCGTTATCTGCTGGCGGGACTGCTGCTGCTGGGTGGCGTGGCGGTGTCGGTGACGCCGTTTGTGTTCATGCGCCTGACCGATAACCTGCAGATTCTGGTCTCGATGGGAACCTGGCCCGAGTACATGCTGCTGATTTTCCGCAATGTGGTGCTGACCATCGGTCTGCCGGCGTTGGTGCTCGGGACGGTATTCCCGTTCCTGATGAAGGCCGAGGAGGCCTATGCCGATTCGGCAGGCCGGAGCATCGGCGCCCTGACCGCGGTCAACACGGTTGGCGCCGTGCTCGGGGCGCTGGTCTGCGGATTCGTGCTGCTTGAATGGCTCGGCATGTGGCGCACGATGCAGGTGCTGGCTGTACTTTATCTGGCCGGTGCGCTGGTCCTGCCGGTCGGCTGGGATGCCAAGGGTATCGCCATCAAGCTGGCCGTGATTCTCGTGCTGCTGTTGCAGTTCGCCGGACTGGATCCGTCCGGACTGCCGATCAACAGCGTCGACAGTATGCGTCCGGACGAGCTGATCCTGGAGACCTGGGAAGGCAGTGATTGCACGGTGGCCGTCGCGCAGAGTCGCCACGGGTTGTCGATCAAGATCAACTCGCATTACGGTCTCGGATCGACCGGCGCCCTGATGCCGCAGAGGATGCAGGCGGCCTTGCCCCTGATGGTCTATCCGGAAACGGAAAGCATCTTCTTTCTGGGGGCGGGCACCGGCATTACCGCCGGCAGTGCGCTCGACCCGCAGTTCGCGCACGTCAAACGGATAATCGCCTGCGAACTGGTTCCCGAGGTCGTCACCGCTGCCCGGACGTACATCACGAATGTGAATGGTTATGATTTCACCGGCGGGCTGTTTTCCGACCCGCGTGCCCGTGTGCTGGTGGAGGACGGACGTCACTACCTGATGGCATCCGGCGAACGGTTCGACATGGTCAACTCCGACCTCTTCGTGCCCTTCCGTTCCGGTGCCGGCAGTCTCTACAGTCGCGAGCATTTCCGGAGCGTCCAGGCCAGCCTCAATCCTGGCGGGGTATTTGTCCAGTGGCTGCCGCTCTACCAGCTGACCGAGTACGAGGTCATGATTATCGCCCGGACGATGCTCGACGTGTTCGACCAGGTCACGCTCTGGCGCAACAACTTCCAGCCCGGCGAGGAGGTCATCGCCATGGTGGGACACCGGGACGCAGCGCCGTTGTCGGCGACGGCACTCGATAGTCGCGAGGACAAGCGGCTTGCGGTGGCCGGCAAGGGGGTCTGCGATCTGGAACAGTTGCAGTTGCCGCTCAATTCGCAGACAATCCTGTTTTTCTATGGCGGGAACATGACGGCGGCGGCCGATTTGTTCGCGGACTATCCGCTCAATACGGATGACAAGCCCCTGATCGAGTATATGGCCCCGCGCACGTGTCGCAACCGCAAGGATACCGCCATCCCCTGGTATGTCGGCCCCCGGCTCGCCGAGCTGGTGGATGAGATCCAGCGGCGCTGCCCGCCCGAATCGGATCCCTTCCTGGCCAACCGTTCGGAAGCGGATCGGCGCTTACCCGTGGCCGGGGCGGCCTACCACTGGGCGCGGATCTGGGATGTGATCGGCGATCCGGTCAAGTGCCACGCGGCCTGGGCGCGGTTTCTGCGGGAGTGGCTTTCTGAGTAAAGTCGAAAGCTGAAAGTCGAAAGTCGAAATTGATGCGGAAGGCGGAAGACAGGAGAGTTGAGAGTTGCATCCCGCCCGGCGTCATGGAGTCATTGGTCATGGAGTCCTAAGGAGAAATGGTATGACAGCATTGAAACGGATGGAATCGCCGCGGTTGTATGTGCCGGCGGATGTGGTTGAGAATCTGCCGACGAAACTGCACAGCCCGTATCTGGTGGAGATGGCTGAGCGGGTGGTTGCGGCCGCTGACGGGGTGGTTCGCGTGAAGCCTTTGGCTGAAGGCGTTTCGGCCTCATGGCAGCACGGCACCCGCCAGATCGACTCGCAGCTCGGCTGCCTGACAACCGCCTGGGTGCTGACGCGCGACCCGCGCTATCGCCGGGCGGCACTCAAACATCTGGCCGGGCTGACGCAGTGGAACCAGATCAGCTGCGAGGCCAACAGCGCCACACCAGCCGATGCGGATATGATGTTCTGCCTGAGCTACGGTGAACTCTCGGCAACCGTCGGGTTGATGTATGACCTCTTCCGACCTGATCTGGCGGATGGCGAACGCCAGATTTTTATGGCGTTTCTCGACAAGTTCCTGATGCGCGCGGCGGTCAAGGCGGTTGAATCCGCGCCCTGGTGGGCCAACAAGGAGTGGTCGAACTGGAACGGGGTGTGCGCCGGTGGCATGGGCATCATGGCACTGGCATTCCACGGGGACCATCCGGATGCCGAAAAGCTGCTTCCGTTTGTCGATGGCTCGCTGGACGAGTATTTCAAATCGTTCATCAAAAACGGCGGCGGTTGCCATGAGGGCACCGGCTATTGGAACTACGGCATGAACTACGCCATGCGCTATGTCTTGAGCTGGGAGCATTGCGTGGGCCGGAAGCATGCGGCATTGCAAATCCGTGAGCTGCGCCAGTCGCTCTTCTTCCCGCTGGATTTCACCGGTATCACCTTTGGTGACAACGACGGCTGGGGGCCGACCTGTTTCTACTTCCTGCTGGCCAAGCGCCTGAACGAACCGCAGGCCGCGCTGAATGCGGCCGCCTATCTGCTGGGTGAGGCGAAAGCGTCTCGCAAAGCGGTTGCCGGTCGCGTAGAGACGGGCGAGCTGCTGTTCGCGTCCAATGCCATTCCGTCCGCGGCGGAGATGGAGGCGCTGAAAGCCTCGCACGAGCAGCAGAAGGTGCCGGTGGCGCGTGTCTACAAGGGCATGGACTGGGCGGCACTGGCGGATGACGAGGCCTTCCCGCAGTTGCGTCTGGCGCTGCGCGGCGGATCGAGCACGATCGCTGGTCACGGTATGCTCGATCTGCTCAGCTTCCGTTGCCGGGTCAACGGCGCGCTGATGATCACCGACCAACAGGACGGCCCGTATATGCAATCAACCTTCACCAAGCGGGGGACGGAGCTTTACGGCCGCAGCGCGGCTTCGAAAAGCACGCTGTTCATTGATGGACTGGGGTGCGACGGCAATGTCACCTGCGACAAGACCGAGGTCGTCAAGGGCGACGGTCTGCTGGGGATCCGTATCGATGCCTCTCACATCTACCTGCCGCGCTGGAAAGATAAGTTCGTGGGTCGGCTGGTGCTGCTGGTGGACAACCGCTACTGGCTGGTGATTGATCATATGCTGGGGAGCGATGCGGTCGACAAGCACTGGATGGAGTCGCGCTTCCACACGCTGGCCGAGGCCACTCAGGGGCGCAACGCGGTCGCGCTCAAGAGTGGCAAGGAGCGCCTACAGATGACGTTCGCCGCGCTGGGGCAGGGGATGCTGCAGCAGTCGCTGGGTATGCCCTCGACACCCAATGTTCCGCGGACCACCATCTTCCGCTGGCTGGGAAAGGCCTGCCTGGCCGACAATCTGCACGTGGTGGCCCTGAATCCCGGCTCGCAAAGACTTCGCCTTGCCGTCAGCAATTCCAAGGCCAACCGCTACGCCATCGACATCAAGGAGCCCGGCGGGCAAGCTCGCCGGATCGTCCTCAATACGCAATTACGGTTGCGGTAGTCTGCGTTGGGCGGGTAGGGGGATATGACGGAGGCACTTGCAAAACCCCTCGCTGTGCCCGGCTTCAAGCGGGCACAGCGAGGGGTTTTGCAAGTGCCTCTAGTGTCTATAAACGTATCGGTGAATTGATGGACTCTATCTGGGCGACCTTCCTGTCGCGCTATGGTCATGCATTCGTGGCGGGACGGTTCGGTGATGACCTCGGGTTCAAGTCCTCGCTGTTGACGCACCCGTCCACGCTCCGGGAGCATGTGTTTCCCGTCTATAAGCGGATCATCGCCCGTGTACATGCGGCGGGATTGCCGTTTCTGCTGCATTCCTGCGGCTGCATCTTCGAGGTCATGGAGGACATCCTGGCGCAGGGGATCGATGCCAAACATTCGAACGAGGACGGTATCGCGCCTTTCGAGCGCTGGATTGCCGATTATGGCGATCGGATCGGCCTTTTCGGCGGCTTCGATATGGACTTTCTCTGTTCGCATGACCAGGATACCGTCTGTCGGGCCGTCTGCGAGCAGGGGCGCCGATTCCGCGACCGGGCCAAGGGCTATGCGCTGGGATCGGGCAACTCGATCCCGGACTACGTGCCGGTCGAGAATTACCTGGCGATGATCCGGGGAGCGCAGGCAATACGAGCGGAGGGGTAGGTAAGCCAGCAACCACTGGGGTGGGCGAAAACGAGTGGGGTAACTTTGGGCGGGAGTTCGGTGAACGAGAACGGCGACGAGAACGGAAAACGAGTGGGCATTTGAATCGTCATCCGTTCTCGTCGCCGTTCTCGTCAACCGAAATGGACAGACAGTAGTTGTGTTTGAAGAGTGAAAACACTACAACATGTTGTGGGCGGACTTGAAGTTATAGGCCAGAGGAAATGCATATGCTAGAGACTTTGCAGGCAAGGCTGGTTGAGACGCGGGTGGCACCGGCGGCGGTTCGCCGCTTGGACGACGGCATGCTGTTCGTCGCGTTTCCGCGGGCGGCTTTCGGGACGCTGACCGTCGCGATGGAGCCGCAGGCGCAGGCGGTCACTCTGACCGTGCATCTGGGCGAGAAGCTGGACGCCCGGGGCCGTCTGGATCGCCAGCCGCCCGGCACGATCCGGTACCGCTGCGTCAGGCAGACGGTTGCGCTCGGCGAGGCCGCCTGTCGGCTGCTGATTCCGCCCGATGCGCGCAACACGGGGCCGGCGGCGATCCGGATGCCGGAGCCGATCGGCGTGGTCATGCCATATCGCTATGTCGAGATCGAATCGGCCGACGGCATTGATCCGGCTGGCATCCGCCAGGTGGCGGTGCATTATCCGTTCGATGACGAGGCGGCGGACTTCGCGTGCGATAACGAGACGCTCAAGGCGGTCTGGGACCTGTGCAAGTATACGATCAAGGCGACGACCTTCTGCGGCGTCTATGTCGACGGCGACCGCGAGCGCATTCCCTACGAGGGCGATGCCTACATCAGCCAGCTCGGTCATTACGGCGTCGATCACGAGTACGATTTTGCCCGTACCTCGACGGCCTACATGATCGCGCACCCGACCTGGTGTACCGAATGGCATCTGCATTCGGTCATGATGGCCTGGATGGATTATCTCTATACCGGCCAGCGTGAGGCGTTGGAACCGCATTATGAAGCCTTATGCGCCAAGACACTGATCGATTTCGCGCGCGAGGATGGGCTTATCAGCGTCGATCCCTCGCTGCGAACGCCGGAAATGGAAGCCCGGCTGGAGCCGCATTTCGCACGCGGGGTCATCAAACGCGACATCCGTGATGTCGTCGACTGGCCACCGGGGTCCTTTACCGATGGCGGGACGGGCGAGCGCGACAATCACGAGATGCGGCCGGTCAATACCGTGGTCAACGCCTTTCACGCTCATGCGCTGCGGTTGATGGCGCGGATTGCCGGTGTCCTGGGGTATGACGCGGACCAGCGGCGCTTCGCGGGGCAGGCGGAACGCGTCGTAACCGCCATCAACGCACAATTGTTCGATGCCGGGCGCGGCGTCTATATCGATGGCGAGGGCTCGTCACACGCGTCGCTACACAGCAACATGTTCATGCTGGCGTTTGATCTGGTGCCCGGCAAATGTAAGCTGTCGGTCGTGGCGTTCGTCAAGTCGCGCGGCATGGCCTGCAGCGTCTACGGGGCGCAGCACCTGCTGGATGCGCTTTACCTCAACGGCGAAGCGGATCATGCCCTCGACCTAATGACGGCCCGGCATGACCGCAGTTGGTGGAACATGATCCAGGCGGGCTCGACGATGACGCTGGAGGCCTGGGACTGGCGTTACAAGAACAATCTGGACTGGAATCACGCCTGGGGGGCGGCACCGGCCAATATTATTCCCCGCTACGTGCTCGGCGTGCGTCCGATCGCGCCAGGCTTTTCCGAGATCCTGATCCAGCCGCAACCCGGCTCGCTGACGTGGGCGAGGGGACGCGTGCCGACGAACCGCGGTCCGGTTGATGTTGAGATTCGCAACGAGCCGGGGTTGCCCTTTGAATTGCGATTCAGTTTACCTGAGGGGATACGCGCTCGTGTAGGAATCCCTTCTCGTGATTCGGTTTCGTGCGATTTCATTCTAGACGGGCAGCGAATGTCGGCTGAAGTGGATGGTCGTTGCCTGTACGTTTGCGTTGCCAATCCGGGAAATCACACGCTCATGCGAATGTAGAGCCCACTCGCGCCGCGAGTGGGGCTTCCGTGTTGTAAACGCACGGTTGGTTGGCGCAATCGCGTCGCAATACCTCCTTTTGATTGACGCAATAATGTGGTGTTGGTTAGCCGCTTGTTCGGGTAACATTAAACGGCTGTGATTGAATATAGTAACCTAGGAATATGACGATGCGTGTGAATACCTTTTTATTCGTGGTTCTCTTCTTCATTTTTTTCACCCTGATGGCAAAGGCGCAGCGCGCCGGGGAGGAAATCCAGTACCCGAGCACGGCGTTTGCCAAGCTCGATACGTTCGAGTCGCTGAATCTGCAGGATGCCGATAAGCTTTACGCCAAGGGTGATTTCACGGGAGCTTATGCCGCCTACAAGGCGTATTCATTTGAATTTGCCAAGAGCCCGGCATTGCCTTACGTGCTCTTGCGCATGGGGCGCTGTCTGCACCTGCTCGGCAAGCGCCATGCCGCTGTCACGGCCTACCAGGATGTGGTTGACTATTTCCCGGATGATGTGATCTATGCCGCTGCGGCCTTGTATTATATCGGCGAGTGCCATGGGCAGAATGGCGACGCGGACAAGCAGACTGCGGTCTGGGCCCGCATGGTCAAGGACGATGATTACGTGTCGCAGCCCAATTCCGGCACGGCTTTGGCTTTTCTTGGCAAGAAGATGGAGGCGCTCAAGAAGTTCGAGGAGGCTATGGATTACCACTGGCGCACAGCGGTTACGTTTGCCACAAGCAATGAGCGTGCGGCCGGGGATGCTCGCAACGCGGTGATCCAGCATTATGCAGTTCGTCGTCCGAACCATGAGAAGCTCAAGGCTTTCTATACCGAGACGAGTGCGTACGGCAATCGGTACCGCAAGGGGGACAAGCCCGAAGAGGCAGCGGATTACTGGCAAGTGGCGCTGGATCGGGCGTTGAGGGCGAACGATGAGGCTGCCTGTCGGTATTGGGCGGGGCTTATCGGTAATCGGTTCGAGAAGGATGATGGACTGCGTTTGCTGCTTTCCAATGTGCAGCGGGTCTGCGAGAAGGACGAGAAGGCCTGGGTCCAGCGTCTCGAGGGGCAGTTCCAGCAGCATCCGGTATCGCTTGACCGCGTCCTGCAGTGGCTGGGGTATTATCCCGGCGGAATGAGCGAGCGCCGCTCGGCGTTTTTCAAAAAGCATATCCAGCCGCTGGCGGCGGGGATGAAGACGGGCGATAAGATGAATCTGATGGGGCGTTTGCGCCACCCGCTACAGATGCATGACGAGGCGAAGGCGGTTATGCGCTCGATTCGTACCGACGGGATGAGCGACGATGAAATCCGGCGTTTTGCTTTTCTTGTGGCCGAATACGAAGGCGAGGACGGGTTTCTCAGGCTGATCCAGAAGGCCAGTGATGCAATGTTCGCCACGAAGTGCCGCTATGACTATTACTGGAACGGCGGCGGGCGCGGCATCCGCGATGCGGCAAAGGCGCTGGCGGAGATTCCTGCCCTGAAGAAGGATCCCAAGTATGCCGGTCAGGACCTGGTGTGGTCAGAAGGGGAGCTGCTGGCTCGCCTGGGGCTTCATGAGGAGGCGATCAAGGCGTATCAGGCAGCGAATCGCCAGCCGGACTCGACGTGGGCGGTAACCGATTGCCTGGTCGCGATGAAACGCTACGCCGAGGCGATCAAGAATGTCCAGGGGCTGGAGAGTGTCGGCGGCGGAGTGGCCGCGCAGGCAGCGCTCAAGGTGGCCGATATCCTGAAGTTGGCTGATGACAAGGGCAAGGAGGTCGATCAGTTGCGGATCATTCTGCGGCGCTACCCGAAAAGCCGGGAATCGAGCATTGCGCACGAACGGCTTGAGGGGTATGGTGTCAAGCTCGTCGGTGGGGTGGCGGAAGCGGAGGAGTGACGAACTCGGAACGCGGAATACAATGATCAGACCGATCCGTCTGATCGGACGGATCATCCGGGAAAAAGGAAGCTGTACATGCGAAATTGGAATTGCGTAAAGGCCGCGTTGGCGGCACTTGGTTTTTGCCTTTTGGCCGGCATGGCCGTCGCCCAGGACGAGGAGGCTTCGGGTCGCTCGCGGCTGTCCGCCGATGTCGACCGCCAGGCCAAGCATTTGTTCGATAAGGCCATCGAGCTGATGGAGTACAAGCAGTATGAACGTGGGTTGGCGATGCTCAACACGGTGTTGCGCGACAACCAGGGGACGATCCTGGCGCATCAGGCCAACATGGCGATGGGCAAGCATTTCCTGGAGCAGCGTAAGCCGACCGAGGCCCTGAACTATTTTATGCTCCTGACGCGGGTGCTGGCTCCCGAGCCGGGTGTGAAGCAGCCGGAGGAGCTCGAGTCGCTGTATCACGAGGCCCTTTTCCAGGCTGGTTTTGCGCAGTACACGTCCGGTCAGTACGGTGCCGCCTTCCCGCTATTCCGCCGCCTGACCGAGGTGGCGGGCAAGAGTCGCTGGGCGAATATGGCCTATTTCTATATCGGCATGAGCCACTACAACCTCAAGAACTGGAATAAGGCCATTGAGGCTCTTTCGCTGGTGGGCACCGAGGTGGAGGATGCCGGCGAGGATCTGGGGCGCATCGAGATCGGGCAGCGTTTCTATGCCAAGATCATGGATGCGGATATCCCGGTGCTGCGCAAGATCGGCCAGCCGGTCAAGGCTGAAGTCAAGGTCAGCAGCGGTGATATCGAGTTGCTGGAAGGCGTGCCGATGGCGGGTAAGAAGGATGAAATGCTGACCTCCGCCCCGACGGTGGTTGGCCGTCCGAAACCGAACGATGGTATCATCCAGATGGTGGGTGGCGATACGCTGACGGTGACCTATCTGGATGACAGCACACTGGATGGCAAGAAGGGCGTACCGCGCAGCGGGAAGGTCCGCGCGGTCAGTACCGGCACGGTTGGCTTTTTCCTCGGCGACTATACCACGCCAGCC
>Ga0100401_1003431_pt1 | contig 12022 bp, 10 predicted proteins | sample CryGeymeta201525_FD_80421 | JGI IMG/M metagenome (GOLD analysis project Ga0100401, IMG submission 80421) | Groundwater microbial communities from Crystal Geyser aquifers in Utah, USA - Crystal Geyser metaG 2015-25 | ecosystem: Environmental > Aquatic > Deep subsurface > Groundwater | place: USA...
GGTATAATTAGGAACGAAATCATAACTTTTTATTTCGGCAGAAAAAAATCCTTCTTTTAATTTTATTTCTTCTCTAATTTCAGCGTATTTTCTAATCAGGTTTTCACTGTTTTTTTTGTCCTTGTTTTCGGCATCAGTATCAAGCACAAGGCAGTGTATTTCTTTTTCCTTGCACATTCCGATGGCGCACATGTTTACAAATGCCTGAAGGCATCGCATTCCTGTGCCGCCTGCTGTAATAAGAAAATATTTTTCAGTCATGGTTATTTTTTATTTATTATTTAGTTGTTGCAAAATTTTGTTGATAGTATTATATTTTTAAGGATGACCACTTTTGTTTTTAATAAATTTCTATTTGTCTAATTGAACAAATGTCTTGGAAATCTTTTTGATTAAAGGTTATCAAATAGTCAATTTTAACATTTATGTCAGCTATAATTTCTCTAATGACGAAATCAACCATACTATATCTCTTTTTCTGTTTGTTGTAACTGTCTATAACTTGTATATATACATTTTCTCGGTAAGGAGAGTCGTCCAAATAATGAACATTATTTTTTTTCAAAAACGCTTCAAACAAAACCAATACATTATTTTTTCTGCTGTATTTTGTTCTAAACGTTTCGTAAAGAATTGGCCAAGGAATAATGACATTTTGTTTTTCAATTAGTTCATAGAGTGAGACAGCGTTTTCCCTTCGCTTTTGTTCATCTGTTGGGTCACACAAAGCAATTAAAAATCCAGTGTCTAACAAGATATTTTTTGTCATTAATAATCTTCTCCAGTTTCTTCATAAATATTACCATAACCTTTCCACGGTGCTGGTTTTCTTTTGCCGAAAAGAAAGTTTCCTCTAATCTGACCAGTTTCTTCATCTCTCCAAATTAAATATACTCTGACTCCGCTACTGCATTGAACGCTGCTTTCAAAATTGTTTCTAATTTCTTTTAAGTAATCACTCCCACATTCTACGTGGATTATAGCTAAACTATCTCCGCATTCTTTTGCTTTAAGATTGTCAAGCCAAGCGTAAAGTCCTTCGTAGTCACCTTTTAGTCCAAAATCGTAAGAAAGCCAAAATGTTTTTACCATATCGTTTATTTCAGTTATGCGAGAAAGATTTTTTACATATACCGCGATACAACCGAACCAAAATCCTTAAAATCTCGATTGTCGTCAGTATATTCTTTCATCATTAAAAGTATAACACTATCAAAAACTTAATTTTTCTTTTTTTCCTTTAATGAAATAAGTCCGAATATTTTTCTGCTTGATACAAGTGCTGTTTTGGGTTTATATGATTTAAAAGCAAGAATTGCCAACCAACAAAAAACTATATAAATAACAATATATGTCAGGACTGCAATTCCTGAGGATGCATAGCCGAATGTTTGAGCTTTTGATTTAAAAACAGGGGAAAGTATTTTTGATAAAGCGAAATACATATTTATTATAATTGGGATTGCTGCTGTTAAAACAAGAACAGATAAAAAAACTATTCTTCTTATCATTGCATCATTAGGGGGAGAAATTTTGGGTTTTTTATCGGCACACGGACCTGATTTATACGAAATTCTTCCGGCTATAATTGTAACAATCAGTGCAAGTAAAACGCCAATAATGATTGAAAAAATAAAAAGTTCAGTTTGAAGGTTTGCAACTGCCTTTGGATTATTGATGGCATTATTTCCAAAAAGAAATGGTAAAAGGTTTTTCATATTAAGTAATTTTTAAGGGTTCAATAAAATATAATAACTGAATAATTTTTGTTCTTTTAATGTTTCATCAATATGTTCAAGGGCATAAGTAATACTCTTCATCAATGCAGAGTTTTCCACATTTTTGGTTTTGCAAAGATGTGTCCATGAAAGAGGTTTTAGTTGCTCCTGATCATCCTTGTAAGAAGATGCTTTTATTTTTATTACTATTCTGTAAAGGTGTGAAGTAGCAATGCTTGTCTTGCTTATATTATTAAAACTTAATGACAGAGTATCAGATTGATTAAAAATAAACATAGATGATTTACTTCCCGCATTGATTTCAGGAGCAACAGAGCTACAACTATAATTTAAATAAGATTCGGTAATATCAAATTCTTGGGCATCAAGCGTTATATCAGGAAAATATTTTAACCCATTGCGAAGTATTAAATTACTGAGAATTTTTTGTTGTTTTCCTGAAAGGATGATTTCCTGATCAATTAAATCAGAAATAGTGAAAGAATAAAAATCTGAAACTTCATTTAAGGGTGAATAATTACCATATCCTCCTGTTAAATCACCACCCCGATCCGCGTTAGAATATTTTTTTTCTATGGTTTTATCATCGGTGCGAAATGCAAAAGCAAATATATCGTTTCCATTCGCTTTGCTGCGAAGTTTTTCGAGTAATTTATTTGTTCGTGTTTCTTTATTTATTAATTCTTTTGGAGTAAAGAAAAGGAAATACATATATGATTCTCCCTTTTTATTTCCATGTTGTTTGTCATTTATATACTTTTTAGCAATGATGTCAATTTTATGTCCGGCAGAAAGCCATGAAGTAAACTGTTCTTTTGCCCATGCCCTGATTTCATTTCCATAAGATTTACCTTCTTCATCCATGCAATTTCCTTTGTCAAGTAAAAAATCTGAAATAAATAAACTTACATTATCAGGATTTTGAGTAATGGCATCAATTGCTACATCTAATCGCGATTGTAAACCTCTGTAGTTGTTATAATCAATAAGATAATTTTCTATTTCAGTCCCGTTCTTATTGTTCAATTCACTGAATGGTTCTGGTTTTTTATATTCGCCAACTTTATAGTAAGAAGGTTTTGCCGGGGTGATTTCAGTAAGTATTAAATTTAAAATCGCCTGAGATTCTTTTACTCCTACATCATTTCCGCCCCGCGAAACATCTACATAAAAGTCAACCTTATCTGCATTCAGATTAGAATTAATAGATTCTTTCTTTTCGATTTTATTGATGAAATTTTTGAGTGAGTCAATTGTGCCTTCTGAAAATTTATCTATTTGTAATGCAGTTTCGGAACATTCTGACCCACACCCCCCAAGTATAATACACAGTAAAAGTGAGAGGTAAATACTAAATCTTTTCAGATTCATAATCATAATCAATTTTTTATTTTAAGAATTATACGCATAAAGATGACCACTTTTGTTTTTCAGGTATCCGTCCTTTCGGGAAGCGGAAAATCCCTCAAAGAATAACACTAACACATTGATTGGTTTAATTTCGGCAAACATAATAATAAAATTAAAATCAATACATACGACATTTTCGTAAAAAAATTTTTATCATACCAAAACGCAAAATTAAAAACTATTTTTAATATTGCAAAAAAAATTTAATATTTTAAAGAAAAATTTATCTACAAGTTATTAACAATTTATTAACATTGTTGAAAAATAATTTACATATCTCTTATAGCGTAAAATTGTTTCATTGTTTCATTGCTTTACCTCGTATTCTTTATTATTGCACAATCGTTATTCAACAAGGTTATCCAAACGGGGTAAAGCAATGAAACAATCTGCTCACTGTCGGTTCTTGACATTTACCTGCAAGTATTGAGAAGTTACAATTAATAATTCGTAAAATATTAAATCCATACAATTCTTAACATTGATTGCGTTAATCATTGCATTGCCATACACTTTCTTTGCAATGACTTTCATTTTCATTGTAATGACTTACATTTTCATTGCAATGATTTATAATTTTATCGTAATGACTGGGCCAGTGGTGGCATGCTGCTGAGTAGCAACGAATTTTAACTTTATATGATGAAAAATCAAAAATCATATTGCAAAATTAATGTTTTAATTTTAACGCCGGCAAATTTGTTTGTATTCGCAATATTTACAATTATCTGCTTTTTCGGTTTGTGAAAACAAAATATCTTTATTAAATAATTCATTTAGTGTTAATTGTAAATATTGTGTGAACTCAGTTTTAATTTCCGAAATGTTTTTTATTTCATTTTTTTCAATTGATATTTTATTGTTTTCATTTGTTAAAACTTTACGCACCGAAAGCAATTCAGGTTTTACAACGTTCATTTTTTCAAGCGATAATGCATAAATAATAACTTGTCGCATAGCCGAATATTTATAGTTTGCACTAAACAAAGTATCAAAATCTTTAACTTTATTTTCGATGCTGCCTGTTTTAAAATCCTGTACAATTAGTTTACTTTCTTTTTCGATACATCGGTCGATAAAACAATCTATTATTATCTCAAAACCGTTAACTTTTATTGGAAACTTTGTATTCATTTCAATTCCAATAATTTTGAAAGGGCTGTTTTGTTTGTCAAATTCGAGCAAACGAATTAAATATTTTTTTAATATTTGAAAATTAAGGAGATATATTCCACTTAAATTGTCTGGAAATTCATTTTTAAATATTTCTTCCGAAAATATTTTTTTTAAAGTTACTTCAATATTTTCATTGGTTTTAATATTTTCAACAATGCTTTCTGTAACATTTTGCCCAATATATTCTTGATATAATAAAGCTAAAGTTTTATGAAAAACATTTCCAAAAGCTATTCCGTCAATATCTTCAGTAAGTTCATCAGGTTCTTTAAGCTTAATTATATGTTTGAAATAAAATTTTAATTTACAATTAATGTATGTATTTATAGATGAAGGCGATAACTTTAATTCATTATTCAAATATTTGTTAATTTTTGAATTAATTTTCTCTGTTCTTTCAATATTTATATCCTTATTTTGAAATACACCGGGTTTATCACTAACCTGAAATTCATTTACTTTCAAATTCTGATTAAAACGTAACTGATGTATAAACCTACTGGCTTCGGACTTTCCGTTATCATTTTGACTGCTCGAATAAACAAAGAAAGCATTTTCGGACCGTTGTAACAAATGGTAAAAATGATAAGCAAAAATAGCGTCCTGATGCTCAAGTGTATGTAAGCCAAACCCTTTTCGTAAATTATAGGGAATTAACGACAACGAAGCATTGCCGGTGGGAATAACACCTTCATTAGCCGATATTAAAATAATGTTTTTAAAATCAAGTAAACGTGTTTCGAGAATACCCATTATTTGCAGTCCTGCTAATGGCTCTCCTTTAAACGAAACTTTAATATTTTCGCAAACCAATTTAAATATTTTTACAAATGTATCATGTTTTGTTAGCTCAATTTTATTACCAATAATTAGTTCATCTAACTTTAAAGTTTCGCGGTAAATCGAATATAAAATTTGCTTTTCAAGATTATCAATATTGTTGTTTAATATCAAATTACTTGATATAATTTCAAAAATAACATCACAAATATATTTGCAATATGTTATGGGCGTTTTACTTTTATCAAATACTTTTAATAAAAATTCATTTTTATTAATAACATTTTGCTCAATATAATTTTTATTAAGTTTAATGATTTGATTTTTAAGTTCATTGACAAAATTGTTGTTTGAAAAAAATTTATGACTAAAAATGTTTAAAACATCTTTTGATTTGAATAAAATATTTTTAGATTTTTCTCTTGAATTTCCCTGCATTTCCAACAATAAATAAACAAATTGCAATGAAGTTGTTTCTTTTACAGGATACGACATTGTAACATTTATCTTTAAAATATTTTGTGGCAGGGAATAAAGAACTGGTAAAAGCATATTTTCGTCGGCTAAAACCAAAACAGTATTTTCATCTGTTAAAATTGAGTTTTTAAAAATTTCAGGTAATATTTTAGCTTGTCCAACAATAGTTTGTGTTGAATATAAATTAATACTTTTTTGCAAACCTATACCTGTTTCAAATTGAAATTTTTCGGGTAATGGAAATTGTTGTAACATTTCTCTTATAAAAAAACCGGCTTCATGGTTTTTGTCGTTATAATAAAAATCATCATAATCCCAAAAGAATTGTGTGTTACCAAGTTTTTGCAAAAACTTAAAAAGCTCTTTTTCGGATTTCGATAAAGCGTTAAAACCAACAATAAAAATATGTTTATAAGAATTGAATTTTTTAGAATGGGTATTTAAGTTGCTTATTAAGTCCTTGTATAGTTTTCCTTCGTAACCAATTTTTTCATTTGATAACAGCTCGTTAAATTCTTTATATACCGGATAAAGTTTTTCCCATAAAACAATAAATTTTTCTTTTCCACTCGACTTTGTTTTAAAATCAACATTTCCCCAAAATTGTTTTATTGCATCTAACTGTTCTTTAGTTAATTCAAAAAAAGTATTGTCAATTTGTTTTATATCCGAAAGGTTAGAATAAAGTTTTTCGGCATCAACAAGTTCCTTATCAATGTCATTAAAATCTGATAAAATTACTTGTCCCCAAAAATAAAATTCGTCAAAACTTTCCGAAACTCCAGTTTTATTGCAGAACACACGATATAGCTCATAAATTAACAGAAGTTCATTAGCAGGTTTAATTTCCGAAATTTCATATATAAACTCATTTAATGTAGTAATTTTAGGAGACCAGCAGGTTTTTGAAGTTTTTGCAGAAAGCTGTTTTTGAAAAAAAACTCCTGCCCGACGGCTTGGAAATATAACACAGCATTTTGAAAAATTATCCTGATAATTTTCAAGTAAATAATCGGCAAATGATTCTATAAATGGTTTCAATTAATTTTTGTAATCAGATGCTTTTTGTTAAAAATATTTTCTTTGTTGCCTCAAAAGCTACAAACAGCCCCAAAATAAAGAGAATTACAGCAATGAACAATAAGAAATATTGATTTTCAGGCAAAAACTTCCAAAATATCTGGTAGAACAAAGATGATTCAGTAATTATAAGCATTAAAAATGCAGGGATTAATGTATAAAACTTTGGTGCTTTAATTCCAAAAAGATATGCCGATGCAGTAAATAATGCAAGTGTGCCAATTAGTTGATTTGATGCACCAAATATTGGCCAGATTATTTGATAACCACTGCCGATGCAGAGTATATAAGCAAAAACGAGGCTCGCTCCTGAAGCAAAATAACGATTTTTAAAAATGCCTCCGAAACGAACTCCAAGAGTTTCTTGCATAACATACCTGTTTAACCTTGCCGAAGCATCAAGTGTTGTCAAAATAAATGCATTTAACATTAAAATACCAAACTGAATTCCAATCATGAGTGGAATTCCCAAAATTTCAATAGTTCTGCCTAAAGCATTACCGAAGGCAATCTCAGCACTTTGATGCAAAAATCCTTGAAATGCATTCGGAGCAGTTGAATTTCCTGTATTATCCCATATTAGCACGCTTGAAATCATTGTAATAACAAGAACAGCCAGTAATCCTTCCGTTAGCATACCTCCATAAGCAATTTTACGGGCATTAACCTCTTTATCTAATTGCTTTGCAGTAGTACCGGAAGCAACAAGCGAATGGAATCCGGAAATAGCTCCGCATGCAATAATTACAAAAAGCATTGGAAATAATGGAGTTCCTTTATTTACAAAGGAGACATAAGCAGGACCGGTTATTGGAGGATTAAGTAGTGAAATTCCCACAATGCCTAGTAGCATTCCTATAATCAATAAATACATAGATATATAATCGCGAGGTTGCAGAAGTATCCATACTGGAATAATAGATGCTACAAATGAATAAATAATTATTATAATAAGCCAGACCTGATAATTCAAAAAAACAGGAATGTAAGTACCAGCCCATACACTTAGCCCAAGAGCCACTAATGCAATTACCGTTGAAATATATACATTGAGTTTTAATTTATAAATCATTAATCCAAAAATAATGGCTATGAAAATAAGTGCAATTGTTGGAAAAGCAATTTTGGGTTGCTCAATTAATGTTTTGGCTGTTAAATCTGCGAAAACAGCTTGCACAAGAGCAAGTGTGAACCAAACAAATACAGCAAATAAAATACTTGCTGTTGGAGATATTGCACTCTCTGCAATTTTAACAATGGAACGTCCTTCATTGCGGATTGAAATCACAAGTGCAGAAAAATCATGGACAGCACCCATAAAAACTGCTCCAAGCAATATCCAAATCAACGCGGGCAACCATCCAAATAAAGCATAAGCAAGTATAGGTCCCACAATAGGACCTGCACCGGCTATTGCAGAAAAGTGATGTCCAAATAAAATAAAAGGATTAGTTGGCACATAATCTAAACCATCATAATTTGTATGTGCCGGTGTAGGCCTATCTTTATTAACGTGTAAGACTTTTTTCCCGATTCTGCCGCCATACCAAAAATAAGCAAAAACAAACCATGCAATAGCAAAAATAATAACTTCAAATGCATTCATTATAATTTTCTTTTATATTTTTTCAAAATTCAAAATTAAATAAATTCAGTATAAAAATCGTAATTTTTTTTTTTGAAGTACATGTTACAGATAAATTCTAAATAGTATCTGTTCATAAAGTAACGAAAACCTGTAAATTTATGTCAATATTTTACAATACGCAATTTAAGGGTATAGGGTATAAAGGTATATGGTACAATGCTTTTACTGTCATCTCGTATTTCCTTATACCAAACATAACCTCTACCTATTAATTTATCTATTGGCAATAGCGTAGCTAAAATATAATAGCAAAAAATTACAATTGCTCAAAAAGTTACATCTAAATAATCGGGAGTTAAGCCGGCAATAATTTTAGCAGGTCCCATAATAAAAACTGCTCCAACTAAAATCATCATTCCAATTGTAAAAGCACGCATAAATTGCTTTACTCCAACGCCCATATACTTTCCAACAATTTCGGGAACACTTTGCCCACCCATACGTAGCGAAATCATTCCCGAAAAAAAATCGTGTACAGCACCGCCAAAAATACATCCAAAAACTATCCACAAAAATGCTACCGGACCCCACATAGCACCTGCAATAGCTCCAAAAATAGGACCTAATCCTGCAATATTTAAAAATTGTATTAAAAATATTCTCGCCCAACCTAATGGAACAAAATCAACACCATCATTCATTGTTTCGGCAGGCGTTTTGCGGTTTACATCAATGCCAAATATTTTTTCAACTAATTTACCGTAAAAAAAGTACCCTAATAACAGAGCTACAATTGATAAAAGAAATGTAAACATAAAAATGTTTTTTGCAAAATTAAAAAAAATGTGTTATTATTTTAAATTTTTATATTCTATATTTTTTAACTTTACATTTTATAATAAATATTTAATTTTATGATACGCAAATTTAGTTTAATAATAGTTTTATTATTTTCCTTTTTGTTTTCGGTAGCCGACGAGGGAATGTGGCTTTTAACAATGCTCAATAAAAAATATGACGACATAAAAAAAGCTGGTTTAAAACTCTCTGTTGATGATATTTACAACTTAAATCATGCCTGCCTTAAAGATGCCATAATTCAGTTTGGAAATGGGTGCACCGGCGAAGTAGTTTCAAAACAGGGGCTTGTTTTAACAAATCACCACTGCGGATATAGTTATATTCAGCAACAAAGCTCAGTTGAGCATGATTATCTTTCAAATGGATTTTGGGCTTATAACCAAAAAGACGAGTTATCAAATCCGGGTTTAACTGTTAAATTTTTAATCAGAATTGAAGATGTTACATCTCAGGTAAAAAAAGAACTAAACGAAAATATGACAGAAAGCGAACGTAACAATAAAATTAAAGAAATTTCAAAAAAAATCGAAAAAGAAGCATCAACAGGAACTGGCTATATAGCTCGGGTTAAAAACTTTTTTGAAGGTAACGAATTTTATTTGCTTGTTTATGAGATATATAAAGATGTGAGATTAGTTGGAACACCTCCAAACTCAATTGGAAAATTTGGCGGCGACACCGACAACTGGATGTGGCCCCGGCATACCTGCGATTTCTCTGTTTTTAGAATCTATATGTCGCCTGATGGGAAACCTGCCGAATATTCCGCTCAAAATGTGCCTTTTGTTCCGAAACATTCACTGCCTGTTTCAATAGCTGGTGTTAACGAAGGCGATTTTACAATGATATTGGGATATTCGGGAAGAACAAATCGTTATATGTCATCGTGGGGTGTTAGCGAAGCCATTAATTGTACCAATCCTGCTGTTGTGAAAATTCGCGATAAAAAACTTACTATTATGCGTGAAGATATGACTAAAAGCAAAGAAGTACAAATCCAATATGCTGCAAAATACGCACAAACAGCTAATTACTGGAAATATTTTATTGGTCAGACAAAAGGACTTAAACGTTTAAAAGTTTACGACACAAAAAAAGCTATTGAGCAAAAATTTGAAAACTGGGTAAATAAGGCACCTGAACGTCAGAATAAATACGGACAGGTTTTAGCAAATTTAGAAAAAAATCAGAACCTGCTCAAAAATTACGATTTACTTAAAACATATATTAACGAAGCTGGCATGCGTGGAATAGATGCTGTTTCGTTTTCAAGTAAATTTATCCCATTATATAAAATTTTAGAAAAGGATACCGTTAAACAAGATGATAAAAATAAAATTATTTCAAATTTAATTGCTCAAACTTTAACATTTTACAAAGATTTTAATTTAGAAACCGATAAAAAACTTTTTTCGGAACTTTTAAAAATGTTCAACGATAATATAAACCCCGACGAGCATCCGACTATTTTTAATGAAGTGAAAAAACATTACAAAGGGAACTTTGAGAAATTCGCTAAAGATGCTTATGGAACTTCGATATTTGCTGATAAAACTTCGGTGCTGTCTTATATCGAAAATCCTACATATAAGAAATTAGATAGAGACCTTATTTTTAAAACAATGTACTCAATTTACGGGGTTTATAAAAAATTTAATTCTATTTATGAGCAACAAAAGGCAGAATTAGATAAAGCTTACCGTTTATTTATTGAAGGTTTAAGAGAAATGGAAAGTGAACAAGTATTTTATCCCGATGCAAACTCTACAATGCGGCTTACCTATGGTAATGCACTCCCCTACTCGCCCGGCGATGCTGTTGATTATGACTTATATACTACCCTTGATGGTGTAATGCAAAAAGAAGATAATTCGGTTGAGGAATTTACAGTTCCTGCCCGGTTAAAAGAGTTGTGGAAAAATAAAGATTACGGACAATATGGCGATAACGGAATTATGAAAACCTGCTTTTTAAGCAATACCGATATTACCGGTGGAAACAGCGGCAGCCCTGTTTTAAATGCCAAAGGCGAGCTCATTGGATTGGCTTTCGATGGCAACTGGGAAGCCATGAGTGGCGATATTGCCTTTGAGCCGGCATTGCAACGAACAATTTCGGTTGATATTCGTTATGTGCTCTTTATTATTGATAAATATGCAGGTGCAAAAAATTTAATTGACGAGATGATGCTCATAAAATAATATTTCTGAAAATATAAAAATATTATATATACTTTAAGTGGACATAATTTGAGTTTTTGTTTTTTTTATGACCTCACCCCGCCCCTCTCCAATTGGAGAGGGAGTTAAGAAAGGTAAAACTCAAATTATTCCCGTTGGTAGTATATTTACTTAAATAAATTATATGTTTATTAAACATTTACAAACGATTAAAAACGATTTTAATATTGATAATAAACAAATTACAAATATATTATTAATTACAGATAAAGACGAAATAAACGCAATTGCGTTTATACAATAGTTAGCAACAAGGCGTGAGAAAAACAAATTACAAACTTGACAATGACTACAACATGACAACAAAAGACAAAATAACATGAAAAAACTTTTTTTTATTATCGGAGCAGTTTTAACTTTTAACTGTTATGCACAATGGCAACAGACTAATGGTCCTTATGGTGGTTATATAACATGTTTGGCTGTAAGTGGAAGCAATATCTTTGCAGGGACTTTTGATTGTGGCGTATTTATGTCTTCAAATAATGGAAATAACTGGACTTATGTGAGTACAGGTTTAACAAATACTTATATTTCTGCATTAGCCATAAATGGTAGTAATATATTTGCGGGAACTCAAGGTGGTGGTATTTTTTTATCAACAAATAATGGAAACACCTGGTCTCCTGTTAATACAGGATTAATAAATATGTATGTACATTCTTTAACCA
>Ga0100401_1003434_pt1 | contig 12016 bp, 9 predicted proteins | sample CryGeymeta201525_FD_80421 | JGI IMG/M metagenome (GOLD analysis project Ga0100401, IMG submission 80421) | Groundwater microbial communities from Crystal Geyser aquifers in Utah, USA - Crystal Geyser metaG 2015-25 | ecosystem: Environmental > Aquatic > Deep subsurface > Groundwater | place: USA...
CCGATCTCGACCTGCGGCAGCTCTTTGGCCGCGGCCAGCCGGCCGGGGACCTCGCACGCCTCCACCAACCGCGGAGTCAACTCGCCGCCATGTGGCGGCACTAATTTGCCCATCTATTTCTCCTCCTTAGGGTCGTACAACGATGCCTAAGATGATTGCTATTGAGCAGTGCTGGAAGCGGCAACCTACCGACCTCCCTGCGCTCGGGCCAAACTGAGCCCGCCTGGGCTGCAGGGCAACGACTCCGGTCCCCTCGTTCAGGAGACGCCCTTTCGGGCGAGCGCACGGTCAGTTCCCGGTTGCCTACAGTGACCTGGTGAAACGGGAAAGCGCGCACTTGGCGGAGCATTTCACCTGGGTGCAGAAGCAGAGGCGTCGGCGAACTGCCGCTCCCTGCCTTTACGTGCAATTTACATTTGAGATTGGCGCCCATTGTACGCAATCTCACTGGGGGAGGTCAAGGTCGTCAGGATGGTTTTCTGCCCAGGGAAGACCTCACTTCCCGCCACAACGCTGCTACTGCAACGAAATGCCCGGATTTCCAGTGCCGGTCAGAGGAGAAAGGCACTTGCCCCCCGCCGGTGCGTCGCTGGCGGCTTTCTTGCGGTTGAGCCAAGGAAGACGACCGCACGTGAAGAATACGTAAACTCTCCGGGAGGCGGCGAGCGAGGTCGCAAGCGGGCCCGCGTTCTGCCCGCTCCTGACCGTCAGCGCTCCTCTGCCAGGAACCGGGCAGGAGAAGAAGTGACAACCAAGCTGCTGATCGTAGACGACGACCGCGACTTTGCGTCTTCGCTGTCGCTTCTGCTTGACAGTGAGGGGTTTGCCACCAGGTGTGCCTCGTCGGGGGAACAGGCTCTGGACGCTGCTCGGGCGTGGCAGCCCGATGTGATTCTCCTCGACGTTGTCCTTCCCGGTCTCGACGGGCTCTCCGTGTGCCACGCGCTGCGCAGAGAGTCGTCAGCGGCGATCATCATGCTCACCGCGCTCGATGCGGAGGTCGACCGGGTGGTGGGTCTGGAAGTGGGCGCGGACGACTACGTCACAAAGCCCTTCAGCCACCGCGAGTTGAGCGCTCGGATCCGCGCTGTCCTCCGGCGAACCCAGGGGGGGCGGTCCACGGAGACGAACTTGGTGTCGGGCGACCTGGAGCTTCGCTTCGACTCCCGCAAGGTGTACCTGCGGGGGCAGCCAGTTGACCTGACACTCAAGGAGTTCGAGTTGCTGGCCACCTTTGTGCGTCAGACCGGCCGCGCGCTGTCGCGGGACGAGTTGTACGGGACGGTGTGGGCCGGCGCCCCGGCCGAAGGGTCTCGAACGCTGGACGCCCACATCCGGTCTCTCCGGGAGAAGATCGAGGCAGATCCGGCCAACCCCACGCGGATCGTCACCCTGCGCCGGGTCGGATACCGGTTCGAGGGATGACGGCAGCGGTTCGCGTGCTTCAGGTTGGCGCCTGCGTCCAACCCACCCCGCTCGCCGGAGGGTCGCGATCTGCGACCGCGTAGCCACCGGTATCGTTCTCACCCGGCAGCCGGAATGCGAACGGTGAACGTGGTACCCTTCTGCAACGTCGACCTGACCTGGATCGTCCCCCCGTGCTCCGTGGCGACCTTCTGGGCCACCATGAGTCCCAGCCCCGTACCCGCTGAGCCTTTGGTCGAGAACTGAGGATCGAAGACCCGTTCCCGCGTCGCCTTGTCCATGCCGACACCGTTGTCCGAGACTCGGAGAACGACATCCGGCCCTTTGCGGCACGCCGAAAGCTCGATGCGGTGCCTGCGGGTCGGCCGGTTGTCGAACAGGCAGGCGTCAAGGGCGTTTTCCAGGAGATTGACGAGCAGGGAGTGCAGCCCTTTGGGGTCGGCGACGACCTGGGTGCTCTCGTCAGGGCAGCGAACCTCCAGTGCAATGCCATGCGACTGGGCTTTCCCTGCGAACAGCTCACCGATCTCCGTCACCAGTTCGCGGCAACGGAGAGACTGCTTCTCGGGCTTTCGTTCCTTCGCGTAGAAGAGGATGTCCTGCACCAGCTTGGAGACGCGCTCGACGTTCCGCTCGACCATGGCCCAGCCTTCTTTCACCAACTCCCGGTCGTCGCGCTGGAAGCCGGAATTGACCACGTAGACGCCGCCGTCCAGCCCCATGAGAATGCCCTTCACGCTGTGGGATACGCCAGCGACCAACTGCCCCAGAGAAGCCAGTCGCGACTGCAGTTTGCGGACCTCGGAGATGTCCGTGGACATCTCCATCGCGTGGGTGACCTCGCCGGCCGCATTCCGAATGGGGGCGCTGTACACGATCACGTTGACGGTCCTGCCGTCTTCAGAGGTGACCAGTTCCTCGCTGCTGTGGACCTGCCCGTCCTCGAACGTCTGCGCCACGGGGCACACCGGGCAGCGGTCCGGCCGACGTTTGTAGACCTTGTAGCAGTGCCGACGCCGTGGCTCGCCGAATGCCTGTCTGAAGGCGTGGTTGGACTCGACGAGGCGGAACTCACGGTCCTGAACGGAGATGTAGCAGGGAACCTCGTTGAACAGGATCTCGTAGCGCTGACGGACATGAGACGGGTCCCAGTCGAAGCCCTCGGGAGGCGGCGGCTCGGCCGGTGTAAAGAGTTCGAGGACGGCCTCGATAGCTCCGTCGGTGCCCCGAACCGGGCTGGTTCGGCTGGCGAGACGTAGCTGTTCCTCGGCCGGGGTGGTCACAGTTGTGTCGAGAGCGTGGGCGTCGCCGTCGACGAACGTCAGCAGCGCGGGGCAGTCAACGCACGGCGCGTCCCGGCGACCGATTGCCCGGTAACAGACCTCGCCAACGACTTCGCCGAAGGTCTCGCGAAGCAAGCGGTTGGCGGCCAGGACTCGGAGCTCCCGGTCCACCACCGCGGCGAAGCCCGGAAGGTCTTCGAACACCTCCCGATACGCTATCTCGGCCAAGGTGGCACCTTCCCCCGGCCCCGCGCGTGATCAAGCGACTGGCTGAGTCTCCTGCGCCGACTCCAGCACTTTGCGGACGCTCAACAGGAACTGCTCCTTCTCCACCGGCTTCTCAACGAAACCGTCCGGCCGCGGCAGCGAGTGCTGGTAGATGAACTGGCGGAAGTCGAGGTCGGGATGGTCCTCGGGGCTGATCCCCGTCACGATGATAACCGGCAGGTTGCCGTATCCGTTGTTGCCCGCACGGATCTCTCGGTAGAGGTCGGTTCCGGCCATTCTGGGCATGAGCAAGTCAAGGGTGAGCAGATCGGGCTTCTCCTGACGGATCAGCTCCAATGCCTGCGTGGAGTCGGTTGTCGAGACGACTTGGTAGCCGTTGTCCTCGAGCAGCGTGGTGAGGAAGGTAACCGTGTCCAACTCGTCGTCTACGACGAGCACTTTCCTCCTGACTTCCCCGATCGCTTCGGTCGTGGCTCTGGCGGGCCGCTCAGGCAGCACGAGGGCTTCGGCAAATAGCTCGCCTACGGTCTTGACCCGCATGTCCAGCTTGTACCGCTTGATCAGGTCAGACAGAGCGTCGACGCAGTTGTGGCATGCAGTGGCGACCACCTTGGCGCCGGTCGCCGCCAGTTGGTCTGCCTTCGGCTTGGCGACCTGCAGGCGCCGCTCGGTGTACTCCGACATCGACATGGCGCCGCCGCCGCCGCTGCAGCAAAGGTTGTCGGCCCGGTTGGGGTGCATTTCCACGAACTCCGTGCAACAGTGCTGCAGCACGAAGCGCGGTTCCTCCGTCATGCCGCTGCTGCGCCCGAGGTTGCAGGGATCGTGATAGGTGACTGGCTCCGCGTTGACGGACGGGTCGAGCTTCAGGCGCCCGCTTTGAATGTACCCCTGCATGGTTTCCAGGTAGTTCTCGATGGGGAAGCTCAGCTTCCGGCCCGTCCAGTTCGGCGACTCCCACTTCGTCGCTCTGAAGCCATGACCGCATTCGGAGGTGACAAGCTTCTTGGCGCCGAGTCGCTCCACGGCATCGAAGACGAGGTTGCCCATGTGCGCGCCAAGCGCGTTGTCGCCGGAAAACAGCCCGAAGTTCGTATTGTCCCACCCTTCGGACGCCATCGTCCAGTTCTCGCCCACAGCGTAGAAGACCTTGGCCGACGCCAGCAAACTGAGCGGAGCATACTTGACCTCGCGCGGGTTGATCGCGTAGAGCAAGTCGGCGCCCTCCTTGTTGAGGGGAATGACTGCGTTCGCGTCGCCGACCTCTGCCTGAAGCTCCTCGCTGAGCCATTCGATGGTCTCGATGTAGTCCTGCTTGTCCACCGCCATCTGGTTGCCGTGCTCCCACTGGTCCTTGCTGACGTCCAGCACGCCCTGGGGAGCCACTCCGACCTCGGTGAGGAGGGAGCGGGCAGTCCGGATGAGCAGCGCCATGTCGACGCCCATCGGGCAATTGAGCGTGCAGCGCCGGCACATGGTGCAGTTGCCGAAGACGACCTCCTTGAGTGCCTCCAGGTCCTCGTCGGAGACCACGGTCTTCCCCCCGACCCACTTCGGTGCGACCTTCCCCATCCAGTCAGTGTGATACTTGTACAGCTTGCGCACCTGGTCCGCTTTGTAGGCGGGCGCCATCTTCGGGTCGCCGGTGGCGAGGTAGTAGTGGCAGGAGTCTGTGCACTGCCCGCAGTGAGCGCAGATGCCGAACGACAACGCTGCCTGGCGGTTCACTTTCTTCCGGAACGAGTCGACTACGGCTTGGGCTTTTTCGGATCTCTGCATGTTCGGGACTCCCTGCAAGGAATGCGCGTCGGCGGCTCCGGCGGCTCACTTGGCCACGGGCTGCATATTGGTGGAACCGGTCTGCTTGGGATAGACGCCCCGGTGACCCAGGTGCTTGCCGAGATAGTACTTCTGGAACGGGTAGTACAGGTAGTGGGAGATCTTGCTGAACGGCACGTAGATCAGGAAGAAGGTCGTCATGCCGAAGAAGGCGATCAGCGCCCAGGCGCTCCTGTTCGGCGTCGCAAAGAAGGCAGAGAGCAGGTAGAGGTCGAGCAGAATGATCGAGAAGTAGTCGTCCGCGCTGCTGATGAGCCGGAGATCGGGCCGGACGCACCGCTTGACGAACCGGGAGACGCCGGCGAGGAAGGCGAGCGCCAGCACCGCTTGAATGGCGACAACCGCGCGAGGACCGGCGATCAGCCCGGGCCAGTACGGCAGGATGAACGTCACCGCGATGGCCACGGCCACCCCGAGGTGGAAGACCGCGAACTCGGCATACTTGGTCCAGTGCTTGCGGGCGCTCTCCATCGCCCACGGCATGGCGATGGCGACCATCGCGTAGGCAATCCCGGCGCGTTCATCTCCTCGCGAGGGAGTGTTCTCCCGGGAGGCTGGGAACTTGAGCAGCCACCGGATGCGGAGCATGTAGACGACGGCCATGAAGGCAAGGGCTATGAGCTGTACTTCATCCTCGAGTACCTTGAGGAACTGGTCCATGGAATGCGGTCCTCCCTGCAGGTCTGCTGAAGATGCCCCGTTCTGGTCGCTCCTCTATAGCGGAAGCAGCGCGCACTCGAGTCGGGGCCTCGCTGCCAGCGCACCGGAAAGACTGCGCTCGGTCGCTGCGCCGAGTTCCTCCAGACGTCGCCGAAGCGACTGCACGGACAGTGGCTCGCCCAACTCAGCAAACCCGAAACGTGGTCGTACTCCCTCCTGCTCTGGCGAGGTGGTAAGCAGGATCGTGGTGCCCGATACTCTTGGGTCTGCGGACAGGTGGCGGCAGAGTGCCTGGCACTGGTCAGGAGGAAGCGCGCAGTCCACCACGATGCATTCTGGCCGGAAGCTGCCGACAAGCGCCGAGCAGTCGTACTCGCAACCGGTGAACCGGAAATCAAACCAGCCGTCATCGCTCTGCCGCAGGCTCCGCTCGACGGTCTCGCTGTTGGTGACGACCAACACGCGGATCGGCGCCGGCCGGAAGCTCCGGAAGTAGCTGCACCTGTCGCAGGAGGTCTCGCAGAACGTGCCCTTGTACCCATCCGCCTCGCCCAGATGACTCATCTCGAAACATCGAAGCGCGCGAGACCGGTAGACCAGGCACTGCTGGCAGTCCGCTCGGAGGGCTCCATCTTGTGAGTAAAACTCCCAGCAGAACCGGGAGGGCGGCGAGGCAGCGCGCTCCGATGGGCGTTCAACACGCAGTTCCCCTTTGTCGCCCAACAGCGTTTCGAGGCTCTCTCGCTGGATGCGGTAGTGCCCGCCCGCCGTGCGCTGCGCCCGGACCTTCCCAGCCTTGATCCATTTCAGGACGGCATCGGGGGTCACCGAACAGAGCTTGGCTGCTTGACCTGTGGATAGGAGTTGCACGTTCGGACGCTCTGAGTATTCAGCGTTTTATTGGTTTTATTGACTCAGATTATGCCAGAGTAGGCGAGCGGTGTCAACCCAGGGAGCTATTTCCGAGCGAGATTCTGTTGGCGAGACGCGGGAGGATGGAGCATGATCTGCGGCTGGCGGGGCGGTCGTGGAGACCCGATCGGGGTCGAGTGAGGCGACGTGGAGGGGGCGCGTCTGGTCTGCCCGGAGACCGGCCGGTGACCGCGACCCAGCGAAGTGACCCTCCGCGTTCGTCCGTAGACCCACGGCAGTGCTTCCGCTCTGACCGACGCTCCTGACGCCGACGCGACTTCCGCCCTGCCACAAGGCGTCCTGCCCGCTGAGGCGGCGCCAAACGCCCGGCCGCCTCCCCGGACGTCAGGCGCCCTGGCCCAGCAGCTCCCGCACCTTGGCCAGCACCGCGTCGCGATCGACCGGCTTCTCGAAGTACGCCGCCGGCGGGGCGACCTGCTTGCGGCTCCGGATGAATTGCTCGAACTCGCTGCTGATCCCCGTGATGATGACCACCGGTATCTCGGCGGTGTTGGGGTCCGCCTGCAGATCGCGGAACATCCGGACGCCGGACTCGCTGGGCATGGTGATGTCCAGCGTGATGAGAGCCGGCTTGCTGGAACGCGCCAACTCCATGCCCTGTTTCCCGTCCATGGCAGTGAGCGTGTCGAAGCCGTTATCTTGGAAAAACGTGGTGAGGTAGCTCAGTACATCCTGCTCATCGTCGACGACCAGAATGGTCTTCTTCGTATCGGCCACGTGAGGGTTCCCCCATTTCGATAGAGGCGTCAGGGAGTGCCCGACTCGGCACCGCCTTCTACCACTCGTCCTCAAAGCTGATGAATGGCGCGCTGAGATCAGGCATGGCGTTGCAGATCAGTTCTACCAGACCGCCATAGTGCAAGTTCGACTTCTCGGTCGCGCCGTAATACCTGAAGAAGTCCCGAATCGCTCCCTTGCAGTTCGAGCACGGTGCGCAGACGTACTTGGGCACTTCCGGGCTCAGGCAGTCGCTAAACGCGCCGAGGATCTGCTGGAACTTCTTCCGACTGCTGACGTTGTTGCGCCAGTCCTCGAAGTTGTTGCCGGACATGATGGCGAAGCCGCTGCCGCCGCCGCAGCAGTAGTTCTCCACGCCGTGCGGAGTCATCTCGCGGAACTGCGGGCAGAGCTTCCTCAGAATGCGGCGCTGTGGCTCCACGACGCCCATCAGCCGGACCAGGTTGCACGGGTCGTGCAGGGTCACGGGGAAGTCGTTGCGGGAGGGATCGAGTTCCAGCCTCCCGCTCATGACGAGGTCTTCCAGAAAGGTCATCGCGTTCTCGCGGGGGATGTTGAGGTCGTCCACAAGCAACCGGTCGGTGATGAGGCTCTGGACCTTCGTCTCGTGACCGCACTCGCCCGCGACGATCTTCCGGACGCCCAGGCGCTTGGCAATGTCTGCGTGTTTGACGGCAACCCGCGCAAGCTGGACATCGTCGTAGAACAGCCCGTAGTTGACGCCGTCGTAGCCTAGCGGCTCCGACGACATGGTCCAACTCACTCCCGCCTTCTCGAGGATGATCGCGAAGGCGGCGACGTTGTCGGGCCACGCCATGACCTCCCCGGCATTGTGAATCAGCAGAACGTCGGCGCCCTCCTTGTCCCAGGGAATCTTGATCTCCAGCCCCCAGCGGTCCTGAATATCTTCCTCGATGAACTCGCAGTTGTCCTTGACGACCAGCGCGTTCATGCCGGTGGACGAGCCGACTTTGAGCTGCAGCACCGTGCCGCTCTTGTGCAGTTCGTCGGCCGTGAGGCCAAGCTCCTGCGAGAACAGCTTGCGGAGTTCACGGGTGACAAGGGCGTTGTCCACCCCGATGGGGCAGGTCTGCGCGCAGCGTCTGCAGAGCGTGCAGCGGTAGGCCAACTCGGCCAGTCGCCGGATCATCGGTCCGTTGAGCTCGATTCCTGTGGATCCCTTGAACCGGCTCCACAGGCCCCCGCCCGGCTTGACGTGCTTCTCGACGAGACGGCGGAAGATCTCCGACCGGTAGGTGGGCCGGTAGAGGTCGTTCCCGCCGCTCATCTCGAACACCGGGCACGCTTGCACGCACGTCTGGCACCGAGCGCAGTGGTCGGTGGTGATCATGAGCGGCCGCAGGAACAGCCAGTTGTTCTCCTTGGTGAACAGCTTCCGCAGACCCGTCAGGAACTTCTCGACCAGCTCCTTCTCTTCTTCGTCGGTCTGCAGCTTCCGCAGCCCCAGTGCGGAGAACCCGTCCAACGAGAAGTCGACCTGTTCCCGCTTCTCGGCCGTCACTTCCTTGAACGGCGGCAACTCCTCCGCCTTGTCGTACGGAGGCGGCAGGGGCACGAGGTCTTCGGGCTTGACCTCCGCGACCTGGTCGAGGTCGGTCCGGCTGAAGTCGTCAAGCGTCAGTGGCTTCGTCATTACCTGGCACCTTAGAGACGGCGAGATCTACCCACGTCTTCTGTCCATCTGCGCCAACGTGCGCCGCAGCCCACGTCGGCTTGTATCCCAACTGCGCCTTGATCTGGCTCTCGATCTTGCTGCCCCTCACGTTCGGCGTGTCGCCCCACCGAACATCGTGATAGGCGAAGTACTTGGCCATGAAGTGGATCATGTGTGTGAACGGCAGGTAAAGGGCGAAGAGCCCGCCCAGCACCAAGTAGGCCGCCGCCAGCGGCGAGACAACCGCTCTGCCCGGGTTTCCCGCCAGCATTGCAGCGGCGAACTGGTGAAGCTCGGCGACGCTCCGCGTCAGGACGACTGCCAACCCCAGCGCGCTGAGCGCGCAGATGAGCAGCAGGTTGAATCGGTGTTCGAAGGTGGTGAACAGCGCCATGCCCCGATCCACCGACCGCCGGACCAGGAGTCCCACAGCGCCCGCGAGGCTCAGCAGCCCCCCCAACCCGAGGAGCAGCGTCAGCAGCCAACGCGCGGCGGTGCCACCCATGGAGACTGCGCCCATCATTGCCGGCGCTGCTGCGCCGACCAGGCCGAAGAACAACACCAGCGCGACGGCGGCCGTCAGCAAGTAGAGACCCGTGTGCATCACCAGCGTGGACAGCCAGAGCGCCTTGTTGTTTTCGTGTACGCCCTTCTGTAGGAAGATCTCCTGGAGCATGTACTTGATCATGCCGACGTTGTCGTGCGGACGTTTTTTCGTCCACCAGTCGACTTCCTCAAAGTAGGAGCCGCCATAGTGCGCGCGGCCGGCTTCGTGGGGCACGGGGTACAGTTCCCACCGAATGTGCAGAGGGGCTTTCGCCAGCCGCCAAGTGCGGACCAGCGAAGCGACAACGAAGACTGCGAGGGCGATCCAGGCAAACGCAACGAGAAGACTCATCCTCAAGCTCTCCCGGTCCGGGTTGGCGTCGTGCCAAGAGGCCGACACCACAGCGTCGATTACGTGACAGCAGCGGTTGGGCCGTTGGTGGGCGCCTGCAGGGGCTCGCCCGCAGCATACCGCTGATGATACGGACAGGCGGCGCAGTCATCTGTCGGACAGTGGACGTGCCGGTGGTCGACATAGTGGCGCAACTCGTAGCAGCGCAGCGCCTCCGCGCGGTAGACCACGCACGTCTCGCACTCTCTGGTCTGGCCCGCATGGTCGGGGGCGGCTGCGAAGAACTCCCAGCACCGCGGTTGTTCTTCCTTGATAATGCCCGATCAAGCTCTGCGACCGACATGCCATGCTCGATCATGAACCTGCGCAGATCGTGGGGGCGAACCCGGTACTGGCCGCCGGCAGTGCGCTGGGCAGGCAGTCCGCGGTCATGGATCCAGTTCTGGATCGTCTCCGGGGACACGAGGCAATACCGCGCCACTTGTCCTGTCGAGAGAGCTTGCATCCCGGATCCTCGCGCTTTCCGCAGTTTCCGCTCTTTTCGCTGCCTGCAAACCACGTGCCAATCCGGCGCCGTCTTGCCGCACCGCCCCAGCGCGGCTGGAAGCACGCGCGCTCAACGACCTCCCCGAGGCGGCGCGCTTCGCCGTTCCCGACCGCCTGTCACAATCCGTTAGAGCGCCCTGCGTTGCCGCGGAGGAAGCTGCCGGTCACGCCAGACCCGGCTTGCTTTGCCTCCGCGACGAAACAGGCAGGAAGAGCACCGGAATGCGGCGAATCTGGGCGCGCAGGTCACACTCCGCCCCGGCTCTCAGAATGCCGCTTCCCCTTCTGTATGCGTCCGGATCTTGAGAGCACATGCTGCCCCTGCCGCGACGCGTTCGGGCAAGGGCGTTCGTGGTCGTTTCGTTGCAACGCAGTGCTTTACACTGGCTTTACATTTCCCCATGGTCGGCAGTTGCTGGTCGGACCCGCATAGCGCGACATCTACGGCGCATGGGAGGCCGTTCGGCAACCAACAATCCGGAAAGCGTGCATGTTTTAGTGGCGGCAGGCTGGGGAGGTTGGTTGCGGAAAGGAGAGGCTGGGCGGAGCCCCGCACGATGAATCCGCTCGACTTTCAGGCAAAGGCATGAGGTGCACCTGTATGGCTGAATATCAGACACCGCAGTTGGACGAGCTGGAGAAAGGCCCCTGGCCCAGTTTCGTCTCCGAGATCAAGAAGGCCGCCGAGACAAGCCCCATGGCCAACGGGCTGTTGGGGCAGTTGGAGCGGTCCTATCAGGAGAAGATTGGGCACTGGAAGCATGGCGGGATCGTCGGCGTCATGGGGTACGGCGGCGGCGTCATCGGTCGCTACTCCGACCTCGGAGAAGACTTCCCGGAGGTAGCTCACTTCCACACCATCCGCATCAACCAGCCCGCAGGATGGTTCTACACTTCGGAGAAGCTGCGGACGTTGTGCGACATCTGGGAGGCGCATGGCTCCGGTCTGACCAATATGCACGGGTCAACCGGCGACATCGTCTTCCTGGGCACGAGGACCGACCAGCTTGAGCCGATCTTCTCGAAGCTGACCAAGGCGGGCTTCGACCTGGGTGGCTCCGGCTCCGACGTCAGGACACCAAGCTGCTGCGTCGGTCCGGCTCGTTGCGAGTGGGCCTGCTATGACACCCTCAAGGTCACGCGGAAGCTCACGATGGACTACCAAGACGAGCTGCACCGGCCGGCCTTCCCGTACAAGTTCAAGTTCAAAATGTCCGGGTGCCCGAATGACTGCGTCGCCTCCATCGCCCGAGCGGACATGTCCATCATCGGCACTTGGCGCGACAACATCAAGATCGATCAGGGCGCTGTGAGGGAATACGTCGCCAACGGCCTCAACATGGACGACGACGTAATCGACCGCTGTCCCACCAAGTGCATGAAGTGGAGCGGCGACACGCTGGCCATCGACAACTCCAACTGCGTCCGCTGTATGCACTGCATCAACGTCATGACCAAGGCGCTGGCCCCTGGCGACGATCGCGGCGCTACTATCCTGCTCGGCGCGAAGGCGCCCATCGTCGAAGGCGCTATGCTCTCGTCGGTGCTGATTCCGTTCATCAAGATCGACGAAGAAGAAGAGCTCGAGTCGCTCAAGGAGCTCGTCGAGGAGATCTGGGACCTCTGGTGCGAGGAAGGCAAGTCCCGGGAGCGCGTCGGCGAGTTCATCCAGCGCGTCGGTCTGGGGAACTTCCTGGATGCCATCGGGCTGGAGCCGTTGCCCGAGATGGTGGCGCATCCGCGCGAGAATCCGTACATCTTCTTCGAGCAGGATGACGAGGATGAGGATGA
>Ga0100401_1003445_pt1 | contig 11991 bp, 10 predicted proteins | sample CryGeymeta201525_FD_80421 | JGI IMG/M metagenome (GOLD analysis project Ga0100401, IMG submission 80421) | Groundwater microbial communities from Crystal Geyser aquifers in Utah, USA - Crystal Geyser metaG 2015-25 | ecosystem: Environmental > Aquatic > Deep subsurface > Groundwater | place: USA...
ATCGGGAATAACCGTTATTACCGAGCGCATGACACAAGTGCGCTCGGTCGCTATCGGCTTCTGGGTCGGTGTCGGATCGCGGGATGAAACCGAGCCGATCAATGGAATGTCTCACTTCATCGAACACCTGCTGTTTAAAGGAACAAAGACCAGAACGGCCAGGGAGATCTCAGAGGCGTTCGATACGCTGGGCGGCGAGCTTAACGCGTTTACCGCCAAGGAATACACGTGCTACTACTCACGCCTCCTTGACGAGCACGTGTCCGAGGGTACCGAGATCCTGGCCGACATGATCCAGAACCCGAAGTTTGCCGAAGATGATATCAACTCGGAGCGAAACGTAATCCTTGAGGAAATCAACCTCCATGAGGATAGTCCGGACGAGCGTATCCACGACCTGTTTGCGACATCATTATGGACGGAGCATCCGCTGGGCAAATCCATACTCGGGCACCTTGAAACAATTAAAAATGTCTCCAGGGACGATGCCCTGGGCTTTTATCATCAGGAATACGTCCCGAACAATTTGATTGTCGCCGCGGCCGGCAACATCGACCACAACAAGATGGTCGAGCTTACCCGGCAGCATTTCAATTTTGCGCCCGGTAAAAAACCGGCGCGTAAGGAATTTACTCCAAGGGTCGAGAAAAAGATCGATGTCTTTACCAAAAAGACCGAGCAATCCCATATCGTTTTGGGTGCGGAAGCCATTCACGCTAAAGACGAGCGCCGGTTTACGCTCTCGATCCTCGATAACATCCTGGGTGGCAGCATGAGTTCGCGTCTTTTCCAGGAGATCCGAGAGAAGCGGGGCTTGGCCTATTCGACGTACTCTTACCACTCGCTCTATCAAGACGCGGGCTTTATTGCAAGCTACGCTGGGACCGCGCCTGAAAATACCGAAGCGGTCGTAAAACTTATCCAGGAGCAGTTGCAGGATATCTTGAATGGCGGCATAACCGATCAAGAATTATACCGTTCAAAAGAGCATTTAAAAGGTCAGCTCGTTCTAGGGCTTGAGAGCACGGGCCGCAGGATGACGCACCTCGGAAAACTCGCGATAATCGGCGGGGAGATTCTCTCCCTGGATGAGCTGGTCGAGCGTATCGAAGCGGTAACCAAAGACGGTGTGACCGAACTCGCACAGCAACTCTTCAACCCCGAGAAAATGGTCCTGACAATCATCGGTCCATTCGAGCTCGAAAACCTAGCACACTTGGTAGTGTAATTTACCCATTGACTATCGACCATAAATCCGCTTAATTATTAGTTAAGTGCTACCCTTAATATCACATTACTTAATTGTAATGTTGGTTTTAAAATTCGGCGTTTGGGTAAGATAAACGAGTAACCTTAACAAGCGCAAGGAGGGGTAAGTAAGTTGAAGGCAGAGTCTTTAAACTCGGATCTGCGCGATCTTATAGACTTTCAGGCGAAGGCAGTCTCATCGCATTACGACTTACCGCCAAAGTTCTTCGCGGGGTTCCTCGGACCGCGCATGGCATATTCGTGCGGATACTTCGCAGATGAAGACAATACCCTTGAAGAGGCCGAGGAAAACAAACTGCTGTTGACGGCGAAAAAGCTTGATCTCAAGAAGGAAGATACGATCCTTGATATCGGCTGCGGCTGGGGAAGCTTCCTGTTTTACGCGGTGGAAAATTTCGGCTGCCAGGCCGTAGGTATTACGGTCTCCAAGGAGCAGGCGGCGTTCGTTAACAGCGTTGCCGAGGCGCGGGGCCTTAAAGACAAGGTGCGCGCCGACGTCGTCCACGTCTATAACATGGACTATCCACGCGAGTTCTTCAACAAAATCGTCACGATAGGCGCAATCGAGCATATGGATGATCTTCACCGGGTATTCAGCAAAAGCGCACCTTTCTTAAAGGAAGATGGGCTTATGCTGGTCCACGGGATGACCAAGCCTTGGAGCGATAGGGAAGAAGAGCTGCAGGGCATCTCCTCTGAGGTCGGCGAGATGGTAAAAGAGCATTTCGGCGTGGGTTACTGGAAAAGCCTGTGGGAGTTAATGGAGGCGCTTGAGAAAAGCGGCTTTGAGATCCTCGACCATGAAAACATCACCCGCCATTATCAGCTAACGGTTGAGCGCTGGCTTGAAAGGCTGCAGGAAAACGAAGCCATGCTTGTAGATAACATCGTACCAGAAGAAACATATCGCGAGTTCCTGGTGTTCATGGCCGGCTACATCGTCGGGTTTGAAACCAGCCATACGCTTTGCAACCAAATCCTCTGCCGCAAGATCAGTTGCGGAGATCTACGTCCGGCCCTGCCCTTAACCAGAGAAAACATCGTCCTCCATTCCGGAAAGGGGTGCCTATGCAAGAAAGACTAACCGCCAATCATATCGCCGAGCAGGTATTTGATCATATGGTCCCCAAAATTTTAGTCGAGCAGCCCGATATCGCGCGCCGCGTTAACGCGGTTATCGGCATCGAGCTAACGGGAGAAAACGGCGGCTACTGGACGCTTGATCTAACCGATACTCCGGTAATAGAGAGGGGCAAGACAAAGGAGCCTAAGTGCACGCTCACCGCGCAGGTGGACGACTTTCGCGACCTGCTGACGAACGGCAGCGTGCGGGCGGCTCTTGATGCTTTCAAGAAAAAGCGCATCCAAGCCAGCGGCCATTTGCCGACTATTTTAAAGCTCGAGGTGCTGCTCAAGTCGCTGAGCAAACAAAACAACGTAGTCGCATAATCGGAGAAGAGCACCGCGCTTCTTGTCTGCGTTCTTCCATTATTTTTCGCCTCCTTACATTTATAGGTTTGTTTATTTTTACCCGTATATTCGCAACCGTGACAAAATGAGACCAATAGCAATGCCTCATCCCTGGAGAGCGAGGAGAAGACAAATGGAATACAAATAGCGTCCAGACTGGTAAAATAGGGAGAATCTGCTTGCAGATTTCTGGTCCTTGCACGATATCGAGAGAGTGTAAAAACCATACATTTTAAAAAGCATGTATTTAAAAAGCACACATTTTAAAAAGCATGTATAATATGGTGTTAAAGAATTTGTGAAAAATGTCGGAGGTACTTGATGATAAAAGTTATTGTAACGGGAGCTGCGGGGAAGATGGGCCGAGAGCTATGCAGGGCCGTCATGGACGACCCCGATACCGAGCTATATGCAGCTGTCGATGTCGACGATATAGGCGAAGACGTCGGAGACCTGCTTGGGCGAACACCGGTTGGAATAACTATTGACGGTCTGGATAACATCCTGGCCGATAATGAGGCCGATGTACTCGTAGATTTTACGCATGCCGGCGCGGTTATGAATAACGCTCGCGCCGCAGCGAAAAGCGGCCTTCATCTGGTCGTGGGGACAACCGGGTTATCTGAGGACGATAGAGCCGAGATTAAAAATCTCTGCGCCGAGAACAACGTCCATGCGATTCTCGCGGTCAACTTTGCCATAGGCGCGGTCTTGATGCTCAAGTTTGCCGAGATGGCCGCCCGCTATATGAACCGGGCCGAGATCATCGAGCTTCATCACGATCAGAAAAGGGACGCACCGTCAGGAACAGCGGTGCAAACCGCAAGGCTCATTGCGCCGAAGATCAAGGCGCCCAAGGTAAAGTCAAACGAGATCATCGAGGGCGCGCTGGGCGCGGAATACGAGAACGTGCACATCCACAGCGTGAGGCTACCGGGATTTGTGGCCCACCAGGAGGTAATCTTCGGAGGGGTAGGGCAGGTTCTTACCATCCGGCACGACTCGATAGACCGCGCATCATTTATGCCCGGTGTGCTGATGGCGATAAAAGCCGTCCAGGAATATCCCGGCGTTACAGTAGGCCTCGATAAAATAATGGATTTGTAATATTTCAGTGTATGAATTTTAGTTAGGAGTGATTTCTGCCGCATGGCGAAAAATAATAACAAAGCCAAACTTCGCCTGATTCCACTGGGTGGGTTAGGTGAGGTTGGCAAGAATATGTTCGTGATCGAGTATGGTGATGACATGATCGTCATCGACGCCGGGCTTATGTTTCCGGAAGATGAGATGCTCGGCATCGATTTAGTATTGCCGGATTTTACGTATTTAAAGAAAAATAGGAATAAATTGCGGGCTGTTGTTTTAACCCACGGTCACGAGGACCATGTCGGGGCGCTTCCGTATCTTCTGAAGGAGATCGACACTAAGGTTTACGGCACCCGTCTCACGCTCGGCCTTGTAAAAGTAAGGCTTGAAGAGTACCACCTTCTCGGGTCTACAAAGCTTATTGAAATTCACCCGAATAACCCCGTCAACATCGGCTGTTTCAGGCTGGAGTTTTTCAGGACGAGCCATTCCATCCCCGATGGCATCGGTATCGCAATTCACACGCCGATCGGCCTCGTGTTGCATTCCGGGGATTTTAAGCTGGACCAGACACCGATAGACGGTAACACCATAGAGTTCGATAAGCTCTCCTCCTTTCGGGAAAAGGGTATTCTTGCGCTTCTCTCAGACAGCACGAATGCCGAATCCGAGGGTTTCACGCCGTCTGAGCGGGTCGTTGGAGACGGACTACGCAGGATCTTCGACAAGGCAAAGGGCAGGATCATAGTTGCCAGCTTCGCCTCGCACATTCACCGCATCCAGCAGGTAATAGACACCGCGCACAAATATGGCCGAAAAATCGTCATCACGGGTCGCAGCATGGTGAATAACGTGGAGATAGCCGAGCAGCTCGGCTATTTAAAAGTTCCAAAAAAGATCGTCATTCATCCCGCCGAGATGAAGCGGCACTCGCCGAAACAGATATGCGTGCTTTCAACAGGTAGCCAGGGCGAACCTTTATCTGCGCTCGCAAGGATGGCTAACCACGAGCATAAATGGGTAGAGATTGAAGACGGCGACACCGTGATAATCTCCGCAAGCGCCGTCCCCGGAAACGAGAAGTCCATATTCCAGACAATCGACCGCCTGTTTAAATGCGGCGCCGATGTTTACTACGGGTCGATCTCGGGAGTTCATGTTTCGGGTCATGGGGCTCAGGAAGAGCTTAAACTCTTGATAAACCTGGCAAAGCCCAAGTATTTTGTTCCGATCCACGGCGAGTACCGGCACCTTAAACATCATGCGGCGCTCGCGCTTGAGCTTGGAATACCCAGAGACCACATCTTCATCGCAAGCAACGGCGATGTCATCGAGTTCGACGGCAACGGCTCGGCGAAGATGAAAGAGCGCGTCACGGCGGGAGTGATCCTGGTCGATGGGCTCGGCGTGGGGGATATCGGTGATGTCGTCCTGCGCGATCGCCAGCAGCTTGCAAGCGATGGTATTCTAATAGTCGTCGTAACCGTAGACAAGCAAACCGGCACTATCGTAGGCAGCCCGGATCTCGTGACGCGCGGGTTCGTCTATGTGAAGGAGTCGGGGGAGTTGCTGGATGAGGCGCGCGATAGAGTAGTCGCGACCCTTGAGAGAACAGCCGCCGATGCCATCACCGATTGGGCCGTCCTGAAAGCCGACGTCAGAAGGGCACTAAGCTCTTACATATATGATAAGATAAAACGCCGTCCGATGATCATGCCTATCATAGTTGAAGTGTAAAAAGAAAAAGAGGTACTAGTGAATGTAATCCAGGCAGCGATTCTAGGGATCATCCAGGGGCTCACCGAGTTTCTTCCGATAAGCAGCTCCGCGCATCTTGTGTTGTTTCCGCTCTACATGGGCTGGCATGTTAATCCCGAAGCCAACGTAACTTACGACGTAATCGTTCACTTCGGTACGCTGATGGCGGTGCTGACCTTTTTCTATAAAGACGTGAGCAAGCTGGCAAGCGCGCTGATCAAAAGTATTTTCGAGCGAAAAATAGGGAACGATCCTTACCGGCGCATGGCCTGGTTTTTAATCATCGGGACGATCCCTACCGGGATTGTCTACCTTTTTATTAAAAAACTGCTTGAAGATACCCTGAAAACACCTTCCTATGTCGGGATATTTCTCTTAATAACCGGGGTTTTGTTGGTCGCCGGCGAAAGAATAGGGAAAAGAGCCGAGAGCGTCAACGATCTCAAGACAACCGATGTCGTTTTCATCGGTTTCGTCCAGGGTCTGGCTATACTTCCGGGTATCTCAAGGTCGGGCAGCACGATTGCGGCGGGCCTTTTTAGGGGTCTGACCAGAGAGGAAGCCGCACGATTTTCGTTCTTGCTCTCGATTCCGGTTATTGTCGCAGCGGCGCTTGAGAAGATCAAAGAAGTCGCTTCGGCGGGCGTCCACGGCGGCGAACTCGCCATTTTAATTGCAGGATTTGTCACTGCAGCAATTACCGGCTACTTTGCAATTAAGTACTTTTTGGATTATCTTAAGAAGCATAGTTTATACGTTTTTGCCCTGTATTGTTTCGCCCTTGGAGCAACAACCATAGCCTTAACGGCACTAAAAGTATTGAAGTAGGGAGCGTCGTGGCAAGAACGAGCAAGAAGACGACCAACAACCAACCCGAGCATATCGAGGAGGTCTACGGTATCGCCATGATTACCGTCGGCGCCCTCGTATTAGTCAGCCTCTTTTCGCATTCATCCGGCATCGCAGGAAAAATGATCGAGCAAACACTTAAGTGGCTTTTTGGCATCGCACGCTACGCCATGCCGTTTGGCATGATCGGGGCCGGGTTCGGTCTTATTATGCGCAGGGTCGACCTTAAATCAGAGATGGTCGCCATTGGCGGTGCGCTGGCATTTTTAAGCTCTCTTGCACTCATTCACCTGCGCGTCCCATTATCCCAGCAATTCGCGCAAAAAAATCTCTTTGAATACGGTGGGATATTCGGCGCTTCCATCTCATACGTCGTTCGCTTCTTATTCGCAGACCTCGGGTCTTATATTATCTTCGGCGCGGGAGTGCTTATCGGCGTCGTTATGATCACCGAGTTCTCCATCGGCGCATTACTTAACAACGCGGCCGAAAAGGGCCAGGAGGTAGGCAAAAAGCTCGACGACCAAATCCGGTCTAAGAAGGATAAACTACCCAAGATTAAGCAGGTTAAAGAACAGCGAACTGAAATCGACACTCCGGTCATGATCGAGCAAGGACCAAAATACCACGAGCCAATTCAACCGGTCGTTATGGATAACTCAATGCTTAGCAAACCGACCACGCAGCTCAAGATAGATATGGATAAGCAGTTGGAGGGCGCGACCACATATCTTTTACCGTCTCCAGACCTGCTTAAGAGAACATCCGGCGGCGGCCTGAAGGCCCACAAGGGCGTCAAGGAAAACAGTCAGGCGCTGGAGCGCGTCTTAAGCGATTTTGATGTAGATGCACGGGTAACAAAGGTTATCAAAGGCCCGACGGTCACCAGGTACGAACTGCAGCTTGCATCCGGCGTTAAGGTCAACAGCATTTTAAACTTATCGGATGATATAGCGCTTGCGCTTGCAACGGCGGACGTTCGCATCCAGGCGCCTATCCCGGGAAAATCCGCCATCGGTATCGAAGTGCCGAACCAGTACCGCGAGATGGTAACGCTCGGCGACATACTCAATACGCAACAGTTTCAGGATCACAAAGCGATACTTACCATCGGTGTTGGCAAGGACATCTCGGGCCAACCGATTCTGGCCAATATCGGCGACATGCCGCACCTTTTAATTGCCGGTGCCACCGGCTCCGGCAAAAGCGTTTGCGTAAACACCATCCTCATGTCGATCATGGCCCGCGCGAAACCCGATCTGGTTAAGTTGATCCTTGTCGACCCCAAGCGCGTTGAGCTTAATCTCTACGCGGACATACCGCATCTTATAACGCCTGTCGTCATCAACCCGAAACAGGCGGCAACTGCATTGACCTGGGCGGTGGGTGAGATGGAGGACAGGTTCCAGGTATTATCGGAGGTCGGCGCGCGAAACATCGACCAGTACAATGCCATCATTTCAAAGCAAAAAAACAACGATGTCCCGCCGATGCCCTACATGCTCATAGTCATCGACGAGTTAGCGGATTTGATGATGGTCGCAGCAAGCGAGGTAGAGGACGCAATCGTTCGAATCGCCCAGCTTGCGCGAGCCGTCGGGATTCATCTCATCATCGCGACCCAACGACCGTCAACCGATATCATCACGGGTCTTATTAAAGCCAATATTACGCACCGTATCGCATTCGCCGTTTCGTCCCAGATCGATTCAAGGGTCATCCTCGACACGCCGGGTGCGGAAAAGCTGGTGGGCAAAGGCGATATGCTCTATTCAACGCCTTCGGTATCAAAACCGGTTCGCATCCAGGGCGCCTTCGTGACAGAGCAGGAGATCGAACTGGTTACGACCTACTGCAAGAAACAAGCAAAACCTGAGTACCGACGGGAGATCTTGGCGGATAAGCGCTCGCAGTATGGATTTGACTTTGACGACCCCATGCTGAACGACGCGATTAAGATAGTCGTTAATGCGGGCCAGGCCTCTGTATCGATGCTCCAGAGGAGGCTCCGGCTTGGTTACTCAAGAGCGGCGCGACTCATCGACATGATGGAGGCAAAAGGCATCGTCGGCTCATACGAGGGGAGCAAACCTCGTGCTGTAATGCTATCACTGGAGGAACTGGATGAGTTGGTGGGGAAGGGTGAACATTAACATTAGAACACTAATTAAAAAAACAACAAACTAAAAAACAAGCCTTGACGTTCAAAAATTAAGAGTTTTGTGTTAAGTTATGAGACATAGTTTGGCGTTAAAACGTTGGAGTGGGGCTTGCCTTGGGGGTCATTAATGAATAAAGAGCCAATCGGACAAGTACTATCGGAAGCCCGTATCAAGCTCGGTAAGAGCATCAAAGAAGTTGAGTTCGATACAAAAATAAGAGCAAAATATGTTGAAGCCCTCGAGCAGGATTACTTTGATTACCTCCCGGGGAGCGTCTACACGCAGGGATTCATTAAAACGTATGCGACTTACCTGGGAGTCGATCCTGAACCTCTCGTGCAACAATACAAAAGTTTGTACGAGCAGAAAAGTGCCGATGATTTGGGACACGTATCGGCAAATATGAGGGTCAGAGTAAAGACAAGGCCGCCGTGGATGATCGCCGCGGTTGTTGCGGGCGCAATCGGTGTTTTGTTTATCTCGCTGATCGCGTGGGGCGCCTGGGTGCAACATGCATCCAAAGATCCAAAAGTGGTTGTCCAGGATGTTAAGACGCGAAAACCGGTCGACACCGTCGTCGCAGCGGCAACAACGAGCACGACTGCGAAGAAAAGCCGCAATAACAATAAAACCGCCTCGGCCGATTCCGGCAGCAGTAGCTCAACTACCGACTCCGGGCAAAAAACCAGTATTGTCGTCAAGCTAACCGGCATCAATGGTGAAGGCTCATGGGCTAGAATTTCGGTCGATGGCGAAAAAAAATATGAGGGCGTCATCAATGATGGAGTAACCAAACAGTTCAAGGGCGGCGAATCTATTCGGGTACGCATAGGAAATGTTAGCGGGCTTGAAGTCATGGTAGATGGTAAGCGCCAGTCAAAAAATAAGCTAAAGACCGTTAACGGAATCTTTGATAAAACGTATAAGGCCGGAAGTACAAAAGAATCCACTGGAGAGAAATAGAGCATGGCAAAAGATAGTTCGTTTGATATAGTCTCAGAGGTAAATTTACAAGAAATCGATAATGCCGTTAACCAGGCGAATAAAGAAATCTCGACCAGGTACGATTTTAAGAACAGTAAGAGCAAGATCTCCTGGGACAAAAACGAGAACGAGATTGTCTTAGATGCGGACGATGAGTATAAATTGCGCAGCGTTCAGGATGTGTTGCACACCAAGCTGGTACGCCGTGGGATCGATCTTAAAACCCTGCAATACAAAAAACCCGAGCCCGCATCCGGTGGAGCCGTTCGACAAACGGCAACCATCCAGCAAGGCGTCGACGCCGATAAAGCCCGAGAGATCAACAAGTTTATTAAGAACTCCAAATTAAAAGTGCAGGTTGCAATCGAAGGCACAAAACTGCGTGTCAGCGCAAAAAGCAAGGACGGCCTTCAAGCCGTAATTCAGCTGGTTAAAGACCACGACTTCGGGCTCCCACTACAATTTACCAACTATAGGTAAGCGTCTGGTATCGCTAACTCGGAGTTCAATCCGAGCTGCTCAATTTGACCTTTATTGTATAGTGCTGGCTTTAAGTGGATTTTTCGCGTATACTTATAAAAGCCGCATTTATTACCTGCTAAGATGTCCTTGTATTTTGAAATCCCTAGGACCTTTCGGAGTTAACTGCGTCTAATAACTAAGTTGTGCGATTTATTACGTAGACGCACGTTAAGGAGTAGTATATGTCGTTTAAACGTTTAGGGCTGGAATCGCCCCTGGTTAATGGGGTAGAGGTGATGGGATACATCGAACCCACGCCTATCCAGCGAAAAGCTATCCCGCAGGCATTGGCCGGCAGGGATATCATCGGTTGCGCTCAGACAGGCACCGGCAAAACCGCCGCTTTTGTCCTTCCAACGCTTCAAAGGATCAGCCGCAAGCAAGGGATCAAGGCGCTGATCGTAACGCCGACCCGCGAGCTTGCCATCCAAATCGAAGAGGTAGCAACTGCCTGTACCCTTCAAACCAACCATAAAATAGCCGCCGTATTCGGTGGTGTACCATACGCACCGCAAGGCCGCAAGGTGAAGCGCGGTGTAGATATGCTGGTAGCAACGCCGGGTCGATTGCTCGATATGATGCGACGCGGCGATGTCAGCCTCTCGGGCGTTGAGGTGTTCATCCTCGACGAGGCGGACCGCATGCTTGATATGGGGTTTTGGCCCGATGTCAAGCGCATCATGAGCGCTCTTCCTAAAAAGCGCCAAAACCTGCTGTTCTCGGCAACAATATCGCCAAAGGTGCTCGATGTCGTGGGTGATACACTTGACCGACCCGTTTCAATCGAGATCGGCCCACGCTGTACACCCGTTGAGGCAATAGAGCAAATCGTCTATCCGGTGAACGCGATGCAAAAAGCCGATTTGCTCATTGAACTCGTAAAGCGGCAAAAATTAAAAAAGGTACTCGTTTTTACCAGAACAAAACGCAAGGCCGATTTCTTGTTCCGGGTGCTGTCACGCCAGAACGTCGGGGTGGCGACAATGCACTCCGATCGCAGCCAATCGCAAAGACAAGCTGCGTTAGATGGTTTCAAGGCGGGCCGCTATAATGTGCTCGTCGCCACCGATATCGTAGCGCGCGGTATCGATGTTGAGGGCATTTCACATGTCGTTAATTTTGATATCCCGTCGAATCCTGAGGATTACGTGCACCGTATCGGGCGTACAGCGCGTGCAAGTGCGCGTGGTACAGCCGTTAGTTTCCTATCGGCGGAAGAGGTTGGCAATTTGCGTGATATTGAGGCCTTAATTGGGAAAACACTGAAACAGAAAGATCTTTCAGGTTTTGAATACATGGCGCGGTTTACACCAAACCCAACTCGCACAGCCCAAGTGGCAACGCGACTGGCTTACGACGGCGGAGCTAGACGTAGCATGAAGCGCCGGACGAAACGCCGTTAGTAATAGTTCCGGCGCTGCCGGGGAAAGGAGCCTTAAATGGCAACAAAACTTTATGTAGGCAATCTTGCCTACACCACGACTGAGGACGAACTCAGGGAAAAATTTTCTCAATTTGGAGAGGTGGAATCAGTCAACGTTATTATGGACCGGGATACCGGTAGGAGCAAAGGTTTCGGTTTTGTCGAGATGGGAAGCGAAGACGCAGCCCAGGCCGCAATCGAAGCGATGAACGGCACAGAAATCGATGGAAGAACAATTAAAGTAAGCGAATCGAAACCGCAAGAGCGTCGTCCCGGCGGCGGAGGTCGCGGTGGCGGTCGCGGCGGATTCGGCGGCGGCGGTCGCGGCGGCGGCGGTGGTCGCTGCAGGTATTAAATCGTAATCGACCTGTAGATTGATAGTCGATTCAAGCTTTACCCTATTTGATATTTAACAAAAAGAGTCCTTTAAAGGGCTCTTTTTGTCGTGTGCGCCCGGCATGGGCG
>Ga0100401_1003447_pt1 | contig 11989 bp, 8 predicted proteins | sample CryGeymeta201525_FD_80421 | JGI IMG/M metagenome (GOLD analysis project Ga0100401, IMG submission 80421) | Groundwater microbial communities from Crystal Geyser aquifers in Utah, USA - Crystal Geyser metaG 2015-25 | ecosystem: Environmental > Aquatic > Deep subsurface > Groundwater | place: USA...
CCGCGTCCCAAACGCGGCGCTCTACCATCTAAGCCACACCCCGTGGCGGACAACAAGATTATAACGTATATTTGTGCCCCAGGGAGGAATCGAACCTCCGACCTACTGCTTAGAAGGCAGTTGCTCTATCCAACTGAGCTACTGGAGCACTATGACGATTATACCAGTCCGTGATGTATAATTTTCAAAGTAGCCAGCCTCGCCTACAAAACGAGTCTAGGCGGGCCGAGGTGGTGAAATGGTATACACGTGACACTTAAAATGTCATGTCTTTACAGACGTGCGGGTTCGAGCCCCGCCCTCGGCACCCAACTTTAGACAACTTGCCCTAGTTTGTTGTATATTCACTCTATGCAAAAAAACGTAAACGCCATCTTGCTCATCATAGTCCTCGCTCTTGTCGGCTGGATCGTTATCAAACCCAAACTCTCTACAAAACCTGTCCCATTATCAACTAAAGAGGAGAATAGTCCTATGCCAATATCTAGTCCAGCCACAAAAGGTGCCAAATTTACCTCGCCAACAGGCGGGTCATTCAAGCAAGCTCAGCAAGTCATCAAAACTGGTAAGTCATATACTGCCATTCTCCACACGACAGCAGGGGATATCACGATTCAATTATCCCCAGATACTCCTATCACCACCAACAACTTTGTCTTCCTTGCCCAGCAAAAGTTTTATGATGGTGTCATCTTCCACCGTGTCATCCCAGGCTTTATGATCCAAGGTGGTGATCCTACCGGCACCGGTATGGGGGACCCAGGCTACAAGTTCGCCAACGAAAAGTTTACCGGAGAATACAAGAGGGGAACAGTAGCCATGGCCAACTCAGGCCCAGATACAAATGGTAGCCAATTCTTTATCATGCACGCCGACTATGCCTTGCCGCCCAATTACGTGATTTTTGGGCTGACCACCAGTGGTCTCGATGTAGTTGACAAGATTGCAACTGCCAGAACAGGCGAAAGTGATCGCCCCGTCGAGCCAGTTAGTATCAAATCTATTGATATTGCAGAAAAATAAGATGGTCACGATTACCGGTAGCCTACTGGACAAACTTAAACTCAAAAATCCCGCTCTCTACGCTTGGTTCGTCACTCGCGGTATCGAGCTCGAAAATCTAACCAAATTTACCTCCGGTATTGCTATGGCTATTGCTATCGCCACCAGTAGTCCCGCTACTCCAGTAAAAGCCAATAATATTAGTTCAGATATCCAAGCTTCTATCTCTCCCATTACTCCCCAAGAGTTACGAGGCAAGACAGATATCGAGCGCGCCAATCTGGTTTGGGCACGCTATGGTTACTTGATCCGTCTCTGCGCACAAAAGTACGATCTAGATCCCAATCTGATCTTTGCTACCATCATGGTGGAGTCGGGTGGCAACACCTATGCAATTCGTGAGGAACCTCGCCTTCACGACGCTTCCTATGGTCTGGGACAACTTTTATATAGTACAGCCCGCGGTATCGGCTATCGCGGTACCCCAGAAGGATTATTTGATCCAGCCGTCAACATCGATTTGATTGGCAAATACCACAAACGCAACTTCGATCACTATCAGGACTTAAATCCCATTGAGCTCACGACTGCCTACAATACTGGCTCGCCATACAAGAGGCCCACAGCCGGCCACCTCAACAAGTTTGATAAATGGTACAACTCACTCGCCAACATGGAGATTACTGTATGAAGAATGACCACAGAGAAACCGTCGAGCCAGATACTTTCTTCGAAAAAATAGAAAAAGCCACCCCCACTCAAGTCTCTCAATCTATTATTGCAAAGATCATGATCAAGTTAAAGAAAGCTAAAGCGCGTTCCCAAACTTAGGTTATAATATCCCAAGCACCGTGGTGGGTGTAACTCAGTTGGTTAGAGTGCCTCCCTGTGAAGGAGGATGTCGGCGGTTCGAGCCCGCTCACCCACCCCCAAATAAATTTTCCTCTGGTAAGACCGGATCAAACTAGTACAACCCATGACCAGAATTCGAACTTAGTGTAAAGTAAATAGTTAACTATGCCAGAAGACGCAAAAAATAATTCAACCGAATACAACAAGACCTCTTTCCTCGGACAGTTGCTCCAAAAACTCTCCTTTGCAATATCCGTGGGGGGGGAAGACTGTGCCGCCGCTAACGAAGTCCGCAGGCAGATGGTCCAAGTATCACGCAAAAACGGCGGGGACCCGATCAGTGGTAAAGGTGTCACCAAGTCTAGCGATCGAGACGAGGATCTATAGAATATGACTACTCCTGACTTTGGCAGATTCGAAAAAAAAGATCATCTCTTGACACCACCCAAATCTGCCACAACTCGCAATGGTGGCTACAAGGTCCTACAAATCTCTCATCACTTCCAAGCTAATAATCGATCTGATGTGTGGGGATAAGTTGCTTTTTCATCATTTTTGAAATATCATTACTCTACCATCACTTTTACCCAAAGCCTTAGTTAGTTAACATTGACACCCCATAGTATAATAATTACATGAAATTGGAGGGATATTCACCGCTAGACCCACGGGTACAAGAGCACATTATCACGGCATGGCGATCATATCACGACACATTTGGATTAGAAGCAGAAGAATACCGACTACTAGCTTTAGAGAAATTGTTGCCACTTTGGGAAAATGAGTGGTTCAGATAAGAGGTGGATTAATATGTCAGAAGGTCTTCACGCACTTGCACAGGCCAATCGTCAGTCAGGGAGCTGGTTGCCAAATGTCGAAATCTGCACACAACAAGTAATGCCGTGTGGTAATGGTTATTGTCTGGATGAAGCAATGAGATCGGCGCAAGTCACAAATAAATATCCAAGTGAACATGCACTAGATCATGCACATCAAATTGCGAGACGATGCAGAGCATCGGTCTGCCCTGCAGAATTAGCTACAGGATACGATCGTCACGCAATAATCGACATGTTAGCAAACACGTAATGCGAACTACTCGTATCTATCAAATTTCGAACACACCCTCTGATCCCACCCCAAATATATTAAAGTAGATCAATATATTTCAAAGTGTATATTTTAATAGGTGTAAAATCTCGTCATGGGTTTACCTGAAGGCTTTACGCTCACTCATCGAGATCACGTTCGAGATCAGGCGATGAAAATATATCGTCAAATTATGGCTCCTATTTAGTTTTACGACGATCGAACTGCTCAGAAAGAATACGTAAATCTGCCTGGAAACTCAGCTTGTGGGAATATAACTCAAAATCAATGTTTAACACATGGATCAGAAGTAAAGGGGACTATCAGCATCTACTCATTAAAATATCCCAATAGTCAAACATTAACAACGACAGAGGGCATAGATTTTGATTTAGCAAGCTTACCAGATTGGTTAAAAGAATCAGGATATATAGGAGACAACTCTATTACACCAGATCTTGAAGGAAACGGACTAATGACTATTCTAGTTCAAGAGATGATTTCACGATTTCCACATGCATTCATAATAGGCATAACAGGGGAGTCAAACATCTCGATGAAGAAAGTATTTGAAAAAACAGGTGCTTCTATCAGTAATGAATTCCCAAATTTTGTGAGGCCAAGAAATCCTAGAGCACTTTCTAGAGACATCGATAGTTCAAGCTTAAAGCACATACCACTGTTTATTGACACAAAATATCCCCCGATAGTTCATCTATTCCAAAACAATGAAGGCCAATTAGTATGCGGAGCCATCGCAACTACTCCAAATTTTCCTAACACAAGTACGGCAACCCATGACAGTAATAATAAATTATTTCCAAATCAAATAGTAGGCTTTATCAATCCGGAAGTAAAACTAACACCAACTGAACTTGACTATATTTACGGTAAAATCGCAAGATATAAGTACATAAGTCTCTTTCAACTAAAAACTTCGTCTCGTCCCCTAGGAACAAAACCCGAAACCGTGCTACAATAATATGTCATGCAATTCACGTTAAAGTCCAACTTCAAGCCTTCCGGCGACCAGCCAGAAGCAATTTATGCCCTCGAGCAGGGGATTAAATCAGGCGTACGTGACCAGGTTTTGCTTGGCGTCACGGGCTCAGGCAAAACTTTCACGGTAGCGAATGTGATCGCCGATCTAAATATGCCCACCCTCATTATCTCCCACAACAAGACCCTGGCCGGCCAGCTCTACCAGGAGATGCGCGAGTTTTTCCCCGACAATGCCGTCTCCTACTTCGTCTCCTACTACGACTACTATCAGCCCGAGGCCTATGTTCCAAGTAGCGATACTTATATCGAGAAAGAGGCCACCGTTAACGAGCGCATCGACAAACTAAGACTGCAAAGTACCACCAACATTATGACTAGGAGTGACGTCATCGTAGTCGCCTCGGTCTCTTGTATCTACAACATCGGTGATCCACGTGAGTACGGCAAATACGAGCTCCCTATCTATTTGGGTCTCAAGACTACCTGGCAAGATCTAGCAGAAAAACTTATTGCCATGCAGTATGACCGCTCAGATTACGAATTTAGCCGTGGCTCTTTTCGCCTACGTGGCAATACGCTCGATATCTACCCCGCCTACCAGGATGTCGCTTACCGCCTAGAATTTGATCTTGTCTCTGTTTCCAGTATCACGCAGTTCGACCCCATCTCCGGCAAAACTCTACCATCTACGACCCACGATCTACGATCTACTGGCATCGTCATTTTTCCCACCAAATTATATCTGGTCAACCAAAAACGTTTTCAAAAAGCCGAAAGCACTATCCGTGCTGATCTAGAAAAAGAATACACAGCCCTCAAAAATGCGGGCAAACTTGTCGAAGCTCAGCGTCTCATGCAAAGAGTCAATTATGATCTAGAAACTCTCAAGGAACTTGGCGTAGTCAACGGCATCGAAAACTACAGTCGCTACTTTGACGGGCGTAAAAGTGGTGAGCGTCCGTATTGTCTACCCGATTTCTTTACCCATGCCTACGGTAATAACTGGCTTTGTATTATCGACGAATCCCACATGACTGTCCCCCAAATTCGTGGCATGTTCAATGGAGATCAAGCTCGCAAACGGACCCTCATCAACTATGGTTTTCGCCTCGAAGCCGCCATCGACAATCGCCCTCTCAAGTTTGACGAGTTTTACGACCTTGTACCTCGCACCGTCTATGTATCAGCGACTCCAGACAAATTTGAGCTAGATTTATCGAAAAATCATATTGTGGAACAATTGGTTCGTCCCACCGGGATCACCGATCCAGAGATTGAGATCAGAAGCGCCAAAGAACAAATCCAAGACGTAATCAATGAAATCAAAAAACGTGCCAAACTAGGTGAGAAAGTTTTAGTTACTACACTTACCAAAAAGACAGCCGAGGATCTCTCTAGCTATCTCACAGAGCAAGGGCTCCGTGCCAAATATCTCCACTCCGACGTCAAAACGCTCGAGCGCACTGACATCCTCAACGCTTTGCGCAAAAACGAGTTCGATGCTCTAATCGGCGTCAACTTACTGCGAGAAGGGCTCGATCTCCCAGAGGTCACCTTGGTCGCTATCCTTGACGCCGACCGGGAAGGATTTTTGCGCTCTCGCGTCTCACTCATCCAGACCATGGGTCGTGCCGCGCGCAACATACGAGGCGAAGTCATCCTCTATGCCGACACAGTGACAGGATCTATGAAACAAGCCATCGAAGAAATCAGGCGTCGTCGAGTTTACCAACTAGCATACAATCGCAAAAAAAGTATTACTCCCCAAACTATTATCAAACCACTACGCGAAAAGATTGTGGAGAACGACGCAGAAGATATGGATATCTGGAATAATCTCAACAAACTCTCAATGAGTCATGAGCTATTAACTATCGACCAGAATTCACTCACGCCAGTTGATCGTGCCAAATGGATCAAAAAACTTGAAAGGGAAATGAAAAAACTAGCGACTGACATGCAGTTTGAACTAGCCATCGAGGTACGTGATAAAATCCGTGAACTTAAAGGAGAGAAGTAAGTCCCTAGGGGTCCGTCCCCTAGGCGTAACAAATATACCTAGGGGACGGACCCCCAATCAAAAAATATGAAAGATTTTATAAAAATTAGAGGTGCCCGCCAACACAACCTGCAAAACATCGATTTAGATATTCCCAAATATCAGTTTGTCGTCATGACTGGAGTATCAGGTTCGGGGAAATCTAGTCTTGCCTTCGACACTATCTATGCAGAGGGACAGCGTCGCTACGTCGAGTCACTCTCTAGCTATGCTCGGCAGTTTTTGGGTATTATGGACAAGCCCGATGTTGATAAGATCGACGGTTTGTCCCCCAGCATCTCGATAGATCAAAAGACGGTCTCTCACAACCCACGCTCAACCGTGGGTACTACCACCGAAATCTACGACTATCTTCGCCTCCTTTACGCTCGCATTGGCCACCCCAAGTGTCCCCTCGATGGCACCGAAATCAAGAAACTTTCGCTCGATGAGATTGTCAGTCTAGCAGTGTCCGAAATCGAAACTGTTACCTTTGCAGTAAAAAAATCCCTCATCTCTTTACGATCATTAGTCCCGTAGTTCGCAATAAAAAAGGTGAATTTAAAGAGCTCTTTGCCAATCTTCAAAGCAAAGGTTTTTCAGAAATTATTGTTGACCATAAACCATTAACCATTAACCATGCGCTCACACTTGATCTCATCAAAACCAACCCGCACACTATCTCAGCACTCATCGACAAAATCTCGGTTACAGCCGCCGATCTGAGGAGCGAGATCTTTATCAGCAATCTCAAAACTAGGCTTAGCAGTAGCTTAGAGCAAGCTCTCCGTCTTTCTTTAGGCCTAGTAGTACTCCAAACCAAGGATCGTGAGCATCTCTACTCCCAAAACTACGCATGTTCGCTCTGTGGTCACTCATTAAGCGAGATCGAGCCCCGTATGTTTAGTTTCAACTCACCCCTTGGGGCCTGCGAAGCTTGCAAAGGTTTGGGGAGTATCCAAAAGATCGACTTGGCTCGCATCATTAATCCACGTCTCTCATATAGTGAAGGGGGAATTCTCCCCCTCAATCGACTCTTAATGACCGAGACTTGGTACACTAGACTCATCAAGACAGTTGCGCAGGAAGAGCACGTGAGCTTGACTACTCCCCTGGGCGATCTCTCAGCACGGGAGATGCACATTCTTCTCCACGGCACCGGTAAAAAATATGTTGTCGCTGGCACCAACAAGCAGGGTCGACCCACTAAGATCACCGAAGTCTGGAACGGAATCGTTAATCGCCTCGAAGAGAAATACTTTGAGACCCAAAGCGAGTGGTCACGTCTAGATCTCAATCAATACATGAAAGAAGAACTCTGTCCCACTTGTCTAGGTGCCAAACTCAAGGCCGAGGTACTTGCTATCACTATCGACGGCCAAAACATCAACGAGCTGACTCATCAATCTGTAACTACTCTTCTGCAATACTTCAAAAACAACCTTGTTTCGCTCCTCAATCCCTACGAGAGTCAAGTAGGAGATGGTATCATCAAAGAAGTTACCTCTCGTCTTACTTTCCTGCACAATGTAGGATTAGGTTATCTAGATCTAGCACGCCAAAGCAAAACATTGTCTGGGGGTGAGCAACAGCGTATCCGACTCGCCAGTCAAATAGGCACAGGCTTAACTGGCGTCCTCTATGTCCTGGATGAGCCCAGTATCGGCCTCCATAGTCGCGACGTCGATGCCCTCATCGCCTCACTCAAACGTTTGGTCGATCTAGGCAATACCCTCATCGTCGTCGAGCACGACGAAAAAACAATCAGAGCCGCCGATTACCTGGTCGAGCTGGGCCCCTCAGCTGGAGTACACGGAGGAAAATTAATTGCCCAGGGCACCGTACCCGAGATTATCAAAGACAAACATTCCCTTACTGGCGCCTATCTCTCAGGTGACAAAACCATTCCAGGGGAAATTCGTCCTCTCAACACCACCTCTGGTACTCTCAAGCTCGAAGGTTGTCGCTCTCACAATCTCAAAAACTTATCTCTTCACTTGCCCTTGGGTAACTTGATCGGGATCACTGGTGTTTCAGGAGGAGGTAAATCTACCCTGATCACCGAAACGCTCTATCCCGCCCTCAAATACTATCTCGATGGGACATTCTTTGATCACATGGGGACATACGATCGTCTCGATGGCTTCCACTACCTCAACTCTGCCTACCTAGTCGACCAGTCTCCAATTGGCCGCACGCCACGCTCCAACCCCGCCACCTACGTAGGTTTCTTTGACGATATCCGCGATCTCTTTGCCACCACACCTGATGCCCGCCTCAAAGGTTACGACAAAGGACGATTCTCGTTCAATATCAAAGGTGGTCGCTGTGAGAAATGTCAGGGTGGGGGAGTCATCAAGATCGAGATGCAGTTTTTAAGCGACGTCTATGTGACCTGTGATGTCTGTCACGGCAAGCGCTACAATGAGGGTACCCTCTCGGTTAAATACAAAGGCATGACTATTTACGATATTCTCAACATGACCCTAGCGGAGGGAGCCTCGTTTTTCAAGGCTTATCCACGTATCTATCGCAAACTAGAGCTTCTCGTAGACGTAGGTCTAGGCTACCTCAAGATCGGCCAACCAGCACCCACCCTCTCAGGAGGTGAGGCCCAGCGTATCAAACTTGCCCACGAGCTAGGCAAACGGGAAGGTAATGCTACGCTCTACATCCTCGACGAGCCCACCACCGGCCTTCATTTTGACGATATCAACAAGCTTATGGTCACACTCAAATGCCTAGTACAAAAAGGCAACACGGTAGTCGTGATCGAACACAACCTCGATGTTATCAAAAATTGTCAGTACTTGGTCGATCTTGGTCCAGAAGGAGGCGAGGCTGGGGGCGAGATTATCTTCCAGGGTGAGACTCGCGCTATCCTCGACGTTTCCAACAGCTACACCGCCAAATATCTCAAGAAATATCTTTAAATTGGCACTCAATTTAACTATAAAAAACTAACTTGTCACACGAAATTTACAGGGTATAGCGCCTTCAGAACAATTAATCTCACTAGGCTTATCCTTACCAGTTCCATCGGTTGAATAACTAATTGTCAACCCTTAATTAATCAAGACACCTAACTTCTCATACCCTATAACTGTTCCCCATTGCGCTAAAATCTCCCGGACTCGATCATGTCTACAGTTTCCGAACTGACCTTTATTGTTACATTCTGGAAGTGATGTCATTTTCCTCCTCCAAGTATTTTATATGAGATAATTCTACCTTATGAGTCAAGTTACCTGGCAAACACTCACAGATTTTCACGACGCACCTGGCACCTGTGGTGTATATCAGTATTGGAGTGGCAAGAAACTGCTTTACATCGGCAAAGCCGTCAATATTAAAGCTCGCCTCGCTAGCCATGCCCAAAACGCGCGTCTTGATGCCAAAGAAGCCATGATCGTCGCAGCCGATACGATCAGATATACTACTACCGACACGGAATTCAAGGCCCTCTTACTAGAATCAGAGCTCATCCGCCAATTGCGCCCTCCTCATAACCGCGTCTGGAAAGACGACAAAAGTTATCTCTACATTATAATCAACATGGCAGACCCCTTCCCACGTCCCCATTTTGCCCGTGCCCACGACCTGCCTCACGTTAACTATAATGTGCGAGTCAAGGAGGACCTGCCACCCGGCCGACTCTTTGGTCCCTTCCCCAACGCCAAAATCGCCGAAGAGGTCTTGCGCGCTATTCGCCGACTCATCCCATTTTGCATGACTAAAAATATCGGCGCGCGCGCCTGTTTCTACTCGCATCTCGGCCTTTGCAACCCTTGTCCCTCTGTCGTTATCAAACCATTAACTATGAACCATGAGCTATTAACCATACAATACCGTCACCAAATTCGTCAGGTCATCAAGATCCTAGAAGGCAACGTCAAGCCAGTCATCAAAGACTTGACCAAACAAATCCAATCCGCCTCAGACACACAAGATTTTGAGACAGCACTAGAGTTACGCACCAAGATCGAACGTTTCACTCATTTTATCTCTTCTCACAGTTTTACCGATCGCCACTTTTCCTATAACAATGCCTCCGAAAAACTTTCCTCCCTCGAATCTATCCTAGGGGTCCGTCCCCTAGGCAGAATTGAGTGTTACGACGCCAGTAACTCAGCGCTTTTCGACTCTACCGTCTCACTAGTTGTCATGACGGACGGCTTGCTCGACCATGGACAGTATCGTCGTTTCAAGATCAAGAATCCGCGTGCTCGCTCCGATTTTGATCGTCTCGACGAAGCGATGACTCGTCGCCTCAAAAATACCACCTGGCCACATCCTGATCTCATCGTGATAGATGGGGGAGTACCCCAGTTACGCAGGCTCCAGCGTATTTTTGACAAATTTATCCTGAGCACAGCCGAAGGACCTCCGCTCTACATAGGCCTCGCCAAACATCCCGACCGTCTCGTGAGCCTTCAAGGACAGTCCTTGAAGGTCGCCTCAGATCATCCTGGCCTAGGGCTTCTAAAACAACTTCGCGACGAAGCCCACCGTTTCGCCAACTCCTACCGCAAGATTTTAGAAAAGAAAAGAACTAAGCCTGTCCTGAGCGAAGCCGAAGGGATATAATGTCTCTGTGCACCCGTAGCGCAACTGGATAGAGCGTTTGTCTTCGGAACAAAAGGTTGGTGGTTCAAATCCACCCGGGTGCACTTCTTGACACTTAGTTGTAAACTATAACGAATGCAACAATTTTTAAACAAGATCATCGAGAGGGCCATCGCCAACTCGCAATCCCTCAAAGTGGCCAAGCTCCAAATCAAAGATGAATGGCGACCAGATATTGTGATTTCTCGTGATCCAGGTAGTGGTGGTAAATTGATCGCCAAAAAGATCGCCAAAAAACTCGGCTGGCAGTTTTTCGACAAAAAACTTATGCTCAAACTGAGCAAAGAGTTGGGCATTCCTGAGGGAGAACTCACCAAAGTAGACGAACACAGTCGTAGTTGGATCGCTGATTCATTTCAATCTCTATTTAATTCTAGTTACGTTTCTGATATCCGCTATCTCAACAATCTCAAAAAAATCCTTCTTCTCGCCGCTAAAAAGGGTGACATGGTCATCTTGGGTCGCGGAGCCAACCACATCCTACCTCATAATAAATGTCTACGAATCAGGATCACTGCCTCCATGGCAACAAGAGTAGATAATACTTACAAATATGAAAAAAGGCGCACCAAAGCCGAAGCCCAAGAGTGGGTCGAACACATCCAGAAACGCCGCAATCAATTTATCCGCCAATACTTTGGCACCAACCCTCACAACCCCTGGAACTACGACCTCGTCATCTCAACCGATCATCTCACCCTAGACCAAGCTCGTGATATTATTATTCATGCCTTCAAAACCAAGTTTCCTAGAGTATAATTACTTTATAGCCGAGATGGCGAAATGGTAGACGCGCACGTTTCAGGTACGTGTGGAGCAATCCATGGAGGTTCAAGTCCTCTTCTCGGCACAAAAAACTTATGACTTCTTCATTCCTCGTCTATTCTCAATACCCGTCAAGTTCTTTTTACGCAGTCGCAAAGATAATGGTGTAATTTCAAGTAGTTCATCTTGTTCAAGAAAATCAATTGACTGCTCGAGGGACAACTGCATGGGAGGAGCCAACTGGATAACCCCGTCCGATGATTTGGAACGCATATTTGTAAGCTGTTTACCTTTGCATACATTCATCCACACATCTTGCTCTTTGGGGTTAGATCCTACAATCATTCCTTGATACACAGCTACTGCAGGACCAATAAACAGCGTACCACGCTCTTCCGCTGCCGCCAGCCCATAAGCGAGCGACTCACCAGGGTTAGTAGCCACAATCACACCCGAGCGAATCTTTGGCAATTCTTTACCCATCGGCTCATAGCCATCAATTTGAGACGAGAAGAGGACAGTCCCCTTAGTCAAAGTGAGTAAAAGCGTTCTAAGTCCGATAATATTTCTGGTCGGAATACGATAGACAAACTCCACTTCTGTATCAGAGATAGG
>Ga0100401_1003448_pt1 | contig 11986 bp, 10 predicted proteins | sample CryGeymeta201525_FD_80421 | JGI IMG/M metagenome (GOLD analysis project Ga0100401, IMG submission 80421) | Groundwater microbial communities from Crystal Geyser aquifers in Utah, USA - Crystal Geyser metaG 2015-25 | ecosystem: Environmental > Aquatic > Deep subsurface > Groundwater | place: USA...
CATTACCGCTGCCCGCCTCAGCACGAATCTACCAGGCTCTGCCCCCCATTGCGCTGTTGCACCTTCAACAAAAGTCAGTGCAGAACGCGACCTGTTTGACGACCCATCTCCCGATTCAGCCACTCCCAAAGTCAGTAGCGTCCACTACGACACCATCCTCAGCTGGGATGCCTTCAACAGCTGGCTGGACAAGCTGCAAGCCGCCGAGCTGGTGGCCATCGACACCGAAACCACGTCGCTGGACGAGATGCGCGCCCAGATCGTTGGCATCAGTTTCAGTGTGACCCCCGGTGAGGCTGCCTACATTCCCTTGGCACACCACGACCCGGCCGCGCCAGCGCAGTTGCCGCTCAATGAAGTGCTGGCCAAAATGAAACCCTGGCTGGAAGACGGCAGTAAAGCCAAACTGGGCCAGCACGTCAAATACGATCGCCATGTGTTTGCCAACCATGGCATTGAGGTGCAGGGCTACACCCACGACACCATGTTGCAAAGTTACGTGCTGGAGGTGACCAAGCCGCATGGACTGGCCAGTCTGGCCGAGCGCCATCTGGGGCGCAGCGGCATCAGCTTTGAAGACCTGTGCGGCAAGGGTGCGGGGCAAATCTGTTTCGACCAGGTGGACGTGGCACGCGCCGCCGAGTATTCCTGCGAAGACTCTGATATGACGCTAGACGTGCACCGCACCTTGTGGCCGCTGCTGGCGCGTGATGCCAAACTGCGCTTCATTTACGAACTGGAAATCAAAAGCAGCGAGGCTCTGTACCGCATTGAGCGCAATGGCGTGCTGATTGATGCACCGATTCTGGCGGCGCAAAGCCATGAGCTCGGCATGCGCATCCTGCAACTTGAAAAAGAGGCGCACGAGCTGGCCGGGCAACCTTTCAACTTGAGCAGCCCCAAGCAAATTGGCGATATTTTCTTCACCAAACTGGGTCTGCCGGTGGTTAAAAAAACGCCCACCGGCTCACCCAGCACCGACGACGAAGTGCTGCAAAAACTGGCCGAAGACTACCCGCTGCCAGCCAAAATTTTGGAGCACCGGGGCCTGTCCAAACTCAAGGGAACCTACACCGACAAACTGGCGCAATTGGCGCTGCCGCGCACCGGGCGCGTGCACACCCATTACGCGCAGGCCGTGGCCGTTACCGGGCGACTCTCCAGCAACGACCCCAACCTGCAAAACATTCCGGTGCGCACGCCCGAAGGTCGCCGCGTGCGCGAGGCGTTTGTCGCACCCCCCGGCTGTGTCATTGCCAGCGCCGATTACAGCCAGATCGAGCTGCGCATCATGGCGCACATCAGTGGCGATGCCGCCCTGCTGCTGGCGTTTCACGACGGCATGGATGTGCACCGCGCCACGGCGGCAGAAATCTTCAGCGTCGACACCGCGCAAGTCACGTCGGAGCAGCGCCGCTACGCCAAGGTGATCAACTTCGGCCTGATTTACGGCATGAGTGCCTACGGCTTGGCCAAGGCCCTGGGCATTGACAACACGGCGGCCAAAAACTACATCGAGCGCTACTTTGACCGCTACCCCGGCGTGAAGCAGTACATGGAAAACACCCGCGCGCTGGCCAAAGCCCAGGGCTACGTGGAAACCGTGTTTGGCAGGCGGCTGTACCTGCCCGAAATCAATTCCCCCAATGGCCCACGCCGCAGCGGGGCTGAGCGTGCCGCCATCAACGCGCCGATGCAAGGCACGGCGGCAGATTTGATCAAGCTGGCCATGGTTAAAGTGCAAGCGGTGATAGATGCCGAGCACCTGGCCACCAAGATGATCATGCAGGTGCATGATGAACTGGTGTTTGAAGTGCCGCTGGCGGAAGTGGACTGGGTGCGCCACGAGGTGCCAAAACTCATGGCTGGTGTGGCGCACCTGAAAGTGCCGCTGTTGGCCGAGGTGGGCGTGGGCCCCAATTGGGACAAGGCGCATTGAGGCGTGTGTGGTTTTGACTGTTGATTTGAAAAGGGTGATGACTGATGGATTCTGTGACTATTTTTTTCATTGTGGGCTGCTTGCTGACGGCTGCCATGGTGTACGTGGTGGTGCAGGTGAAGCATTTTGGTGAAGCCAAAACCATGTCAGACCAATTGCTTAAAGCGCAAACTGAAGCGTCAACAAACAAGAAAAAATTATTGGGCTACACCCACTACGCCGACTGCCTGGAGGCCAGCAAATTGGTGCTGATGGAGCAGATGAAAGCGCCCGTGGCCAAAGTGGTGCGTGAGTACGTGCACGTGGCGCAGTTGCCCAAGGATGAATTCAAATTGAAAGCTGAAGCCACCGTGATCGCCACCTACACGGTGGAATTTGGGTTTGGGGTTGACACCAGTCCGTCAGGATTTGAGCTGACTGCTGCGGCCAATGGTATGGGGCTGAAAATGAGCCGCCCAACACTGGTGGGTGAGCCGGTGGTCAAAGCGGTGTCACACCGGGTGGTGAGCAGTGCAGAACTGGTGGAAGAAAAAGCGGTGATGGCACAGATACAAGCCAAATTTGCTGAGTTGGCCAGACGCTATGGTGTGGCCATGAGCACCGAGCCGGCGGTGCAGGCGCTGTGCAAATTGAAAGCGCTGGAGAGTTTGCGCGACGCCCTGGCCAGACAGCCTGGCGTGCGTCACTTACCCGGGATTTTTGTTGATTTCAAATAACCCGGCTTATTCCATTTCTAAATCATCCGTGTCGTTGTTGCAAAGCCATGCCGTGCATTTGCACTGTCTGTGGCTTCGCGCCTAGACACAAATGATTTGGAAATGGAATTAAATCTCGAGGTTGTCAATCAGCCGGGTGTGGCCAATGCGCGCTGCTCCCAGCACCACCAGCCCCTGTTGTTGCGCCAGTGTGGTGATGCCACTGGCGGTCGGGGCTTGCAGGTCATGGCGGCTGCGCAGCACCAGGTAGTCGGGCTGCCAGCCACGCGCCGTCAGTGCTTGCATGGCCTGCTGCTCCAGCGTGGCTACATCGACGATGCCACCACGCACCGCCCGCGCCATGGCTTGCAAGGCTTGTGACAGCTGCACGGCTTCAGCGCGGTCAGTAGTTGACAAGTAGTTGTTGCGTGAGGACAGCGCCAGCCCGTCGGCGGCGCGCAGGGTGGCGCCACCTTGGACTTCAATGGGCAGGGCAAACTGCTGCACCATGCGCCGGATCACCATCAGTTGCTGGTAATCTTTTTGGCCAAACACCGCCACACGTGGCTGCACGCAGGCAAACAGTTTCATCACCACGGTGCACACGCCGGTGAAGAAACCGGGGCGGAAGTGACCTTCGAGCATGTCAGCCAGCTCGGCCGGCGGCTGCACCTTGAAGCCCTGTGGTTCCGGGTAAAGCTCTTGTTCAGACGGTGCAAACAGTACATCGCAACCGGCGGCTTCAAGCGCCTGGCAGTCCGCCTCCCAGGTGCGCGGGTAGGTGTCAAAGTCTTCGTGTGGCAGAAACTGCAGGCGGTTGACAAAAATGCTCACCACCAGCACGTCGCCCAGCGGCTTGGCCTGGCGCACCAAGGCCAGGTGACCGGCGTGCAGGTTACCCATGGTCGGTACAAAGGCCGGGCGTTTGAAAGCGGCCAGATGGGCGCGCAATTCGGCTATAGTTGTTATGATTTTCATAGCGTGTTACGCAGTATTAACAGGGGCTAGAGGCCTAATTTATATATAAATTCAGTTCACCAGGCATGCTGGGTATTGTCCGGGAAACTGCCATTTTTGACGGCTTGCACATAGGCTTGCATGGCTTCCTTGATGCCGTGCTGGCCTTGCACACCGGGCAGGTCGGCCATGAAGTTGCGCACAAACTTGGGCATCTTGCCCAGGTTCAGGCCCAGCATGTCGTGCAGCACCAGCACCTGACCGGCGGTACCGTTGCCCGCACCAATGCCAATGGTGGGGCAGTGAGTCAGCTCAGCCGTCAGCTCGGCTGACAGGGCGGCGGGCACCATTTCAAGCACCAGCAGGGTGGCTCCGGCATCCTGCAGCGCATGGGCGTGGTGTTTGAGCAGGGCGGCAGATTCGACGGTTTTGCCCTGCACCCGGTAGCCGCCCAGCGCGTGCACGGTTTGCGGGGTCAACCCCAGGTGGGCGCACACCGGAATGCCGCGCTCCACCAGAAAGCGCACCGTGTCGGTAGTCCAGCCGCCGCCCTCCAGCTTGACCATGTGGGCTCCGGCCTGCATCAGCACCGCTGCGCTGCGCAGGGCCAGTTCCCTGGACTCGTGGTAAGTGCCGTAAGGCAGGTCGCCAATCAACCAGGTGGTGGCCTGCGAGCGGCGCAGGCCGCGTGCCACGCTCTCAACGTGGTAGCGCATGGTCTCCAGCGTCACACCCATGGTGCTGGAGAGTCCCTGGCAGACCATGCCGAGCGAGTCGCCGACCAGAATGCAGTCGACGCCAGCGGCATCGGCCACGGCGGCAAAAGTGGCATCGTAGGCGGTGAGCATGCTGATCTTTTCGCCCCGGGCGTGCATCTCCAGCAGGCGCGGCAGGCTCACTGGTTTGCGGGTGGCCGGGCTACTGGCCGGTGGCAGCGTGCCGTAGGGGGATGCGCTTTGGGGGGTGGCTGGGTTCATGGGGTCTCCTGAACGGGGGGCAAAGTTTACCGGGCTTGCAGCGGCACGTGGTCGCGGGCGTGCTGCATGCGGTTTTGCGCATCGACAAACACCAGTTTCGGGCGGAAGCTGGCCACTTGGGCTTCAGCCACCTGGGCAAAAGCCGCAATGATGAGCAGATCCCCCACTGCGGCGCGCCGAGCCGCCGAGCCGTTGACCGAGATCATGCCGGTGCCGCGTTCGCCGCGAATGGCGTAGGTGATAAAACGCTCACCATTGTTGATGTTCCAGATGTGCACCTGTTCGTTTTCGACCAGACCGGCGGCATCGAGCAGGTCTTCGTCAATGGCGCAGGAGCCTTCGTAGTGCAGTTCGCAGTCGGTGACGGCGACGCGGTGGATTTTTGATTTCAGCAGGGTGCGCAGCATGGCAGGACTTCAGGGAGCCAGAGTGGTGGGGACGGCATTGTCCAGCAATTGCGGGTAGTCGCGGCTGAAGTGCAGGCCGCGACTTTCGTGGCGGGCCTGGGCTGAGCGAACGATCAGGTCAGCCACCTGCACCAGGTTGCGCAGCTCCAGCAGGTCACGTGTGACGTGAAAGTTGGAATAAAACTCGTGAATTTCGCCTTGCAGCAAGGCGATGCGGTGGGCGGCGCGCTCCAGGCGTTTGTTGGTGCGCACAATGCCCACATAGTCCCACATGAAGCGGCGCAGTTCGTCCCAGTTGTGCGAGATCACCACCGCTTCATCGGCATCGCTGACGCGGCTGTTGTCCCAGGCGGGCAGGGCCACGGAGAGCGCGTCATCGGACTGTGCAATGTCGGTGGTGGCGGCTTGCGCAAACACCATGCACTCCACCAGCGAGTTGCTGGCCAGCCGGTTGGCACCGTGCAGGCCGCTGCAAGCGGTTTCGCCCACGGCGTACAAGCCCTTGATGTCGGTGCGCCCGTGCAGGTCGGCCAGCACGCCGCCGCAGGTGTAGTGCGCTGCGGGCACCACCGGAATCGGCTGCTTGGAAATGTCGATGCCAAGGTCCAGACAGCGCGCGTAAATATTGGGAAAGTGTTCCAGCAAAAAGGTCTTGGGCTGGTGCGAGATGTCGAGGTAAACGCAATCAAAGCCGCCTTTTTTCATCTCGAAGTCGATCGCCCGTGCCACCACGTCGCGCGACGCCAGCTCAAGACGCTTGTCATGCTGTTCCATGAAGCGGGTGCCGTCGGGCAGCAGCAGTCGGCCGCCTTCGCCGCGCACCGCTTCGCTGATCAAAAACGACTTGGCGTGCGGGTGGTACAGACAGGTGGGGTGAAACTGGATGAACTCCATGTTTTGCACCCGGCAGCCCGCGCGCCAGGCTGCGGCAATGCCGTCACCGGTGGCGGTATCGGGGTTGGTGGTGTACAGATACACCTTGCCAGCGCCGCCGGTGGCCAGAATGGTTTGCGGTGCCTGAAAAGTAAGTACCTCGTCGGTGTCGCTGTCCAGCGCGTACAGACCGACACAACGGCTGCCGGGCAGGCCAAGCTTGTCGGTGGTGATCAGGTCGACCAGCGTGTGCTGTTCAAACAGCGTGATGTTGGGTGCTTTTTGAACCGCGTCAATCAAGGTGCGCTGCACTGCCGCGCCGGTGGCATCGGTCACGTGGACGATGCGCCGCGCGCTGTGGCCGCCTTCGCGGGTCAGGTGCAGCGCGCCGTCTTCCTGCGAAAACGGCACGCCCATGGTTTGCAGCCAGGCGATGCCCTTGGGTGCGTTTTCCACCACAAAGCGCGTGGCAGCCGGGTCGCACAGACCGGCGCCGGCGACAAAAGTGTCTTGCACATGCGCGTCAAAGGTGTCGTTCTTGTTCCATACTGCCGCCATGCCGCCTTGCGCCCAGCCGCTGGAGCCTTCGGTGACGGCGCGTTTGGTGATGATGGCGATTTTTTTACTGGTCGGCAGCAGCAGCGCGGAGCTCAGGCCGGCCAGACCGCTGCCCACAATCAGGACATCAAAGTGCAGCGGTGCGGTGGCGGTTGTGGTCTGGCGTGAGGGCATGTCAACTCCGGCAATGGGTTCAGGAAGGGGTGTAGGCCAGCCGCACGTAAATGGGTGCAAAGGCTTCGGCCTGGGTGATTTCGATCAGGGTTTCTTTGGCAAGTTCCAGCAGAGCAATGAAAGTGACCACCAGCACGGCAGCACCTTTTTCGGGTTGGAACAGGCGCTCGAACTCAACAAAACGCTGGCCTTGCAAGGCTTTGAGCACCATGCTCATGTGTTCGCGCACCGAGAGCTCTTCGCGCGTGATCTTGTGGCGCTGGATCAGGCTGGCACGCTTGAGAATGCTGGCCCAAGCCTCTTGCAATTCGGCGATGTTCACATCCGCAAAGCGGGGCTGCAGCGACTGTTCCACATAGACCTGGGCGCGTAAAAAATCACGACCCAGTTGCGGCAGCTGGTTGATGCGTGCGGCGGCCAGTTTCATTTGCTCGTACTCCAGCAGGCGGCGAACCAGCTCGGCACGCGGGTCATCTGCTTCTTGCCCCTCTGGCACCGATTTGGGCGGCAGCAGCATGCGCGATTTGATTTCAATCAGCATCGCAGCCATCAGCAAGTACTCTGCGGCCAGCTCCAGGTTGTGGTGGCGGATTTCTTCCACATAGCTCAGGTACTGGCGCGTCAGCCCGGCCATGGGAATGTCAAGAATGTTGAAGTTCTGCTTGCGAATCAAATACAGCAGCAAGTCCAGCGGCCCTTCAAAGGCTTCCAGAAAAACTTCCAGGGCATCGGGGGGGATGTAGAGGTCTTGCGGCAGCGCAAACAGCGGCTCGCCATAAAGTCGAGCCACGGCCACCTGGTCAATCACCTGGGGCATGCTCGTCAGCGTCGCGTTGCTGTCAATGACGGTGGCGGCAGGGACAACCATCAAGCGACAAGATTGCTATATTAAAAGTAGCTACTAGCCCTTATTAATAAAGGGCTACAGGCTATATTTTCATTAATTGTTAGATGTTTGATAGACGTAGGGTTTCTGCGCCACGCGTGCTTGCTTGAAGTTTTGGACAGCTTCACGATCCACCGACTTGTTCCACAACAAGGCCAGGCCTTCGCGTTGCCGCGCTTCCATGCCAGGGGTTTGCGCCTTGAGTTGGTCAATGAAAAGCGTGGCATCTGATTGGTATTGTGGGCGGTAGAAAATATTCATGGTGTTACCTTTTGCATGCATTTTAGACCCGGCGCGATGTTGACGTTTTTACGCAGCGTCTACAGCGGATGTTTGAATTGTGGGTGTAATATTGCGGCAAATAACTCTTGATTTTTTGAACCGATGAACCCTCTTCCCGCCATCACCGACTGGGTCCATTTGGACTGGGTGTTGGTTGTAGTGGTGGCGTGGTTGGCCATCGGCTTCATGGGCGTGGTGGCGCTGCGGCGGTTCCGCTTTGTGGCCGTCGTGCTGTTCCCGGTGGGGGCTTGTTTTTCATTGTTACTGATGGCTGTGGCCCTGAGCGCCGCATTCAGTGGCACTGAAACAGCGGTCTTGCCCCTGGGGCTGCCCCAGCTTCCCTTTCACCTTCGGTTGGACAGTCTGTCGGCCTATTTTCTACTGCTGATTGGTGGGGTGTCGGCAGGGGTCTCAGCTTTTGCGGCGGGTTATTTTCGTCAGGGTGAAGGCACGCCACCAGGTCTGATGTGTCTTGAATACCATTTGTTCTTGGCCAGTTTATCCATGGTGGTTCTGGCTAATGATGCGTATATTTTCATGGTGGCATGGGAGACCATGGCTATGTCGTCATTTTTCTTGGTCATCGCCAACCACCGAATTCCTGAAATCCGTCACGCGGGCTACCTTTATATTTTGGTGGCGCATATTGGTGCGCTGGGTATTTTGCTGTGTTTTGGCTTGTTGCAAGCCAACACCGGCGACTACACCTTTGCCAACATGCGCGCGCAACACTTGTCACCGTTTTGGGCTTCCACTGCTTTTGTGCTGGCTGTCTTTGGGTTTGGTGCCAAGGCAGGTGTGTTGCCATTGCATGCCTGGCTGCCAGAGGCGCATCCCGCTGCTCCTTCTCCCGTGTCTGCGTTGATGAGCGGTGTGATGCTGAAGATTGCGTTGTATGGCATCTTGCGCGTGTCGTTTGATTTACTGCAAACGCGCATCTGGTGGTGGGGCGTGTTGCTGATGGCGGTCGGCTTGGCCACCGCCCTGTTTGGCGTGGTGTTCTCGACCGTGCAGGTGGAGATGAAGCGTTTGCTGGCGTATTCCTCCATCGAAAACATTGGTTTGATGTGTGCGGGTTTTGGCCTGTCGCTGCTGTTCTCGGCCTATGACATGAAAGCCTTGTCGGCATTGGCGCTGACGGCATCGATGTACCACATGCTGGCCCACGCGTTTTTCAAGAGCCTGCTGTTTTGCAGCACCGGTGCGGTGATGCACGCCACGGGTGAGCGCAGCCTGGGTAAGTTGGGTGGCCTGATGCGTTACATGCCCTGGGTGGCCTGGCCGACGTTGGTGGGCGCACTGGCTTGTGCCGGTTTGCCGCCGTTTGGCGGCTTTGTGGCCGAATGGATGCTGCTGCAAAGCTTTTTGTTTACCACCGGTTTGCCCAATGGTTTCCTGGACATGCTGGTGCCGGTGATGGCCGCACTGATTGCCTTGATCGCTGCTTTGTCGGGCTACACCATGGTCAAGTACTTTGGTGTGATCTTTCTGGGTCAACCGCGTGAGGAAAGCCTGTCGCATGCCCATGATGCCGGGTCGTGGGAACGTTTGGGCATGTCCTGGTTGGTGGCGGGTTGTGTCTTGCTGGGCTTGTTTCCCAATCAGGTCATTGCCATCATCGACCCGGTCACCCAACTGCTGGTGCATGCCGGTCTGGCGCATACCGTGGCTGACAATGGCTGGTTGCTGATTCCTGTGAATGTAGAGCGAGCCAGCTACGCTCCTGCTATCTTTTTGTTGGGCATCTTGGGCAGTTTTGCACTGGCGTTTTTGTTGGTGCGCAAGCTCTACCATGGGCGCATGCGGCGGGTGCCGCCATGGGACTGTGGCTACCCCTGGCAAACACCACGCATGCAAGACACGGCCGAAGGTTTTGGCCAACCTATCAGGCAAATTTTTGAACCCTTCTTTCGTTTGAAGCGTCATTTGCCCAAGGCCTTCGACGAACAACCAAGCTACAAAGTGACGTTGGAAGACCCGTTGTGGTACTGGTTGTACCTGCCGGTGGCCACCTTGGTGGAACGCGTGTCCAGAATCATTGGCATGCTGCAACAGGGTCGCATTGCGGTTTACCTGATGTACAGCTTTGTGACGCTGATCGTGGTCTTGCTGGTGGTGAAACGATGAGCATTTTGGGCGTTCTTTCACAACTTCTGGCACTTGTGCTGGCGTTGCTATTGGCTCCGTTGTTGACCGGCTGGGTCAACCAGTGGCGCGCACGCTTGCAAAACAAATCTGCACCAGGTCTCTTGCAGCCCTACCGCATGTTGCACAAGCTGTTCAACAAGGACTCGGTGATGGCCGAGCACGCCTCACCCCTGTACCGCACGGCCCCCTATGTAATTTTCAGCTGCATGCTGCTGGCCAGCGCCATCATCCCCACCATTTCTACTGATTTGCCTTTGTCACCTGCGGCCGATGCCATTGCACTGGTGGGCTTGTTTGGTTTGGCGCGGGTGTTTATTTCACTGGCCGCCATGGATGTCGGTACCGCCTTTGGCAGCATGGGTGCGCGGCGTGAAATGCTGGTTGGTTTTCTGGCTGAACCGGCCTTGCTGATGGTGCTGTTTTGTGCCTCCATGATCACCCGTTCTACCTCGCTGACCGTCATTGTGGAAACCCTGGCGCACCGTGACCTGGCCATCTACCCCAGCATGTTGCTGGCAGGGGTGGCCTTTACCATGGTGTCATTGGCAGAAAATGCCCGCGTGCCGGTGGACAACCCGGAAACCCACCTTGAGCTGACCATGATCCATGAGTCGATGATTCTGGAATATTCAGCACGCCATCTGGCACTGCTGGAATGGGCTGCCAGCCTCAAATTGTTTGCTTATTCATGTGTGGGTCTGGCGCTGTTTTTTCCATGGGGCGTGGCAGAGGCCAATTCACCGCTGGCGCTGTTTCTGGCGTTGCCGGTACTGATCTTCAAGCTGGCAATAGGCGGGTTTTTGCTGGCCTTGATTGAGACCCTGAGTGCCAAGATGCGCATCTTCCGCGTGCCAGAATTTTTGGGTACAGCGTTTCTGATTGCCGTGATTGGTTTGCTGGTGAACGTGTTGCTGGGGGTCGGATGATCAAATTTGCGCCTCAGCTCATCAACCTGTTTGCCACCTTGATCCTGTTGCTGTCGTTTGCCATGATCTCGCAGCGGCGCATTGTGACGCTGATCAATTTGTTCATGATTCAGGGGGCAGCGTTGGTCGCTGCATCGTTCCTGCTTGGTTATTTCACCCATCAGCCAGACCTGTATGTATCAGGTGTGTTGACGATGGTGCTCAAGGTGATCTTCATCCCCTGGATGCTGCACCGGGTGATTCGCAAGCTCAATGTGCGCTGGGACGTAGAAACGCTGTTCAATGTGCCCACCACCATGTTGATTGGTATTGGCCTGGTGATTTTTTCATTTAGCCTGGCGCTGCCTATTTCGCGCCTGTCGGACTCAATAGCGGGCGGTTCACTGGGCATTGCACTGGCCTGCGTGTTTTTGTCGTTCATGATGATGATCACCCGCTCCAAAGCGGTACCCCAGGTGATTGGTTTTTTGTCAATGGAAAACGGTCTGATCTTTGCTGCCACCACCGTCACCAACGGCATGCCGATGATTGTGGAGTTCGGTATTGCACTTGACGTGCTGGTGGGCGTGTTGATCTTGGGTGTGTTCATGTTCCAGATTCGCGAGAAGTTTGACAACCTGGACATCCACAATCTTGAAGCTTTAAGAGAAGACTGAGCATGCACGCGCTGTTATTTGTACTCGGGATTCCTTTGCTGGGTGGCATGGTGCTGGGCTTGTTTGGCCACCGCGCCTATGCCCGTGACATCAATGTGGTGTTCAGTCTGGGTACCTTTCTGGCCGCTTGCGATTTAACCATCCAGGTGGTGTCCGAGGGACCGCAATTTGTCTTGCAAAAACAGTTTTTCATTGACCCGTTGAACGTGTTTTTGGTCACCTTGACCGCGTTTGTGAGTTTGACCACCGCCATCTTCTCGCGCCCCTACATGCGCATAGAGCAAGACCACGGCAAGATGACACCGCCGCGCATGCGCCTGTACCACAGCATGTACCAGTTGTTCAGTTTCACCATGCTGCTGGGCTTCACCACCAACAACTTAGGGATCGTCTGGGTCGCCATGGAAGCCGCTACCCTCACGACCGTGCTGCTGGTCAGCGTGTACCGCACCACCGCCAGCCTGGAAGCGGCCTGGAAGTATTTCATCTTGTGCGGTGTCGGCATTGC
>Ga0100401_1003453_pt1 | contig 11982 bp, 15 predicted proteins | sample CryGeymeta201525_FD_80421 | JGI IMG/M metagenome (GOLD analysis project Ga0100401, IMG submission 80421) | Groundwater microbial communities from Crystal Geyser aquifers in Utah, USA - Crystal Geyser metaG 2015-25 | ecosystem: Environmental > Aquatic > Deep subsurface > Groundwater | place: USA...
ACTTGCACCCTCTGGAATAATTTCATGCATCGCTTTTGTCAATCTTCCCCGAAAATTTGTATTTTCAACATTTTTTCAGAGCTTCCACAAAAGTGTGCACATGCTCATGCCGGGCACACACACACGGTATAAAAAATTGCCGGTTCAGTAAGTTATTCAAGGGTTGTAACCCGCTTCAACTTTTGTGTAACTGGGTAGGAAATCGCCCGCAAATCGGCAACTTTTCGTACCTCCAACGTTGAGGGTAATGCCAAAAGAGCCTCACGTTTCCATATTTCGATTGATTTTTAAATAGGGATTAAAAAGATTATCTTTGTGTAAATGGATTTTAAAATTCTGACAAATAAGTTGCTTGATGATTTCACACAAGCTGTGAAAGAATCACCTTTAGATAAAATTGATAAAATCAAAAAGATTGAGATGCCAGTTGATTATTTTCAGTTTTATAAATCCGTTTCATCTGTTTATTCTTCAAAGATTGAGGGAGAGGATATTGACTTTGACAGCTATTTTAAGCACAAATTCTTAAAAGTTAAATTTAAACCTGATTATACCCGTAAAGCAGATGATTTATATTCTGCATATGATTTCATTGACAGTAATAGGTTGACACTTGAGAATGTTCAAAAAACACATTCCATTTTGAGCAAGAGTCTATTACCTAAAAGTCAGCAAGGATTGATTCGTAATAATCCAATGTTTGTAATCAATAGCGATGATAAAATTGAATATGTTGCGGCAAGTCCACAGATAGTTATATCGGATCTTGATAAATTATTTCATGACATTAACATGTTACTTCATACAGATTTAAATCCATTTGAGATATTCTACTATGCTTCATTATTACATCTTGTTTTTGTGAAAATACATCCATTTCAAGATGGAAACGGACGAACCGCAAGATTGATTGAGAAATGGTTCCTGATTGAGAAAATTGGACAAAAGGCGACTTCAGTTCAATTGGAAAAGAATTATTACAAAAGACTAAAGGATTATTATTCAAATATCAGGAAGATTGGACTTGAATACGATGATTTGGACTATTCAAAATGCCTTGATTTTTTATTAATGACAGTAAAAGGAATTGATGACCAGAATTAAAAGGCACATACCCACAATGTATAAAAATAATAGCCGGTACAGTAGTAAATTGAAAGGTTGCAGCCCGCTTCAACTTGGGTATAACTTGACAGAGATGGAGTCCGCGAACGGCTACTATTCTTATGCAAACCGTTGTGTGTCAATTTAACAAAAGAAAATCTACACATAGAAAATCGTACATTAACTCAAAATATAAATATCATGAAATTATTACATTTGTTCTTAATAAGTTTCATTATCGCAACTACTGTTGCTGTTGGACAATCAAGTGATGAAATAGAAATCAAACAGTTAGAAAAACATTGGACTGAATTGCTAAATAAGGGAGACACAACCTCTTTATTAAGAATCTGGTCTGAAAACTACGTTGTAAACAATCCAAATGGTAAAATTGTAACCCCGAAGGAAATAGTTGCACTTATGAAAAGTGGGCATAAATTTCCAGCAGTTGAAAGAATAATTGAGAAAATCACGTTCAATCAAGACATTGCAATTGTAATGGGTAAAGAGTTACAACAACCAGAAAATATGACCCCTAACCATGATGTTTGGATTCCGAGAAGATTCACAAATGTTTGGATAAAAACCAAAGAAGGATGGCAACTAACAGCAAGACAATCAACACAAGTTATTTCACAATAAATGGTTTATTGATATAAATAACTTCCACTAATTTATTTTAAATTGAACAATATGAAAATTTTAACTTTATCAATATCCTTTCTCTTTTTAGTAATATCGGCTATAACAAATGGCGGGTTTGGAAACATAATGGAAGCTTCGTTCCTCACACAATCATTCGTGTTTGTTGACAGCTAAAAACCTTACAATCCGCTATGTACAGGATAATAGAAAAATAATTCCACGTAACAACTACCCGCGAGCCGGGATTCGGAGCTTCTTTGACAGAAAATTAATAAATTGAAAGGCAGTTCTTCGCAGGTAGTTCATCGGTTAAATCCAGCCCTGCTTGTATTTGTAATACTCTGAGTGGAGCATGTTATTTAATTAAATTGCAACATTTGAATAAAAAATTCAACCTATTTTTGCTTTCCGACTAAAATTTAAAAACGAATGGATCGGTTCAAAATGGAATTATTAAAGCCAAAGGATATTTTCAGGAACTTCCCGGTGTTAACCCTTTTTGGCGGTGAGTATTTTGCCCGGTTCCTGATGAACATCATGCGTTTTAGCAAACTAAATAAATTGTATTCGAAGATTGCTGAAAAACAAGGGATCGATTTTATTGACGAGGTCATCCGCATTTTGGATTTAAAAATTGAATTCGATGAAGCTGAATTAAAACGCATTCCAAAAGAGGGCCCGTTGATTGTAGTTTCAAATCACCCGTTTGCCGGAATCGACGGGCTTTTGCTGATAAAATATCTCTCACAGGTACGAAGCGATGTAAAAGTTGTTGCCCATTTTCTGCTGAAAAAAATTGAACCTGTTTCAAACTATTTTGTGGCCGAAGATTTTGATAATGACCGAACACCTGAAATAAGCCGGCACAGCACCTTGAAAAATGCAATATTGCATCTGAACAGCGGCGGTGTTTTGTGCATTTTTCCTGCCGGCGAAGCAAGCACTTACGGAACGTTCGACAGTTTAACCGATCAGGTTTGGCAGTTTCCGGTAGTAAAATTCATAAAAAAGGCTCACGTTCCGGTTTTGCCTATTTTTTTTCAGGGTAAAAACAGCCGGTTGTTTCATTTAATTGCAAAAGTTCATCCGTCGTTGCGGTTGAGCAAACTTCCCTCCGAGTTGCTCAGTAAAAAAAATAAAAAAATAAAAATAAGAATTGGCAGTCCGGTAAATGTGGATGATCAGGATAAGTTTTGTGATGTATATCAGTTTGGGCGGTTTTTGCGTGCCAAAACTTACAGCATGCAGTCAAATATTAAGGTAAAACGATTCTTTATAAATCCATCAAAACCTAAGGCAAAGCCTGGGCCTGTAATCGATGCACTTCCCAAAGAAGTCCTCTTGAAAGAAATTCAGCAATTAAAAAAAGATTACACACTTTTTAAGCTCAAAAATTACAGTATTTATTGCGCCCCATCACGTTTAATCCCAAATATGCTGAATGAAATTGGCCGTTTGCGCGAAATTACTTTTCGCGAAGTGGGAGAGGGTACCAACCAGAGTATTGATATCGATGAATATGATTTGTATTACAACCAGATGTTTATTTGGGACAACGATGAGGAAAAACTGGTTGGCGCATACCGTATCGGACTTGGGAAAGATATTCTTGCCCAGTATGGGAAACGGGGTTTTTATTTACATTCACTTTTTCAGATTGACGATGAGTTTATCCCGGTTTTGAGCGAAAGTCTTGAACTCGGGCGCTCGTTTGTGGTTAGCGAATACCAGCGGAAACCACTGCCGCTTTTTATGCTGTGGAAAGGTATTTTGTATTTTTTGCTGAGAAATCCGCAGTACCGCTATTTGATTGGCCCGGTGAGTATTAGCAATAACTATTCGAAAATTTCGAAGGAGTTGATTATCAAATTCATCATGGCTAATCATCTGGACTGGAAAATGGCTATGAAAATAAAACCGCGCAAAAGCTACAAGTTCAAAAGCGATAACCAGAACATCAATATTCTGATGTCAAATATGGATCGTGATATTGAGAAGCTCGATAAAACCATTGGCGATTTGGATGAATTGAACTCGGGATTACCCGTTTTGCTAAAAAAATACATCAAACTGAACGCGAAAATCATCGGATTTAATGTTGATCCCAATTTCAATAATTGCCTCGATGGTTTTATTGTACTCGATGTATTTAATGTCCCGAAAAACACCATTGAATCTCTTTCAAAAGAAGTTAACGATGGCTCTGTACTCGAACATTTTTATGCCCACCGCGAATAATCACCATGAATGAAACGAATGAATTACTGCTTTTTACCGACGGAAGTGTAAATACTAAAATCAATTTTGGTTATGGTGCATTTCTTGCGGTTACCGACCCTGCAATTTCTGATTTCGAATTAAAACACCTGGTAAAAGTAAAACGGTTCGAACAAACTTCATCAACAAAACTCGAGTTGGATACTTTGTTATGGGCGTTGTCTGAAGTACATGATTTTAAAGGAAAAATCACACTTTACACTGATTCTCAGAATATTTTTGGTTTGACCGGAAGAAGGGAACGTTTGGAGAAAAGCGATTTCTATTCGAAACAAAACCGGCGAATTACCAATTGGGAGTTATACCAGAATTTTTACCGCTTAACCGACGAATTGAATATTGAAATCAGAAAGGTCAGCGGGCACAAAAGAACAATTATAAAAGATAACATTGACAGGCTTTTTACCATTGTTGATCGGGCTTCGAGAAATGCGGTTCGGAATTTGGAATGGTGAATTTGGGATTTAAATTACCACATAAGGCACAGTAGGTCACATAGGTTGTAAATTTATTGTAAATGATAACTATCTGTATAGAAACCTTCTATGTGTATTTCTAATGTTTTCTAATGTGCCTATTGTGTTTTGGTGATTTTGTGGCAAAACATTCAGCCACCAAAACTCCAAAGCACGAAATATCACAAAATTCCAAAACTCGATTAGGCAAAGTTTCAAGGTAAAACCTACCTTTGCCCCCCATGAGAATTACTGATGTAATTGTAGTTGGTGGAGGACCTGCGGGACTTTTAGCAGCAGGCCGCGCAGCCGAGCAGGGGGCTAAAGTTCTCGTTTTAGAGAAAATGTACGCACCTGGCCGCAAGTTACTTATTACAGGAAAAGGCCGCTGCAATGTAACCAACGAAGCGCCCATCAGCGAATTTATCACCCATATTTTCCCCGATGGCCGTTTTTTGCGCAGCGCTTTTGCCAATTATTTCTCACACGATATTATTGAATTGCTTGCCCGTTATGGAGTCCCATGTACTTTGGAGCGTGGTGGCCGTTATTTTCCGGCAAGCAACAAATCGGCTGATATTTTGGATGCTTTGCTAAAATGGTTGAATGAACTTGGCGTTGAAATTCGCTGCAGCCAGCGCGTTGAAAAATTGCTTGTTGAAAATGGCGCGATTACCGGCATAAAAACGAATGGTGAAAATTACCCGGCGCCAAATGTAATTCTGGCAACCGGTGGAAAGTCGTACCCCGGAACCGGCTCAACCGGCGATGGTTACGAGTTGGCGCGACAAGTGGGGCACACCATCGAAAAGCCAATTCCGGCGTTAGTACCGCTCGAAACCAAAGGCAGCATTGCACAAATCTTGCAGGGTCTGAACCTGAAAAATGTGAAAGCTGTTATTTGGGTGGATGGCAAAAAAGCAGGTGAAGATTTTGGAGAAATGATTTTTACGCATTTTGGTTTATCGGGCCCAATCATTTTAACATTGAGTAGAATTGCGGTTGCCGCACTACAAAACAACAAAAAAGTGGAGATAACCATCGACCTGAAACCTGCGCTCGACGAGCAAAAATTAGATGCCCGGCTTATCAGGGATTTAAACGAACACGGCAAAAAACAACTGGCAAATATATTTCGCGAATGGTTACCAGCCTCCATGATTCCTGTTTTTTTCGGAATGCTTGAACTCGACCCCGAAAAAGAGTGTCATCAGGTTACCGGCAACGAGCGGAAACAAATCAGAAACCTGATGAAAAACCTGCGGTTTGAAGTTTCGCACAACCGGTCGTTTAAAGAGGCCATCATTACGGCGGGTGGAGTTGTAACCAGCGAAATCAGTCCGAAAACCATGGAATCTAAACTGGTAAAAGGACTTTACTTTGCAGGCGAACTCATCGATCTCGATGCCGAAACCGGTGGTTATAATTTGCAGATTGCGTATTCAACGGGTTGGCTGGCAGGGAATTCGGCTGGAAAAATGTTGATTAACGAATGATGAATAACGATTTTTGATTGCTGAATGGCTGCCTGCTTTTGATTTAACAGGTTTTTAGGTTACCATGAAGTTGAATCCTTTTTTGTTAAGCATGACATGGGGCGCAGACCTGTAACGGTGGAGGAAGCAACCTTAAACGACATGTTTCATAAGTACTGTAATACAGTAATCCCTTTTTTTCTATTTAATTCCATATCGAATTCCGATTTATTAAATACATCGAAATATTCAATTCCGGAATCTGAAAATACTCTAAACCCTTCTATACCTAAAATAACAGATATGTTTTCCTTTAGCCTGTTACAATTATCTTCACCATAATGAGTTATAGTTATTTTTCTTTTTTCTTTTAAACGTTCATTTTTTAAATCTTCTAATGCGAATACTTTTTTAAAAAATGATAAGTCAGTTTCGCCAATTGAATGCCCAAAAATTATCAGATTTCTACAATTGCTAAAACAAGTAGGAATTTTAGGATTACCGATATAGCCAAATTGTTTCTTTAATACTGTATTAAAAGCTTCGGGGATTATTGCGATATCATCTACGCCAACGACAATATTTTTATTGATAATTGAGCCGTGAATATGAATTATCTCTGGAGCTAAATTAGATTGTTTGAATAGGTTATCTAATGTATTTGTATAGTTAAAATTGATTATCAAGTTATTATCGCCTTTTACCTTGTCAATTAAATTTAATGCAACCGATTTAGGTTTAATTGTTTCTTTTTGAACTCTTTGTAAATAGTTTACTATTGCGGCTTTTAAAATATTGAAATCTGAATTGAAATCTGAATTTTTTAATGAAGTCTTTTGGGTGACAAATTTTCCAATAAGTATTTCCAAATCAACCCACTTTTCTTTTGTATTTTCATCGTTAAGATATTTACCAAGCTCAGTTTTCATATACTTCATTGATTTGGCAAATTCTTCCCTATCTAAAATTTGCAATAAAGAATCTCTTTTGTTGAGGTTCATCGTAAATCCATAACCAGAATGCAACTTAACAGTAATGAAACAACACCCATCAAGGTATGGCATTGATATATTAGTTGCTTTTTGCCCGTCAATTTGTTCAAAGTAAGTAAATTCACCAAATGACTCCTGTTGTCCAAATGCTAATTGACTTAGCATACCGATTAAAAATAATAGAAGAAAGTTTTTCATATTCAATTAGATAAATTAAAAGGTATGTTCCAATAATATTCCATTTCATTAACACTGCTGACGCCGATTTGAATCGGTATTTCTATCAAAAGACAGGATTCTTCAACGTGTAAAAAACTGGGGTGAAAATGAATTCCACGATTCATGGAATTTGCATCGACAGGCAAAGCTAAGGCTGCGTGCGCTTTTCCAGTTTTAAAATCCTGTGTTGCTTTAATTTTTGGTAGCTGGCAGCTCATATCAGGTTAATTTTTTCCTAAGATAGAAAAAAGCTGAATAGCGGTGGTTTGCAGGAGGTGAAAAAAACTTATTTTTTATGAGAAAAAAAATTATCTGTAAATCAGATTCAATTCAGCTAATTCCTGCCCTATTTGATGAATTCCGGTTAATATTTTCTCAATTTGTACGTCGGATGGTTTCTTTTTCCCCGAAACATATTGTGATAAAAGTGTGGCGTTCATTCCAATTTTTTTTGCTAATATTTTTGCATTTATCACATTGTAATATTGAAAAAATTGCTGGAAATCAAACTCAAATTTTAGTTTTTCCATGGTTATTTTTTCTCCCTGCTCATCAAAATACAACTGCGTTGCTTCCAATGCATTATTCTGCAATTCAGTGATGGTTTTCCCGGTTGTAAATATTGGATAATCCTCCGTAAATGCCGAAAAACCTGTTTCAGTTTTCTCGATAATGAATTTAAATCGCTTTTTACTTGTGTTCATCTGATTTTACTTTAAACCTGCATCTTTTTTTATCTTCAATTCAAGACTTTTACCAAGTTACTGACTTCCGTGGTTCGGAAATATAATTGTTCCATTTTTGATAGGGTGTTTCATCTTGATATGAGTACCAACCTGCGAAACAGCATACCATCCATCTCTCATTAAAAGTCTTAACAATTCAGAGCATTTCATTTTTTAATCGTTTACAAAAGTAAATTATTATTTACCTATATCCAAATATTTGTGATTATCTGCGATTTCAAAGTTAACCAAAAGCGGTTCAACTGCGGTTTGTGGAAGGAGAAAAAAATCATTCTTTATTAATTCTGCAATTGTTGTAATTTTCAACAGGCTTTTAAAACTTTAGATTTAACTGCCTACTATCAACTGCCTGCTGCCTACTTTTATTTCTACTCCTCAATCACATTCTGCACTCTGCCCACTTCGCCTGTAGCAAGCATTACTTTAATGCCATGCGGATGTGAAGGTGAGCTTGTGAGAATTCGTTTTACAAAACCTTCGGTGAGTTCGCCGGTGCGCTGGTGGTGTTTTTGCACAATCTCCACAAGGTCGCCGGTTTTAATGTTTTTTCTGTATCGTCCGTCCATGATTTTATAAGCTGGGTATTATTTGGTTATATTTTCTGTCAATAAGGTTATGATATTCTGATTTTAGATTTTCCGGTAAAAAGCTGATATATATTATTTTATGCCATTCCGGCAGAGTTTTTACAAACCTGTTTAAAATATTTTCAATTACTTTTTCTTCAATTCCAGCGCTTTTCATGGCGGTAATAAAATCTGAATTTTTCAGTTTTTTCTTTTTGCCATTCAATGTCAGTGCAAGTTCTTCATCATCACCTTCCACAACTAACTGAGATGCAACCATATCATAAGCCGGACATAAATTATAACCCGATGTGCTGTTTTTAATCAGCGAAAAGTTTTTCAGATGCATATCGCTGTTTCCAGTCAGAAAACTAAAAATGACCATTTCGTAAAAATTGATAACATCAAATCCCGGATTGGTTGAAAACTTCAGAATTGCTTTGGCAATTTGCTCATGCGAACCACGGTATTTGTGTTCAGTCAGTCTTTCGGTCAGTTGGCACATATCTTCCATGTGTACTTTCTTTCCTTTATCCCTGTCAACACGTTTGGTAATATATGCTAATTGGCCTGATTTCAGATAAATAAGGGAATGTGGTACAGTTTTTATTTTTGCAGCTTCCGCCAGATGCATTGTAACATCTTCAATTTCAGGAAGATTATTGTATTGTTTTGTTGGCGGTTTCAGAATATATTCACCCAATAAACTAACAATGGTAAAATGTGCAGGGATTTCTCCTGTTTTCATTTTTTGAATACCAAGCGACAATTTTGGCTGAACTCCCGTAACTGTCTTCTGACTTTTTACAACCTGTTCGGCCAGGGCAAGCATGTCGTTTTCTGAATAAGGAAGTTCAGGTGGCACAGAATTTCCGAATATTTTTTTACTGCACACTGCATGAAAACCGGCTTTTCCTGCGGGCAATTCCTGTTCAACTTTGTTGAGGTTCTGATAACAATATAAACACTTTGAATTTTTCATTATTCTGTTTCGAAAGGTTCGACAGATACAGCACCAATGCAATTGCGGCAGGTGGCCAGCAAAATTCCCATGCGGTCACGCGGATTCAGTTTCCAGTTGCGTTCGGCAATTTCGAGCAGCCAACCTTCGGGAATCAGTCCGTCGAAAAAGGGAAATAACGTATTACTGGTGGTTGTTTTGCCTGTTAACGGCAGGGTTAAACTTACCGGTTCCGCACTTTCAGTTGTCAGATATTCCTGCTCATACTGAAAATGATAACCGTTTTCGTCTTCGGTGAGTGTGCCGGCCCATAAATCGTGCATGTAAATTTTAGCTTTCCTCATCAGTTAGTTTTTTTCGGTTTATTTCTGTTGCACCTAACTCATATCCAAACAGTTTAAGAACCTGGTTCACTTTATCCATGCGTAAAGTTGGTTTCCCGGTTTCAAGTTCGCGCACAAAACGGAGGCCCACCCCGGCTTTAAACGAAAGTTCTTCCTGCGTGAGTCCGAGCAGTTTTCTTTTTTCCCTGATAAATTGACTTAATGTTGTATCCGACATTGTATTTTATACCTTTTCGGGTACGAATATAAGAATATTTTTGATTTTATACCTTTTCGGGTACGAAATATTTGAATGAAATATTATTTATACCTGAAAGGGTATATTTATTAGTTAATTCTGGATTGCTTCGCGATGCTCGCAATGACAGTCATTTCATGGATTTTTGCGAGGGAGAGGCTGGTTGGTGGCAACGCCGCCAACCAGCCTCTCCCTCGTTTTTCTATCAAATAATCTTGTCATTGCGAACGAAGTGAAGCAATCTACCTCAAATACAAATTACTATCACCATAGCTTAAAAACCGAAAGTTGTTGGCCAGTGCGTAATCGTAAACATTTTTCCAGTTATCGCCTAAAAAAGCGGCAATCAGCAGCAGCAGAGTGCTTTGTGGCTGGTGAAAGTTGGTAAACATTCCGTCGATTACTTTGAAATTGTAACCCGGAAGAATAATGATTTGGGTTGAAAACTGTATCGCTTCCTGTCTGGTTTTATTCAGAAATTCAACTATGTTTTGAAATGCCTTTTTTATGCTGATTTTAGCCCCATTTTGGTATGGTTCCCACTGCAAAACTTCAGGATTTTTTGGGTTGAATAAGTTGTTTTCCACCTGCAATCCCAACCAGTACAAACTTTCCAGCGAACGCACTGATGTTGTTCCAACTGCAATAATTTTACCCGAATGTTTGATAAAATCCTGAATTATTGTTTTTGGAATAATAACCGTTTCGCGATGCATGGTATGCCCGTCGATGGTTTCGGCTTTTACGGGTTGAAAAGTGCCGGCGCCAACATGAAGCGTGATTTCTTTTTCTGAAATGTTTTTCAACTTTAATTCCTTTAAAACCGAATCAGTAAAATGAAGTCCGGCAGTGGGCGCTGCAACCGAACCATCAATTTTTGCATAAACGGTTTGGTAGGTTTCTTCGTCGGTTGCTTCGGTTTCGCGGTTTAAATAGGGTGGAATGGGCAAAACACCTGCATTTTCAACGATTTCTGCATAAGTAAAAGGTTTGTCCCAACTGAATATAATGTGAAATGTGTTTTCAAACTGTGCTGTTTTTTCAGCCCGAAGAATAATTTTCTCACCCGAAATTTCAATTTCCCGCGATAAAATTCCGCTTTTCCATTTTTTTGAGTTGCCCACCATACATTTCCAAACCACCTGCTCTTTCTGCTGAAATGCAACCTGATAATCCAATGGTTCAACCGGTTCGAGGCAAAAAACTTCTATTTTCGAACCTGTCTCTTTCCAAAAAAACATGCGGGCATGAATTACACGCGTGTTGTTAAAAATCAGTTGCGTGTTTTCGGGAATAAACTCGGCACAATTCTGAAAAACAGATTCCGTAATTACTCCATTTTTCCAAACCAGTAATTTGGATAGATCGCGTTCTGACAGCGGATATTTGGCAATTTTCGATTCAGGTAAATCGTAGGTGAAATCGCTGATTTTTATTTTATTATGTGGTACCAATCTTGTTTATTTTAATTTATGCCACAGATTCACAGATTATTAAAAACACAAATTATTCTGTTTTCAAATCTGTGAATCTGTGGCATTTCTTTCCTTAAATCAACGTCAAAAATAACTCAAAATTCCTTCGCTTTAATGTTGTACTTTTGCGCAAAATATTTCGACATGATAAAGATAGGGGATAAAGTAAAGTTTTTGAGCGATGTTGGCGGTGGAGTTGTAACCCGTTTTCTGAATAAAAATATGGTAATGGTTGAGAACTACGATGGTTTCGAAATTCCATATCCCATTGTACAGTTGCTGAATACCAGCGATCCGGAGTTGAATATTGGGTCCGAAAAAATGGTAAGAGCGCCTGTTCAACAGCAAGTTACAACAACAGGAAAAGTTGAAGAAACCAAAGGAGTAATCATCAAAGGGAAAGAATCGCCTGATTTTTATTTTTGTATTGTTCCCACCGATTCCACGAATCCGATTGGCGGCGAAATAGATTTGTTTCTGGTTAA
>Ga0100401_1003456_pt1 | contig 11977 bp, 9 predicted proteins | sample CryGeymeta201525_FD_80421 | JGI IMG/M metagenome (GOLD analysis project Ga0100401, IMG submission 80421) | Groundwater microbial communities from Crystal Geyser aquifers in Utah, USA - Crystal Geyser metaG 2015-25 | ecosystem: Environmental > Aquatic > Deep subsurface > Groundwater | place: USA...
CCTGTTCTCGACGCTCTTCCATTCCGCCTATCTGCTGCTCAACTGCCCGGAACCGCGGCGGCGTCTGTACGGGCGACTGATCCACTTGTACCGGATCTGGGTAACCTCAGCCGACAACCTGCTCGATGACGAGGATAAGGTGGTCGTGCCGCTGGTGATAGCGGGGTCGTCGCGCGTCATGCGCCAGGTCGTCGCCCTGATGGCGACCGATCGCGTGTTGGCCGACATCCTGCGGGACGCCGTCGGCGATGGGACGATCGACAACCGGGTCGCCGCCAGCCTCCAGCGCGAATCCCTCTGCCGACTACTGCCCAGCGCCGCCGAGGAAGCCGCCGAGGAGGGTGGGGTTGGCACCCGTCCCGACCCGGAGCATGTGCTGGAGGTGATTCACCGCCTCAAGACCGGTCTGCTGTTCAACATCGCCTTTGCCGGTCCGGAGATCGCCGAGCCGTACCTCGCGCCAGCACGCCTGGAGGCAATCAAGACGGCACTGATGCAATTCGGATTGGGTTGCCAGTTGCTCGACGATGTCCGCGACCTGGGCAAGGACTTGCGCGAGCAACGCCACAACTACCTGCTCTCCTGGCTTACCCACCACCAGCCGGAAACCCTGCCTGCCTTGACGGATCGGGCGGCAGCAGGTGCCGATCGCCTGTACCTGCACACCCCCCGTCTTGCCGCCATGGCGGCGGAACGCGGCCTGCAGATGATGCGCGAAGGGCTCACGCAGCTTGGCCAGGAAGGCCTCGATTTCGGTCACAAGGAGGCCGACCGTATGGCCCGGTTCATGTTCACCATGCTTGATCTCAAGGAGCTTGCTCATGCGGCCTAAGCCACAACATCCCCGCTCGCACTGCGCGTCGCTGACAGCCGGCATCACGCTCGACCACGCGGCACCGCTGTACGACTGGCTCGCCCCGCTGATGACGCTGGGCTCGGAAGCCCGCCTGCACCGCCATGTGCTGCCACTACTGGATCTCGACACAACCACCTCGGTACTCGACGTGGGCTGCGGCACGGGTACCCTCACTCGCCAGATCGTCGACGCCATGCCACCTACGGCCAACCACTGGGTGGTCGGCATCGATGCGGCCGAGGCGATGATCACGATCGCCAACCGCAAGGCTGGCAACCGTCCGGGGCTGGCATTCACCGCCGCCCTGGCCGAGGTGCTGCCCTACCCCGCCAGCAGCTTCGACCGGGCCGTATCGAGCTTCTTCTTCCATCACCTGAACTATGACCTCAAGGTCAAGTCGCTGGCTGAGCTCTGGCGGGTGCTGCGGCCGGGCGGGTCGGCCATCATCCTGGATGTGGACATCCCCTACAGCCGCTTCGGTGCCCTGTGCGCCTATTCAGGCTACTGGCTGTTCCGGCAGGCCGAGATCAAGGAGAACATCGACGGACGACTGCGGGCGGCTCTCCAGCAAAGCCCGTTTGCAGACGCGTGGCGGATCGTCTCGCGCCATTCCGGTTATCTAAGCCTGTTCAAACTCGACAAACCCAAACAACCCAAGGAGAAGAAAGCATGAAGACAAGCAAACACATCATGATGCTGACAACCATGACGGCACTGGCGACAACCGGCCTGCTGACCGCCACCCCCGTGCCAGCCGACGACCCGATCGGCCTCGCCGTCGAGGCGTATTTCAACGGGGCATTCGACGGACTGAAGGCTGTCGCGGAAAAACAGCCGACCCCGGATACGTTCCGCGAGGCGATCAAACCGCTGGTCGAATCGACTGACGGGTTCTTCGGCGGGACGCTGATCGATACCGACTTCAAAATCCGGCAGGTGTATTTCAAGCGCAACGCCCTTGCCCGGGGATACGACCTCAAGAAGGTCAAGCAACTGACCGTCTTCTGGAACGAAATGCGCGAGAATCCGACGCCTCAATTAAGCGAACCGGCCCGCGGCAACATCATGCAGCCACGACTGGTGGCGATGCGCTACCCCGTGATCAAGGACGGCAAGCTGGCGGCCGTGGTCAGCATGATGGTCCGTACGGAGGCATTTCTGGAAGCCACCGGGCTGGATAAGGTCAAGGGCTACCGGATCACCTGCCGCGGCGTCAAGGCCGAAGAGGAAGGCAAGCTGGCAGACCCCGTGCAATCGGTCGCATTGAAATTGCCGGCCAACGAATGGTTGATTGAATACTCACGCTAGAAAGAAGGGAGCCCTCATATGAATATATTGATTGCCGGGGCAGGCGGAGCCCTGGGGAAAGCGCTGGTCAAGCGGTATCTTGAACAAGGCGACTCGGTATCGGCCCTGGTGCTGCGCGCCGCCGAAATGGAAGGGATCGCGCATCCGCGACTCAAGGTGGTGACGGCCAACGTGACACAGCCCGAAAGCCTACACGGCGTTTGCGATGGGCAAGACCACGTGATCTCCTGCATCGGCATCACGCGTCTGAAGGGGCGTATGACACATGAGGCGGTCGACTTCAAGGGCAACCTGAACCTGCTGCGCGAGGCGGAACGCGCCAGCGTGCGCAAGTTCGGTTTTATCTCGCCGGCGGGCACCGACATCGGCTATCGCCAGGTGCCCCTGCTGGCCGCCAAGTTCCGTTTCGAGCAGGCGTTGCGCCAGAGTGCGACTGAATGGGTCATCTTCCGTTCCGGCGGATTCTTTACCGATCTGGCCGAGATGATGAAACTGGCAGCCAAGGGTCCCTTGTTTGTGATCGGCGATGGAGCCAGCCGTTCCACGCCGATCGATGTCGGCGATCTAGCCAGCCTCATGGCAGAGGGCATGCGCACGCAGAGCCGGGCGGTAGTGGAAGTCGGCGGGCCGGAGAATCTCTCGTGGCTGGAGGTCTGCAAGACCTGTTTTGACCTACAGGGGAAACCGCCGAAAATCATGCGCGCCCCCGTCTGGCTGTGCCGCACGACCCTGGTCCTGCTGCGCCCCTTCTCGTTCCGCCATTACGCCATGGGCCAACTGCTGGTCTTCATGTCCACGCACGACGTCTGCACGCCGCCCTGCGGCAAAATCCCCCTGCGGAATTTCCTGCGTGACATTCAGCCTCAACCCTCGTAATTTGCGCGCTGCATGAATACTGCAGGCAATACCATTGGCGTATCCATTGTGATACCGGTTTATAACGAGCAGTCCTGTATCGAGTCGACCCTGCGGGAACTGGCTGGCGTGATGCGCCAGCAGAACCGCGCGTTCGAGATCCTTTGCGTGGACGATGGCTCGACCGATAGTAGCGGCGATATCATCCGGGCACTCAAACAGCAGGATCTGCCGGAACTGCGTTTGTTGCGCCTGACCCCCAACAGTGGCCAGAGCACCGCCTTCGGGGTCGGCTTCAGGCGCGCCGTCCATCCCATCATCGTGACCATGGATGCCGACGGGCAGAATGACCCGCGCGATATCCCGTTCCTGCTCGAAGGCCTGGCGGAGGCGGATGTCTGCTGCGGTTATCGTCACAAGCGACAGGACACCGCCAGCAAGCGGATTGCCAGCCGGATCGGCAACCGGGTTCGCAACACCTTGCTCGGCAGCGATATTATCGACACCGGCTGCTCGCTGAAGGCCTTTCGCGCGGAGCAGATCCGGCATCTAACCATGCTCGACGGCATGCACCGCTTCCTGCCAAACCTCTGTGCGATACAGGGAGCCCGAATCCTGCAACGCCCGGTCAACCACCGCCCGCGTTCAAGCGGAACCAGCAAGTACACGAACGTCGGACGCCTGCTCAAGACCGTACCCGATCTGTTGGCGGTTCGATGGATGAAAAACCGGACACGCCTTTTCTCGGTAAAGGAGATCACATGAGTATGCTGAACGAGTTTATGCAGGTATTGGGAAAGCCCATGGCGTTTGTCGGCATTGCCGGCCAACTGCTGTTTTCATCACGGTTCATCGTGCAATGGGTCGCCTCGGAGCGCAAGCGCGATTCGGTCGTGCCGCTGTCATTCTGGTATCTTTCGATCGTGGGGGGGGCACTGACCGCGATCTATGCCGGCTGGCGGCGCGATCCGGTATTCCTCGTGGCACAGCTCTCGGGCCTGCTCGTCTATGGGCGCAACCTCATGTTGATCCGTAATCGCAAAGCCCGCGAAACCAGCGAGATCCCGTTATGATCAAGAAGCTGTTATCCGCCTGTGGCGCCCCCCGCCTCTGGGTCGTTGCCCTGCTGGCTGGCATTTTCTGGGGTGCCGAATTCTGGCAGCGCGACCTGTGGGAGCCCGACGAGGCGCGCTACGCCTATGTCTCCCGCGAAATGCGCGAGGACGGCCACTGGCTCGTCCCCCACCGCAGCGGCGAGTACTACGCCCACAAGCCGCCGCTAATTTTCTGGCTGAACAATGCGTTCGCCACGCTCAATGGCGGCCAGATCAACCGGGTCACAACCCGCCTGCCAACCCTCATCGGCACCATCCTGAGCCTCTGGGCAACCGGACAGATCGCCGCCCTGCTCTTCGGCGGGGCGTCCGGCTGGCTGGCCCCGCTGCTGCTGGCGGTCTCCACGCTCTTCTGGGTAGTCAACGGCATGGGACAGATCGACGGACTGCTCTGCGGCCTGGAAATGCTGGCCTTCTGGCTGCTGCTTTCAACCCCATCCCCGCGCGGTTCCGGACACCTGCGCATTGCCGCTGCCTATCTGTCCATGGGGCTGGCCGTGCTTGCCAAAGGCCCCGTCGGCCTACTTATCCCACTGGGGGCGTGGATCGCATTCTCGTTTTTCGCCGACCAACGACATCGCCTGCGCAACTGGCACCTGCTGTGGGGACCGCTGCTTGCCCTGCTGCCTGTCGCTCTCTGGCTGGGGACCATCGTCTATTTCAAGGCCGCCCCCGAGGGTTACCTGGATGAATTGCTGTTCAAGCAGAATGTCGGGCGCGCCGCCGGTACATTTGCAACCGGGCACGCCAAGCCATTCTGGTATTTCATCACCTACTTCATCGCGGACTTCCTGCCTTGGACGTTGCTGCTGCCTGCGGCCCTGCTGGCGCTCAAAGTCGATACCACGCGCCGGATCGAGATTCGCGGCGTCCTCGCCTGGATGCTGTTCGTGATCCTGTTCTTCTCGCTATCGGCAACCAAGCGCAATCTCTACATCCTCATGGCTTATCCGGCGGCGGCGATCCTGCTGGCGGCGGGCTGGGGCCGGATCACCAGCCTGCCAGACCGCTTCCGGAAGGTTTCCCAATGGCTGCTGGCGGGACTTTTCCTGTTGCTGGGCCTGGGTTTGGTCCTGACCGCACCGATCATCAGGATCGTCGGCATTGAGCTGCCATTCGAGACAGCCTGGCTGGTTCCCGGTGGCATAGTCCTGACGCTGACCGCCGTCTTACTTATGCGGCCAGCACTTAAAGCCGGGAATTCTTGCCGCTGGCTGGCCACCGCAGCGACCGGATTCGCCATGACACTCTGGCTGATTGCCCTGCTGGTCTACCCGGTCCTGAATCCGATCAAGGCCCCCTACGAATTAGCCGAGGCGGCGCAGCGGCATCTGCACGAGGGCAAGCCCCTGCTGCTTTACCGGATCAACGGGGAAATCCAGGCACTCTATTGCAACGTGCGCGGACGCGTGGTCAAGACTCCAGAAGAACTTTCCGAAGCCATACGTCAGCAAGATAACGGCATGGTCGTCCTGCACAACAAGCAATGGGAAGAGATCGCCGACATTCCAGCAATTGCCGCTGGCAGCCGGGGCGAATACCGCATGGGCAGCAAAACCATGATCTGGGTCGCGTTCGATCTGGGCAAGTCCCCTGACCTATAACGTCGGGATTAGCGTAGGTCGCGGCACTTTGCCCGACCGCCGGTGCATAAGCTGATTAGCTGCCATAGGACGTTTGCTCGGGTGGACAGGCAAGGGCGCCTGTCCCACATTCAGTCTTTCATCCGCCCTCACCCAAGTCCCAGCATTTCGCGGGCGTGCTGCAGGGTCACGCTGGTCAGGTCCTTGCCGCCAAGCATGCGGGCCACCTCCTCGGCGCGCGCCTCGCCTGCGATCGGGGCGATCGCGGTACAGGTGCGCCCTTCGCGCACGGCCTTGGAAACGACGAAATGCGTGCCCCCGTGCACGGCCACCTGCGGCAGGTGGGTGATGCAGATGACCTGGTGCGAGTTCGCCACCGCCGCCAGCTTGCGGCCGACGGCATTGCCCATCTCGCCGCCGAGGTTGGCATCGATCTCGTCGAAGAACAGCACCGGCACCTTGTCATGCGCGGCCAGTACGGCCTTGACCGCCAGCATGACGCGCGAGATCTCGCCGCTGGAAGCGATCGCCTTGAGCGGGCGCAGTGGCTCGCCAACGTTCGGCGCGAACCCGAAGTCGATCTCGTCGAGCCCCGCAGGCCCGGGAGCAGGGGCCGGGGAGACGGTGATGGTGAATCGTGCATGCGCAAACCCGAGATCGTGCAACTGCCCGGTTATGGTTTTCGCCAGCGACTCTGAGCAAGCGCGGCGCGCGGCCGTGAGCGCACCGCCCGCCTTCTCCATGGCCTTGCGTGCTTTGGCGATCTGCGCATCCAGCTCGGCAATCCGCTCGCCGCGGCTTTCGAGATCCTGCAACTGTGCGCGTGCCCGCTCCTGGAAGGCGAGCATCGCCGGGATATCCGCCCCGTACTTGCGCTTGAGCTTCTGCAGCAGCGCCATGCGGTCCTCCAGCCACTGCAACCGCTCGGGATCGGCCTCGATCCGCTGGACCGTCCCGCCAATACTCGCCTCCAGCTCCCTGACCTGCACGACGATGGATTCCACCTCCGCCTCCCAATCGCGACCCTCGGGAATCAGCTCGGCCAGTTCGGGAACCGCGCGCCTGGCGATGGTCAGCGCATTGAACGCAGAGGCGTCGTCCTCGGTCAGCGCATTGCAGATCCCGTCGCCCAGCTCGATGATCCGCGAGGCGTTGGCATTGCGGGTATGTTCCTGCAAAAGCTCTTCCTCATCGGTATGTTCCAGATCCGCCGCCTCGAGTTCCTTGATCTGGAAAGCCAGCAGGTCGATCCGGGCCGCGGTATCCTGATCGGGGCCATCCAGGCGTTGCCGGGCCGCCTGTAGGTCGAGCAGTTGACGGTAGGCCTCGCCGAAGGTCGCCAACTCGCCCTCAAGGTGGCCATAGGCATCCAACACATCGCGTTGGAAGGCCGGTACCAGCAGCGACTGGTGATCGTGCGGGCCGTGCATGTCCACCAGCAGCGTGCCCAGTTGCCGCAGCACCTGGAGCGTGACCGGCGAATCGTTGACTAGCATACGCCCGGCACCCGCCGCAGCGACCACGCGCCGGATTAACAGCACGCCATCCTCACAGGGGGGCAGCCCGGCCGCTTCCAGCACGGCGTCCACCCCGGCACTGTCGTCCAGTGCGAAGGCCGCCTCGACCTGGCACTGCGGTTCACCCGCGCGGATCACCGACTTGTCGGCCCGCTCGCCCAGGATCAGGTTCAGCGCGTCGGCCAGCATCGACTTGCCCGCGCCAGTCTCGCCGGTAATGACGTTCAGGCCGGGCATGAACTCGACCCGGGCCTCATCGACAATCGCCAGATTTCGGATACGTAGTTGTGAAAGCATGGGCGAAGCATACAACGCCCCCGATCCGGACGCAAAGCGGAAATTTCGAACCCCGCGTTGCGCCGGACAAGTGCTTGCCAGCGGCGGGCGTTCTGTGTTAGCCTGCGCTGTCTTTTCAATTTAACCCATTTCAACAGGATTTCCGGGGGCCAGCCATGGCGGAAACGAAACATAAATACGACGAGAGCAAGATCAAGACGCTCTCCTCGCTCGAGCATATCCGGATGCGCACGGGGATGTATATCGGGCGCACCGGCGACGGGTCGCAGTACGAGGACGGCATCTATATCCTGCTCAAGGAAGTGGTCGACAACGGGATCGACGAATTCATCATGGGGCACGGCAAGCGCATCGCCGTCAAGGTCGAGAACAACACCGTCTGCGTGCGCGACTTCGGGCGCGGTATCCCGCTTGGCAAGGTCGTCGAGTGCGTCTCGGAGATCAATACCGGCGCCAAGTACAACGACGACGTCTTCCAGTTCAGCGTCGGTCTCAACGGTGTCGGCACCAAGGCCGTCAACGCCCTGTCGGCAACCTTCCTGGTACGCAGTCACCGCGAGGGCGAATACGTCGAGGCCCGCTTCGAGCGCGGTATCCTGGTCAAGAAGAGCAAAGGCCGATCGAAGGACCGCAACGGAACCTATGTGGAGTTCAAGCCGGATCCGGAAATCTTCAGCGAGTACAGCTTCCTCGACGAGCATATCGCGCGGCGCATGCGTTTCTATGCCTATCTCAACGCGGGACTACAGATCGACTGCAATGGTGAGTCCTACGTCTCGGAAGGTGGCCTGCTGGACCTGATCACCGAGGAGAGCCTCTACGAGAAGATCTACTCGCCGCTCCATTTCCGCGACAAGACGCTGGATTTCGCCTTCACCCACACCAACCGTTTCAGCGAGGAGTACTACTCCTTCGTCAACGGCCAGTTCACCAACGACGGCGGCACCCACCTGAGTGCCTTCCGCGAGGGCCTGCTCAAGGGGATCAACGACTACAGCAAGGGCAAGTTCGACGGCGACGACGTCCGCGAGGGCATCCTGGCCGCCGTGGCGATCCGCCTGAAGGACCCCATCTTCGAATCGCAGACCAAGAACAAGCTCGGCAACACGGAGATCCGCGCATCCCTGGTAATCCGCGTGCGCGACTGCGTGGTCGACCTGCTGCACCGCGACAAGCGCACGGCCGACAAGCTGATGCTCAAGATCGAGGATACCCAGAAGCTGCGCAAGGAGCTGCAGACGGTCAAGAAGGTCGCCCGCGAGCGAGCCAAGGCCATTTCCATCCGCATCCCGCAGCTCAAGGACTGCAAGCAGCACCTCGACAAGAAGAAGGGCAAGGGGCAGGACTCGATGATCTTCATCACCGAGGGCCAATCCGCCGCCGGCTCGCTGGTCAGTTGCCGCGACGTCAACACCCAGGCCATCTTCACCCTCAAGGGAAAGCCGCTGAACATGTGCGACCTGAAACGCGACGCCATCTACAAGAACGTCGAGATCTACAACCTGATGCGCAGTCTCGACATCGAGGAGCACACCGACAACCTGCGCTACCAGCGCGTGATCATGGCAACCGATGCCGATGTCGACGGCCTGCACATCCGCAACCTGATGATCACCTTCTTCCTGCGGTTTTTCGAACCCCTGGTGGAACAGGGCCACCTGATGATCCTCGAGACTCCGCTTTTCCGTGCCCGCACACGCAAGGAGACAATCTACTGCTACAGCGAGGCCGAACGTGATGCGGCGATTGAGAAACTCGGTTCCAAGCATGAAGTCACCCGCTTCAAGGGCCTCGGCGAGATCTCCCCAGCCGAATTCAAGCAGTTTATCGGCGACAACATGCGCCTGCGACCGGTCAGCATCAAGAGCGAGCACTCGATTGCCGAGGTGCTCAACTTCTACATGGGCAAGAACACCCCCGACCGGCGCGACTACATCATGCAGAACCTGATTATCGACCCGAGTTCACTATGAAGAAAAAACTGCCACAACAGGAGTTCAGTTTCGACGCCTGGGCCGATCCCGATGCGGAGCCCCAGGCCGATGCCACGGCCGAACCGGAGGCCGCTGCGGAGAATTCACCCGCGGGAGAAAGCGAGGACACGCCCGATGAAGTGCGCCCCACCAGCGGGGTAAAACCGCCCACCATGCCGGGTGGCGGCGTGACCGGCAGCCACGGGCCGCTGCGCGCCATGATGGACCGCAACTTTCTCGAGTACGCCTCCTACGTGATCTGCGACCGGGCCATCCCGACCATGGAAGACGGCCTCAAGCCCGTGCAGCGGCGCATCCTCTGGTCCCTGCACGAGAACGACGACGGACGCTTTACCAAGGTGGCCAACATCGTCGGTCACTGCATGCAGTATCATCCACATGGCGACGCCTCGATCGGCGACGCTTTGGTCAACCTGACCAACAAGCGCTACCTGATCGAGGGACAGGGTAACTTCGGCAATCCGCTCACCGGCGACTCGGCGGCCGCCTCGCGCTATATCGAGTGCCGCCTGACCCCGCTGGCCCGCAAGGAGATCTTCAACGACGATCTCACCACGTTCGTCCAAAACTACGACGGGCGCAAGAAGGAGCCGGTCATCCTGCCAAGCAAATTACCCCTGCTGCTGATGTGCGGGGCCGAAGGCATAGCCGTCGGCATGTCCACCAAAGTCATGCCGCACAATTTTGCCGAACTGCTGGAGGCGCAGATCGCCATCCTGCAGAAGAAGCCGTTCAAGGTGCTGCCGGACTTCTTCCAGGGCGGCGCGATGGATGTGTCGGAATACGACGACGGCAACGGCAAGATCAAGCTGCGGGCACGCTTCCAAAAAACGGAGGGGGCGCGGCTGGTTATTTCGGAAGTCCCCTTCGGCGCCACCACCGAGTCGCTGATCAGTTCCATCGAGGATGCGGTCCGCAAGAAGAAGGTCCCGGTCCGGGCGATCAACGACTTCACTGCCGCCAATGTCGAGATCGAGTTGCTGCTCAGTCCCGGAACCGCCCCGGACAAGGCCATCAAGGCGCTGTACGCCTTTACCGGCTGCGAGCACAGTATCTCCGCCCGGGCCGTCGTCATCCGCAAGAACCGCCCGGTCGACACAACCGTTTCCGAGATCCTGCGTGAGAACACGGCGCAATGCGTCGAGGTCATCCGGCTGGAACTGGAACTGAGGAAAAAGAACCTGCTCGACGCCCTGCACCAGAAGACGCTGGTCCAGATCTTTATCGAGAACCGCATCTACAAGCGCATCGAGGAATGCAAGACCGCCGAGGACGTACGCACGGCCATCCTGGAGGGCTTCGAGCCGTTCAAGCCAAAACTGCGGCGCGAGATCAACGACGAGGATCTCGAGATGCTGCTCTCGGTCCGCATCCGGCGCATCTCGCTGTTCGATATTAACAAGAGTCGCCAGGAGATCGAAGGGATCATGAAGGAACTGGCCGAGGTGGAAAAACACCTGGCCCGCCTGATCCCCTACGTCATCCGCTACCTGCGCGACCTGCTCAAGACCTACGGTGCCACCTACCCGCGTTGCACGGAGATCACCACCTTCTCCAATATCGAGGTACGCGAGCTGACCGCCACCGAGCTCAAGATCGGCTACGACGCCGAACGCGGGTTCATCGGCCACGGGGTCGGCGGCGATCCGCTCTTCGAATGCTCCTCCTACGACAAGCTGGTGTTTTTCTCCAAGGACGGGCGCTACTGGGTCATGCCGCCCCCCGAACGCTTCTTTGTCGACGGCGGCATGCTGCTGGCAGGCAAGGCCGACCGCGACCAGGAATACACCATGGTGTATACCGATGGCGACAGCGGCTTCACCTACATGAAGCGCTTCACGCTGGGCGGTTTCATCCTCGAGAAGGAATACCGCACCGCCCCCGAGGGCTCAACCGTCCTGCTGCTGCAGACCGGCGTCCCGGAGACGATTTATGTGAAGTACAAGCCGGCCAAGGCGCAGCGGATCCATCAGCAGATGTTCCAGCCGGCAGACATCCTCGTCAAGGGGGCCAAGGCACGCGGCAACCAGATGACCGCCAAGCGCATCGCCAATATCGCCACCAGCAAGCCACGCTGGTGGAACGACGAGGAAGAATCCCACAAGGGACATCTGCTGTAACGTGCCCATTTCCTGTAATGCCCGTTGAATCTCCAGTCTCCGGGCAAAGAATGACTGCCCAGTGTGTCAACTGAATGGATGGTCCCAGTTTTGCGGACTGATTTCTGCCTGCTGATGTAACCGTCTAGCCAAAAATATTTGAAATTTGTTTCCGTGTGCAGCGCTGTTTGTGCATTTCAACGTGTGGCGTGGTGCGAGTGTTCAGGGGCTCAGCGTTCAGAGTTCAGTCCTTTTGACCACCTTCGCTCTGACTCAGGCAAGTGCTTCTCTAGCGACTTTTCGAGGCCGTTGAGCATGCGGATACACTCCTTGTAGCGATTGCGATAAGAGCC
>Ga0100401_1003463_pt1 | contig 11966 bp, 9 predicted proteins | sample CryGeymeta201525_FD_80421 | JGI IMG/M metagenome (GOLD analysis project Ga0100401, IMG submission 80421) | Groundwater microbial communities from Crystal Geyser aquifers in Utah, USA - Crystal Geyser metaG 2015-25 | ecosystem: Environmental > Aquatic > Deep subsurface > Groundwater | place: USA...
AAAGCATGTCTTTGTTGAAAAACCGCTGGCGATGAATGTCGAGCAGCTGGTTGATATCGTGGCCTGCGCCAAACAGCACCCTGAACAACAGGTCATGGTAGGCTTCAACCGCCGGTTCAGCCCGCACATCCAGAAGATCAGGCAATTGCTGGCGGGGCGCAGCGAACCGCTGGCCATGCACTATGCCTGCAACGCCGGTATTATTCCGCCGAATGTCTGGGTGCATGATCCCGAACAGGGCGGTGGGCGCATTGTGGGCGAAGCTTGTCACTTTATTGATCTGTTGAGCCATATCGCCGGAAGTCCGGTTGTCAGTGTCGCTTCCGCCCAGATGGGGCAAGGCGTGGCCATCAAGGAAGATAAGATGTCGATTGTGTTGTCTTTCGAAGACGGTTCAATCGGCACCGTCAACTACTTCGGCAATGGGAATAAAGCCTACCCGAAAGAACAACTCGACGTCTATTCAGAAGGCCGCATCCTGCGCCTGGATAACTTCCGCCTGCTTGAAGGCTTCGGATTCAAAGGGTTCAAGCGACTCAAGACGAAAATGGACAAAGGGCACCGCGCCGAGTTCAAGGCCTTTGCCAGCACCATTCAACAGGGCGGCGCACCGCTGATCCCCCTGGCGGAGTCCGTTAACGCCACCCTGGCCAGTTTTGCCGCGATGACCAGTGCGGCCGAATCCCGCACCGTCAACTTAAATGCGGAATATGCCCGCTGGTTCGATACAACCGGGGAGACCTTGACGAGTCAAGGTCTTGAAAGCGGTGACGAGTCACCGCAGTCCACATTTGGAGTGCGCTGAGTTCTCAGCGCTCTCGACGGCGGGAGTTCTCACGCCGTCCCCGAGCATAAGCAGCCCACAAACCGAAATAGAAAGGAGCCCCCACATGCCAACCGCTTGGCCGCACGCCCCAACGCATTGGACGTTCGATCACGGCACCTACATCATCACCTCCGGAATCTACCAGAAGCAACCACTTATCAATACGCCAGACAAACGCGACGAGATCCTCAAAATGCTTTTTGCGTGCGCAGCCGAATTCGGCTGGCATTTGCAGGCCTGGGCTGTCATGCTCAATCATTATCACATTGTGGGGCGTTGCGATGCTCCACAGAAGATTCCGGTCTTTATAAAAAAGCTGCACGCCAACACGGCACGGTACTTAAACAAGGAGGACAAAACCCAAGGCCGCAAGGTCTGGCATCAATTCTGGGATACACATATCACCAACGAGAAATCCTGGCTGGCCCGCCTGCGTTATGTACACACCAATCCGGTGCATCATGGCGTGGTTGCCCATGCCGAGGAATACCGCTGGTGTTCAGCCGCATGGCTGGCGAGAAATGCAAAGCCGGGCTTTGTGAAAACATTGGAGACGTTCAAGACGGATATGGTATCCGTACCGGATGACTATTGACGCGCCCGCCGGTGAGACCTTGACGAGTCAAGTTCTTGAGAGCGGTGACGAGTCACCGCAGTCCACATTTGGAGTGCGGCGAGTTCTCGCCGCTCTCGACGGCGGGAGTTCTCACGCCGTCACCGAGCATAAGCAGCCCACAACCCGAGCAACCCAAACATGGCAACAATCGCACTAAAACTTAAAACGCTTCACGCGATAGGCTTGCATAATGTGGCCCGCGTGTTCGCATACCGCCTCCGTTTGCGGCTGGGCATCCACCCGGTGCAGCACATCGCCGCGGTCGTACCGGCCGGAGCCTACTTCCGTCTACCGGATTCGCCTCGCCACACGGACCTTACAGCCAATCGCCAATGGCAGGAGGCGCATCACTATTTTGGCTGGTTCAAGCGACCTTCGACGGCAATCCCCGATTGGTTCACCAACCCCTTCACTGGCATGCGATTTGCCGATGTCAAACGGCCCTGGTGGCAGATCCCTGACTTCAACCCCGGAATCGGGGATATCAAAACGATCTGGGAAGCCTCGCGCTTCGACTGGGTGATCGGCTTTGCCCAGCAGGCCAGCCAGGGGGATACCGCCGCACTGGACAAACTGAATCGCTGGCTGGCCGACTGGTCACAAAAGAATCCACCCTACTTCGGCCTAAACTGGAAATGCGGGCAGGAAGCATCCATCCGGGTGATGCATCTAGCGATGGCGGCACTGATTCTGGACCAGGTTGAAAACCCTTTACCCACACTCCAGACGCTGATTCGCGTACACCAGATGCGCATCGCGCCCACGCTCAGTTATGCCATCGCCCAGGATAATAACCACGGCACGTCCGAAGCCGCCGCGCTCTTTATCGGCGGCAGCTGGCTGGCAACGCTGGGCGATAAGCAGGGACGAACGTGGGCCATAAAAGGACGCAAATGGCTTACAAATCGAGCCCGCATGCTGATTGAAGCAAGTGGGTCTTTCAGCCAATATTCGGTCAATTATCATCGCGTGATGCTCGACACCTATTGCATGGCAGAGATTTGGCGGCGCAAAACAAATCGACCGGTATTCAGACCTCGGCTTTACGAACGGCTCAATAAAGCGGCTTACTGGCTATATGCGTTTACGAATCCGAATACGGGCGATGCCCCCAACCTCGGGGCCAATGATGGGGCGCGTCTTCTGCCGCTGACCGACACGGATTATCGCGATTACCGACCCTCGGTCCAGTTGAGTATGGCCTTATTCAGCAACTCCCGTGCATATGAACCGGATGGCACGTGGAATTACCCCTTGCAGTGGCTGGACATCCCCCTGCCCCATGCGCTGGCCAAACTGCCGCCATCACAGCATTTCATGCATGGCGGGTACGCCATGCTGCGCCATGATGCCGCGGTCGCCATGCTGCGCTACCCGCGCTTCCGGTTTCGCCCCAGCCATGCGGATGCCTTGCATGTGGATTTCTGGCTGCGAGATGAGAATGTGCTGCGCGATGGCGGGTCGTTCTCGTATGCCGACAATGAGGCGGTTGACACTTTCAGCGGCACCGCCAGCCATAATACGATTCAGTTCGATGATCGCGACCAGATGCCACGGCTAGGGCGGTTCCTTTTCGGCGAATGGCTCTACACCAACCAATTTGAGTCGATCACGGAAACCGACAGCACGGTAACCACATCCGTCCAATACAAGGACTGGCTGGGAGCTTTTCATACCCGGCAGATTGCCCTCTCTCCGCGGGAATTGCGCATAACCGATGAAATCGGCGGTTTCAAACAAAAGGCCATCCTGCGCTGGCGGCTCACGCCGGGGGAGTGGATGCTTGACGGGAATCGCGTATCCAATGGCAAGATTGCGCTCACCGTAACTGGAACTATGCCGATTGAACGATTGGAACTGACAGAAGCGACCGAATCACGCTACTATTTGCAGAAAACCAGTTTGCCTGTGCTGGAGGTGGAAGTCACTAGCACCGGCACACTGGAAACAGAATTAACTTGGGAAACGGCGTGAGAACTCCCGCCGTTGAGAGCGGCGAGAACTCGCCGCAGTCCATAGATGTGGAGTGCGCTGAGTTCTCAGCGCTTTTATCGGCGGGAGTTCTCACGCCGACACCAGCAGGGCCATTCATGAATATTTTATACTTCCACCAACATTTCAAAACACCCACCACGGCCGGCGGCACGCGCTCCTATGAGCTTGCACAGCGACTGATCGCCAGGGGGCATGCCGTTACCATGGTCTGCGGCAAGACGGATGATCTCGGACTGCAGCCAAGCGGACGCAAAGGCGTTCTTCGCGGAAATATCGACGGTATCGACGTCATCCAGATCGATATCCCCTATAGTAATTATGACGGCATTCTCAAGCGTGCTTTGATTTTCATCCGCTTTGCCTGGGCCAGTATCGGTGTTGCCCGACGTGAGGATTATGATCTTTTGTTGGCGACCTCCACGCCCCTAACGGCAGGTATTCCCGGCATTGTGATGAAGCTTTTGCGGCGCAAGAAACCTTTTGTTTTCGAAGTGCGCGATTTGTGGCCGGAGCTGCCAAAGGCGCTCGGCATGAAAAACCCGCTATTGCTGGGCGGCATGAGCCTGCTGGAATGGCTCAGCTACCACACGGCAGATGCCTGCATCGGCCTCTCGCCCGGAATTTGCGAGGGGATCGCCAAGCGCAGCCAACCGGGCAAGCGCATCGCCATGATCCCGAATAGTTGCGATCTCGACCTCTTCTCCCCCGGCAGCCGGCAGGAATTAGAACTCGAAGGAGTGGACGCCAATGATTTGGTCGCGGTATTCACCGGGGCACACGGAATTGCCAACGGGCTCGATGCCGTGCTAAATGCCGCCGCAGAGTTGATCAAGCGGCAACGCACCGACATCAAGCTGGTCTTCATCGGCGATGGGAAACGGAAACCCGCACTCATGAAACGAGCAGAACAAGAGCATCTGACGAACTGCCTCTTTCTGGATCCGATGCCGAAACGGCAATTAAACAAGCTGATCGGCTACGTGGATGTGGGGCTGATGATCCTTGCCAATGTACCAGCCTTCTATTACGGGACCTCCCCCAATAAATTCTTCGACTATATCGCCTCGGGCCTGCCGGTCCTGAACAACTATCCCGGCTGGCTGACAGACCTGATCAAGGCGAATGACTGCGGTCTGGCCGTTCCGCCGGATGATCCGCAGGCATTCGCCAATGCCCTGATTGAACTGGCTGACAACCCGCAACGCCGCAAGCAGATGGGCCTCAATTCAAGAACCCTGGCCGAACGCGAATTCAACCGCGATCATCTGGGCGAACAGTTTGTCGACTTTTTGGAAGAGACGGCCACAAATATATGGAGTAGACTACAGACCGCCTAGGGATAGACTTTAGACTTGGGGAGACCTTGACGAGTCAAGGGGTTGAAAGCGGCGACGAGTCGCCGCAGTCCACATCTGGAGTGCGGCGAGTTCTCGCCGCTCTCGACGGCGGGAGTTCGCACGCCGTCCCCGAGCATAAGCCGAGTTTATCCGCAACAGAAAAGGACCACGAAAATGAAAATCATATCCGTCGTCGGAGCACGCCCCAACTTCATGAAAATCGCTCCCTTCTGCCATGCGGTGGACCGGTATAATCGGAGCATCCAGCAATCATCTGGAGTGCGGGGACTCGTCACCGCTCTCGACGGCGGGAGTTCTCACGCCGTCCCCCAGCAGCCCGCGCAATCCTCACCGTCCAACGCATCATCGCCGTACGCCCCTGACGCCGTGACAAGTCCCGTTGTTGAAAGCGGCGAGAACTCGCCGCACGCCACATCGGCCCCCATCACCCATATTCTCGTTCATACCGGGCAGCATTATGATGAACGCATGTCGGCTACATTCTTTGATGCCCTCATCATACCTCGCCCTGACATCGACCTCGAAGTAGGGTCAGGCTCCCATGCCGAACAAGTCGGCCACACGATGATTGCATTTGAGAAGGTGCTTTTGGAACATCGCCCCGATTGGGTGGTTGTCGTGGGCGATGTCAATGCCACCTGCGCCTGCTCGATCACCGCCAAGAAGTTGTGCATCAAGGTCGCCCACATCGAGGCCGGCCTGCGTTCGTTCGACATGGCCATGCCGGAGGAAATCAACCGACTGGTGACCGACCGCCTATCGGACTTGCTGCTGACGCCGGATCGTCTTTCCAGCGAGAACCTCCGCAAGGAGGGCGTCCCGGAAGAAAAAATCCACTTCGTCGGCAACATCATGATCGATACCCTGGAGGAACACCGCGACGCCGCCAGCAAACTGGATATTGCCGCGATCATCGAGCACAACCTCCTTGAACGAGCCCCCCTCGCTGGTGCTTCCTTTCCTTCCGGTGAGATCTTGACGAGTCAAGGTCTTGAGAGCGGCGAGAACTCGCCGCACTCCACATCTGGACTGCGGGGACTTGTCACCGCTCTCGACGGCGGGAGTTCTCACGCCGTCCCCCCACCCTCAACCTTCAACCTTCAACCTGCAACCTTCGCGCTCATGACCCTCCACCGCCCCTCGAACGTCGATCAGCGAGCGGTCCTCGAGCCCATTATCGACTTTCTGATGGATGAAGTATGCGCGAAAATGCCTTTGATCTGGCCGATTCACCCGCGCACGCAGAAGCAATTGCAAACCTTCGGGCTCTGGGAACGGGCAACCAGGACACCGAACCTGATCCTACTTCATCCGCTGGGTTATCACGAGATGCTGCGCCTGAACATGGATGCCGCGATCATGCTGACAGATTCGGGAGGGCTTCAGGAGGAGTGCTGTGTGCTCGGCACCCCCTGCCTGACGCTGCGCTGGAACACGGAACGACCCGTGACCCTGCGCGAACATGGCGGCGCCAGCGTACTGGTGGGCAATGATGCACAGCGACTGAAAACCGAATTCCACGCCACGCTTGCAACCGAGAGAAAACCCCAACGCCCCGAACTATGGGATGGCCACACCGCCGGTCGAATAGTCGAGGCACTTGTTGCCGCAAGGTGAATGCGGTGATGCTGCAGGATATGGGGAAAAGCAGAAAGGCTGAAACCTGAAACCTGAAATTTGGGATAGACTTTGGACTTGGGGCTTGGAGAGACCTTGGGTTGGGGAGACCTTGACGAGTCAAGGTCTTGAGAGCGGCGAGAACTCGACGCAGTCCACATGTGGCGTGCGCTGAGTTCTCAGCACCATGTCCGCCGAAGCTTTAGCGAAAATGGAAAAGAATAGAACCGGCAAGAGGAAAGGCAGTTCAGCGGTTGAGGTCGTGGATGACGCCGATGCCGCAGAGCGTGAGGTCGGGGTCGATGCGGTAGGCCAGGCCACTGCCCTTGAGCACCCAGCCGACGAAGCCGCCAGTGGCGCAGAGCGCCGCCTCCCGCGTCTGCGCGCTCTGCAGGAGGTGGTCCGTGATCTCGCGCACCATGCCGCGATAGCCGATACGCGCCCCGATCCGCATGGCCCCCTCGGTACTGCGCCCGACCCGCTCGCAGCGTCCTCGCGGGCTGATCAGCGGCAGCAGGGCGGTACGGTCGGCCAGATAATCAGTCATCAGCGGTAAGCCCGGCGCGATCACGCCGCCGATGTAGGCATTGTCGCGGTTGATCACATCAAAGGTCAGCGCGGTGCCGAAGTCGGCCACGATCACCGGTGCCCCGTATTTGAAGACCGCACCGCAGGCATTAGCCAGCCGGTCGGCACCAATCGTTTCCGGACGCGGGTAGTCCACGCGAACAGACAGCCGGACGGTATGATCGATGACCAGCGGTTCGCTGCCCAGCAGGCGCTTGATCAGCTTGCACCAGCGGCGATTCACCGCCGGCACCACGGAGCTGAGGGCGGCCCCTTCCGGTTGCGCGACCTTGAGGATCGCCGCCAACGTCCGCTCGACGGTCGTCAGATCCTCGATACCGCCGCGCACGGCATGCACCGCACTGGCCACCCCGTTCTCGACCAGCGCCAGGGTCGTGCTCGTATTACCGACATCAATCGCGAGGCATTTCATCGGCGTAGCATCTCCAGGGAAAGGTCGATCGAACGGACCGTGTGCGTCAGGCACCCCAGCGAGACGGCATCCACCCCGCTGCGGGCCACCTCCTCGATCGTGGCCAGCGTAATGCCGCCGGAGGCCTCGGTTCGGCACCGCCCGTCAACCAGTGCCACGCAGGCCGCCATGGTCGCCGGTTCCATATTGTCGAGCAGCACCCAGTCGGGCTGGCCTTCGAGGGCACTGGCCAGTTCCGCCTGGCTCTCGACCTCGATCTCGATCTCCAGCTCGGGATACCGCCGCCGCGCCTCGCGCACGGCCGCGCCCAGATCGTCCCCTCCCGTGCCCTTCCAGAGCCAGCGGTGGTTGTCCTTGATCAGGATCTTGTCGTACAGGCCGATGCGATGATTCGTCCCGCCGCCGCACAGCACGGCGTGTTTCTCAAACGTGCGCAGTCCGGGCGTAGTCTTGCGCGTGTCGAGGATCAGGGTGCCCTGCGCCGCGACTTTTTCGACAAAGGCGGTGGTGTGGGTGGCAATGCCGCACATGCGCTGCATGAAGTTCAGTGCCGTGCGCTCGCCGGTCAGGATCACCCGCGCCGGGCCCTTGAGCCGCATCACGGTCTCGCCCGCCGCCGCACGCCCGCCTTCCGTCACACACGTCTCGATGGCCATCGCGGGTGCCAGCGTCGTGAAGACATAACGCGCCACATCCGTGCCGGCAACCACGCAGGCTTCACGGGCCAGGATCTCGGCCTCCACAATCAAGTCGTCCGGCACGAGGGCCAGCGTGGTGGCGTCGCCGCTGCCAATGTCCTCCTCCAGCGCGGCCTCGATCCGCTGCCTGACAACGGCCTCCCGCGTAATATCCTGCAAGTCGCTGCTCATGTTCCAATACTCCATTCCGAGGGCATGTAGGCATACCCTTCAAAGTTGCGGTTGCATTCAATCGTGATCGGGAAACAGTTGTCCATACGATGGTAATTGACACGGTGATCGGATGAGTGGACGGAAAACGAGAAGAGGTAAAGCCCGGCGGCCATCGGCAACTCGCGCAGATGCAGGGTCACGGCCCCATCGCTCACAATCTGGTCGATGACCAGTCCCGAGACCTGCGTATTGCTGCCGTGGACGATACGGCCCTCGCTGTCGCTGACCGAGAAGCCGAATACCGGCGAGGCAATCGGCTTTTCCGCCTGGTAACGGACCGTGGCGCAAAGGTCGCCACCCCATTGGAAGGTATCGCGTTCCGTCCCGTCGGCATCGTGAAAGCGCACACTGGTGATTTTCACCTCACCCGTGCCCCACTCGCGCTGGTAGATTTCGGTATTGCGCCGCCGCGTCAGCCCCTCGTATTCCCCGATCATGGTCTTCGGCGCGCCGAGCCCCAGCATTTTCCCCCGGTCGAGGAAAAGAATCCGGTCGCTGATACGCTGGATCGTGTGCAGGTCGTGCGAGATGATCAGCATGGTCTTGCCCTGCCGCCGGAACTCGCGCATCTTGTCGATGCACTTCTTCTGGAAGGCGGCATCCCCCACCGCCAGGACTTCATCGATCAGCAGGATATCGGGATCGACCTCGACCGCCACCGCGAACCCCAGGCGCACATACATGCCGGAGGAGTAGTGCTTCACGGGCTGATCGATAAAATCCTGTAGGCCCGCGAACTCGACAATGGCATCGAAGCGCGCCATCATCCGATTGCGCGGAATACCCATGATCGCGCCGTAGAGAAAGACGTTCTCACGCCCCGAGAGATCCGGATGGAATCCCGCGCCGAGTTCCAGCAGCGAGGAGACCTGTCCCTGCGTCTCGATCGTGCCCTGCGTCGGGAAGATGGTCTTGGTCAGCAGCGAGAGCAGCGTACTCTTGCCGGCACCATTGGCCCCGATGATGCCCAGCGTTTCCCCGCGATTGACGGAAAAACTGACCTCATCGATCGCCTTGAGCATCCGTGGAGGAGTGCGATGACGCAGGCATTCCAGGACCTTTTGCTTGAGGCTCTGGCCCCCGCCCGACAGCCGGTAGACCTTGCTGATATTCTCAACCTTGATGGCTACATTCTCGTCCATACTCCCCCTAAAGCACATCACCGAATTTCGCCTGCGAGTTCTGGAATGTGAACAGCCCGATTCCGAGCACAGCCAGGCAAACCAGCAGTGAGGTTAATACCCCGGCGGCCGGTACCGCCGACAAGTCGGGCATGGCCTCGCCCATCAACAATCGACGGTAGCACCAAACGATTCCCGTCATCGGGTTCATGAATGCCAGCCAAGCCAGCTTAGGCGGCAGAAATGCCAACTGCTGTCTCACCGGATAGAAAATCGGCGAGAGGAAGAACCATGCCAGCGTACCAATTCCCAGCATATGCTCCGTATCCCGCAGAAAAACATTCGCGGTCGACAGGATCAGTGCCATGCCGAAACAAAGGGTGATCTGTACCAGCAGTACAAATGGAAGCAAGTACAGGGATTGCATCGGCATCCCAGCCACCAGCAGGTAAGGCAGTAGCACACACCATGTGAGCAGGAAATTAATCACATTCGCGCAAACCATTGCCAGGGGCAGGATAATGCGGGGGAAAGCCGTTTTTTTGACCAGGTTCACATTCCCCATCACGGCATACAGTGAATCGTTCAGGCACATCGCCAGGAACTGCCAGACGCAAATACCGATCACCAGGGATTGGAGATAGTTCGGCTGGCCCTGATTGAACCGCAGGATCGCGGCAAAAACGGCATAGATCAGAATCAGGAAGAGCGGACCCAGCAGCGACCAGAAGAAGCCGAGCGTCGAGCCCTTGTAGCGGATCTTGAGATTGCGGCAGACCAGGATCCAGAGCAGCTCGCGCCAGCGCCACATCGTCTTGAACCGTGACATCATTCGTTAAACTCCCAATCACCTATAACTTAAATTCATTCAATTAAAGTTTTAACCACAGAATACACAGAATACACGGAAACTAACAGTACGTTAAACCCATAGTGCACGGCCACAAAAAGACACATAATGCACAAAATAATTCGTTGTTTCTTTTGTGGTTTTTGTGGTTAACCCAATCGCTGTATTCCCGCCGGTGGAAGATCACAACGCGGCGCAGGCGGCCGCCCGGCGCTGGATCTCGTCAAACCGTTTTGCCTTGATCAGCCCCCGTTCGGCAATCCAGGAGCCCCCGATAGCCGCCACGCAATCGAGCGCCAGATAATCTTTGGCGTTCTCGGCATTGATACCGCCCAGCGGCAGGAACTTCACACCCGCCTGGCCGTAGGGGGCGTCGAGCGCCTTAAGCATCGGGATGCCGCCGGCGATCGAGGCCGGGAAGAATTTCAGCAGCCGGTGCCCCAGCGCCAGCGCCGCCTCCACGTCGGTCGGTGTCATCACACCGGGGAAATAACTGTAGCCGCGCGCCTCCGCCGCTGCCGAGACCGCCGCGTTCAGTCCGGGGCTGACCGCGAATGCCGCCCCGGCGTCGATCGCGCGGCCAAGCTGTTCGTCCGTCAACACCGTGCCGGCACCGATCAGCATTTCCGGACGCGCCGCCGCGATTCGCCGGATACCCTCCTCGGCGGCTGGGGTTCGCAGTGTCAGCTCGATCACCTTGATGCCCCCAGCCAGCAGTGCATCCGCCAGCGGCAGCGCGTCATCCGCCGCGTCCAGTGTCAACACCGCTACCACCCGGCTCTCCCGGATCCTCGCGATAATTTCCGGCTTCGTCATTTGAAACTCCTTGCCTATAACCACTATGTATTGTGGTTTTTTTCTCTCTCTGGACACGACTACTGCCAGCCTATGTCGGACTACGATTACGGGCGACGATTACGGATTACGATGAGAGCGAAGCACCAATTGTCCATCGTAATCGTCGCCCGTAATCGTCAACCGATCTCCCTCTCTGCTTTCCGCCCACAAGGAAGTAGGTCGTGGCGCCCTCGCCCGACCGCCGCGCATAAGTCACCCGGCTGCCAGCGCTGCTTATGCTCGGCTGGACAGGCGAGGCGCCTGTCCTACGTTCGCCCTCATATTCTCCTGTAAAGTTACCCCACCCATTTTCGACCTGCAAACCGGGCGGCGGGCACGCCCGCCACATCAGCGCTGCACACGCCCGGAACCGCTGCCTTTCATCAACCCCTCGACTTCGGCTTCCGACACCAGATTGAAATCGCCGCTGATCGTATGCTTCAGGGCACTGGCGGCCACGGCGAACCGGATGGCCTCCTGCGGTGCGCGGAAGCGCTCCGAACGCAGCGCGTGGATCAGTCCTGCCCCGAAGGAGTCCCCGCCGCCAACGCGATCCACGATGTCGTGGATCTCGTAGGGCCGGTAATTGCTTTCGCCGTCGAGCGGCGCGAAACAGACCGAGTCCGTGGCGCGTTCGTACAACATCGCGCCCCAATTGTTGTGGTCCGCCGAATAACTCTCGCGCAGCGTGATCGCCACTCGCTGCACGTTGGGGAAGCGCTCGGCTATCTCGCGGGCGACCTCCACGTAGGCTTCCGCCGCAATCTGGCCGTCCTCGATGGATGTGCCTGAGGCATGGATATCGAGCACATCGGCGGCATCCTCCTCATTGGCG
>Ga0100401_1003467_pt1 | contig 11956 bp, 10 predicted proteins | sample CryGeymeta201525_FD_80421 | JGI IMG/M metagenome (GOLD analysis project Ga0100401, IMG submission 80421) | Groundwater microbial communities from Crystal Geyser aquifers in Utah, USA - Crystal Geyser metaG 2015-25 | ecosystem: Environmental > Aquatic > Deep subsurface > Groundwater | place: USA...
GGTGACCCTTGGGTCCGTTCCCGACTTCCGATCGACTCTCGTCTCTCGCGCTGCGCTGTTTGGCGCGGCGGGGGGAAACTACATTTCCATCCACCCACGTCAATACCTTTCGAAACGTTTTTTGCGGTTTTTTTCAGGCGCTCGAAAACCCCTGTAAAACAAGCATCTCAAAGGTTTCCAGGACTTCAGAAGCAGGGAATTTGATTCACTCGGCTGAATGGAAAACAGAAATTCAGACACATTTACCCAATTTGGGCACTCCAACTCAAGCGGAGGGAAGAAGGATGATGATCGCTAAGCCCTGGGGATCGACCCGACGTGCGGATACCGAGCCCCCACACGCTTCAATCGCCGTGTGCACGATCGCCATTCCAAGCCCTGCGCCTCCCGCCTCGCGGTTGCGGGCTTCATCAGGCCGGAAGAATGGCTCGAACAAACGCCCCACGACACCGGGACCGACGCCTGGACCATCATCAGCGATCATGAGTTCGACTTCGTCGCCCACCATCCTTGCGACGATGTGAAGGGCGCAGTCCTTACCAGCATGGCGATGGGCGTTGCGCATGACATTGGCGACGGCACGCGAGAGCAGTCGGCGGTCAGCTGTCACCTGGATACCGTCTGGAACTCTCCACTCCACATCGTGACCAGGGCACTCCCTTTCAAGCTCCTCTTTGACTAACTGCAACAGGTCGATGGACTCGGGAGTGACGGCGTTCGGTGCGGTCGAAGCCTTTGTGAAGGTAAGGATTTCAGAGATCAAGTCAGCCAACTCCGTGACGTCCTCATCAATTGAATCGAGGCGATCCTTCTGGGCAGGACTCAATCCGTGCTCCATCACACCAAGTCCCGTCCTAATCCGAGCAAGCGGCGAACAAAGCTCATGCGCAACATCACCGAGAAAGCGTTTCTGCCCACGGAGAAGACGGTCGATCTGCTGAGCCATTTCCTCGATCGACTTTCCTAGGCTACCCAACTCGTCATGGCGGACACCTTGGACTTGCGTATCGAATTTGCCCTGAGCGATTCGTTCCGTAGCCCGTGACAAGCGAGACACATAACGTGTGATGCCAATGATGAAAGGAGCCCAAAGCAGCAGACTGAGAAACAGAACCGCAAGCCCTCCAAGAAGCCATGGCTTTAGATCGAAAAAAAGCCCGCCTGCCGAAGCATTTTCAGATCGAAGGACGAGCATTCCATGAAGCGGGTTTTCCCTAGTGGGATCAAACAACGGAAGATCGACGGCCGCCCAATAACCACCCACGTTGGACCGGGTAAGGAAAACAGGCCTCACTTCTGGCCCCTTTTGGTCACCTTCATCACGTCTCGGGGGACCTGAATTCGTTGGTCCACCCCGGGGAGGAGCACTCATTGGCCCGTCAAATCGAGGTCCGTCATCAAGCTCACCCATCGGACCGGGAGGAGGTGGGAAACCTCCCTCATCCTCACGATTCTCCTCTTCACGGTTTGGGCCGGGTGACCGACGAGGCACAGGACCGCGACCACCTGCCGCATCCTTCAGTCGCTTATCAATGTCTGCTGGAACCTCCAAATCCTCTCCAACTACCTGCCCCCCCCGAGAAAGGATTAGCATGGAGTCGAGCCCATAAGGCGAGAGATGCTCATCCATGATCGCTTGCCAATGACCGCGTGAAGCAGCTCTAAGATCAGACGCTACCGCACTCCCCAAGGTCTTCAAACGATCACCGGCCGCACCACTGAGCACGGAATCGAGGCCCAACTGCAATTGCCAGTTCACGAAGATGCCAAAGGTTCCCGCCAGCACCGCAAAGTGGATCAGCAGCCAGACGACCATCTTCGCCAAGAGAGGAAACTTGGGCTCGGCACTCACCGATTACCTCCTTCTAAAAGCTTGTAGCCGACCCCACGGATCGTCTGGATGAACCGCGGGTCCTTGGCGTCGTCGCCCAGTTTCCTTCGGAGCTGAGAAACATGGACGTCGATCGAGCGATCAAATACATCGAAGCGACGATCGGAGACATCTTCTAACAGAGCCTCACGTGACTTGACTCGACCCTTTGCCTTCATGAGCGAAGCCAACATCGCAAATTCCAGAGCTGTTAGATCGAGAATCTCGTCACCAAGCAGCGCGATGTGGGTTTCTTCGTTCAAGCGCAATTCCCCGGCAGTCAGATCGCCCACATCACCTTCCTCCGCCTTGTGGATCACCACTCTACGCGTCACGGCGCGCAGGCGTGCCAGCAATTCACGACTTGAGAAGGTCTTCGGCAAATAGTCATCGGCCCCCATCTCGAGACCAACAATCCGGTCCGCCTCCTCGCCCATCGCAGTCAGCATCAACACCGGCACATTTGACGTCTTGCGCAGTTCGCGCAGCACTTCGAAGCCATCCATGCCCGGCATCATCACGTCGAGAATCACTGCTTCATAAGAACCAGCCTTTGCCTCGTCGAGTCCCTCCGGCCCCGTGTGCCGCATCTCCACCTTCCAGCCCAAAGGCGAGAGATAGTCGCGAATCAAACCACACAGCTTGCGATCATCGTCGATCACCAGCAGTGGACGGCCTTCCGAAGCATTAATGGCATCCATCGCGGTGGATCATGACTCAAACTCCAAGCCGAGAGCGAACTCTTTTACCATTGCTTAACAGAATCGATCACGATGCGACATCATTGCCCCTCCTCCGCGGAGACACAAAACGGCACCCGAGTGGAGCCGACTCCCTGAAATCCTCCTGCCTTTAATTATCTGCCCGACATGCGCGCTAACTTGAAAGATCCACCCGGCATTCGCCGAAACCTCTTTGTGAAATTCGCACTGCGCTGGCTTCCCCTCTTTTTCGTCTACTCCTCTGCCATAGGCGAAACCCGCCCCAATATTCTGCTACTCTTCGCCGATGACCTCGGTCGCTATGCCTCGGCCTATGCCGATCCTGATCGGCCATCGCCCAATGACATCACCTCGACTCCGGCTTTTGACCGTATTGCTCGCGAAGGAGCTCTGTTTGAAAACGCCTTCGTCTCCGCACCCTCCTGCACGCCCTCACGCACCTCTCTCAATACCGGTCGCCATTTTTTCCGAAACTCATCCCACTCACAGCTTCACCATCCGTGGCAAAAAGGAGCTCCGGATCCCTTCGGTGAGATTCGCGGCATGCCCGTCACCCTTCAGGACGCCGGCTATCACATCGGCCTGACCTACAAACTCCACATGCGTCCTAGCATTTTCGGAGATAAAGGAAACATCTATAATAACGCAGGGGGACGTCTCAATACTTACTCGCAAGTCCTCAGCAAGTCAAAGGACAAGGAAGCCGCCAAAGAAGCCATTCTGAACGAAGTCCGCGCAAACTTCCGCCAATTCCTTTCCAAAAGAAAAGACGGTCAGCCGTTCTTCTACTCATTCAACCCAACCAACACCCACCGCACCTGGACGCAGGGCTCAGGAAAATCGCTCTGGGGACTCGATCCTGATCAACTCAAAGGAAAGCTCCCTCCTTTCATGCCGGACGACGAAGTCATCCGCGAAGACTTCGCCGACTATCTCGGCGAAGGCATGGCCTTCGATGCCGCATGCGAAGTGATCCTCGATGAACTCGAAAAAAGCGGCGAACTCGACAACACCCTCATCTGCATTTCCGGCGACCACGGTGCGCCCGGCTTTCCCATGGGAAAGTGCAATGTTCACGACTTTGGTTCGCGCGTGCTTCTCGCGATGAGATGGCCAAAGCAGATCGCGCCCGGTCGAGAAGTCCAGGTCCCTGTCTCGCTTGTCGATCTAACACCCACCTTTCTAGCCGCCGCCGACATCTCATCTCAAGATGACCCCGATGGAGAAAACCTGCTACCCGCCCTCGCCACAGGAGGAAACGACAGCCAACTCAGAGGCTGGGCTCTCATCGGACGGGAAACTCACGTCGCCGAAGCCCGCGAAGGCCGCCTCCCCTACCCAACCCGCGCCATCCGCACCGCCGACTTCCTCTACGTCATCAACTACAAACCCGAACGCTGGCCGATGGGTGATCCCCTCGCCGTCACCGATGACCACACCCCATCCTCCAAAGAGCTCATCAGCAACACCCGGGTCGCCTTTGCCGACATCGATGCCTCCCCGACCAAGGCCTGGCTTATCGAGCACCGCAAGGATTCTAACATGTCAACATTCACCGACTTCGCCTGGGGCAAACGACCCGCCGAAGAACTCTACGATCTCCACAAGGACCGCTTCCAGATCAAGAATCTGGCAAGCGATCCTGAATACCACGAAATCAAGGAAAAGCTCCGGACCCAACTCACCACCGAGCTGAAATCAAAGAAGGACCCGCGCTTGTCGGACGACGCCTTTGATCGCCCCCCTTACAAAGTCGGCGGCGGCAAATAGGGCAAGCCAACACGATCCGAGTAACCCCTTTGAGAGAGTTCTTCTTGCTGGCCTAAAAGCACCACTTCCATCAACTTAAGACCCAAACCCATGAATCACCCCGATCAATTTGCACCCAGCCGTCGCCGCTTCATTCAAGCACTCGGAGCCTCCGCCCTCGTCGGATTCCCCTCACTTGGAGCCACCGGTGCCAACGAAACCATCCGGCTCGGGCTCATCGGCAGTGGAGGAAGAGGCCTGAACCACCTCGATCATTTCGGCGGCTTGAAAAACGTGGAATTCGTCGCCATCGCCGATCCCGATACCGAGTATTCAGCTCAGGGACAAAAACAACTCGAATCCAAAGGGCGGAACAAAAAAGTCGATCAGTATCAGGACTACCGCAAACTTCTCGAACGTGACGACATCGATGCCGTCGTCATCGCCAGCCCCAACCACTGGCATGCCCTGCACACCATTCACGCCTGCCAGGCCGGGAAAGACGTCTATGTCGAAAAGCCCGTGACCCACAAAATGTCGGAAGCCGCCAAGATGATCGAGGCCTCGGAAAAATACAACCGCATCGTTCAAGTCGGCACTCAGAGTCGCTCCGACACCGGCCTCGTTAACGCGCTCCAATACATCAATAGCGGCGAAGTCGGAAAGATCACCGCCGTCCGCGGCCTCTGCTACCGCAACCGCAGTTCCATCGGCCGCGCCAAGAACCCACCACTCAAACCACCTACGACTCTCGACTACGACCAGTGGCTCGGCCCAGCCCTCGACCTCCCAATTCTGCGCAAACAACTCCACTACGATTGGCACTGGGTCTGGAATACCGGCAATGGCGACATCGGAAATCAGGCCCCTCATGAAATTGATATCATCTCATGGTTCCTCGGCGATCTCGGCCTACCGGAAAAAGTGAACTCTTTCGGTCAACGCTTCGCCTGGGACGATGCGGGCCAGTCTCCAAACATGCAGACCGTCTGGTATGAACTTGCCGGCGTGCCCGTCATTTTCGAACTCAACGACCTCTGGATCAAACCAGGCACCAACGCCTCGCCGAGCTACAAGGGCAATCGCGTCGGCGTGATCGTCACCTGCGAGGGCGGTGAGTTCCGCGGCGGTCGCGGCGGTGGCAACATCTTCGGCCCCGACGGCAAGGAGCGCATCAAGAAGTTCCCCGGAGACGCCGGTGGCAAGCACGCCCAGAACTTCATCGACGCCGTCCGCTCACGGAAAGCCGATGAGCTCACCGGCAAACTCGCCCGCTCGACCGAAACCGCAGACGTCTCCCACCTTGCGAACATCTCCCACCGCGCCGGCACGCCCGCGAGCGGTAAGGAACTGCGCGAAGGCATCCTCGCCTCAAATCCCGACTTGATCGACGTGCTCACCCGCCAGGAAGAACAGCTTGCTCGCTGGTCAATTGACACGAGCAAGGTCCCCTACATCCTCGGCGCCGAAGTCACGGTCGACCCCGCAAGCCGAAAGATCACGGGAGAACTCGCCTCATCAGAACTCGCCAACCCCAAGTTCCGCGAAGGCTACACGCTTCCCGAAGAGATCTAAGCTTCTCACTCAATCATCTCGGTTTCGTCTTCGTATTGAGAAAAACCCTGCTTCCCCCCTCTCCTTCATCCAAGTCGGTCAAAGACCAGCACTGCAGCACACAAACATTTGCGACCTTAGCGTCTTGGGGTTTCCATACCCTCGCCTTGCCGAAGATCATCCACATCGATATGGACTGCTTCTACGCCGCCATCGAGGAGCGTGAAGCTCCCGAGCTGCGTGGCAAGCCGATCGGTGTCGGCGGCAGCTCACGTCGCGGCGTTCTAACCACCGCCAACTACGAAGCCCGAAAGTTCGGCTGCCGCTCGGCCATGCCCGTCTTCAAGGCACTCGGACTCTGCCCCCACCTCGTCCTCGTCCCCGTCCGCTTCGATCTCTACAAATCCGAGTCCGCCCGCATCCGCGCGATCTTCGGCCGCTTCACAGAAAAAATAGAACCACTCTCGCTCGACGAAGCCTACCTCGACGTCTCCCACCTCCAAAGCTCCCCCGAAGCCGTCGCCCGCGAGATCCGCGCCCAGATCCGCGAGGAAACCGGGCTCACCGCCTCTGCCGGCATCTCCCACAACAAGCTCATCGCCAAGATCGCCAGCGATTGGAACAAACCCGACGGCCAGCACTATGTCGGGCCTGACGACGTCGATGCCTTCATGCGCGAACTTCCCGTCGGCCGCCTCTGGGGGATCGGCCCCAAAATGCGCGCCAAGCTCGCCGCCTTGAACATCCACACCTGCGGCGACCTCCAGAAACTCGACAAAATCGAACTCGCTCGCCGATTCGGAAACTGGGGCATCGAACTCCACGAGCTCTCGCGCGGCATCGACACCCGCGAAGTCCGCACCCACCGCATCCGCAAATCCCTCTCCAGCGAGAACACCTTCTCCGAAAACATCCTCACCCTCCCCGCCCTAACCCCGATCATGCACGGCATGTTAGAGGGCATTCGTGAAGAACTCGCCCGCAAGCACTCCGACCGCATCATCCGCTCGCTCGTCATCAAACTGAAGTTCGCCGACTTCACCCGCACTACCGCCGAACGGGCCAGCCCATCGATCGAACCCACCATCTACGAAGCCCTCCTCAAGGAAGCCTGGCAACGAGGCCAAAACAAGCCTGTCCGCCTGTTGGGAATCGGCGTCCGCTTCCGCGATCCCGAAGGCGAGGATGCCCAGCTTGACCTGCTGTGAGAACGAGCGGCAACTTTTCTCTGTAACCTCTACGCTTCGATCCCGAGATAGCGAGTGGAACCAAAAGACATGACTGAAGCCACTCATCCCCTATCCATCGCCATGATCCTCGCCGGTGCCGGATATGCCATCGGCAGCCACCCGACTCTTGGATGGACCGCCGCCCTTGGCGCGGTCTTCACCGCCTGCATCCGTAATCAGGTTCAGCTAGCCGGTGCATCCCCCGATTACAGCGGCCCCATGGCAATACCGGCACGCATGGTCGTCGTCTGTCTGGCCATGGCTTCGCTGGCTTTGCTCCCGCTGAATGACTGGCAACTCTCATCGGCAACTCTCATCCAGCCTCTCGAACCCCTGACCACACCACTCCCATGATCCAAATCGCCCGCCAACTTGCCCATCTTCCCTCGCCCACCGATTGGATCGAACAACGCGTGCCCCCGAATCGAGTCGCCCCGCGCTGGGAATCTGCCCTGCACCACCTGACCTGGTCATTCATCCGCCTCCGCACCACACTCACCTCCCACGACGACTGCTTCCTCATCTTCCCGGAAGGCACCCGCTCTCGCAGCGGCACCATGGGACATTTCAAACCAGGCATCGGCATGCTCGTCGCTGGCACGGAGATCCCGGTCGTCCCCTGCCACATCCGCGGCACCCAACAAGCCTGGCCCTCTGACAAAAAATCCGCGACCAGCCCTCAGCCAATCGCGGATCAAAATCTGGAACAGTGGTCGAGAATCCGAACCCATTCAATCCTCTTCCATGAACTCGTCGTGGCCCTTCTTCTTGGAGTCTTTTAGCGCCTTCACCAGCTCCTGAACCTTGGCCATATCATTTTCAAGGAAAGCCGCTTCCACATCACAGAAGACGACGAAAAGCTGAGCCATCTGCTTCTTATACTCCGCCATCGCGCGCTCCTTGCCGCCCGGATGACCACCCGCCGCCACAAAATCAGGCGTCATCGTGATCGCCTTCAGCACCCCAGCCTGCGCCTCACGCGCCAGCTTCGCCCCGTCCGCCGCATCCTCCGTCCGACGCAGCGCCTTGTAAGCATCATCGATGACCTCCATCTGCTCGGCGAGCGGCGTATCATCAGCACGAACGGACATCACAGGCATCAGCGCCCCCAACAGCATCGGAATGAGAAATTTGTTCATACTCCGGAAATACATGCCACCAACCCCCAATCTGTCAACCACCCGACTCCAGACCGCTGACTTTGGCCGCAGCCGCTGCCCCGGTGCCCTTCCCTCATTGAGGCCTTGGGGCACAGGGGCTAGGATTCAGGGGTCAGAAAGACAGAAGGCAGAAGCCCTGCGAAAGCATCTCCTGACTTTCTGCCCCCCAGCCCCTGAATCCTGTACTCCAAAGCCCGCACCACCCCAGCACCACCACCCCAGCCGAGCCTTTCGCTGCTCACCGCTCACTCAATCACTTCTCACTTCTCACTCGCCCCCTTCACTCCCATCCTCTCCCTGATGTCAGGCACAACGCTCACCCCGATGATGGCGCAGTATCAAAAGATGCGCCGATCCCTCCCGGAGGACGTCCTGCTTATGTACCGCCTCGGCGATTTCTACGAAATGTTCTTCGAGGACGCCCAAAACGCCGCCCCCATCCTCAACGTCGCCCTCACCCGCCGCAACTCCATCCCCATGTGCGGCGTCCCCTACCACGCCGCAGACGCCTACATCGCCAAGCTCGTCAAAGCCGGCAGACGCGTCGCCATCGCCGAACAAACCTCCGAGCCCATCCCCGGAAAACTCGTCGAACGCGAGATCGCCCGCATCATTTCCGCCGGCTCCATCATCGAAGCCCACCTCCTCGACGACGCCCGCCCGAACTACCTCGCCGCCGTCTATCAGCAGGGAAAAAAATGGGGCCTCGCCTGCGTCGACCACACCACCGGCGAGTTCACCGTCGCCGAGTTTACCGAGCGCGGCCCGCTCGACGACGAACTCGCCCGCCTCACCCCCAGCGAGCTCCTTTACTCCGACGAGCAAATCCCCGCCTTCGCCGCCCTCAATGCCGCCCAGGCCTACGACGCCTTCGCCTTCCTCCCCGACCCCGCCGGCCAGCTCCTCAAGGACCACTTCGCCGTCCAGTCCCTCCACGGCTTCGGCTGCGCCGACATGCACGCCGCCACCGGTGCCGCCGGCGCCATCCTCCACTACCTCATCCACCAGCTCCGCCGACCCTGCGAACACCTCCGTTCCCTCAAAGTCCGCGAAGACTCCCACCTCGTCCTCATTGACTCCGCCTCCCAGGCGAACCTCGACCTCATCGACTCCCGTTCCGGAAAAAAGCACACGCTCTTAGGTGTCCTCGACCGCACCAAAACCCCCATGGGTGCCCGCCTCCTCCGCGACTGGATCCTCCACCCCCTGCGCGACATCGACGAGCTGTTAGAGCGACAAAACTTCATCGCCGCCCTGTTGGAGCAGCCCTTCATCCTCAGCAAAATCCGCGAGTCCCTCCAAGGCATCCGCGACATCGAACGCACCACCGCCCGCCTCAGCCAAGGCGCAGGAAACGCAAGAGACCTCCAAGCCCTCGCCATCTCCCTCAGCCACATCCCCACCCTCAAAGAAGACCTCGCCTGCTTACAGGGGAGCGTGGGCGTCCCGCCCACTTATCAACCCCAGCCGGAGCCATCGCCCGCAGAGAATCCAGCCACTGCTCACTGCTCACTGATCACTGCTCACTCTTCCGACCTCAACGACCACACCCAACTCACCCAGCACCTCACCACCGCCCTCGCCGAAGAACCCCCAGCAACGTTGAAGGACGGCGGCCTCATCGCCGACGGCCACAACCCCGAGCTCGACGAACTCCGTTCCGCCACCCGCGACGGCAAGCAGTGGATCTCCGACCTCCAGGCCCAGGAACGCAAACGCACCGGCATCGACACCCTCAAGATCAAGTTCAACAACGTCTTCGGCTACTTCATCGAACTCTCCACCGCCAAACTCGCCACCGCCACCCTGCCCGACGACTACACCCGCAAGCAGACCATGGCCAACGCCGAGCGCTTCATCACCCCCGCGCTCAAGGAGATGGAAGCCAAAGTTCTCGGCTCCGAAGAACGCGCCAAAAAGCTCGAATACGAACTCTTCCTCGAACTCCGCCAGCAAGTCTGCACCCACCTCGACTCCCTCCAGCAAACCGCCGCCGCCATCGCCCGCCTCGACGTCCTGGGCACCCTCGCGGAAACCGCCCAAACCCACCGCCACTGCCGCCCGCGTTTGGAAAAAAGCCGCACCATCGAAATCACCAGCGGCCGCCACCCCGTCCTCGAACAAACCCTCGTCGACGAAAAATTCGTCCCCAACGACACCGCCTTCGACCCCGAAGACAACCTCCTCCAAATCCTCACCGGCCCGAACATGGCCGGAAAATCCACCTACATCCGCCAAGTCGCCCTCATCACCCTGATGGCCCAGATCGGCGCCTACGTCCCTGCCGAAAGTGCTACGATAGGTCTAGTAGATCGCATCTTCTGCCGCGTCGGTGCCAGCGACGACCTCTCACGCGGCCAATCCACCTTCATGGTCGAGATGAACGAAACCGCCCTCATCCTCAACCACGCCACCGAGCACAGCCTCGTCATCCTCGATGAAATCGGCCGCGGCACTGCCACCTTCGACGGCCTCTCCATCGCCTGGGCCGTTGCCGAGCACCTGCACGACGAAATCAAGTGCCGCACCTTGTTTGCCACCCACTACCACGAGCTCACCGACCTCTCGAACACCCGTCCCGCCGTCACCAACTACAACGTCGCCGTCCGCGAGTGGAACGAAGAGATCATCTTCCTAAGAAAGATCCTCCCCGGCGCCGCCGACAAATCCTACGGCATCCAAGTCGCCCGCCTCGCCGGCCTCCCCAAACCCATCATCGAGCGCGCCAAAAGCATCCTGAGTCACCTCGAACTCAACTCGACCAAACCCGACGCCAAGGCCAAAGGCCCCAAAGCCAAAAACACACGCCAGAACGACATGCCCGAATCCAACGCCCCGCAGTTGGATCTCTTCGACTAGCCCACCGGACCGCGCGACGCTGTCGCGCCTGATTAACCCAAGTTTCGCCCCCCCATGATCCGCAACTTCACCGATTGAGACACTGAGCAACTCTTCCGTGAAGAAAAGAATCGCCGCTTCAACACCATCGCCCGCGTCGCCCTGCGAAAGCTCATCCAGATGAACCAAGCCGGACAGCTATCCGATCTCTCCGTCCCACCTGGCAACCGACTCGAAGCGCTCAAAGGCAACCTCGCCGGCTTCCACTCCATCCGAATCAATTCCCAATGGCGGATCGTCTTTCGCTGGAGCGAAAATGGCCCCTCAGACGTCGCCATCTGCGACTATCATTGACAGCACCCCTGTAACGTTACACGTTACGCCTATGAATCCACCCATCACCCCCGGCGAAATCCTTCTTGAGGAATACTTAGAACCCATGGGCATCTCCCAAAACGCCATGGCCCGAGCCATCGGCGTCGCCCCCCGCGCCATCAACGAAATCGTCCACGGCAAGCGCTCCATCACCCCCGCCATGTCCATCCGCTTCGGAGCCTTCTTCGGACAGTCCGACACCTTCTGGCACTGCCTGCAAGTCGAATGCGACTTCCGCTCCCTCGCCAAGGACCGCAAGAAACTCACCTCATCCGTAAAATCCGCCAAGGAACTAACAACACCCTTCTGAATGCCCGAAAAACGGGACCCCTTTCACGGCGCGGAGATCGAGTGCATTGCGTTTCAAGCAGCGGTGGAGTTCGACCAGACCTGTTAGGGTGCGTTGCAGGCCGGCGATGCGGGTCGGATCGGGTGGCAGGGCTTCGCGAGCCAGGGCGA
>Ga0100401_1003471_pt1 | contig 11950 bp, 13 predicted proteins | sample CryGeymeta201525_FD_80421 | JGI IMG/M metagenome (GOLD analysis project Ga0100401, IMG submission 80421) | Groundwater microbial communities from Crystal Geyser aquifers in Utah, USA - Crystal Geyser metaG 2015-25 | ecosystem: Environmental > Aquatic > Deep subsurface > Groundwater | place: USA...
CGATCCGGTCGCGCGCCTCGGCGGTGTCGGCGGCGCAGGTTTCGAACCGGCCGCCGTCGTCGTCGCGCACGAAGCGCAGGGCGAATGGCGTGATGACCGGACGCGGCGCCGAGATGTCGAGCACGATTTCTACCCCCGCAGGCTGGTCCCGTTGCAGGAGCGCGATGAATTCGGCCCGTTCCTCGCGGGATTCGCCCACGGCTTCCACCTCGACCCGGTCCGCGAAAACCGTGACCTTGGAGCGCTGCAGTGTCTGCAACGCGCGCAGCCCGTAATCCAGCGCGGCGGCCCATGTTTCGGGCGCGTCCAACTCGGCGGTTTCGATCATGTTCACCACGTCCGCCGTGCCGGCGATATCGGCGATGGCCTCGGCGACGGCGAAGGCTTCATCCCCTTCCGGTGCGGGGATCAGGCCGATCAACTGGATGCCATCGCCGTTGCGCAGCATGTCGAGCGAGAAGCGCGGCGGCGCGGAGCTTCCGATGGCGGTCACGTCCAGGCGGTTGATGACGCGGTCAGGGTCCACGACGGTCGAGGCGCGGGTTTCGGCGCGGAAGCGCGATGCCTCGTCCGGGGCGGTGCCGTCGAGAAACACCTGCAAGCCATTGGCCGAAACCTCGACCCAGGCGATCCCGTCAGCCTGCAGCGCGCTGTTGATATCGACGATCGAGCGTTGTTCGATGGTGCGGCCCGCGAGCACGGCGACCAGGATGGCCAAGGCCCCGGCCATCGCGAAACAGGCGGGGCCGACCAATGCGGATATGCGGTCTGAATTGGACATGGGCGTTGTGACGCGAATTCCCGGTTCGGGCGATTTGTAGCACCGGCCTAACCTGTCCCGCAGGGGCTTTCAATCAGACCAGCGTCGCGGCGGCGAAAAACAGCACAGGCAGCAGGCCCGCGTCCCGGTTCGACCGGAACAGCCGCAGGCACACCGCGCCATCGTTGATGTCAAGGCGGACCAGTTGCCACGCCAGGTGCCAGCCCATCGCCCAGACACCGCCAAGGGCGATCACGAGGGCCGCGAAGTTCCCGCCCGGCACCAGCGCCAAGAGAACGCCCGCGCCGATCAGGGTGACGGTGGCGGCCATGAAACCGCGCAGCCATCGTTTCGTGTCGTTGGCGAAGAGCCGCGCGGTGGACTTGATGCCGATCAGGGCATCATCCTCGCGGTCCTGGTGGGCATAGATGGTGTCGTAGAACAGCGTCCAGCAGATGCCGCCGAGATAGAGCAGGACCGGCGCCGGCGTCAGGCTGCCGGTATGGGCCGTCCATGCCAGCAGCGCGCCCCAGTTGAACGCGAGGCCGAGGAAGACCTGGGGCCACCATGTCACGCGTTTCGCGAAGGGGTAGATGCAGACCAGCGCCAGCGAGCCGATGCCGAGCCCGATCGCGGGCAGGTTGAAGGTCAGCAGGATGCCGAAGGCCAGCAGGGCCTGCACCACCAGCCAGGCCAGCGCCTGCTTGACGCTGACTTGACCCGAGGGGATGGGTCGCGAGGCGGTGCGCGCCACGCGGCCGTCGAAGTCGCGGTCGGTGATGTCGTTCCAGGTGCAGCCCGCGCCGCGCATCAGGACCGCGCCGATGGCGCAGCCGACGAAGATCCATGCGTCCTGCAGGGTGGCGGGGCCGGGACCGGCGGCGACGGCCAGCACGAGGCCCCACCAGCAGGGCAACAACAGGAGCCACGTGCCGATGGGCCGGTCTGCGCGGCTGAGGCGCAGGTAGGGGCGCGTCGCGGCGGGCGCGAGGCGATCGACCCAGTTGCCGGTGACGGCATCGGCCACTTGCCCGTGCCTTGTGTCGTCCATAGGTTCGCCCTCATGTCATCGCGTCCGAAGATCCGCCTCCATGTAGACCATCCCCTGGGGGAGGCGCAAAGCGTGCCTGTGTCGCGGGAACAGGCCAATTACCTGTTCAACGTGATGCGTCTTGGGCCGGGCGCGGAGGTGGCGTTGTTCAACGGCGAAGCGGGCGAGTGGCGGGCCGAGGTGGCGGCGGCGGGCAAGCGCGGCGGTGTGCTGGTCTGCCGCGAGCAGGTGGCGCCGCAGGTGATGCCGCCCGACCTGTGGCTGCTGTTCGCGCCGATCAAGAAGGCGCGCACCGATTTCATCGTGGAGAAGGCGGCGGAGCTGGGCGCGGCGAGGATCTGTCCGGTGCAGACGGATCACACCCATGCGGACCGCATAAGGCAGGATCGGTTGCAGGCCCATGCGATGGAGGCGGCCGAGCAATGTGGCGGCACCTTCGTGCCGCCGGTGGATGAGTTGCGGGCGCTGTCGAAGGTGCTGGACGGCTGGGATGCCGGGCGGATCTTGGTCTTTGCCGATGAGGGGGAGGCCGGTGGCGGGCCCTCCTCGGGCCCCTCCTCGGGCGCAGGCGCCCTCCTCGCAAAGGCCCCGGCGCCTGCGGCGATCCTGATCGGGCCGGAGGGCGGGTTTTCGGACGCGGAGCGCGCGCGGCTGCGGGGGTTGCCGTTTGTCCGCACGATCTCGCTGGGGCCGCGCATTCTGCGGGCCGATACGGCGGCGGTGGCGGCGCTGGCCCTGTGGCAGGCGCAGGCGGGGGATTGGGGATGAGCGCGCCGCGCCTGCACGTGATCCCGGCGCTGGCCTGCGAAAAGGCGCTGGTCCTGCGGCGCGGGCCGTCGCGCCGGGTGGCGAGCCTGCTGTGGGACCGGGCCACAGGCGAGGTCACGCTGGGCCAGTGGCTGAAAGGCCGCATCTACGAGCACCGCAGCGATCTGTCGCCGGACGGGCGGCACATGATCGTCTTCGCCGGCACCGGGCAGAAATGGTGGACCGCGATCAGCCGGGCGCCGTGGTTGCGGGCGATCCATATCATCCCGACCGATCACACGTGGCACGGGGGCGGCGCCTTCGACGGTGCCGGCGGGGTGATCCTGAACGACATCCCCACGCCCGAGGCGCTGCCCGACGGTCTGCGCCGCGCCCCCGATGGCGCCCTTCCGCCCGCGTCGGACGGGGTGCACCAGGGCGGGCTCTGTGCCGCGCGCATGGCGCTGCGGGGCTGGCGGGATGCCGGGGGCGAGGGTTACACCCAAGCGATGGACAAGGATGCGGGCCATGGTTGGACCCTGCGGCAGGGCTTCACGCTTGGCGCGCGGGGGCGGGGCCTGCTTTCGAACACCTACGCCCTGCACGGCGCGACAGGGCGGATCGAGACCGACTGGGAATGGGCGGAGCCGTGGCGCGGCGGTCTGCAGATCGCCCGCGCCGGGGCACTGTGGTCCGTGCCGCTGGGCGAGGACGGGCCGGGCGACGCCTCGATCATCCACGATTTCACCCCGATGACATTCGAGGCCATCGCCGCCCCCTATGACGGCCTGCGCATATGAGCGGTTTTTTCCGCCCCGAGGCCGTGGCCGCCCTGACCCGTTGGCGCGAGGTTGCCGTGGCGCTGTCCATCGCGGCGTTGGGCCTGTGGATCGCGCTGCGGCCCGGTGGCGTGATCCTGACCGGCTTCGGCTATGTTTTGATCGCGCTGGGGCTTGCGGTGCTGGTGCCCGCGGTGCGCCGCGCGCGGTTCGTCACCGGCGGGCAGGGGCCGGGTGTGGTGCAGGTCGATGAGGGGCGGATCACTTACATGGGGCCGCTGACCGGCGGCGCGATGGCGCTGGATGACCTTGCCGTTCTGTCGGTGCGCCGCGACCGGGAGGGGCGGACGGACTGGGTTCTGGCAGACGCCACGCAGCTTCTGGTGATCCCGGTGGATGCCGCCGGGGCCGATGCGCTGTTCGACGCCTTTTCGGCGCTGCCGGGGGTGCAGCTCGACCGGTTGATCGCGGCTGTGCAAAACCGCACAGGTGGCTCGCAGCGGGTCTGGGCACGGGACCGCCCGCGCAGCTCCGCCGCGGTCTTGACACGGTAGCCCGCTCGGGCGACGGCTGGACCCCGACGAGACACGAAGGAAGCGAAGCGCCATGTCCATCCCCCAATCCGGCGGCGGCCCGATCGAGCATCACAGCCAGTTGGCCGAATACCTGGCGTCGGGCTGCAAGCCCAAGGCCGAGTGGCGCATCGGGACCGAACACGAAAAGTTCGGCTATTGCCGCGACACCTTGCGGCCGATCCCCTACGAGGGCCCGCGGTCCGTCAAGGCGGTGCTGGAGGGGCTGCGCGACCGCTTCGGCTGGGATCCGGTGATGGAGGGCGGCCATATCATCGGGCTGGTGAAGGACGGCGCGAATGTCTCGCTGGAACCCGGCGGGCAGCTGGAGCTGTCGGGCGCGCCGCTGGAGACGGTGCACCAGACCTGCGACGAGGTGAACGACCACCTGCGCCAGGTGCGCGAGGTCGCCGACATCATCGGCGTCGATTTCATCGGTCTCGGCGCGGCCCCGATCTGGACGCACGAGGACATGCCCCTGATGCCCAAGGGCCGGTACAAGCTGATGGACAGCTACATGGGCACGGTCGGCACCATGGGCCGCACCATGATGCGGCGGACCTGCACGGTTCAGGTCAACCTCGATTTCGGGTCCGAGGCCGACATGGTGCAGAAGATGCGCGTCGCCATCGCGCTGCAACCGGTGGCAACTGCGCTGTTCGCCAATTCGCCCTTTCTTGACGGCACGCCCAATGGCCACAAGTCGTGGCGCAGCCGCGTCTGGCGCGATCTGGACCCGGCCCGCACCGGCACGGTGCCCTTCGTCTTCGAGGAGGGCTTCGGGTTCGACGCCTGGGTGGACTACGCCCTCGATGTGCCGATGTATTTCGTCTACCGCGACGGAACGTACGTGGATGCGCTGGGGCAGTCGTTCCGTGATTTCCTCAAGGGCGAATTGCCCGCCCTGCCCGGCGAGAAACCGACGCTGTCCGATTGGGCCGATCACCTGACGACGCTGTTCCCCGAGGCACGGGTGAAGAAATACATCGAGATGCGCGGGGCCGATGGTGGCCCGTGGCGCCGACTTTGTGCGCTGCCCGCGTTCTGGGTCGGGCTGATGTATGACCAGGGCGCGCTGGATGCGGCCTGGGACCTGGCCCGGGGCTTCGATGCGGCGGCGCGCGACGAGATGCGCATTCAGGCCTCGGTCCTTGGGCTGGACGCGATGGCAGGGGGCATGAAGATGCTCGACCTGGCGCGGGAGGTCGTGGCGATCTCGGAGGCGGGCCTCAAGGCGCGCGCGCGCGCGGGTGCCGGGGGTCTTGTCCCCGACGAGACGCATTTCCTGAGCGCGCTGAAGGACTCGGTCGAGACGGGCATGGCCCCGGCGGATGAGTTGCTGGAGAAATACCATGGTGAATGGGCCGGTGACCTGACGCGGATCTACGGCGAATATTCCTACTGAGGCGGCCGGCGGGGTGAACCCCGCCCTACGGATATCCGGAACCGCCGTGCCAGGCCGTAGGGCGGGGTTGACCCCGCCGCGCGTCCCGCATCAGGCCTTCTGGATCGAGGGCAGGACCCGGCGCTTGTAGTAGTCGTGGGCCGCGGCCTTGCGCGCCACCTCGGCGCGGTCGCGGGCCTCGCCACCTGCCTGCGGGGCGAAGGCGGGATGCGCGGGTTCGGCGGCCTTGCGGTTCGTGACGGGATCGCCGCCGAAGCGGTTGTCGCCATGGGTGCCGGGCAGGCAGAGCCAGACAAGGAACACGATGGACGCAATGACGGCCGGCGCGCTGATCGCGAGCATGGCCAGCATCATCCCCGCGGCGCTGCTCGCCGCAGCGGATCCGCCCATCAGCACCACGCCGATGACGCCCGAGGCGATGGCCACGACCGTCGGCATGAAGATGTTCCAGCCCGAGCGGCCGGTGTCATGCAGGCGGCGGATGGTCACCGACAGGTTCGGGATCACGAAGAAGATGAGGTATCCCACCGCGACCGGCACCGCGTAGGGGGCGATCAACCCGGCGAAATAGGCCTCGGCCGCATCCGGGCTGCGCATCATCGCGGCAAAGGCGGGATCGGATTGCGCGCGCGTGGCTGCCGTCCAGGCGACGAAGGTGCCCGCGCCTGCACCCAGCAGGATCTGCCACAGGAAGAACCACCAGTATTCCGCCCGCCGCGCGCGACCGAAAAAGTTGAACATCCGCGCGTAGCACAGTGCGACGGCTTTGATCGGCCCCATGATCCCTCTGTCCTTTTGACATGCCCATCGGCGTTGGTGGACAATCTGGCGGCGGATTGTGCAATTCGTGGGGCGGTGCCGGGGCAAACTTGGGAGCGCTTGTCACAAATGCGGAACGGCCCGCCTTGAGGGGCGGGCCGCGTGTCGGTTTGACAGCATCGCGATGCGCGCGACCCCGCGATGCGGTCAGGCCATGGCGGGCGCGTCGTAGGGATCGCCGCCCCATTCGTTCGGGCCGACGGTGCCACGCTGCACGAACCAGTAGATGTAGAGGATGATGCCCACCAGCGGGATCAGGAGGATGAAGATCCACCAGCCCGAACGGCCCGTGTCATGCATGCGGCGGATGGAAACGGCGATGCCCGGGATGATCAGGCCAAGCAGCACGACGATGGACAGGATCGGGATGCCGATGGCGCTGTCCACGACCGAAGCCACGACGTTGCAGATGATGGTGAAAAGGTAGAACCACCAGTATTCCGAGCGGCGTGCGCGGCCCTGGAAATTGGCGTAGTTGGCGAAGACGTGCTTCACGGCTGTCATGAAATCCATTGGAGAAGTCCTTTCAGGGGTCCGGTCAAAACGTGTGTGACGGCGGCTCGTTGTCTGGCACGAGAAATGCCCGGCCACCGTTGCGGCACACAATTGCGTGACGGGCTTGACGAAATCAACGGAAATGACGTTTCGGTAAGGAAACCCGTAGACCCCCGAGGGCCTAGCCCTTCTGGCCGATGCGCGGTTCGGTGCCGCGCAGCAGGCGGGCGATGTTCTGGTCGTGGCGGATGAAGATCAGCACCGCCAGCGCGGCGCAGAACAGCGCCGCGTCGGCCCGTCCCAGCGCGACGGCGGCCAGCGGGCTGCCTGCCGCCGCCACCAGCGCCGCCAGGGACGAGATCCGGAACAGGGCCGCCGTCGCCGCCCAGAGCGCGCAGGCGGCCAGCCCGATGGGCCAGGCCAGCGCAAGCAGCGTGCCGAGGAAGGTCGCCACGCCCTTGCCGCCCTTGAAGCCGAGGTAGACGGGGAAGCAATGGCCGAGAAACGCCGCGATGCCCGCCAGTTGCGCGGCGTCCTCTCCCAGCAGCGCGCGGGCCAGCAGCACCGCGATGGCGCCCTTGCCCGCGTCCAGCACCAGCGTCAGGGCTGCGGCCGGCTTGTTCCCGGTGCGCAGGACATTGGTGGCCCCGATATTGCCCGAGCCGACCTTGCGCAGGTCGCCCAACCCGAAGAGCCGCGCCAGCACGATGCCGAAGGGCACCGAGCCCAGCAGATAGGCCAGCAGGCACGCCACCCCGAGCAGCGGCGTGGAGGTGGTGATCTCGGGGATCATGGGTGGTGTCCTTGGGGGGCCTCGAACACCGGTGTGCCGCCGACCCATGTGCGCAGCACGCGGCCCTGCATCCGCGCCAGGTCGAACGGCGTGTTCTTGGACTTGGAGTGCAGCGTCGCGCGGTCCAGTTGGAACGGCAGGTCGGGATCGAACAGGATCAGGTCGGCGGGCGCACCCTCCGCCAGCCGCCCGCCGGATTGCCCGAAGCGCCGCGCGGGGTTGAACGACAGGGCGCGGAACAGTTCCGGCAGGGTCAGGTGGCCGGAATGGACCAGCCGCAGGGCGGCGGGCAGCAGGGTTTCAAGGCCCACCGCGCCCGAGGCCGCCGCTTCGAACGGCAGGCGTTTGCTTTCCTCGTCCTGCGGGGTGTGCATGGAACAGAGGATGTCGATGGTGCCGTCGCGCACGGCCTCCACCATGGCTTGGCGGTCATCCTCGGACCGGAGCGGCGGCTTGAGCTTGAAGAAGGTGCGGTAGTCGCCCACGTCGAATTCGTTGAGCGTCAGGTGGTGGATGGAGACGCCCGCCGTCACGTCCAGCGCCTGCTTGGCGCGGCGCAGAGGTGCCAGCGCGCCCGCGGTGGAGATCTGGTCGGCGTGCCAGGCCACCCCCGTCATCTCGACCAGCGCGAGGTCGCGCTCCAGCCCCATACGCTCGGCCATGGGGGAGACGGCCGGCAGACCCTTGAGCGAGGCGAACTTGCCCGAGGTGACGCAGGCCCCGTTGCTGAGCCCCGGATCCTGCGGGTGGCCCACGATCAGCGCGCCCAGGCCGCGCGCATAGGTCATGCAGCGCGACAGCACCCGGGTGTCGGTCACGACATGGTCGCCATCGGAAAACGCCACCGCGCCCGCGTCGCGCAGGAAGCCGATCTCGACCATCTCGCGGCCCTCGCGGGCGCGGGTCAGCGCCGCCATGGGGGCCACGCGGACGAGGCATTCGTCGCGCGCGCGACGGGTGGCGAAATCCAGCACCTCGGGCGTGTCGATGGGGGTGGTGGTATCGGGACGCGTCACCATGGTGGTCACGCCGCCCGCCGCCGCCGCGCGCCCGGCGGTACGGAAGCTTTCCTTGTGCCGCTCGCCGGGTTCGCCCACCTTCACGCCGATATCGACGATGCCGGGCGCAAGGCAGAGCCCGCCGCAATCGGTGCCGCCGTTGCGCGGGCCTGTGCCCCGCTCGGCGATCAGCCCGGCTTCGATGCGCAGCCAGCCGAGGGTTTCGGTGCCCGCTTCGGGGTCGATCAGGCGGCAATTGTGAAGGAGCGCGTTCTTCATGCGCCGTCCCTCGCCCGCCGCTGCGCGAAATTCAAGGCCCCGCGCGCATCGCGGAGCATGCGGTACACCTGCCGCGCTTCTGCGATGTGACGAAAGCCGAGGCGGCTGGTCGTGGAGGTGGACATGGTGCGCTTGCCCATCGGACGACCGGCGCGGTGCCGCGTGCCCGTGGCGGTCCGTTCGGCGAACAGGACGGAGCCGGGCGCGCCGTCCTCCAGCTCCAGAAACGGCATGTCGGCGATCGGATGGCTTGAAAGCCTGCGCGTGCCGAACCGGCTGGTGGCGATGAAGGCGGTGCGGTCGGTCAGCGTGTAGAAGGTATGTCGCCGGAAATAGGCGTCGAGGAAGACATGGCCGGCCAGCAGGTAGAGGCCGATGACGAAGAACGGCAATCCGAACAGCGGAAAGAGCGTCAGGGGAAACCCTGCGCCCCCGGTCATCGAGCGCGCCATGACGATCCAGAAGATCGAGAAGCCGGTGAAGATGATCCCGAAGGGGGTGAAGGGCCCGACCAGGTCGCGCCAGGTCACGCGCGTGTCCGGCTGCCCTTGCCAGAGGATCTTTTCCCCCTCCTCCAGCAGGCCGGACCACGGTTCGGATCCGTCCATCAATTCCACCCGAAGATCACGATGATCGCGGCGACCACCGCCATGCCGATCAGCGCGAAAAGCGCGATGGGCGGCGTCGATTCCCGTTCCTGCGGGGCGGGGGCCGGGCGCGGCGTGGGCGTGACATCGGCCTTGGGCAGCGCGGCGTCGTGGTTCGGGCGGGTCAGCGGAAGGCTGGCGATCAGGGTCGCGCTTGGGCCGGGGGCGGCGGTGGTGCCGGGCAGCGCGTCGTCGGGAACGAGCAGAACGGAACCTTCCAGAGCGTCGAGACGGGTCTGGATGTCGCGCGGGATCAGGCCATCGGGCGCGAAGGCGAGCATGATGTAGTCGCTGAGCGCCATGCCACCGAGCTCCGAGATCGGGAAGAGTTCGATGGCGTCGGTGTCGATCCTGTCCACGCCAAGCCAGTCCGCCAAGGGAGGCAGGGGCGGGGCCTCTCCCTTCTGGCGGGTCAGGTTGGTGTGGGTGACATCATTGGGGGCGTTCAGGGCGTAGATATTGAGCCGGGTCATGGGATGGCGTCCTTCCGTCGCGCCTTCAACTCCAGCGGATGCTGCTTTCCGTCCTCCGGATGCGGTGTTCTGAACTCGTCGTTGCCCATGGCGCTGGAACGGGTCTGTCGTCTCACGACGCGTTCCCTGCCTTGATCCTCTCGGCGATGTCGCGGACCGCGCCGGCATCCTCCAGCCCGACAAAGGTGAAATCCGCGTCGCCCCCGGCCAGCGCGGCGGCGGAGGAGCGGTTGGTGAAGGCGGGCACCGGGCGGCCGAAGGTCACGCGGTCGCGGCGTTGGGTGATCGGCAGATCGGGGGTAAACGCCATGCCTTTCGGGGCCTTGCCGCCTTCAAGGATCAGCGCGCGCTGGTTGGTCAGCGCGTAGCGCGCGCGTTTGCGACGCGCCTGGCTGACGACGAAGCGCCCGAGGCCCAGGTAGAGCGTCACCACGCAGAAGATCAGGCCGACGCCGAGGAACACCGGATCGGTCAGCGCGCCGAGGATCAGGACGCCAACGCTGATGCCGGCGAAGAGGATCGAGAAGGGGATCAGGAACCCGTCATAGACGCGGAAGACGAAGAGGCCGTCATCCGGCCGCCCTTCCCACAGCACGCGTTCGTCGGGGACAAGGCGGGGGGACCAGTCGTCGTTCATGCTGCCATCCTCCGATTGCACAGATTTTCCGCCAGCAGCTCCATCGCTGCCATCCTGACCGCAACGCCCATTTCCACCTGCTCCTGTATCACGCTTCTGTTGATGTCGTCGGCCAGCACGCCGTCGATTTCCACGCCACGGTTCATCGGGCCGGGATGCATGATGATGGCGTCGTCCTTCGCGGCCTTCAGCTTTTCCGCGTCCAGCCCGTAGCGGTGGTAATATTCCCGCTCGGACGGGATGAAGGCGCCGTCCATGCGTTCGCGCTGCAGCCGCAGCATCATCACCACGTCGCAGCCGGCCAGCCCCTCGGCCATGTCGTCGTAGACCTCCACCCCCCAGTCCCGCACGCCTGCGGGCATCAGGGTGGGCGGGCCGATCAGGCGGATGCGGCTTTCCATCTTGCCCAGAAGCAGGATGTTCGACCGCGCCACGCGGCTATGGGCGATATCGCCGCAGATCGCGATGTTGAGCCGGTGCAGCCGCCCCTTGGCGCGGCGGATCGTCAGCGCGTCCAGCAGGGCCTGCGTGGGGTGTTCGTGGCGTCCGTCGCCCGCGTTCAGCACGGCGCAGTTCACCTTGTCGGCCAGCAGCTTGACCGCGCCGGAATGGGGGTGGCGCACCACCAGCAGGTCGGGGTGCATCGCGTTGAGCGTCAGGGCGGTGTCGATCAGCGTTTCGCCCTTCTTCACGCTGGAGGTCTGCATCGCCATGTTCATGACATCGGCACCAAGGCGCTTTCCCGCGATTTCGAAACTGGCTTGCGTCCGCGTCGAGGCCTCGAAGAACATGTTGATCTGGGTGAGACCCTTCAACGGCGAACCGTGATCGCGGCTGCCGCGCTCGGCCTCGGCATGGATGTCGGCGCGGTCGAGCAGGGTGGTGATGTCGGCGGGTGTGAGTTCCTCGATCCCAAGAAGATGCTGCTTGTCGAATGTCATGGACACGCCCTTTCGATTTCGCCGGTTATAGGGGTGTTCGGGGGCGGGCGTCCAGCGCCGGCGTCCCCCCAGGCCAGCGCCGGCGTCCCCCTATGGACGGGTGATCCAGGCGGTGATTTCCAGCGCGCCGCGGGTGCGGTGGCGATACTGGTAGAGGTAGCGCCCGACGCAGACCATGTAGGGGGTCAACCAGCCGCTGTCGATGACGATGCGGTCGGTCCAGATGCTGCCCGGACCGTCGTCCAGTTCGGCGGGCTCGACCGTCAGGGTGTGGTCCCATTGCCGGATCGCGCGGCCCTGTTCGCGGGACTGGACGATACGCAGGGCGGGGTCCAGACGCTCCACATGGATCTGGTAATGCGGATTGTGCATCCAGCCCCAGACGGTGACGTAGGTCTCGTAGGAGTGGCCTTCCTCGAACGGACCCGAGGGCAGGCCCTTGTAGGTTGCAAGCCCCTTGGTCGCGGCCACCATGGCGTCGAAATCGATCGCTTCCGCGAAGACTGTATCGGCATCGCGGGGATAGGTGGCGGAGACAGTGAGGACGCGGGCGA
>Ga0100401_1003483_pt1 | contig 11924 bp, 10 predicted proteins | sample CryGeymeta201525_FD_80421 | JGI IMG/M metagenome (GOLD analysis project Ga0100401, IMG submission 80421) | Groundwater microbial communities from Crystal Geyser aquifers in Utah, USA - Crystal Geyser metaG 2015-25 | ecosystem: Environmental > Aquatic > Deep subsurface > Groundwater | place: USA...
ATACACCAGCTTGTAAGTCGGAAACTGGGTGATGTAGTAGGCGAAACCGCGATTCATGGCCTCGAAGGCAATGGCCGCAATGACACCGCCGATCATGGCATGAATGATCGGCACATAGCGATTAGGAACCACCCTGAATAACAGGGTAAAGGCCGCGCTGGTGAGCAACACCGAAAATAATTTCAGTGCCCCCGCGTTGAATGCCGACAGCTGCCTGTCATGCGAAAGCGAAATTCCCGTCAACCACGAAGTCAGCGACAGGCTGGCGCCGATCAGCAACGGCGCAAGAGTAATCACCGCCCAATACACCAGCACCCTTTGCAGTATTTTGCGCTGGCGGGAAGCGCGAAAAATGCGGTGAAACGCATTGTCGATGGTGAGCATCATCCACATTGCGGTCACGCCGAGAAAGGCAATGCCGACCGCGGTCAGGCGGGACGCGCTTTCGGCAAACTGCTCCACGTAGCGCGAAATCATTTTCCCGCCGGTTTCCGGCACCAGATTCAACAGCAGGAAAGATTTAAAACTGGCTGCCAGATCGGCAAACACCGGAAAGGCGGTAAACACGGTCAGCATGATGGTCAACAGAGGCACCAGCGAGAGTAAGGTGGTAAAGGTCAGGCTGGCCGCCATCTCTGCACAACGGTCCTGGCGCAGGCGCAGCACCACGAAGCGCAAAAAGTGCAGCACATCCTTCGCATTCTGAAATAAACGTTCCATATCGCTAAATGGCTTCATACAATGCGCGCATGATACCCGACAAAACTCCCGCCCACGCCAACCCGCGCAGCGCGCGCCAGCTGTTGCGCGCGCACCGGTACGGCGCGCTGGGCACCCTGTCGCAAAAATTCGACGGCCACCCGTTCACCTCGATCACCCCGTATCTGGTGGATTTCGACGGTAGTGTGCTGATCCTGATCAGCGGCCTGGCGGAACACACAAAGAACATCCTGAACGACTCGCGGGCCAGCCTTGTCAGCCACAATCAGGCCGATCCGCGCATCCAGACCCAGGGACGGGTCACCCTCGTCGGGCACGCGGCGCACCAGCCCGATCGCGCCGACTGTGCCAAGCGCTATCTGCGCTACTTTGCCGAAACCCGCAACTGGTATGAACTCCCCGACTTCAATTTCTACCGCATCACCCCCTTGGCAATCCGTTATATCGGCGGTTTCGGCGACATTCACTGGATTGGCAACGAAAACTATCTGCTGCAGCGCTATCCGCTGATGCAGCAAGAAGACTCGCTGATCGAAGAATTGAACCTCCATCCCGCCCTGCAAAAACGGGGCGCCATGCTGATTGGTGTCGATTGCGACGGCTATGACCTGGTGGTCAATGGCGCGGTCGTGCGCCATGAGTTTGCAGAGTTGACGCTCGACGCGGCGGCAGCCCGCGCGGCCATTCTGGCCGAATAAAAAAACGACCGTCCGTGGACGGCCGTTTTCGTTACATCCAGGCCGCGCTCACAACTGCGGATGCGAACGCTGCAGGCCGGCCTGAATCTTGTTTAGCGCGTTCAGATAGGCCTTGGCCGACGCGGTCACAATGTCCGTGTCCGCCCCCTGTCCGTTGACCACGCGTCCACCCTTGGCCAGACGCACGGTCACTTCGCCCTGCGCATCAGTGCCGCTGGTGATGTTGTTGACCGAGTACAGGAGTAATTCAGTCCCGCTGTGCGCGATCTGCTCGATCGCCTTGAAAGTGGCATCCACCGGTCCGCCGCCCTGTGCGTCGGCTTGTTGTTCCTTGCCGCCAACGCTCAACACCACCCGCGCCACCGGCAGTTTCCCGGTTTCGGAATGCGCACCCATCGCCACCAGGCGAAAATGCTCGCTGATCTGGGTCACCCCTTCGTCGCTCACCAGCGCCTGCAAGTCCTCGTCAAAGATTTCGTGCTTCTTGTCGGCCAGATCCTTGAAACGCGCGAAGGCGGCGTTCAGCGCTTCCTCTCCGTCCAGCACGATGCCCAATTCCTGCAGGCGGGCGCGAAACGCGGCGCGGCCCGAGTGCTTGCCCATCACCATTTTGTTCGCACCCCAGCCCACATCTTCCGCGCGCATGATCTCGTAGGTTTCGCGGTGCTTCAGCACACCGTCCTGATGAATGCCGGACTCGTGCGCAAACGCATTGGCACCGACGATGGCCTTGTTCGGCTGCACCGGATAGCCGGTGATACTGGACACCAGCTTCGAGGTCGGGACGATCTGCGTGGTGTCGATGGTGGTGTCACAACTGAAGATGTCACGCCGCGTCTTCACCGCCATCACCACCTCTTCCAGAGACGCATTGCCCGCGCGCTCGCCCAGACCGTTGATGGTGCATTCGACCTGGCGCGCGCCGTTCATCACGGCGGCCAGCGAGTTGGCCGACGCCATACCCAAGTCGTTGTGGCAATGGGTGGACCAGATCACCTTGCCGCTGTTCGGTACGCGCGCGATCAGCTCCTTGAAGCGCTCGCCCCACAATACGGGGATGCTGTAACCCACGGTGTCCGGCACGTTCAGGGTCGTCGCCCCGGCCTTGATCACCTCGTCGAAGATGCGCACCAGAAAATCGATCTCGGAGCGCACCGCATCCTCGGCCGAGAACTCCACGTCGTCGGTGTACTCGCGCGCCCACTTCACCGCCTGCACCGCGCGCGCCACCACTTCGTCCGGTGTCATGCGCAGCTTGTGCTGCATGTGGATCGGCGAAGTCGCGATGAAAGTGTGGATGCGCCCGTGCTTGGCCGGCCTGATCGCCTCGCCCGCCGCGCGCACATCCTTCTCGCCGGCGCGCGCCAGCGAACACACGGTCGAACGCTCGATCACTTTGGCGATGCCGTGAATCGCATCGGCATCGCCGGGGCTGGCGGCCGCAAACCCCGCCTCGATCACATCCACTCCCAGCTTGTCGAGCTGGCGCGCGATGCGCAATTTCTCTTCCTTGGTCATGGACGCGCCCGGACTTTGTTCGCCGTCGCGCAAGGTGGTATCGAAGATGAATAATTTGTCAGTCATGTTGAACTCCGTAGCCATTGTGCCAAAGGCGGCCATCATTCCGATGCCGCCTGTCCTGTGTAACGTGCGGGATAGTCAGGATTAGCGCGCGACGCGCAGCTTCAGCGCTGCCAGCAGGCTGAAAGTGGAATGCAAAAGCAAGAGGTGGCGGGAGAAATGCATAGGCGGAATATAGCGGCTTTTTTTTGGGGCCGCAACCGCGACATGCAAGTCCGCCTATGCCGCGTCCACGTACAACCACTGACCCGCCCGGCGCACGAAACGGCTGACTTCATGCAGGCGGCAGGCGCGCCCGTTAACCTTGCAACGCGCGACAAATTCAACAATGGCATGGTCGGCATCCTGCCGTTCATGGCGTTTCACTTCCAAGCCGATCCATTTGGTCGGCGCTGCACCGGCCAGGCCCAGCATGGCGGGACGGGTGGACGGATGCCATGTCGCCAGCAGATAGTCTTCGCGCAACAGGGTATAGGCGGTGTAGCGCGAACGCATCAGCGATGCGGCATCGGGAGGAGGCACCCCATTCTTCAGGTAAGGGGCGCAACAATCCCCGAATTGTTTGCCGCTGCCGCAAGGGCAAGCCCGGGTCAGTTTTGCCACAATGGCGGTTCTTCCATCAGGGCGACCTGCTCGCGCAGTTCGAGAATGCGGTCCTGCCAGTAACGCTGGGTGTTGAACCACGGAAACGCCTGCTTGAAGGCGGCATCGTCCCAGCGCCGAGCCAGCCAAGCCGCGTAGTGGATCAGGCGCAGGGTGCGCAGCGCCTCGATCAGATGCAATTCGCGCGGATCGAAATCGCAAAAATCCTCGTAACCGGCGAGTACATCACCCATCTGGCGCACACGGTCTGCGCGCTCGCCGGAGAGCAGCATCCACAGGTCCTGCACCGCCGGGCCCGTGCGGCTGTCGTCAAAATCGACAAAGTGCGGGCCGTCGTCGGTCCACAGCACGTTGCCGGCATGACAGTCTCCGTGCAGGCGCAGTTGTTCCACCTTGCCCGCTCGCTCGAAACAGTAGCGCACACCCTCCAGCGCCTGCTGAGACACACTGCGATAAGCCGCATCGATGTCGGCCGGAATGAAATTATTCGCCAGCAAAAAATCCCGCGGTTCGGTGCCGAACGTTTTAATATTCAATGCGGGACGCTGCTGATAATTCTTGAGCGCGCCGACGGCGTGGATGCGCCCAAGGAAGCGCCCCATCCATTCCAGCGTGTCGCGGTTTTCCAGTTCCGGCGCCCGTCCGCCGTGTTTTTCAAAAACAGAAAAACGAAAGCCATCGAAGTGATGCAGTGTCTTGCCGCCGATCACCGAGGCGGGCACGACGGGAATTTCGCGTTCCACCAGTTCCTGCACGAAGGCGTGTTCTTCGAGGATGGCCCCATCCGTCCAACGCGCGGGACGATAAAACTTGGCGACCACGGGGTCTCCCTCATCCATGCCGACCTGATACACGCGATTCTCGTAGCTGTTCAGCGCGAGCAGGCGACCGTCACAGCGCAAGCCGATGCTCTCCAGCGCGTTAAGCACGCAGTCCGGGGTTAGCAGGGAATAATCGGGAGTGGTCATGCCGCCACCCTACTTCATTTTTTGTGTTTCTGCACTGTTGCCAGCCCCAGCGCATCCCAGCCCTCGCGGCCCAGTTTGCGCATGGTTTCGATGTTCTTCTCGAAGATCATCTCGGCTTCCGGGAATGCCGCCACCGCCTCATCAATACTCGCTTCGCGTAGCAGGTGCAGCGTGGGATACGGCGAGCGATTGGTGAAATTGGTGATGTCGTCCGGTTCGGTGTCGGCAAATTGATAGTGCGGATGCATGCTGGCCACCTGCAACTCGCCCGCCAGATCAACCTCTTCCAGCGCGGCGTCCACCACTTGCAGAAAATCGTTGTAGTCGAGGAAGTCGGTCAGCACCTGCGGGTGAATCAATAGCGTAGTGTCGATCTTGTCGCGCGGTGTCTCGGCCAGCAGTTCCAATTCACGCAATACATCGCGCAGCAAATCATCCGGTGTTTGCGCCGCGCTCACCGCATACCTTATTTGATTCTTGACGTGCACACCCTTGGCGAACGGACACAGATTAAGTCCGATCACCGCGCGCTCCAGCCACAACCTGGTGGCGACGATGGCTTCCTCGTTGCTGACACTGGCGTTCATTTTCACAAGCCCTGAAAAATCCGAGATTCCGGCGCAGGCCGGAAAGACCGCATCAAAATCTACCGACCGCGCCCGCCGGAACGATGTTGCGCACCCGACGGCACGGCACCTCGCCCCGCACCGCCTGCCGGCTTGCCTCCGCTGCGCGGTGCGCCGCCCGCCCGCGGCTGACCGCGGCCTTGCCCCTGTCCGCGCCCGCCCTGGCCTCGGTTCTGCCCGTTCATGATCGGCTCGGCCTTGATGCGCGGGTCAACCTCGAAACCCGGCACGTTAACCACCGGAATCTCGCGTTTGATCAGCCGCTCGATGTCTTTCAGCAACTTCAGCTCGTCCACGCACACCAGCGAACTCGCTTCGCCGTTGCTGCCCGCGCGGCCGGTGCGGCCGATGCGGTGCACATAATCTTCCGGCACATTGGGCAACTCGTAGTTGACCACATGCGGCAGCTCGACGATGTCGATGCCGCGCGCGGCGATATCGGTCGCCACCAGCACCTGCAACTTGGCGGTCTTGAACTCGGCCAGCGCCCGCGTGCGCGCTGCCTGACTCTTGTTGCCGTGAATCGCCATCGCCGGAATGCCTTCCTTTTCCAGCTGTTCGGCCAGACGATTCGCGCCGTGCTTGGTGCGGGTGAACACCAGCACCTGAAACCAGTTGTGTTCCTTGATCAGTTGGGTCAGAAGTTCGCGCTTGCGCTCGCGATCCACCGGATACACGCGCTGCTCGATCAGTTCGGCCGTCGCGTTGCGGCGCGCCACTTCGATCAGCGCCGGATTGGTCAGCAGGCCGTCGGCCAGCAGCTTGATCTCGTCCGAGAAGGTGGCGGAGAACAGCAGGTTCTGCCGCTGTTTGGGCAGCACCGCCAGCACTTTCTTGATGTCGCGGATGAAGCCCATATCCAGCATGCGGTCGGCCTCGTCCAGCACCAGAATCTCGACGTGCGACAGGTCCACGGTTTTCTGCTGCAAGTGGTCGAGCAGCCGCCCCGGTGTCGCCACCAGAATATCCACGCGCCCGTGCAGTTGCTTGATCTGCGGATTGATGTTGACGCCGCCGAACATCATCATCGATTTGAGCGGCAGGTATTTTCCGTATTCGCGCACACTCTCCTCCACCTGCGCGGCAAGTTCGCGCGTGGGCGTGAGCACCAATGCACGAATGTGAGATTTGCCCGCGACGTTCTTCGCCATCAGGCGTTGCAGCAGCGGCAGGGTGAAACCGGCAGTCTTGCCGGTGCCGGTCTGCGCGCCGCCCATCAGGTCGCCGCCTTTGAGCACGACCGGAATGGCCTGCGCCTGGATCGGCGTGGGTTCGGTATAACCGCGCTCGGTAACGGCGCGGACGAGTTCGGCGGATAAGCCGAGAGATGCAAATGACATATTTTCTTTCTGAATACAAACGGCCTGTCGTTCAATCAAGAACGCCAGTCTGAGGCTGAATGAGGTGGGCGGAACGAACCGGAATCGGCGGCAATCACTACATGGCGACATAAATCTACTGCGCGGTTGCATGGCGGCGTTGCGCGGTGCTCGGAATCCTCATGTACTTCTGTGTACACTCCGGTTTCTCCGCGCCGGGCACTTTGCCATGCAGCCGCTCGTTACGATTTCTGTCGCTATGTTTCAGACTGAAACGAAATTGCGGCGCGCAGTGTAACAGAACCTGCGGTGAATTCTTGCGCAATGCGCGCGAGGGTGCGGAATTAAGCCGTCCCTTTTATGCCAAACAAAGTACCTCCCGCACCGCCCCCACCACGCGCTCGACATCCGCTTCGCTCATCATCGGAAACAGCGGCAGGCTGACGATACGTCGCCCGACACGCTCCGCAACCGGAAACATGCCCTCTTTGAAGCCGCGCGCACGGTAGAGTTTGAACAGATGGATCGGCGGGTAATGCACGCCGCAGCCGATGTTGCGCGCTTTCATCTTTGCCATGAATTCGGCGCGCACGGCGCTTTGCGGCAGGACGATCTGGGACATATGCCAGTTGGTGTTCCGGAAATCCTTGACGGGAAGTTGCGCACCCGTTTCCCTCTCGAAGTCCGCGCCGAAGGTTGCAAAGTAATGTTTGACCAGTGCATGGCGGCGCGTGGTGGTGGCGTCGAGTTGCGCCAACTGGTTGAGACCGATGACGGCGGCGACGTCGGTCATGTTGAACTTGCCGCCCAGCACATCCACTTCCATGCCGTCGAAGCCGCTGCGCGTGACGCCCTGCAGGCGATATTTTTCCGCCAGGCACGCTTCGTCCTCGTTGTTCAGCACCAGACAGCCGCCTTCAGTCGTGGTGAGATTTTTGTTGGCCTGAAAGCTGAACGAGACGAGATCGCCGAAACTGCCGATGCGCTTGCCGTTCCACTTCGCGCCGATGGCCTGCGCCGCGTCTTCGACCACGCGCAGTTTGTGTTTGGCCGCGATGGCGTACAGCCGGTCGCGGTCCACCGGCAAGCCGGAAAGATCTACCGGGATGATGGCTTTGGTGCGCGGAGTAATGGCAGCTTCGACCTTGTCCAGATCGATGTTGCGCGTGACCGGGTCGATGTCGGCAAACACCGGTGTCGCGCCGACTTCGAGGATGACATTGGAAGTCGCCACCCAGGAAATGGGCGTGGTGATGACTTCATCGCCCGGCCCAATGCCCGCGATGCGCAAGGCGATCTCCATGGTGCAAGTGCCTGAATTGAAGGTGCGCACCGGGCGGTCGCCAAAATAAACGGAAAGTTGCCGCTCGAATTCCTGCATCCTGGGGCCGGAAGTGATCCAGCCGGAACGCAACACCTCGCCGACGGCGGCGATGGCCGCTTCGTCGATATGGGGGCGGGTGAATGGCAGGAACTCGCTCATGCTTATGGGAACCTCTATAAATTCATTTTGTGGGCGAATCGCGGCGTCGTGCGCTCGCTCATTCCTCGCCTATCCATTCGATATGTCTCTTCATTCGCTGCGCGGCTTCTTGCGCTTCATCCCGCAAAAGTGAATTTCTAGAGGCTCCCTTACGCACGCGAAATGATGATCACGCCCAAAATAATCACGCCCATGCCGACCAGCTTGGTGACGCTAAAATCCTCGCCGAGCAGATATTTGGCGGCGACGGCGTTGACCACGTAAGCCATCGACAGCATGGGGAAAGCGATGCTGACCGGCACGCGCGACAGCGCGAGAATCCACACCACCACGCTGATGCCGTAGCAGAACAGGGCGGTGATGATGTGCCACTCGGTCATCAGTTTCCAGCCGATGGGCACAACGTTCGCCGCGCTGAACTCGAAATGGCCGATGGCGTTGGTGCCCGCTTTCATCAATATCTGCGCGGCGGCGTTGAGCATCACGCCGGCAAAGATAAGACTGAAATTGACCAGGTTCATGGCTTGACCACCACCACGACCTGATGGTCACGATAGATTTCTTTCATCTCCATTCCTTTGTCCCGCAGAATTTTCTCGGCAAACAGCGGCATGATGGCATAAGCCCCGGTATCGGTCTTCCACTTCGCGGCCAGCGCATCGACAGTGGCCAGCCATTTGTGCGGCTCCTGCCCGATGCCGAAGGCCATCTCGTTCTGATAATCGACCAGGGTCAGCGTGCGTTTGAGATAGAAGGGCAAGGTCTGCTCATAGTTATAGACCGAGTAGAACGGCACATCCGGTTTGATCTGCGGCGCGATTGCTTCGGCAATGAGATAGGCCGAACGCTCGCGCGCGATGGTGTTGTAGCCCGAGACTCCGATCTGGGTCGCCAGCAGTGTCGCCAGTGCCAGCACGACGACAGGAGTCATCTTGTTGCCGCGCCGCAGCCCGACCAGCGCCACCACCAGACCGGCCAGCCAGATAACCACCGCCACGGCCAGCCACAACGCATATGCACCATACATCTCCCGTTGCATCGGCGTATCCGCAAAACGGTCTGAGTAAGCCGCAACGCCCAGCAGAGCCAACAATAGCGGCAACACCGGCACCAGCAACCAGAAGGCGCGGCGCGGCGTCATGCCTGCCAGTTGCTTGCCCATCAGCAGGGCCAGCGCGGGAAACATCGGCAACAGATAGGACGGCAATTTGGAGCTGGAGAGGGTAAAGAACAAATAAATGAACACCGCCCACACCAGCAGGAAACGCTCCGCGCTGAAAGTGTGCGCCCGCGCTGTGCTGCCGCGCCAGGTGCGCAACAACGCATCCAGCATCAGCAGCGTCCACGGCAACATACCGAGCAACAGCACCGGCACGAAGTAGTGCCACGGCTGGTAGCGCCCGTGCACCTTGGTGGTGAAGCGCTCGAAGTGTTCATGGATGAAAAAGAACTGGAAGAATTCCGGATTGGCGCGCATCACCAGCACGAACCACGGGACGGCAACGAGCAGGAACACCAGCAATCCGCTGACCCAGTGCATGCGCAACCAGACCGCGACATCGCGGTTGAACAGTGAATACAGGAACAGCGCCGCGCCCGGCAGGATCACCCCCATCAGGCCTTTGCTCAATACCGCCAGCGCCATGGCGGCCCAGACCAGCAGCATCCAGTTTCGGCGGTAGGCATGGGCGGATTCCTGTTGCGCCAGCAGCAGGGAAAATATGCCGAGCGTGAGAAAAAAAGTCACGCCCATATCGAGCGTGTTGATGTGTGCCATCAGCGCGTAAAGGCTGCTGCTACCGAGAATCAGCGCGGCATACAGGCCGGCTTTGCGCCCGAACAAGCGGGTGCCGGTGAACCACGCCAGCAACACCCCGGCCAGGCCGGTCAGCGCCGTCCACAGGCGGGATGTCCATTGATACTGGCCGAATATCTCATAGGCCACGGCGGTGGCCCAGTATTGCAGCGGCGGTTTCTCGAAGTATTTCAGATCGTTCAGACGCGGTGTGACCCAGTCGCCGCTAGCCACCATCTCGCGCGGAATCTCCGCGTAGCGGCCTTCGTCCGGCTTGATCAGATAACGATATTCCAAATTGCCGAACCAGATGACTACAAACGCCAACAACAGCAGCCAGAGCGTGCGGCGGGAAAAAGAAGGATTCATCGTGACGGCGAAGGAAGGAAACAGTTGCGGATTTTACCCCAGATCAGCGTTGCTTTTCCCGTACCTCGACCTTGGCCCCGCCCTCGGCAAACGTGAGTCGCAGGCAATCTCCGGTTTCAATTGCCGCACTGCTACGCACGATGTTTCCCGCCGCATCGCGCACCAGACTGTAACCGCGCGCCAGCACTTGCTGCGGGTCGAGGTGCTGCATCTGTTGGTGCAGGGCATGCACGCGCGCATCCCCGCGCTCGAATGCATGCGACATCGCCACCCGCAGACGCCGGACACCACTCGCCAGACGGTCGCGCATCGGTTCGATATCCGGCTGCAGGCGGGACATTCGCCGGCTCGCTGTCTGCCAGCGCCATTGTGCCTGTTGCCATGAGTTGCCCTGGGCCAATCGCAGGCGACGCAGCAATGCCAGCAACTGTTCACGTTGCTGACCCAGCCGTTGCGCCGGATGCACCAGCCGCCGTTGCAGATAATCCAGTTGCTGCATATGCTGCTCGAACCGGCGCAATACAGCCTGCGCCAGATGCCGTTGCTGTTGGGCAATGCGCTGGCGCAGCGCCTGCCACTCCGGCACCACCGCCTGTGCGGCGGCGGTCGGCGTCGCCGCGCGCAGATCGGCCACGAAATCGGCAATGGTGAAATCGGTCTCGTGCCCCACCCCGCTCACCAGCGGAATGGTGCCGGCGGCAATCGCGCGCGCCACGATTTCCTCGTTGAATGCCCACAAGTCCTCGATGCTGCCGCCGCCACGGCAGAGGATGAGCACATCGCACTCGGCGCGCCGGTTCGCCGTTGCAATCGCCTGCGCGATCTTCGGCCCCGCATCGGCGCCCTGCACCGGCACCGGATACAGCACGACAGGCACATTCGGCATGCGCTGCGCCAGGGTGCGCAGCACATCGCGCAAGGCCGCGGCCTGCGGCGAAGTCACAATGCCGATTTGTCGCGGGAATTGCGGCAGCTCGCGTTTGCGTGCCGCATCGAACAACCCCTCACCTTCCAGCTTGGCTTTTAACCTTTCGAACGCCTCGAACAGCGCCCCCAGTCCGGCCGGGCGTATTTTTTCCAGTGTCAGTTGAAAGTCGCCGCGCGCCTCGTACAACGTCGCCAGCGCCTGCACTTCAATCTGCATCCCGTTCACCGGACGAAAATCCAGATACTGGCTCTTGTGGCGGAACATCACGCAGCGCACTTGCGCCTGCTCGTCCTTGAGCGAGAAATACCAGTGGCCGGAGGCGGCACTGACGAAATTGGAAATCTCGCCGCGTACCCACAGCAGCGGCAAGCCGCCCTCGATCAACTGCCTGGCGGCGCGGTTGAGCTCGCCCACGCTGACGATGCTGTTTTTGTCGAAGGGTGCCACGTTAATCAGCGCCCGCGCGCGTCGCCCCAGCGCAGCGGAGTGCGGTCGTCGCCGAGGTAATAGGTCTCGCCGGTCTTGTGCTCGACGTAATAATCCGGCGACACGATGGCCTCCTCGAACGTCATGCCCGGGCTGATGCGGGTGTATTGCAGCAGGATGCTGCGAATCACCTTTGCATCGCGGCAGACCTGAGAACCCCGGGTGACCCAGGTCGGGCCGATGATCTCCGCCCCAGCCTCGATGCTTACCCCGGAATCGATATACACCGGCCCTTCGATCCGGACGTGGTCCCAGTCGATGCGGGTGTTGATGCCGACCCAGATGCCGGGTTTGATTTCCGTGCCGGGCATCTGCATGTGTGCGACTTCCCCGTTTAGCACGCGCTGC
>Ga0100401_1003485_pt1 | contig 11922 bp, 6 predicted proteins | sample CryGeymeta201525_FD_80421 | JGI IMG/M metagenome (GOLD analysis project Ga0100401, IMG submission 80421) | Groundwater microbial communities from Crystal Geyser aquifers in Utah, USA - Crystal Geyser metaG 2015-25 | ecosystem: Environmental > Aquatic > Deep subsurface > Groundwater | place: USA...
ATGAAGCGCTTCACAAAACCCGAGAAAATCCACCATCTACTGCTCAACCAACTCGGCTTCACCCTGCCCCCTCAGCCCCCGCCCGAAATCAGAAATCCAAAGCCTGTGGTGTAGACCTTTTGCAAAAACGAACACAATCCCAACGATTCCGACCCGAAAACCCATCTAACAGCGAAAGTCGGGTTAGGTGGCCCGGCGGTCATTTCAAGCGTGCCGAGCGAAAGGATTGATTCCGTGGGCTTGTCGGGTCCGAAAGTCATGACTCCCCGGGCCTTTCTTCGCTATTTTCCTCGTGCGGATTTGAACTGGTGCTCCACCTCGGACGGAGTCAGGGCGCGGTTCCAAAGCGCGATTTCATCGAGCCACCCGGTGAAAGGCATGAAGCTGGAGCCGGTTGACCCGTTGCCGAAGCGCAGTTCGGGAAGGATCCCCATTTGCCTTCCGCGAAACTCGGTGTCACTGGCGACTTGCTTGCCATCGAGGTAGAGATCCACGGACGACGGGCTCCAACTGGCCGCGATATGGTGCCAGTGATCATCGACGAGGCTTTGCTCGGAAGTGAGAAGGACATCGTAGCGGCCGTTTTCCATGAAAAACCCGACGCGGCCGTCGGTCGTCAAATGGGCGTATATCGCATCGTCTGCCAAGTCTGTGCCAGCCGCCCACAAGATCTCCGAGCGAGTTGGATCCGACCCACGGCGCATCCAGAAGGACATCGCGCCCTCCTCGCATGCCACGCGCGCTGGCGCATCGGCCAGACTCTGCTCAGCACCGTGAGAGATCTCGCGATCAGCACGCAGTGTCAGACTCTTAATGTTTGCGGAAATGTCGCCTCCTGAGACAGCAAAGCCGACTGAGTTGATCGACTCGTTGATCAAGGGGGCCGTTTCACGGACCATCTTGTAGCGTTCCTCATTGGGGCGCTTTGCATACCAAGTCGACGTCCATTGCCCTGCTCCTCTCGTCGTATCGAGCACGATGCGCAGATCGATCGGCCCACCAACTGGCGAACTGCCCGACCAAGCCCAATCTGCCCCATCGGTGCTGAGCCATGCGCGATTCACCGGTCTGGCGCTGTCTTTGCTGCGGTGTAACATCCAGGCCCTACCGACCACCGATCCGCTGATGAATCGGGAATTCAGACCCACTTCGGTGCTCTGCCCCTTTGCAAATCCAAGGGCGATCCAGTCCTCGCTTGGGCTGGACAGCGTCGTCAGAGATGCGTCGAGAGTGTAGATCACACCTTTGACGGGTTCGAGGGCCAAGGTCGCGCTGCCAGCCGCGGCATGGATCGCTCCATTCCGTTTGAAAATCGGTGACGCTACCCACTTTGCGCCGATTTTGGCTAGGCCCGGTGTTGAGCCATTCAGGTCGCCGCCATCACCGATGAATTCGTCCCGGAATAGAATGCCGTCATGGACCGGCCTGGTGCCGAGCGAGAGGGGGATAGTGCTGGGAGTGCCGGGCAAACGAAGCGCGCGGTTTTCCTCAGCAAAACCGGGAAAGCCACTCATCGGTGCAGGCCCGGGTTCGCCGGGTCTCACTGTGCCATCACGGCGGCCGTAAATCTCTTCCTCAATTTCGTTGCTCAGCTCGGGCGTCTCGGTCTCGTCCAATCGCCAGTATCCCGACGGATTCTGACCAAGCACCGTGGTCGGGTAGTTCGCCGGTGCAGCCAACAGGTCGGCCAGTTCTGGGAAAGGATCGCGTGCCAATTTCAGTCCGATCGCTTCACCCGTTGCCGGAATCTCAAACCCTCTGTCCTCAGGTTCCAGTATGGCGATCATTTCCTGCGTGGATTTCGCGAAAACCTCGACTTTTCCCTCGATGAGATGGACCTCGGCCGGCCCCTGATCCGGCACGCGCACCCCGAAGCGGGTTCCGATGTCGCGCACCAGCAACTCAGGAGTCGTCACTTCGATCGGCCCGCCTGACTTTCCTGAATCGATCCACAGCCATCCGCTCTTGAGGCTCGGTTGGTCGAGTTCCGGGAAGGAGACCTCCGCCGGACCTTGGACGACCATTGCTGTTCCTGACTCGAGCTGTAGTCTCAGAGTGCCCGACCAAACCTGTATCGTGGAACCTGCGGCCACCGTCCATTTGCTCTTTGCGGGATCCTGGACCGCGCCATCCAGCATCCATCCCGTATCGGCCGATGTGACGGCGTTCAGCCGACCTTGCTCGGGGCGGCTGATCATGATGAGCGCCCCGACGATTCCCACCAGCATCAGCACCGCAGCCGCAGAAAAAAGGGCGTTCCGGAGATGGCGACGTTGGTGGCGCTTGATCACGCGTTCCATGGGAACGACATGCATCAGGTCGATCCCATCGGCACGGAGCTGCAAGGAGTTCTGGAGATGAGCGTAGTCGCGGTAGGTGTCTCTTGCCTCCGGATTCGAGCGGAGTTCCTCTTGCAAGTCCCGCAAGGCATCGCCCTCGAGGCGACCCTCGAAAAGATCCTGCAGGTGCATTTCCAGTTCCCGACGATTCATGAGTTGGCGCGTTTGATGGCGAGTTCGCCGTTAATGCACTTCTTCAGCGCCGCCCGGATGCGAAAAAGGCTCACCCGCAGGGACTCGACCGGTCTTCCGCAGTTTGTCGCAAAGTCCTCGAGAGAAGACTTCGAAAAATAGCGGTGCTCGACCAACTGGCGTTCTTTCTCTTTCAGGTGGCCGAGGCATTGGTTCAGGGCTCGCAGGCGCTCCTCCACTTCGGCGGGCGGAACTTCGCAGTGCTCGGCAAGCTGGTCAGCCAAATCCTCGGCGAGCATCACTTTTGCGAAACGGAGCATTTTCCGACGGTGTGTCTTCACTTCAAGTCGCACGATCGCACAGGCCCAAGCTCGGAAATTCGTGTCCGGCTTGAACTTTTCACGCTTCTCCCACAGCACCACGTTGGCTTCCTGAAGAACGTCGTCCACTCCATCCATTCCCGGCATCAGCGAAATAATATAAGCCCGCAGCATCGACTGATGGCGGGTGATCTGGCCGACGAATTCGGCTTGCTGGATGGCGTCAAGACTCATGACTCGGCGTTGCTCTCGGTCCCATACGCACTATTTTTCGCTAACGTTAACAGATTTATCATAGCAATCGATGAGGAGGATGGGCCGCGAAGAAAGAATCTTCAAGAAACCTGTTAACGCCGGGGCTCCTTCCTACGTGTGGTAACAGATCCGCGTGCAAATGTGTGCTCCGAGGATCTTGTCAGAACTCAATATTCAAAAAAACATGAACAAAACGATCCTCATCCTCTCCTCAATCGGCGGCCTCGCCCTCGCGGCGACTTCAGCCAACGCCTTCACGGTGATCTACGAACAAAGTTTCACTCCGGGAGCAGGAACCACCCCCCTGAACGGAGCGACCCCAACCACTGGTGCCAACAACTGGGTGGCCGCAGATGTGTTCCAAGCGGACGGCGATTTCACCGAACCCACGGCGGGCGTCAGCGCAACGCTCGCATTCACCCCGACTGCCGGCCTAGTTTACACGCTCGACGCCTCGATCCGCAACCTGTCACCGACGCTGAATGCTGCTACTACGGAGAATGACTGGATCGCCCTCGGATTTGCGCAGGGACAGTCTACCGAGGCTGGGAACAACCAGCGCTTCGTCAGCGGCACCGCTGCTGACTCCAACACCATCGTCGGCAAGGCATGGATGCTCTACCGCGGTGTCGACACGGTGGGAACCGCGGCCAACGTCGCCCAGTTGGGCAACGCAACGGCCGGAAACAACTCGTCCGCCAACTGGAGCAACGCAACCCTCTCCACCACCCACGGCGGTGGCATCGACATGCGGGTGGTGCTCGACACCACCGGGGCCAACTGGACCGCAACCTGGTTCGCCAAGCTCCCGGCAGACGGATCTTTCACCGAAGTTCGCGCCGCGACCCCATTAGTGAACGAGGACATCGACTCGGTGGGCGTGGCTATTTCGAACCCCGGATTTGATGGTGAACTCAGCTACTTCAGTCTGACTTCCGTTCCCGAGCCCTCCACCGCGCTTCTCGGTGGCCTTGGAATGCTTGTCATGTTCCGGCGTCGGCGCTGAAGGCCTCCAGAACGAGGGCCTTCCTCCCATCTCGAGTTTTCGAATTTAAGCGGAGCGGGCTCTTTGCCCGCTTCGTTCCTCATTAGTTTTTGGCCGTTTCGCGCCATTTCGCCAGACAAAGTAAACCACTTCCATGAATCAAAACCCATCCATCCGATTTGTCCGCTGTCTCTCCATAATCGGCGGTCTCGGTCTCACTTTGTCCTCTGCCCAGACGACGGTTTTCGAAGAGAACTTCGACGCCCTCAACGGTCGGGCTCCGGATATCAGGCCCGGCACCGAAACGTGGGTGGCTTCCCCACAGTTCAGAACCAGCGGCGCGATCAAGGAAGGCTCCGCCGGCAGCAGCGCCACCCTCGCATTCTTGCCGGTCGATGGGTTCATCTACACCCTTGATGCCTCGTTTCGTAATCTGGGCGGCACAGCGAATGCCGGCAGCCCCGAAAATGACTGGGTCGCCGTGGGATTCGCGAAAGGGCAGGCGGCAGGCACATCCTCCAACAACCGCTTCATCAACAACAACGTCATTGGCAAGGCCTGGATGCTCTTGCGTGGGGCTGACACGGTGGGCACCTTGGACAACGTTGCGCAGCTTGGCAGCGCGACGGTCGGGAATTCCTCTTCAGCCTCTTGGAGTGACCCGACCTTGGTCACCACTTTCGGCGGCGACATGGACATGCGGGTGGTGCTCGACACGACCGGCGGCGCGGGCAACTGGACCGCGACCTGGTCCGCCAAGCTCCCGGCCGATGAAGCCTTCACCGAGGTCCGCAGCACGACCGTTCTAGTCGATGAGGACATCGACTCGGTGGGTGTGGCCATTTCCAATTCTGGGATCGCCGGTGATCTGACCTTCATTTCGCTAACCTCTTTGGCCGGCGCAGTCGAGCAGACCATCTACCAGCACACTTTGGACGAGTCGGCGCCCGTCGACATCAACGGCCTGTCTCCGGACGTTACCACCGACGGCGCGACATGGACGGCCTCGCCGGTTTTCAATGACGACGGATCGGTGGATCGGCCGGAGGGCACCTCGACCGTCGGCAACCGAGGCAGCATGACGCTGCCGTTTACTCCGCTCAACGGCTTCATCTACACGCTCGATGCCTCGCTCTCGGGCGTGACCGGAGACACCGACTGGTTCGGCCTGGGCTTTGCCAAGGGGCAGTCGTTAAGCAGCACGATCGATGATCGCTTTGTGAGCGGTGGAACCGTCGTCGGCTCCACTTGGATGTTGTTTCGTGGTGCCAATCCCGATCCCGTCGCAACCAATGGCAACAAGATCCAGTTGGGGCTGGGCAATGCATCGTCTTCGAACTGGCTCACCCTGGCGGCTCAGAATGGCGGTGACATCGATATGCGCATTGTGCTCGACACCACCGGCGGAACCGACGCGTGGACCGCCACCTGGTATGCCAAACTGCCCACCTTCGGTAGCTACTCGCTGGTCAGGAATACCACGCCGATTCCCCACGACTCCTCCAACTACACCTCGGTCGGCATTGCGGCGTCCAACACCAGTTCAACCGACGGAACCGGCGGCACCATCAATCGCTTTTCGCTGACAGCTTTCGAGGCGAACACCAGCCTACCCAACATCACCGGTATCGAAATCGATGGGGGCGGAGACGTGATCCTCACCCTTGATGGCCCGACGGATGGGTTGACCGTTCAGCAGTCCAACGAACTCACCGGTTTCTCGGACATCTCTGCAACCGCCAGCGGCAACACCTTGACGATCGCCGCCGCCGACGTGGATCCCAATGCCGACGGCAAGGATTTCTATCGGGTGCGGAATTAACCCGCCTGATTTTTCACTCAAACAAAACCCAAATTGTGAGCCCTCACTCGATCTTCCGCCCCAGTCATTGCCTCGCCCTACTCGCCGGACTTGGCATTTCCCTCGCCGCCGCCCAGACGACGATTTACTCCGACGATTTCAGCGGTGGCACGGGTGACATCAATGCCATCGCTCCGGACGTTCGCCCGGGGGGCGAGACGTGGACGGCCTCGCCCATTTACAATGCCAACGGCTCGGTGGACCAGCCGATCAGCAATGCCCAAGGCAGCATGACGCTGCCGTTCACACCCGTTGATGGATTCATCTACACGCTCGACGCTTCATTCTCGGGTGTGAGTGGAGACACTGATTGGTTTGCTATGGGTTTCGCCAACGGCCAGTCGTCCACCAGCACCTCAGCGGATCGTTTTCTTGGAGCCAATGTTACCGGTGCCACTTGGATGCTTTTTCGTGGTGCCACACCAGCGCCACTTACCACCAGCGGCAACAAAATCCAGAGGGGGCTCGGCAACGCGAGCCCGGCCGACTGGCTGGACCCAACCCTGTGGGACCTTGAAGGCGGTGCAATCGATCTGCGAATCGTGCTCGACACCACGGCCGGGACGGATGCGTGGACCGCCACTTGGTATGCCAAACTTCCGGCTGCTGGTAGCTACACGCTGGTAGGAGCGACGACAACGGTTCTCCATGCCGCCGCGAGCTACACTTCGGTCGGTATTGCCGCTTCCAACACCAATGCGAGCACCGGTACAGGCGGCACGATCGAGAGCTTTTCTCTGACATCTCAAGATCCCACTGCCCAGGCGCTCCTCCACCACTGGAAGCTCGATGGCGATGCCACCGACTCGGTCGGATCGGCGGACGGTGCCGAGCAGGGTGGAGCAACCTACACCACCGGCCAGTTCGGTCAGGCGATCAGCCTCGATGGGGTCGATGACTACATCTCCACAGCGACCACAGGGGATGCTGTGCTGCCGGCTACGGATTACACCCTGATGGCGTGGGTTTTCTGGGACGGGGCGAACGCCAGCCGTGGGTACATCGCCGGCGGACAAAACTCGGGAACGAATGGCGAAGTCTTTACGATGGGAAAAAGCGTCGACGGGACTGACCGCGTTCTCTTCCTCAACCTGCTGCCAAACGGCGGGCAGGGAAATTCAATCGTCGAGTCGCCAGCCAGCGCGATCTCGACGGGAACCTGGCACCACGTCGCCTACACGGTGGACAATGTGAACGGAACGACGCTCTACCTCGACGGATCGCCGGTCGGCACGAATCCCACCCGGACGACCCATACGTCGGCGAGCACCGTCTTCAACATCGGCAACAACCCCCAGACCGGAACTCCCAATCCCTTTGATGGCCTGATCGATGACGTGGCGGTCTTCAACGGTGTGCTCGATGCTACCCAGATCAACAATGCGCGAAACGACGGCGCGGAGAATTTCAACGCGGACAACACGCCACCCGCAATCCTGACGAATGCCCCTGACGGCAGCTCGGGCGTGTATCCCGGCACCGACCTGATCGCGACCTTCAGTGAGGATGTCGTGCTGAAAGACGGAGGAACGATCACGATCCGCAACCTCGGCGATCCCTCGGGCTCGTCCGATATCACCATCACCTTGCCAGACTCTCAAGCCACCCTTTCCGGACGTGATCTGATCATCAATCCAAGCGGCAACCTGCCGTTCAATACCAGCTTCGCCTTGAGGATCAGCCCGGATGCCGTGGAGGATGACGCCAGCAACCCGAATGCTTTCGTGGGCATCGGGGACGATACGACCTGGACTTTCAGCACCGCCCCGCAAGATCTCAGCGCGCCGGTCATCACGCTGAAATCCCCTTTGGACAACGCCACTGATGTATCGCGAGCCACCAATATTGTGGCGACCTTCGATGACAATATTCTCGTCGGCACGGGAGACATCACCCTCAAGGATCTTGATGATGATTCGACCACCCAGATCATCTCCGTCACCGACACCGCGCAGGTCACCGTTGCCGGCAATGTTTTGACCATCGATCCGATCGCGGCCTTGGCGGCTGATAAAAACTACGCGGTCCAGATCGGCGCTGGAGCTATTAAAAATTTCAGCGACGTCAGTTTTACGGGGATTGCGGAGTCCGATATAACAACTTGGAATGTCAAAACTCTCGCCACGAGCCCTAATGTTATCTTCATCCTCGGCGATGACCAAGGCTGGTATGACTACGGTTTCATGCAGCGTCCCGATGTGGATAGGGCGGCCGTCGATTTGAATTCAGCCATCCCACAGGTTGCCAATACTCCGGCGATCGACCGCCTCGCTGACGAGGGCCTCGCCTTCATTCATGGCTACTCCGCACCCGTGTGCCGACCGGCGCTGGTCTCGATCATTACCGGAACCTACCTCCAGCAGCACTGGGTTACAGGCAACGATCTGGTCAACTTCAGAGGAGCGGGTAACACCCGATTGGATGACAGCACCGTCGAGGCCCGCATGCAGGTTCTCAATCCTCTGCCTCGCACGCTCTTCAATCAACTCGGCTACACCAGTTTCCAGACTGGTAAATGGTGGGAGGGGCACCACGCGAATGGCGGTTTTACCAAGGGCGATACGGTCAACAGCACTGCTGCTGGGACGGCCCCGCCGCAATGGACCGGCGGCAGCATTCCATCCTATGGACGGGCCCGCCACGGTGACTGGGGTTTGATGGTCGGCCGTGTCGATTACGTGAACGATATCCCGGCTCCCGCTCACCCCATCCCCTACGCCAACACGGTTCAGACAGTCACTGATTTCATCGATACCCAAGTGTCCTCCGACCAGCCGTTCTTTGTGTGGTATGCTCCGTTTCTCCCGCATGACCCGTTTGATCCACCGGCCGGACTTGTCGCTGAATACACGGCTCGCGGCCTGAATAGCACCGATGCGAAATATTACGCCAACATCGAGCGCTTCGACGGTGGAGTCGGTGCGATTCTCGACCATCTCGATAGCAAAGGCATCGCCGATGACACGATCATCTTCCTAATCTGTGATAACGGCAGAGCACTTAACTCCTCCACGGCAGGAAAACTGACGTCCTACGATAGCGGGGTGCGGTCTCCGATCATCGTTCGCTGGCCGGATCGCATCAAACCTGGTGGCGCGATCGAACCCCAGATCATCCGCACCCCGGTCAGTATGGTGGACATGGTGCCGACCGTGCATCGCGCGCTCGGGTTGCCCACCTTCCCGGAAATGAGGGGAATCGACCTGCTCGATCCCGCCGCCGTCGCCTCGCGTGCCACAGTCTGCGGTTCGGATCACAATGTTGAAATCCTGACGCTCTCCAACCCTACGGAATCGCTCGAAAGCCGCTACGCCGTCCGTGATGGCTGGAAGCTGATCCTTTTCACCAATGGGAACAAAGAACTCTATCATCTCTATGATGGTAACACTCCGGTCGATCCGCACGAGACGAGTAATCTCGCCGCAAGCAACCCGCAACTCGTCAACGAGCTGACGATGGAGATTGTCAATTGGTATGCCGAGCCCGATGACTATGATTCGTGGATTGGTGATTCGGCGCTGGGCGTCAGTCCTGCGAATCGTGCTTTGGACCTCGATCCCGACGGCGACGGTCTCGCCAACGGCATTGAGGCGTGGTTTGGTACTCACCCGGCTCAAGCCAGCCAGGGGATCACTGAGGTTGCCACCAGCGGCAATGTCACGACCTTCCGCCATCCGCGTCACCCAAACCTACCGGCTGACCTCATCGGAAGCTACGAGTGGTCGCCGAACCTCTCCGACTGGTATGCCGGCAACGGTAGTGCTGGCCCTCCTGGTGGTTTGACGGTGACGATATCGGCGCAGCCGGACGGCGACCACGTGACAGTCACGGCAAGCGCCAGTGCTCCGGTTAATCGCATCTTCCTGCGGGCTCGGGTGACTCAGAATTGAGCTTCTGTGCTGATCACTCGGCCCTTTGTCGAGAACGCAAGGGTTCTGCTGTTCGGGTAGTCATCGTTTTTGTTTTAAAGTATTCATTTAGCCCATGAAATCCCTCCAATTATTCCTGCTTCTCGTTTTTCTTGGGGCTGCAAGTTCTGTTTCAGCCGCGCACTATCAGGTCTATCTGTTAGGTGGGCAATCGAATGGAAACGGACGAGCCGATGCAGCCCAGTTGACGGCTCCATTGAATGCTGCCCAAGCCGACGTCCGCTTCTACTGGCACCGGACGCAAAGTGCCGACAATGTGGGGCATTTGTTAGAGGATCAATGGATCGACCTCGCTCCCGGTTCGGGTCATGGAACGGGGGAGCCAGTTTTCACGAAGGAGTTTGGTTCCGAGGTTTCCTTCGGGCGGGCGATCGCTGACGCCAAGCCCTCGGAAGAGATCGCCATTATCAAATACACCCATGGAGGCACCACGCTTTATAATAACTGGTCGGTGACCGGCACTCAATACACGACCTTTGTCTCGACCGTGCAGGCAGCGCTTTCCTCACTCACCACGGCAGGCCACACTTACGAGTTGCGCGGGATGCTCTGGGTGCAAGGGGAAACCGACTCGAATAGCGCGACCGGCTCGAACAGCTACCAAACGAATCTTACCAGCCTGATTGCGCGCGTTCGTGCGGATCTGAATGGTGGGCAAGCGTTCCCCTTCGTCCTTAGCACTCTATCTAACAGCCAGTATACGAACATCACCACGGTTGGCTCTGGACCTTATAAAGTTCGCCAGGCCCAGGAGGCGGTTGCGTCAGCGGATGCCACCGTGGGGATCATCAATACCGATGGCTACAGCGCGCGCTCAGACGTCATTCATTTTGATCACACGGCCATGGTTTCGCTCGGTCAGGATTTTGCCACTCAGGTGCTTGCGCTGGAAGCCGCCCCGCCGGTCAGCAGTATCCTGATTCACCACTGGGCATTTGATGACGACATGAACGACTCGGCCGGGTCGCACCACGGAGCGGCGACAGGTGATGCGGCGTTGACGACTGGCGGTGGCGGCAAGTTTGGTGAGGCGGTGGCACTCGATGGCGTTGGCGACTACGTCCAAGTCGGGCAGGCCTCGCTGCCCGCGACCGACTTTTCACTGACCGCCTGGATCTATCGAGAATCCGCTGAGGACTACATGTATGTCGCGGGAACTCAAGATTCAGGAAACGGTGGTGCTTTTGTGCGGGTTGAGCCTTCGTCGGGTGCGGCCACCGCCGATAATGCGCTGTTCGCCAACCTGCTTCCGCCTGCCGGTTCCCAGCGGGCTTGGGGTGGGGCGATCCAGCTTAACCAGTGGATGCATGTGGCGATCACCGTCAGTATTACTGCTGGCTTGACGCTCTATATCGATGGTTCACCCGTAGCTTCGGATGCCAGCGCAACCGGCCACAATGTTTGGAGTAACTTCCGCATCGGTGCCCGCCCGGACGGCGAATCCTTTTACTTCGATGGCCTGATTGATGACGTGGCGATTTTCAACAGTGTGCTTAGCAGTATGCAACTGGGGAACGTGATGGCGTACGGAGCATCATCCTTCGACGGGCAGATTGGTGATTCCACTCCGCCGACCGTTTCCTCGCTCAGTCCCGAGGATGGCAGTCTCACGGCGGCGAGCGACGCCAATCTCGTGATCACTTTCAACGAGGCGGTTCAAAAAGGTGGCTCAGGCGATATCGTGATCAGGAATGACGGAGGATCGATCTTCGAGACGATTCCGATCGATGACAGCCGGGTTTCTGTGAGTGGCGCGGTGCTGACCATTGATCCGGCAGGCTTTTTTGCTCCCGATGCTGGCTATCACGTACAGCTTGCCGCCGGTGCCATCGAGGATCTTGCCGGCAATCCGTGGGGCGGAATCTCCACGGAAGATACGACGACTTGGAACTTCACGGCAGCGCCCTTCTTCGCTGGCACGACTGGGGTTTTCGATGAAAACACCGACGCCACCAACTCTCTGGACGTAGAAGCCGTGAGCGGCACCTTGAGTCCCTTCAAGACGGCGGTCGAAAGTGCCTTCAGCAAGGATCTCGGCGGGGTGATCGATTGGGAGACGGGCGTTACTGCAAGCGCAAGCACCACGGCAACTGCGACAACC
>Ga0100401_1003497_pt1 | contig 11908 bp, 10 predicted proteins | sample CryGeymeta201525_FD_80421 | JGI IMG/M metagenome (GOLD analysis project Ga0100401, IMG submission 80421) | Groundwater microbial communities from Crystal Geyser aquifers in Utah, USA - Crystal Geyser metaG 2015-25 | ecosystem: Environmental > Aquatic > Deep subsurface > Groundwater | place: USA...
AGTCTCGCCACTCGCATGATCGCCCCCCCATCAATTCAGGCACATCTCAACCTGTGCCATCGAAAACAACCCGACGTTCCCACAAAAGAAATGGCAACGCAACAACAAAATAATATTAATGGTGTGTCCCTAATTATTCCTAATTATTCTGCAAACAAGCCTATTCTCTTTTCAGACGCGGGGATACCCCGCAAACTTTCCGATTGCTGCACTCATAAGAATTCAGCAAGCCCGAGCCAGCAAATCCACGTCGCGGGCGCCGGTGTAAACCACATCGACAAAGTCGCCGCGCTGTGTACCGGACGGAAGGCCGCGAACGAGGGTCTCGCCATCGACTTCGGGGGCCTGGCGGCGGGTGCGGCCGCGGGCGAGGCCATCGCGCCCGGCGGGGTGCTCGATCAGCACCCGGTCGGTCTGGCCCTTGAGCTGGCGGTGTTTGGCGGCAACGATTTCCTGTTGCTGGGTCATCAGCCGCGCATAACGGTCCTCGGCCACCTCCAGTGGCGGGGTATCGGGCATATCGAAGGCGGTGGTGCCCTCCTCCGGGGAGAACACAAATGCGCCGAGATGATCGAACTGCGCCTCGCGGCAGTAGTCGAGCAGATGTTGGAAGTGCGCCTCGGTCTCGCCAGGGAAGCCAACCAGACAAGTGGTGCGGATCACGGCGTCCGGCAGGCGTTCGCGGATGCGGCGGGTCATGGTCGCCACGGCACGGGCGGTGCCGCCGCGGCGCATGCCTCGCAGGATGTCGGGGTGGCTGTGTTGCACCGGCACATCCAGATAGCGGCAGACCGCCGGGGTCTCGGCCATGGCATCGAGCAGCTCGTCGCTGACCAGCGAGGGATAGCCGTAAAGCAGCCGCACCCAGAAGTCGCCCTCCAGCGCGCCCAGTGCCCGGATGAGTGCGGGCAGGCCACCGGGCTCGGACAGGTCGCGGCCATAGGACATGATGTCCTGCGAGATGATGTCCAGCTCGCGGAAACCGCGGCCGATCAGCTCGCGCGCTTCTGCCAGGATCCGCTCGCGAGGTCGCGAACGGTGTTTGCCGCGAATCGCCGGAATGGCACAGAAGGCACAGCGATGATTGCAGCCCTCGGCAATCTTCAGCCAGGCATTGGCGCCGCTGCTGAAGACCACGGGGGCGGCGGGCTCAAAGAGCCGCCGCGCAGTCGGGGAAATGGCCATGATGCCGCGCTCGCCCTTGTCCAGCGAGCGGACGATCTCGCCAATGCGGTCGAGATCGTCGAGGCCGATGAAGGCATCCACATCGGGCAGGGCCTCGCCGATGCGGTCGCGGTAGCGTTGCGGCAGGCAGCCCGCCACCAGCACGGCCCGGCAGGGGCCGCGCTGCTTGAGCGCGCAGGCCGACAGGATGGTCTCCATGGATTCCGAGCGTGCATCCTCGATGAACGAGCAGGTGTTGACGATCACGATATCGGCCGTCTCGGGGGCGGCGGAAAGCGTGAGCCCGTCGGCGATCAGCCGGCCGGCCATCAACTGGGAATCCACCAGGTTCTTGGCGCAACCGAGACTGATGAACCCGACCGACAGCGTGGCGGCAGCAGACGGCGCAGGCTTACTCAACGTAGGGCTCCGGCGGCGGGATAAAAAGCAACAATTCATGATCCGCCGGCGGGCGGGGCCCGACACGACTGGCCAAGAAGCGGATCACGGTAATCAGCACCAGAAGCACCACCAGGGCGGCCAGCACGATGCCCACACGCTTGAGCATCCGGTCGCTCCACTTGAGATTGGCCAGCCGGGTTTTCAGGCGTTCGGCAAGAATAACAGCGCGATCACGCAGTGGCTGCAACAGGCTGCGAACCGTGGCAGAAAGCGGCCGGTTCTCGCTCCGGGTCTGATGTCGCAGCGAGGCTGGCTTCATCCCGATGGTCCCTTGGAGGGGCGATTGGACCGCGAGTGGCGGAGGGGGCGAGGCAGGGGCTTCTGACGCGGGGCGCGGAGTATGCGAGGGCGTGATCCGCCGGCGACGTGAACTGGCAAACTCGAAGAGGTCTGACGCCAAGGGTGCCACTTCCGGTCCCGTGGGCACAGGATGATCCGTTTCGGGCTCGGCGACGGCGGGTTCCGGTTGTTCGTCTTCGGACTCTCCATTGATCGTCCGTACGTAAGCGGCAATCAATGGCTTCGGATCAAGCCCCACGCACTCCGCGAACAACTTGATGAAACCCTTGCCATAGATGGCGGCCGCGATGCGGTGGAAATCGTCATGCTCCAGGTCATCGACAATCTGCACCTTCATGCGGGTCATCTCGGCCACCTGCGAGGTCGTGAGCTGCTTTTTCAGGCGGGCATCCTGTAGTGTCGGTCCTATAGCCATGAATTATACATCCCTCTCGGTTACTTCCTCGTCGATATCCTCGTCGTTTTCCAATGCGTCCCCAGTATTTTCCATATTGACATCTAAATCAATAAGGATTTCCCGCGGCTCGGAACCACGCGGCGGGCCCAGCAGGCCGCGTTCCTCGAGGATGTCGATAATACGCGCGGCACGTGTGTACCCGATGCGCATGCGCCGTTGCAGGGACGAGGTCGATGCGCGGTGCGTCTCGCGGATGATCTCGATCGCCTGCTCGACCAGTTCATCATCGCCGCCGTCATCGATGGATTCGGATGCCGTGCCGGACTTCTCGAGCTTGTTCTGGATCTCCATCTCGAAGGCCGGCTCCGCCTGGGCCTTGATGTGGGCGATGATCCGATCGATTTCCGCATCGCTGATCATGGTTCCCTGCGAACGTACCAGCTTGCTGGTGGCAGGCGGCAGGTAAAGCATGTCCCCGCGGCCGAGCAGTTTATCTGCCCCGGACTGGTCCAGGATGGTACGGCTGTCAACCTTCTGCGCCACCTGGAAGGCAATCCGTGCCGGGAAATTGGCCTTGATCGTGCCGGTGATGACATTGACCGACGGCCGCTGGGTGGCAATGATCATATGGATACCCACCGCGCGCGACAACTGGGCCAGCCGCGCGATGCTGTTCTCGATCTCGGCCCCGGCGGCGAGCATCAGGTCGGCCAGCTCGTCGATGATAATCACGATATACGGCACCGACGAGGGGGACTCGTCGGTCTTCGCCTCCACCGCCGGCTGCTCGGCATCGACACCGAACAATTCGCCCTGGACAACCGCATGACGGTTGTTGAAGCTCTCGATGTTGCGGACCTTCGCCTTCGCGAACATCTTGTAGCGGTTCTCCATTTCCGTGATCGCCCACCGCAGGCTCAGTGCCACCTTCTTCGGATCGGTAATGACGGGAACCACCAGATGGGGCAAATCGTTGTACATCGAGAACTCGACGATCTTGGGGTCGACCAGGATCAAGCGCAACTCATCCGGCGTCTTCGACATGAAAAGGCCGGCCAGGATCGCATTGATGCAGACCGACTTCCCCGCGCCCGTCGCGCCCGCGACCAAAAGATGCGGCATCTTGGCCAGGTCGGCAACCACATTGCGCCCGCCGACATCCTTGCCCAGCGCCAGCGGCAACCGCATGGTGCCCGCATTCCACTCCTCGCTCTCGATCACCTCGCGGAACATGACCATCTTGGCGACCTCGTTCGGGATCTCGATCCCGACAACCCCCTTGCCGGGCACAGGGGCCTGCACGCGCAGGCTATGCGCCTTGAGCGAAAGCGCCAGGTTATTGGCCAGCGCGGCAATGCGCTCGACACGAACGCCGCGGGCAGGCAGCAACTCGTAGCGCGTCACGACGGGGCCCTGCTTGATGCTTGTCACCTCGGCCTCAATCCCGAACTCGCCCAGCGTTTCCACCAGAATCGCCGCCGTCGCGCTATTATCATTGACCGTGCCCTTGGCATGCCCCGGCGGCAGCGGATCCAGCAGACTGATCGGCGGCAAGCGATAACCGGGGAACCGGCTCTTGTCCGGATCAATCACCGGCGACGGCAGGGGTTCCGGCGGCGGTTCGGATGGCGACGGGGCGGCGGCAGCAGTCTGACTGGACGCTTTCGGCTCACGGTGCAGCAGGGCACTGATCCGCTTCTTGCCGGACTCGACAGGCAACGCGATCGCGTCATCGCCCTCCTCGTCGTCGGGCCCGGCCGCCCGCCGGCGAATCTGTTCCGAAAACTCCTTCTTGCGCAGCTCGCGCTCAAGCCGGGCCTGCTTCTTGCGCAGCTCGCGCTCCTCGCGCTCCAGCAGCAGCCGTTTGTCACGCATTTCCGAGTGTCGTTGCAGCATGATGTCAATCAGCAAGCCGGCCATCGCGGCGGTGTAGCGGAAGGCCACGCGCAGGTTATGCCAGCCGACGGCCATCACAAACACAAAGAGGAACAACGACCAGAGCAACGCCCCCGCTCCGATCGGGCTGAGCCAACGGATCAGGAGCCCGTGGGTGATCAACCAGCCGAACACTCCCCCGTTATCGGTGATGTTGGCAGCGGCCTTCACATTGAAGACGCCGTGCAGATCAAGCAGGGCCGCCAGGAGTATAAGGCAGAGCGCCGCCCACAGGCTGTGTGTGCGCACGGAACCACGCCGCAGCACCAGCAGCAAGCCGTTGATCACGCACCACACCGGCACCAGCCAGGCGCCGATGCCGATACCCATCAACAGGACAAACCCAGTCCAGGCACCAACCGCGCCAATCCAATTGCCGGGGGGCGTGCCGGGAGGCATGTTCAGGATGCCGATATCGCGCCAGTCATAGGAAACCAGGCTCAGCAGGATCAGCAACGCCAGAGGAAAGCAAATCACACCGGCAATCATGCGGCCCGGAGAGGGATATTCGTCTTGTTTAGTCGCTTCCGCCATGCTGCCTACCTCGGTTGCCCGTCGCCGGGAGGGCGTTCCTGTTCATCCGGGGGAGGATTGGCCGCCGGAGCGGCGGGCGCGGCGGGCCGGACGCCAACCGCCGTCTCTTCACGCGGCGTCACGGAGACTGTGATCATCGGGGGATTGACCGCCGTGCTGACCTCCACCCCGTCGTGCAGATGCACCCCCGCCGGAACGGTATAGGAGCCCGGCTGCAGGATATCCAGGCAATCCACAAAGATCCGGATATCACCCGGATCAATGCGATTGACCGCCTGCGGGCTGCCCAGAACGCTCAGATCGACGCGGGCGGGCGAGAACCGGACCTGCATGCTGGAGCCGGTCTGGTGCAGCGCCAGCACGGGCAGGCTTTTCCATTCGCGGCTGATCGCCTCGGTCACAACACTGACCCTCGCCGATATCTCGGCCGGCTCAACCGCCCAGACACCGCTTTCGGTATCCGTCAGGATGCGGAGGCGCTGCGTGAACGAATCCACGGCACCGTCGACATCAATCGGACCGGTCCGCAGGATCTTCAGCTCGGTCAGTTGTGTCTTGGGGCCGCGCACAGACGCGATTTTCGGCTCGTAATCGACTTCGGCCCTTCCCAGCAGCGGCTTGCCTGCCAGCTCCGGTTTGGCAATAGCGATGTTCCGGATGATTTCGCGATCGAAGGTCAGGTTGACAATACCCGGGCGTACACGGATCACGCTAACCCCCCGTAGCGGGCCGTTGACATTCTTCGGGCCGATCGGAACCTGGGCGGTACCGGAAACACCGGAAACACGCGGCGAGGCAATCAACCGCAATTGCGCCGGATCAAGCCGCTTCAGATCATCGAATGATCCCCGGCAGGTAATAACCGCCGTCCGTGCATCCTGCCGCAACACAGCAATGCCCTTCTCCATCTGCACGGCGATCGGGATCTCGAACTCCTCCTGCTGGTTGGTGATCCGCTGGATGGCGTAGACCGAGGCCGTTGCCAGTGCCAGCGCCAGCAGTTTCAGCAGACGGTTCTCATTTAGGAACATGGCGAGTCGTTCGCGCTTAGTTGGCATCGTCGCCCTCCTTCCCTGCCCGTTTTTCGGACTTGGCGATGCCTTCCGGCGTCAGATCGAGCTGTTCCTGCATGCGTCGCAAGGCGCTGTCCTCCTTCTGCCCCTTCAGCAGCGCGTTGAGAAAGCGCTTGAGCCGCTCGCCGTCCAGTCCGCGGCTCAACCGACCGCGATAGCTGACCGAAATGGTGCCGGTCTCCTCGGAGACAATAATCACCACCGCGTCGGTCTCGTCGCTCAGACCGACGGCGGCACGATGCCGCGTGCCAAGGCTCTTGTGCAACTCCGTCCGCTGCGAAAGAGGAAAGACGCAACTGGCCGCCATCAGCCGGTTGCCCTGGATGATCACGCCCCCATCGTGCAGCGGCGTATGCGGGAAGAAAATGCTGGCCAGCAGCTCCGGCACCACCGGCGCATCGATCTTGATGCCGGTCTCACGGATCGCGCGGGTACCGATCTCGCGCTCGATCGCGATCAGCGCCCCGACCTTGTGCGTGGAAAGATGCGTCACCGCCTGCACCACGTTATCGATAACCGACCGTCGGTCCGTCCCCGGGCTGAATACCGGCTGCTTCCCCAGCTCGGCCAATGCTCGGCGGATCTCGGGCTGGAAGATCACCAGGAAGGCGACAGCCAGATAAACCGAGATATTGCGCAGCACCCAGTTCAGTTCCGCCAGATTCAGGATGTAGGTCAGCCCGAGCAGGATGGCCAGCACCAGCAGCATCCCGACCAGCACTTGGGCACCACGGGTCCCCTGCAGGAAAAGGAAGATGTAGTAGAAGGCACCGGCCAGCACGAATATCTCGAAAAGTCCGCCCCAGCCAATAGACAGAATGTATTCGATCATGCGGCCGCCTCCGCTTGCTGTTCGGTGTGTTCGCGGAAAACCTCGCGCACGGCGACGGCCACGCGCGCAGCCTGAACCGATTCGGCCACGTCATGCACGCGCAGGATCGAGGCCCCGTGCAGGATAGCCGCTGTCAGCGCCGCCAGACTGCCGGCCAGACGGTCGTCCGCGTCCTCCACGCCACTGAGCACCCCGATAAAGCGTTTACGGGACATCCCGGCCAGTACCGGACGCCCGAGCCGCGCGATCCGATCAAGCCCCGCGATCAGCGCGATATTGTGCGCCGCGGTCTTGCCAAACCCGATGCCGGGATCAAGCACCACGGCTTCCGTCGCGATACCGGACACGCCGGCGGCGACCAGCCGGGTCGCCAGCCAGTCGGCGACCTCCCCGGCGACATCCCCATACTGCGGATTGTCCTGCATGGTGCGGGGCGTCCCGCGCATGTGCATCAGCACCACGCCCGCCCCGGTCTCGCGTACCACCGCCGCCATTTGCGGATCGCCTTCCAGCGCCGTCACGTCGTTGATGATACAGGCCCCGGCGCGCACCGCCTCGCGGGCGACCTCCGCCTTGGCGGTATCGATACTGATCCGGGCTCCCGGCACGGTGGCCAGCGCCTCGATCACCGGCAGCACCCGGCCCATCTCGGTCCGCGCATCGACCGGCTCGGCTCCCGGGCGGGTCGACTCACCGCCGATGTCGATGATGTCGGCCCCCTGTGCAAGCATCTCGCGGCCACGGGCTAGCGCGGCATCAAGCGACAGGTAACTCCCGCCATCCGAGAACGAATCGGGCGTGGCGTTGAGTATGCCCATGATCAGCGGCTGTGCGCCGATGATCAGTCGGTCTTGTCGGCACTGCCAGTGCATTTGTCCTCTTCCTTTTTGACATCCAGGGCACCCTCGTTGGCCGATACCTCCGCTGGAGACTGCTCGTCCTTCGGCAGTGGTGCCTTGGCCTTTTCCCGCGCTTCCTTTTCCTTGTCGATCACCGCGCGCTCCTCGGGGGTGCGCACACGTCCGATCTCCACGATATCCTTGACATCGTGTCCGTCGATCGTCTCAAGTTCGAGCAACCGCCTGGCAACCCTCTCGAGTTTCTCGCGGTTCTCCTCCAGGATGCGCACGGCCCGCTCGTGGGCCTCGCGCAGCAGGCGGGCGACCTCGGCATCGATGCGACGCGCCGTCTCCTCACTGTAGTCCTGCTGCCGCGAGACCTCGCGACCTAGGAACATGAGTTCCTGGTTCTGGCCGAAACGCTGCGGCCCGAGTTCCTCGCTCATCCCCCAGTTGCACACCATCATCCGGGCGATGCTGGTCGAGACCTTGATGTCCTGCGACGCCCCGGTGGTGATCTCGCCGAACACGATCTCCTCGGCGGCCCGCCCGCCCATCGCCCCGCAAAGCTCCCCGAGCAGCTTGGTACGGGTCTTGGTGTAGGAATCCTTCTCGGGCAGGGACATCGTGGCGCCGAGATAGGCGATGCCGCGCGGGATGATCGTCACCTTATGCAGCGGTTCCGCTTCCTCCACGAGCTGCTGGACGATCGCATGCCCCGCCTCGTGATAGGCCGTCAGGAGCTTCTCCTTATCGTCGATCGCGCGGCTGCGGCGCTCCGCGCCCCACATGACCTTGTCGCGCGCCTCCTCCAGATCCTTCATGTCCACGGCCTTCTTGCCCTGGCGGGCCGCCAGCAGCGCCGACTCGTTGAGTAGGTTCTCCAGGTCGGCACCCGAGAAACCGGGCGTGCCGCGGGCAATGCGCCGCAGGTCGGCATCCTCGCCGAGCTTGATGTTGGTCGAATGGATCTTGAGAATGTCCACGCGCCCGTCGATCATCGGCAGGTCGATCACGATCTGGCGGTCGAAACGCCCGCGCCGCAGCAGGGCCGGATCCAGCACGTCCGGGCGGTTGGTGGCCGCCAGGATGATCACCCCCTCCGAGGTCTCGAAACCGTCCATCTCCACCAGCATCGCGTTGAGCGTCTGCTCGCGCTCGTCGTGGCCCCCGCCGATGCCCGTGAACCGGCTGCGGCCGACCGCATCGATCTCGTCGATGAAGATGATACAGGGCGCGTTCTTCTTGCCCTGCTCGAACATGTCGCGCACCCGCGAGGCACCGACCCCCACGAACATCTCGACAAAGTCCGAACCGCTGATGCTGAAGAACGGGACATCCGCCTCGCCGGCGATCGCCTTGGCCAGCAGCGTCTTGCCTGTGCCCGGGGGCCCCATCAGCATCACGCCCTTGGGGATACGGCCGCCAAGCGTCTGGAACTTCTTCGGATCCTTCAGGAACTCGATGATCTCCTGCACCTCCTCCTTGGCCTCGTCAACCCCGGCGACATTCTTGAAGGTCACTTTGTTCTTCTCGCGGTTGAGCAGGCGGGCACGGCTCTTGCCGAAGCTCATCGCCCCATGCCCGGCGGCCCGCATCTGCCTCACGAACAGGAAATAGAGCAGGCCGAAGACCAGCAGCACGGGCAGCACGCTCGAGAGGATATTCCAGAGCAACGGGCTCTGCGGCGGGATGTCGGCCTCCACGCCATTCCGGCGCAGCCAGTCCAGCGTCTCGCGGTCGACCACCGCCAGATACGTCTTGAACTCGCCCGCCACCCCTTCAACGCTGACGCCCTCCTTGAGCGTTCCCTGCACGAAAAGCGTACCGGACATGTCGCGGATCACCTTGACCTTCTCGACCTTGCCACCCTCGACCAGCGAGATCAGGTTCGGCTTGTCCGGCGAAGGAGACGTATAGGGGATCTCGGCGATCTTCACCTTGTCGTTCCCCACATACAGCAGCATCCCGCCGATCACGGCCAGCATCAGCAGCCAGGGCAGGAACGCCTTGACCGGGGGGGGGGACGGCGGGACATTTGCCGGTTTCGGCGCTTGCCGGGGCGGTGCTTCGTTGGCCATGCTCTATCCTTATCCTTCGGGCTATCCATAACAGCAACGGTATTGCCGTTTGCAGCGGCAACAACGTCGTTCACACAATTCCGTTTCAGCCGGCGGCACAGGTCTACCGCAGGCATATGGCGTGCATGTTAACCCGAAGTGCCGCGCGGCGCAACTGCAATGACAACCCCAATCGCAAAAAAATACGCCACCGGCTTGTTCCGGGATACCGCAGGTATTCCCGCCCCTACGGCAGCATATAGCGGCGGTCGAGCGGGAAGGCATTACGGATGTGGCGGATCTCGGGCGGGGCCTCGGCAGCAGCGTGGCCGATGACCTCCACCACGTCGAAGCGGAAACAGACGCGCGGATTCTTCAACCGCTGCAGGTAACGGATGGCCCCGCGCGAGAGCGTGTGGCGCTTCTGCCGATCGACCGCGCTCAGCGGGCGCCCGTACGTCTCGCTTCCGCGCGTCTTGACTTCAACAAACACCAGGCAATCGCCATCCCGTGCCACCAGGTCAAGTTCGTCGCGCGTGCCGATGCGCACGCGCTGCCCCAGGATCCGGTAACCCTGCCGCTTCAGGAAATCAGCCGCTACCTGCTCGCCCCAGACGCCGGTCTGGAGGTGTTCGGGCACGAGGCCAGCCGTGTCCTCCGCCTTCGCCCAGCTGAATGAGAAAAAACGCCTCATCCCGCTCAACCCCTTCATTCCGCCTCCAGTCGCAGATTCAATGGTTCTACCCCAAGGGAGGGGGCGTCCGGATGACCCTGCCGCCGGCGAATCTCCTGCGTCTCGCGCACCGGGCGGAAGGAGCGGCGGTGCTGCGGCAGCGGACCGTGTTCCAGCAACGCCTGGATGTGGCGGGCCGTGCCATAGCCCTTATGGCTGGCAAAACCATATTGAGGATGTTGACGATCAAGTTCCAGCATGAGGCGATCGCGGGTCACCTTGGCGATCACGCTGGCGGCGGCAATCGAGAGACTGAGCGCATCGCCACCCACAATCGCAGTCGCGGGTGCCGGCAGTCCCGGCACCGGACGGCCATCGACCAGGATATGCGCGGGAAGCGACGGCAGCGCGTGCACCGCCCGGCGCATCGCGATATACGTGGCCTGCAGGATGTTGAACCGGTCAATCTCCTCGACGCTGGCAATGCCGACCCCGAACGCGACCCCTGCAAGGCCGGTCAGCCGCGCGTAAAACGCCTCGCGCTGCGTTTCCGTGAGCTTCTTGGAGTCGGTCAGACGCGCCAGGTCACCCTGGTAACCGGCGTCGGCCACCGCGGCGGAAAAGACAAAGGCCGCAGCAACCACCGGACCTGCCAGTGGACCACGGCCTGCCTCGTCGACCCCCGCGATACGCGCGAGCCCGCGAGCCCAGCACTCTTGCTCGTAGCGGAGCAACTCAACCCTTGGTCTTCGCCACGATCTTCTCCTTGAGGCGGGCTTTCTTACCGGTCAAGGCGCGCTGGTAGTAGAGTTTCGCCCGGCGCACATAGGCCGAACGCAGGACTTCCAACTTATCGATATAAGGCGAATGCACGGGAAAGACGCGCTCAACGCCGACACCATGCGTGACACGGCGCACGGTGAAGGTCTCGGTACCGCCGCCGCCATCGCGGGCAATGACCACGCCGGAAAACAACTGGACGCGTTCCTTCTCGCCCTCGCGGATCTTGACATGCACATCCACCGTATCGCCGACCTTGAACTCCGGCACATCCGTTTTCAGGCACTCGTTACCAATCTTGCTAACTATTTCCGATACCATGACGTCCTCCGCCCGCGCCCCGTCTTGCCGGGATTCATTTTCACTGTTTCAACACTCGTTCAACCCATCAAATCCGGGCGCCGCTCCATCGTGCGTTGCCTGGACTGTTCTGCCCGCCAGACGGCCACCGCCTGATGGTTGCCGGAAAGCAGTATCTCCGGCACCGCCATTCCCCTGAATGCCAGCGGGCGCGTATACTGCGGATACTCCAGCAACCCCTGCGCGAACGATTCCTCCTCGGTCGCGCCTTCGCCCCCGAGCACGCCCGGCAACAACCGGACCACGGCATCGGCAACCACCGCCGCCGGCAAAACACCGTTGGTCAGCACATAGTCGCCGATCGAGATCTCGTCCGTTACCAAGGCCTGCCGGACCCGCTCATCTACACCTTCATAATGGCCGCATACAAAGATCAGGTGGGTCTCCTGTGCCAAGGCCTCTGCCTGGCACTGCCGGAACACCCGCCCCTGCGGCGTCATCAGGATGACGCGCGCCCCCTCTGTCCGCACCGACTCGACCGCCGCGAAGATCGGCTCCG
>Ga0100401_1003505_pt1 | contig 11897 bp, 12 predicted proteins | sample CryGeymeta201525_FD_80421 | JGI IMG/M metagenome (GOLD analysis project Ga0100401, IMG submission 80421) | Groundwater microbial communities from Crystal Geyser aquifers in Utah, USA - Crystal Geyser metaG 2015-25 | ecosystem: Environmental > Aquatic > Deep subsurface > Groundwater | place: USA...
AATCAAGGTTTACCGGACACCCATAGAATAATAACAATGTGGGTGTCCTTAAATTTTGTTGTTATCTGGAACCGCTGCTTCTTACGCCAAATGCTTGACTATATTTTCTTGTATATTCTTTTACAATCACCGAATCTGCTAGAATATTTTTTTAAATGACAACAATCATACAACGAAGTCGACAACTGCATCGTCTGAAACAACTCATTGATTTCAGTCCCATCGTGGCCATTCTCGGCCCACGACAGAGCGGAAAAACAACGCTAGCTAAACAGCTCACGGCCAGCCACCACTTCGATTTGGAAAACCCGCGGGATTTGGCGCGCCTGGAGCACGCACAGACTGCACTTGAAAGTCTTAAAGGGCTGATCGTGATCGATGAAGTCCAACTGCGGCCTGATTTATTTCCCTTGCTACGGTATCTGGTGGACCAGCAAACGGAGACGCGCTACCTGCTTTTGGGCAGCGCGTCACGCGACTTGGTCCGCCAAAGTAATGAAACCCTGGCGGGGCGGATTGCCTACCTGCATCTTTCCGGATTTGCGCTGGATGAAGTGGGCGCGAACTCCTGGAAACACTTGTGGTGGCGGGGCGGATTTCCCCGGGCCTACCTCGCTCCTGATGATGCCAGGGCGAATCAGTGGCTGGAAGACTACATCAGCACTTTCCTTGAGCGCGACATCCCGCAATTTGGTATTCAAGTGCCCGCAGCCACCCTGCGTCGCTTCTGGATTATGCTCAGCCACTACCATGGAAATCTAATCAACTTCTCGGAACTCGGGCGCTCTTTACAAGTCGCGGACACCACGATCCGTCATTACGTGGATATACTGGAAAGCACACTGATGATTCGAGTGCTGCGACCGTGGTTCAACAACACCACCAAGCGTCTCGTCAAAAGCCCGAAGATTTATCTAAACGACTCCGGGCTCTTTCACCGCCTCCAATCGATCGAAGCGTTCAGCCATCTGGAAAGTCACCCCAAACTCGGGGCCTCCTGGGAAGGCTTTGCCCTCAATCAATTGATCCGCCTCTCCGGCTTGGCGGAGGAGCGTTTTTTCTTCTGGGCAACGCAAGCAGGTGCCGAAGTTGACTTATTCTGGCAACTGAACGGGAAGAACTATGCTGCTGAGTTCAAGTATGCGGACGCCCCCCGCCGCACGAAGTCGATGCTCGCGGCGCAAAAAGAGCTCGAACTCGATCATCTTTGGGTCATCTACCCCGGCGACAGGAATTACCCTTTGGGTGAAGGAATCACCGTCCAATCGATCCTAAATCTCCACGAGATTTTTCAGTCCAGTTGACTGCATAAAACGTCGGGCCTGACTTTCGCTCAGACGGATGCCAGTGAGTGATTAAATACGCATGACCGTCTGTTTTGCATCGACCACAGGATTTATCCGAAAATCGGCTATTTGAAACTTCACCCGGGCTTTATACGATGTACACTCTATGCCGATGACTTTGCCTGCCCCGACTCCTGCAACTTTTTCGGTTGACGATGCGTGGAAACCTCTGCCCCTGCATGTTTGGGATCAGGAGGCGGCGGCACATCTCTTGCGCAGAATCGGCTTCTCGGCGACGCCGGAGCGCGTGGCGACCGCGCTCAAAAGAACGCCGGAGAAGGAGATCATTGACGCCTTTGCCCACGCGGAGCCACTTAAAATGTCGGAGGCACTCGCCGAATACCGTGACCATGCGCCCGCAAACCACCGCATGATCCAGCGGGATATTCGAGATCCGGAGCAAAAGCGCGCGCGCCGCAATGAACTGCGTGAGCAGGAAAACGAACTCTTTCGCGACTTTGCCATGTCCTGGTTCCAGCACGCCCGGCAGCCGGAGAACAGCGCTACTGAAAAATTTGTGCTTTTTCTGCAGGATATTTTCGTAGTGGACCGCCGCACGGTGCGCGATACCCCCGCGCTCTTCGCGCTGCAGCAGGTGCTGCGCGCAGGCATTAAGGCCGACTATCCCGAACTGTGCAAATCAGTCAGCCGCGAACCGGCCATGATCCGCTACCTGAATCTGGATCAAAATACTGCGCGCAAGCCCAACGAAAATTTCGCGCGGGAGCTGTTCGAACTCTTTACTTTGGGAGAAGGCAATTACAGCGAAGCCGACATTAAGGAGTCCGCCAGAGCTTTTACCGGTTATCGGACGCGGCAGCGCTATGAATTTTACTTCCAGCGAAATTTACATGACTCCCGGCAAAAGACCGTGTTTGGCGAAAGCGGCACCTGGCGGGGCGACGACGTAATCGACCTTACGTTCCAGCAAGCTGCGGCCCGCACTTTCCTGATCGGTGAATTCATCAAGTTCTACCTCACCGACGAGACAGTTCCGGAAGCCTACATCGAGGCGCTCGGGGAGCAATGGGCGGCACGCCGCTTCAACCTGGCCTATCTGATCGAAACCTTTTTCCAGAGCCGCCTGTTTTTCCACCCGGCTTACCGCGGCAACATGGTAAAGAGCCCGGTTCAATTTTATCTGGGGCTGTGCCAGGATTTGCGGCTCGACCTCATTCCCTTCGAAGGGCGCTTACTCAAAGGCATGGATGTGATGGGCCAGTCCTTCTACAATCCGCCCAATGTGCGCGGCTGGCTCTACGGGGAACACTGGATCAATTCAACAACCATCAGTGCCCGCCGCCAGGTGGTGGACTACCTCTTCAGTCCACTGAATGAGAAAAGCCTGAACGCCAACGATCAGCGCGACCTGGAAAAAGCGCGGCAGGCGGAGCGCGGCAATTTCCTCATCACGGCAGAGCAGCTGCAAGTGTTGCTCGAAATGGAACCCGCCCGGATCGCGGAGCATCTCACCACTTACTTCATCACCCCGCACTTCCGCGCCGCCTACCAACCGGTGCTGGCTGAGCTGCTGGCCGACTCACCTACTCCGGCAGCCGACCTCCGCCACGCCGTGATCGCCCTGCTCCAATCCCCCGCCTACAATCTGTGCTGAAGATCAGTTCTTCCGTTTCCAGTTCACCAGTTTTCCGTCTCAGCGCCACTCAGCTCTCAGGTTTCATCCCTCCCATCATCCTACTCATGCCCACCCTCCCCCTCACCCGCCGTGAATTCATTCGCCGTTCCGCCGGCGGTGGCCTGGGCTTGCTGGCCTTTACCGGCGCGGCACCCTCCTTCCTGGCGCAAAGCGCACTTGCGCAGGCGCCCGGTCCGGAAAAAGACCGCAGCATTCTTGTAGTCATCCAACTGGCCGGGGGTAACGACGGCCTGAATACGCTCATCCCCTACTCCGACGATAACTATTACCGGCTGCGTCCGACCATCGGACTCAAGGACGACCTGATTCCCGTCAACGAAGATCTGGCTTTTCACCCCTCCTGTGGACCTCTGCACCAACTCTACGATCTGGGCCAGCTTTCCATTGTGCAAAACGTGGGTTACCCGAATCCCAACCGCAGCCACTTTCGCTCCAGCGAGATTTGGGAAACCGCCAGCTCCAGCGATGCCGTGCAGCACACGGGCTGGCTCGGACGTTACTTTGACAATACCTGCTCCGGCACACCGCAAGAGAATGCGGACCCCGCTGCCGTGCATCTGGGCGACATCATACCGCAAAGCTTTTTGGCCGAACGATCACATTCGGTTTTTGGCATGAACCCGCGAGGACGTGTCGGCAAACGTCAGGATCCAGCTGCAGCAGCCTATGAAAAACTACTGCAGGTGGATCATGGCGCAGGCAGCGCGAGCTACCTCCAACACACCATGATGGACACCCTGGTCACTGAGCGCCGGGTGGAACAAATCATCACCGGCTATAAAGCCATGACCGGCTACCCCGGTAGTCAACTGGCCCAGTCACTCAAACGCGTCGCTGCGCTGATTCACGCGGAGCTGGAGACCCGCGTTTACTTTGTCTCCCAGGGCGGCTACGACACCCATGCCAATCAGCACAACTCCCATGCCCGCCTGCTGGGCGAACTCTCCGCTGCCATGCATGCCTTTCAACGTGATCTGACCGCGCATAAGAAAGATGACCAGGTGTTGACCATGACCTTCTCGGAGTTTGGACGCCGACCCTCCGAGAACGGCAGTGGCGGCACTGACCACGGCACCGCCGCCCCACTTTTCGTGATGGGCTCACCAGTCAAAGGTGGCCTCATCGGCAACGCCCCGGATCTCAAGCTGGAGTCCAATAAAGACCTGCAGTTCAGCACCGACTTCCGCCGTGTTTACCACACCGTGCTCGACCGCTGGCTCGCAGCTGACGCCGAAAAAATTCTCGGCTCGGCCTACGAGCCACTGCCCTTGGTGTAAGCCCCGCATCAATCAAGCCCGTAGCAACGATCCGTCAGGTCGATGACTCACGGACCGAATGACGCTTTACGGTGCGGATTCCTGTGGCGGTGCATCTGCGAAGCGTGCTTGACGCAAAAGAAAAGGGCGGGGCTCGCGGCCGCTTCTGGGGCGAAAGAGTTCCTTCAGGGTTTCGTCCTGTTCGCTCAAGCGTATCTCATACTGCAGCGGATAATAGGATGCGGGAATCTGCGCCACGAAGCTTTCGGTCTTTTCCGGCAGCTCCCCGCGGTATTCGACCAGTCCCCAAAATGACTGCCCGAGGGAGGCGGCATAATCAAAGGCTGGATCCTTGGAGCAGGTGTATGTGCGCGCCAGCACTCGTCCGTCTGCCTGGAATGTGATCTGCCGCGCCAGGGCTTCCAGAAATATCAGCCGTAACTCAGCGCCGGTCTTCGAAAAATCCCAATACAGTGCTTTCAAGCGCGCATACTCCGCCTCGTTGGGCCAGCCCTCCGCCAGGCTCAGGAAAATAGCTTCACCATCCAGGCGGGCGGTTGCTTTCCAAATGCCCGGCGAGGGGAATTCAATGCGTAGAAAGGAGATGTCATCGTCCGTCTCATGGCCGAGGGCGGGCTGGCATAGACCATGCAATAATAACACATACAAGATTATTCTATGGTGCGCCATCATCGCATGTATTCAGTCCAGCTGGATGGACTCTATCCGTGCTACATTCGCGCGCATAACCGCAAGGTAATCCCCTTGTTCCGGACGGTTGCCACAGGGATCAAAGACCACAGATTGTATCCCCATGGCATCCAGCCGCGCCTTTATCCCGGCCAGCGGCTCACTTTCCCAGAGCAGAATCTTGCTTGGGTGAGTGCGCCGGAGTGCTTGAAGTTCCTGCCACATCGCCTCGTCCGGCATCATGTCCGGTTCCCAGTGCAGGCTGCGTAAATTCAAGTCGTATCTCCGTTGTAAATACTGATACACCGGATGGGAGCCAATCAAGGCTTGGCCGGATAAACGGGTAAAGGCGGCTGCCAGTGATTGGTCGAGCGCCAAGAGATCGGACTTGAGTGCCTCAAATCCGGACTCCGGCAGCGCGAGCGCGGCATCGATGGCGGCCGCTTGCTCGATCGCAAGCATGGGGTCCAACCAGGTCGTAAAGGCCAGCTCGCCGTGCGCATGCGCTTCACCATCGCCATGGCTGTGCATCGGTGCACCTGAGATTTCGATGTACTGATTTTTAAACGCGGATGAGGTGTGGACCAATTTCGACTGCGGCAGCGAAACATAGTCCAGCCACTTCGCGTAGCCCGCGCCGTTCACCAGAATTTTGCCGGCACCCTGGAAGCCGGTCAGGTCATCGGGTTCGGGCTGCCAGAAGGCCGGGTCACCCTCAATCTCCGGTAAGACGACCTCGACCGCGCCCCCACCGATTCGTTCAGCAAAGTAGGCCAGCGGGTAGTTGACGGCGTAAACCTTGACTTGCGCCGCCTCCGCTGGCGGGCCGCTTTCCCGCCCGGAACAACCGATCAGGCTAATGACCGCGATCAGGGAAAAACAGTTAATGGAGTGTGCCTTCATTACAGGAGATACGGTTCAGGTTAAAATTTCCAGCATGATCAAATCAACATAGCGCGAGAAAACAATGCTGAAGATCAAGGCCAGTGCGACTGCTGCGGCAATCACGATGGCGATCTCTGTCGCCAGCAGACCAAGCACTCTGGTGCGCGGCAGGCCAATCCGATGCATCGTTTCGATTTCACGCTGACGCAGACGCAGAGCAAGAAAAAATACCAGTGATGTGGTGCTGAGGGTCGAAAAGACCGCCAATGCGCTGCCCAGCAAAAGGTATTCCCGAAGTCTGAACATCGTGCCCAGTAGCGACTCAATCACCGTCGTGGGGACAATCATCTGCATGGATTCATCCGCACGCAGATACTTGCCGCGGAGCAGGGCCCCGGCTCTCGGGTCATGGGGGAGCGCCAGCACCGCAGTCAAGGGCAGGTCTTCGATCTTTCCGTGTAAATGATAACTGGCCCGATTGCCGGCATGGATGACGTTGTACGTCATCGTGGATGCGTTGGTAATCGTGCGGGAGCCCTCCCGGCGCAGGATAGTCCCGTCATCATCGGGTGCTTGCGTGACATCCTCATGACCGTGTGCCAGGCCCGCAATAATCCAAACGGTTTTTATATCAGTAAAAATGGCCCGGTCGTCAGCGGCACCGGTGCTTTTGAGGATGCCCACCACCTCCATCCGCAAGGGATAGCTGCCGGCAAAATCAAAGAGTTCTTCGGGTGAGGAAATGACGTGTGCACCGATCTGGACGCTCAGTTCTTTGGCGGCATCCGCCCCCAGCACGCATTCGCCAATCATGAGTGGATACCGTCCCTGCGCCAGTTCCAGGCTGCGCCAGGGGTAATAATCCAGGTTGGTGCCTACGATGGGCCAGCCGCCCGCCCGAAAGCGATTGTAGATCGGGATTGCCGTCGCCAGGCTGGTTTGTTCGATGCGCGCCACTTCGGAGTAGGTGATCTCCGGCGGCGGCTTTGTTTCGAAATACAGACTGTTCAGCACCAGTTCCAGCGGGCTGCCCTGCGCGCCGAGCACCAGCGGTGTGCCGGCTGCCCGGGTCAGCAAAGAAGTGGCACCATGGCGAACCAGCAGATCCAGCGCCGCGGGTAAAAAGAGAATCAGGGCAATCGCCACCACCACAATGCTGGTCTTGATCCAGTTGAATCGGAGATACTTGCAGGCGAGCTGGAGAATATCGATCATGCGCCCGAGCGTGCAAAATCAGCAAAATCCAATACCCGGTCAAAGCGGTTCAGGAAGTGCCGTTCATGGGTGATACAAACAAAGCTGGCACCGGACTGTGCCGCCTGCTGAAAAATCAAATCAAGGATGCGGTCGGTATTCGCCGGATCCAGATTCCCGCTTGGCTCATCGGCCAGGATAAGCCCGGGCCGGGGGAGCAATGCCCGGCAAACCGCCACCCGTTGCCGTTCACCCTGTGAGAGTTGAGCCACATTCCGCTCCAGATGCGTACCGATACCGGCCGCGTGGGCCAGTTGCTCCGCTTGCTGCCGCACCTGCTGCTCCAGCTTGAGCACTGCTGACAGGCGATAGGGCAACAACAAATTATCTCGCACATTCAGATAGTCGATAAGTTCAAACTCCTGAAAAATCATGCCGATATGGCGCAGCCGGAAGCGGCGGCGTGCCGCATCCGTGGCCCCTGAGAGCGGATGCCCGTTGGCAAGGATTGTTCCGGCCTGGGGGACCAGAATACCGGCCAGCAGATGCAGCAGCGTGGTCTTGCCGATGCCGCTGGGCCCGGTGATTGCCACCGTTTCACCGGCTGCAATCGTGAGACGGGCGATATCGAGTTGATACTCCCCTCCCGGATAAGCAAATGAAAGCCCGTGCAGCTCAATCATTGGACGCGGCTTTCTTCCAGAATTTCAATTTTCAGCAATTTCCAGCTGTCATCTTCGGCCGTCAGGGTGAGTGCGGCCCGGTAGCGGTTCATGCGATTGTGGATATGGCCGAAATGCCGCACCTTACCCAGCACACGCCAGCTGGCTTCCATCACAAAGTTCTTATCCTTCCGGCGGATTGTGCCAATGTCCTCGAAGACAACGCTCAGGATCCTGACCGAAGGCCCTCCCCGCCGAATGGCCTCGATCCGGGCGCGGTATTCCAGATAAATCGCGCTTAATTCGGCTCCCGTGACGCTTTGCGCCAGGCTATCATAAATCGCGGCCTCGGTCGGGTATTCAAAGGCCTGATAGATCTGAATGATCAATTGTGTCAGGATGCTTTTGGCGGATTCCCGGGTGAGTTGAGGCCGGCCCAGCCATGTCTTATCGCGAACCGGCAAGGGTTCTATTTCAGGCAGTTGAAAGCTGTCTGACTCTGCTGACCAGTCCAGACTCAGCACGAAATCCGAGAATTCGAAAATTTGCATTCCCGCTGGTGTCGAAATAACGACAGGGATGCGCTCCGCGCTGCCGGGCATGCGATTCCAGGCGAACTCGAAGTTGCGGATACTCGCATCCAGGGGATATGTGTAAGCGATGCCCAGCACTGCATCGGAGAGTCTTTCCACGACCAGCTTTTCCTTCACCACCGAGTCAATGGCGCCCAGTCGGAGGATGTCGCCGTTGCTGCCAGCCGGAGGCACGGGCACACCCTGTGGAAAAAAAGTGAACTGGCGGCCAAAATACGGCATGGCCTGTTCGATTAAAGACTGTTGTTCCCGGGGGCTGATGACGGCAGGATCCGCCAGCGGAAAATTCAAATCCTTGACCAAGGTCTGACAGCGGGCAATCAGCTCAATGCGCACCTCATAAGCTTCGACCGTGATAAACTGCATCAGGTCGCTGTCTTTGAGAAATGTATCCGGCCTGAGCTCAGCTGTCTGCGCCAGGCCGGGCGAACCCGCAAGCCAGCAAAGAGCAAGCGCCGGAATGAGCAAACTGAAGCGTTTTGGCATATCGAAAAGGAAATACAGCTTTACAGTAAAGATTTTCCGGATCAAGGGCAAACGCAGTTGTCATGGGTTCAGAATTACGTAGATTCCAAACTATGCAGCGTATCATCCTCTGTTTACTGCTTTTCGGCGAAAGCGTTTTTGCACAAGAAACCTCGTCGATTCGGGTCGATCAATTTGGCTACATGACGGCGATGCCCAAACTCGCTTTCTGGGTGGACCCGGTGTAGGGTTTTAATGCAGGCCAGCGCCACGAGCCTTCCCGGCGGCTCTATCTGGTCTCAAGCGAGTTGTCCGGCGGCGATTATTATCAGCAGCACATGGGGCCAGCCTTACTGTATTATGCCTTTGCGCCGAACGCTGACCGTGACCTCGCGCGGGCGATTCAAAATGACTATCAAGCCGTCTGGATCGACAACCGATTTTATCACGCCAACCGGGAGGATGCCTACCTGAATCCGAATTATGGCGGAGCCTGGTGGGGTTCGCATGACACGGTTTGCGCATTAGCCTACAAAGTCGCTTACGGGGACATTCTAGGCCATTCGAAACTCCCGCTGGCGCACCGGGTGGTCGCGGAGTCACTGGGCTATATCCATGGCAGAAACCCGCTGGATATCGTTTACCTCACCAATGTGGGGCGCTACGGTGCAGAGCGTTATCTGGATCGTATCTATCACAGCGATAGCCAGATCTCGCGCCGCCCCCCGCCGGCTTTTCTGCCCGGTGGACCCAACCCCAAAATGAGCGGCGCTCCGACGGCTTTATCCAATCAACCCGCGCTGAAAGCCTTTGACCCCAGCATGCGCACCGAACCTGCCTACGAATATTTTGAGGGACAAATTGCACTCCAGGCCCATTACCTGCAGCTGCTGACGGCGGCAATCACGCTCTTTGGGGCGGATTAGATCGGTGGTCTGCCGGAATGGCGGGTAACGTAAGCAACATTTTCGAGAGTAGCTGCGTGCTTCCAGCCGCTTGTTTCCCTTCGTAAGCGGCAGGATGCCGCTGCTACTTTTGCTTACGTTAGTTCCATTCTGGTCTGCCCCCCCAAAAAAAACGCCGCTCTTGCGAGCGGCGTTTGAGAAAGCCGACACGGTCCAGACGGAGCTGGACCCTCCCGTTTAAAGGATCAAACCTTTTTCGGCAGCGGTCTTATTTGAACTCGGCCTCGACTTCGGCTACTGTTTGCAGCACGCGGGAGACGATCTTGTAGGGGTCGCCCTGCGAGTTCGGACGGCGGTCTTCGAGATAGCCGCGATACGCATCGCCCTTGACGAAACTGTGGGGGACGCGGATCGAAGCACCACGGTCGGCCACGCCCCAGGAGAACTTGTCGATCGACTGGGTCTCATGCAGGCCGGTCAGGCGCAGGTGGTTATCCGGACCGTAGGCGGCGATGTGCTCGTCCTTATACTTTTCAAAGTTTTCCATCAGCTTCATAAAGTAATCTTTGCCGCCGGTCTCACGCATATACTTCGAGGAGAAGTTGCAGTGCATCCCGGAGCCGTTCCAGTCGCCCTGGTAAGGCTTGCAGTGGTATTCGATATCCACGCCGTATTTTTCACAGAGCCGCTGCAGGATGTAGCGGGCCACGTGCACCTGGTCCGCTGCCTTCTTGGAGCCTTTGCCGAAAATCTGGAATTCCCATTGGCCCTTGGCCACTTCGGCATTGATACCTTCGTGATTGATGCCGGCTGCCAGGCAGATATCGAGGTGTTCTTCAACGATTTGACGGGCAACATCCCCCACGTTTTTATAGCCGACGCCAGTGTAGTAGGGACCCTGCGGGGCCGGGTAGCCGTCATAGGACGGCCAGCCGAGCGGCGCACCATCCTGCATCATGAAATATTCCTGCTCCAGACCCACCCAGAAATCGTCGTCATCGATGATGGTGGCGCGGGCGTTGGAGGGGTGTGGTGTGCCGTCCGGCATCATGACTTCAGACATCACAATGAAGGCATCCTTGCGGGTGATGTCGGGGAAGAGCGCAACCGGCTTGAGCATGCAGTCGGAGCTGCCACCCTCAGCTTGTTTGGTCGAGCTGCCATCGAAGCCCCACATCGGGCAATCTGCCAGGGTGAAGTTTTCAGGATCACCGTTCTCGATCTTGGTTTTACCACGCAGGTTGGCGACAGGCTCATATCCGTCGAGCCAGATGTATTCTAGTTTGATTTTAGCCATAATAACTGTGCTTTATCAGGGAGTTGTGTTGTATTGGTGAAACTTCGGGAGTCGTTTGTTACGATCAGGTTCCCTCGGTAATTTAGAAATTAGCAAATTGTGTGCCACAGCCGGGAGATCAAGATTTTTTATCAAAATGTGACTTGAGCCCGCTTGGATTGAATGTTTAAAAGACGCGCACTTGTTGATAATGAGAGCATTTTTTGTTCAGTTAATGCAATCGTTGGCTCATTTTCGCCTGAGTTTATACCGGAGCCTGGTCTTGCCGTTTTCGCTCTTTGTGCTGCTGGCATCACTCGGTTTGGCCGGCTGGATCTCGTATCGGACTCAGCGTGATGCGCTGCGGGAGTTTGCACAGCTGGCGCAGACCAATGCCAGATTTATTGATGAGCTGCAGTTGCCGCTCTCGCCTGCGCTCGCGCACAAGCTCTCGACTGTGCTGGGGGTGCAGGTTGGATTTTATACAGCAGACGGTGCGGGCCTGCACAGTGGTGCTGCTGCCTGGCCGGATGGATTGGAGTCGGCGGTTGAGGATGCGATTGCGGCGGCATCGCCGGCCTTTCAATTCCGTGGTTATGCCGCGGCGGTGGCACCCTTCGGGCGGCAGTCCGGCCACCTGGTGCTGGTGCGCGCGAGCCGGTCTTTCCTGGCAGTGGGTTTGGGCGATGCGGTGCTGATACCCACCCTCGTGATGACGCTGGCATGTGGCTTGCTGGCATATTACCTGGCGCATCGGATTGTCCGGCCACTGGTTATCCTGACGCATTGGCTGCCGCACATCCAGCAGGAGGGCGTGACCGTTGCCGCGATTCCAGCAGCCGTCGCGCAGCGCAGTGACGAAATCGGCGAGTTGGCTCGTGCGCTGGAGGCAACGAGTCAACGCCTGCGCGAGGAGCAGTGCCGCCGCCGCCAATCGGAACGTATGGCAACGCTCGGGCGGATTGCCA
>Ga0100401_1003511_pt1 | contig 11885 bp, 11 predicted proteins | sample CryGeymeta201525_FD_80421 | JGI IMG/M metagenome (GOLD analysis project Ga0100401, IMG submission 80421) | Groundwater microbial communities from Crystal Geyser aquifers in Utah, USA - Crystal Geyser metaG 2015-25 | ecosystem: Environmental > Aquatic > Deep subsurface > Groundwater | place: USA...
ATTGAGTTGATTAAATATTTTAAGTATTGTATTTATTTTTTCAGAAGGATTGTATTCGGTTTTTCTTAACCAGGTAAGTAGTTCGGATTTTACATCTCCGGTGGCATTTTCGAGCGCTTTTATAGATAAAAAAGTTTTTTTGTTGGCCAAAATATCGCCCCCTATTTTTTTGCCGAATGATTCCTGTGAACCAAAGCTGTCGAGCAAATCGTCCTGCAACTGGAAAGCAATTCCCAGGTTAAGGCCATATTCATACAATTGATTGGCAATTTTAATGTCGGTATTAGCCAATAAAGCTCCTGCTTTTAAACCGCAGGCCAGTAATACCGCGGTTTTCAAACGAATCATTTCGAGGTATTCCGTTTCTTCAACATTCAACCGATTTTCAAATTCCATATCCAACTGCTGACCCTCGCAAACTTCAATCGCGGTCTTTGTAAATAATCCTAAAACTTCATACAGATTTTCCGATTTACATTCAAGTAAATACTGGTACGACAAAAATGCCATCACATCTCCGGATAGAATCGCACTGTTTTCGCTGAATTTTTTGTGAACAGTGGACCTGTTTCTGCGCACCTCGGCTTTGTCCATAATATCATCGTGCAGCAAGGTAAAATTATGAAAAACCTCGATGGCCAACGCAGCCGGTATTGCATTTTCAACCGAATCAGCAAACATGTTATAGCTCAGCAAAAGAAGCACGGGCCGTAATCGTTTTCCTCCCATTTCAAGCGAATAGTCAACCGGGATGTAAAGGTTTGCCGGAGTTAATTTTTTCAAATCTTCCGACCTTTGTTCAATTTCGGTATGTATAATTTTTTGAAGTTCAGCAATAGAATACACGTTTAATCCTCCTTTTTTTTAGCAGTATGTTTTATTTCCAGGTTCTCAAGTTCAATATCTTCTTCTTCGTCATAAATATGCAGCATTGGTTCTTTAAAGGCGCGTGTTGTGGTTAACCTTTCGAGGCTAAAAAGCAGGGTTGGCAGCAAAATTAAGTTTGAAATAACCGCAACAACCAGTGTTAACGATACCAAAATTCCCATTGCGCGGGTGCCACCAAAACTTGAAACGGCAAAAATGCCAAACCCGAAAAACAACACCACCGAAGTATATAACATACTTACCCCTGTTTCGCTTAAAGCAAGAATTACCGATTTTTTAATGTTCCAACCGGTAACTTTCAACTCCTGCCTGTACTTTGCAAGAAAATGAATGGTATTATCAACCGAAATCCCAAAAGCAATACTAAACACCAGGATGGTTGACGCTTTTATCGGGATACCTGAAAAACCCATAACAGCGGCGGTAAAAATTAGCGGAATAATATTGGGAGAGAGCGACATAACCACCATTCGCCACGACGAAAACATCAGCGCCATGATTATAGAGATAAGTACAATCGCCAGCGCCAGACTCGTTAATAAATTGTGCAACAGGTAATTTGTTCCTTTAAATACGGTAATACTGGTCCCGGTGACTGTTACATTAAAATCGGCGGGATTAAATACGGAATCAATATCGTTGTAAAAACTGGTGTAAAGTTCCTCCATCCGCTTTACCCCAACATCTTTTACCCTGATGCTGATTCGGGTGAATTGGCGTGTACTGTCTAAGAACGATTGAAGAAGGTTTGAATTTTTTTCACCCGTGGCTGCATATTGAAGGATAAAGTTTTTTTCGCGGTTGTTGGGTAAGCTGTAATAATTTTCGCTGCCGTTGTAAAATGCCTGTTTCGAAAATTTTAACAGATTCAGTATCGAAGTTGGTGTTGAAAGTTCATCATATTTTACGAGCCTGTTTTCAAGTTCGTCAATTTTTTCAAAAGTCGAAAGTTGCATTGCTCCTAAGGGTTTTTTGGTGTCAATCATTATTTCGAGCGGCATCAGTCCGTTAAAGTTTTTTTCAAAAAATTTCAGGTCCGTATATAAGGGATTGTCCTTGGGAATATCGTCAACCACATAACCTGAAGATTTCATTAATGTCATTCCCCAAATGCCCAAAACAAGGATTATTGCTGTTGTTACATAAACCAATTTGCGATGCATTTGGGTTACATTGATAAACCATGCAATAACCCGGGTTACCATTTTATACTCCAAATGGCGCACATGCCGTGGCGAGGGGGTTTTAATAAAACTGAAAATGACCGGAATTAAGATTAGGGAAAGTACAAAAAGCCCCATAATATTAATGGAAGCCACAATTCCAAATTGTTTCAGCAGATCGCTTTTTACAATAATAAATGTTGCAAAACCCAGTGCAGTAGTCAGGTTGGTTAAAAAAGTTGCATTGCCGATTTTAACAATAACACGTTGCAAAGCTTTTACTTTGTTCCCATGTTTTACAAATTCGTGATGAAATTTATTCATCATATAAATGCTGTTGGGTATCCCGATAACAATCAGCAACGAAGGAATCATCCCCGACAGGATTGTGATTTTATATCCCAATAAACCCAGAGTTCCCAGCGACCAGATTACACCGATAAGTACAACCACCACAGGGAAAAATACGGCCTTAAACGAACGAAAAAAAAGAAAAAGTACAACGATACAAATAGCAAGCGCCAGCACGCTAAACAGATAAAGTTCTGATTTGATAATCATTGCGGTTACAACCCTGATGTAAGGCAACCCAGAATAATGAAGGGTCACGTTTTCCTCTTTTTCGAATTGTTTCCCAATTTTCTGGATAGCTTTTACCATTTTCTCCCGCTCTTTCGAGAGCATTTTGTCTTTGTTAACGGTAATGGCAATTAAGTACGTGTTGCCCTCATCATTGTAAAGCAGTTTTCTGTAAAACGGCAGGCTTTTAAATTTATCTGCCGCACGGTTGAGTTCTTCCTGATTTGAAATGGTGTCGGGGAAAACCATTTCTATTTCAAACTTTTTTTCTTCTGTATTTTTATGCAGATTGTAGGCATTCGAAACCGATAACAGATTTTCGACCCCTTCAACTTTTGAAAGGTCGTTACAAAGATTTTTCCATTGCTGAAATTTATCGAATTCGAAAAAAGTTGAATCCTGGATACCAAGAATAATGAGGTTTCCCTCTTCGCCAAAAACTTCAATAAATTTCTGGTTATCTATATATGCACGGTCTTTTTTGGGAAGCATCGATGCATATTCATAAGACATTTCCACTTTCCGGGCATGGTACCCCATAAACAAAGTAACGAGGGCCAAAAAACTTAGTAATAATATTTTATTTCGAAGTATGATGCGGGAAACCCTGATCCACATAATCTGATTATAAATTAAGCCACGAAAATACGAGAAATAACCGGATTACAAAAAGCAGAAGGGTCAGTTAACCCAAAGATTACGGTTTTCAGTTTTTAATTTTTACCGCTTCCTGATACAGCAATTAATTGGAATTGTATTTCAGAAAATCCCTGGAGGGAGGCCGGTTTTTTGCCCTTTATGCCGAAACTGAAGGGGAAATTTTCAGTTTTGGCGGGATGATAATTAAGGAAATACCTGGCGATTCTTATAAATCCAGCTATATAGAAGGCGATATACTTAATATATACACCATTCCGGAAGCCCGACGACAGGGAATTTCGTCGATGATTCTTGAACGACTTTTGGCTGAGGCAAAATCAATGGGAATTAGCAAAGTGGCGTTGCATACCTCAAAAGACGGAGAAATTCTGTATCGCAAATTTGGTTTTTCAGAACCTGCTTATCCTTATCTTGAACTGGTTTTAAACATTAAAAAGTCTGAAAAAAAAATTAAGAATAAGAAATAAGGAATAACAAATCAGTAAGTAGAGAAATACAGAATCAGTTTTCAATGTTCAGATGTTTATATTTATTTTGAATTTAACTTTCTTATTTTGTATTCCTTATTCGACATTTTACATTTTTTTGCAACTCAAATTGACATGGAAGATAAATATGTCCAAACCTAAAATATTTGATTACTAAATTATTTAACATGACTAAAAATCAAACCAAAACCCGTAATCCCTGGGTGTGGCTCCCCACCGTTTATTTTGCCGAAGGAATGCCATACATTGTTGTAATGACCGTTTCGGTGATTATGTACAAACGGCTGGAAATCTCAAATACCGAAATTGCCTTTTACACCAGTTGGCTTTATTTGCCATGGGTTATTAAACCATTTTGGAGCCCGCTGGTTGAGTTGTTTAAAACCAAACGTTGGTGGATTGTTGCCATGCAGTTGCTGATTGGCGCTGGTTTGGCCGGAGTTGCATTTACGCTTCCCACCTCATTCTTTTTCCAGGGTTCGCTGGCGTTTTTGTGGTTGCTGGCGTTTAGTTCGGCAACCCACGATATTGCTGTTGACGGGTTTTATATGATGGGGTTGAACGAAAACCAACAGGCTTTTTTTGTAGGGATCCGCAACACATTTTACCGGCTCGCCATGATTACCGGACAGGGAATCCTTGTTATTCTGGCCGGGTTTCTGGAAAATTCAACACTTTTAGGAAATCCTGAAAACGGAAATAACATCCCGCTAGCCTGGGCGATAACGTTTGCTGTTATTGCGCTGATGTTTGTTTTTTTCGCGGTTTATCACAAGTTTTTTCTTCCCCGTCCCGCTGAAGATATTGAAAAGGCACCAGACACTATCAGAAATATTATTACCGGATTTGCTGAAACTTTTAAGGACTATTTTGTAAAAAAGAAAATCTGGACCATTCTTGGTTTCCTGCTTTTATACCGGCTGAGCGAAGCGCAACTCGGAAAAATGGCATCACCTTTCCTGCTTGACCCGATTGCAATTGGCGGACTTGGATTGACCACCGGACAAGTAGGGTTTGTTTACGGTACAGTTGGAATTGTTGCCCTGATGCTTGGGGGAATTTCGGGTGGCTGGCTGGCCTCAAAATATGGATTTAATAAGATGTTGTGGATTTTTGTTTGTTCAATTAACTTGCCTAACCTGGTTTATGTGTACCTTTCTTATGTTCAGCCAACAAACTATTATTTGGTAATTAGCGCTGTTGCTGTGGAGCAGTTGGGATATGGTCTTGGATTTACCGCATATACACTTTTCATGCTTTACGTTTCAGCAGGGCAGTATAAAACCGCGCATTTTGCGTTTAGCACCGGTATTATGGCATTGGGAATGATGCTGCCCGGAATGGCATCGGGCTGGCTGCAGGAACTTCTTGGCTACCAGCACTTTTTTGTTTGGGTAATGATTTGCACTATCCCAGGGTTTATCATGGCAAAACTGATTAAAGTGGATAAGGATTTTGGGTTGAAGAAGGGATGAAAATTCCCTTTTTTCAAATCTTATTCTTTATTTTTTCTTTTCCACACTTTTCACCTTTTGGATTGCTTTATCAAAATCGCTTTCATAAAGTTTATCCTGAACAATGCGGTATTTTTCAAATTCACTTTCAGCAAGTTCTATTGCGACTTGGTGTGAAACCTTGCCCTGATGTTTTAAAATTGCTTCTTCGTTAAATTGTAAAAACGCATCTAATTTTTTTATCCAATCTTTCATAAACATTAACGTACCTTTCAGTGCCTGACTTTCTGCATAATCCAGATACATGGTAACAATCCGGTTTAAGCCGTCCAATTCCTTTTCATTCAGATAATTTTTTGCAATTCCTACATCTGTTTTACGGATACTGCCTTTGGGTGCATTTTTCCATATGGATAATCCCATATTTTGTTTTGAGCTGTCAGCCCGTGTTGCTATGATTTCAGCCGCTGTCTGTCCTGTTATTGCCCAATGCAGTTTGTTTTGAACTGTTGCAAAAAAATCTTTCGTTATTTGCGAATCCAGCTTGTAATCTGCACTGCATTGCGAATAAATATCAGTAATTTTTTGATAAAATCTTCTTTCGCTGCTCCTGATATCCCGAATCCGGGCAAGTTGCTCTTCAAAATAATCCTTGCCGAATACATTGTTTGGATTTTTTAATCGCTCATCATCCATGGTAAAACCTTTGATGATGTACTCTTTTAGCCTTTCAGTTGCCCAAATGCGAAATGCCGTTGCCTGACTGCTATTAACACGATAACCTACCGAAATGATTGCATCAAGATTGTAAAACTGCGTTGAGTAGATTTTCCCATCAGTGGCAGTATGTTCCAAAATGGAACTAACTGAATCTTCTTTTAATTCCCCTGACTCAAAAATATTCTTTAAATGTTTAGTGACAGCAGGTCGTTGCACACCAAACAAATCGGCTATTTTTTGCTGAGTAAGCCAAATCGTTTCATTCTGCAAATAAATTTCTACTTTAACTTTTCCGTTGGGAGTAGTGTAAAGTAAAATTTCGTTAAAACCCTCAGGTTTGGTATTTATTTTTCCTGCCATAATTGATTTGAAAATAAGTCGATTTTCTGATTATAAAACTAACTAAGAAAAGGGTTAAATGCATCCAGCTATGCAATTTTAATAACCGGTTTATTCGAATTCGCTAACAGTTTCTCAAACTGACCGCCTGCACTTGCAAATCCAACCGTGATATTATCCGCAATTTCAATCATCATTTTGTTTCTTATTTCTGCTGTCTGTTCAGTTACCCGTTTGGTTGATTTATCAAATGGAGAAACTATTAACAAGCGACCTTCTTCAAATGGGAGTTGCAATTCAGGTTCAGTTTTTTCTTTTAGCCCCCGGGTCAAAACCACAATAATGGGCTGAGTTCCTTTCAACAAGTAATGCAACACATCTTTTTCAATCTGGCTGTGAAAACCACTGATTACACAATTCCCTGCTTCCCGCTGTTCAATAGCCCGGTCGTAACATTTTAAAACCACTGAGGCCGGCACTTTACGGCTGCAAAGAAAAGCAGTTTTCTGGAGCTTTAACAGTTCAGAGTTTCCAATAAAATTAAATTTTGAATCTATGTTATCGTGAACTGCCAATTTTTATGTTTTAAATTAAGTTGTCGCGATATATTTGAAAATATTATTTGAAGCTAAAAATCGCGACACGTTGTCGTAATTTATGTCGCGATAATAAATAAGGAAAAAGAAACTAATCTGCATTGTCAATCTCGTTGATTGAAAATGCATGAATCATTTTCATTTTTAGAACTTCACTATAATCTTCTTCATATAAAATCGATGTTATAATTTCGTGCAACAGTTCCTTGTCAATATTTCCGGCTGCTACATGATAACTAATTGTTTCCATGCGATATAAAAAATCTTTCACAATGGCCATATAACCGTTCATTAAAAGAAACATACTGCTGGCTGTAATGGCAATTCGCTTATTACCGTCCTGAAAACAATGACTTTTGTTGGAAACCCAAAATAAGTGTGTTAATTTATCTTCAAACGTGGGGTAATAATCATCGTTTTGGATTTGTTCTATTGCACAATCCAATAATCCAATGTCTATGATTCCTTCTGAACCACCGCCACTTGCCGCAATTGTTTTCTTATGGATAACAACAATTTCATCAATATTTTAAAATAGATGAACTCCATTATTCGCTTTGTTTTAAACGGGTTAGAACATCTTTTGCCTCTTCAATCTGACGGTCGAAATTAACACTCTGCTCCCCAAGAAAACGTTCGAAATCGGCTGGAGTTACCGACCTTATATACTCTTCAAGCTTTTTATGCAAGGCATCACGAAAATGTAAATCGCGCGAAGCCATCTTAATTCGGGCATCTTCAATGTAAGGGCGTTGTTGCGGATGTTGTGAAAACCCGGTAAAAATCTTGTCCACTTCGGCTGGTTCAAGCATCCGGTTGAGTTTTTTACTGCGCTTTTCAATCTCAAACGCCAATCCGGTCTCAAATGAAGCAATACTGGTTAATACTTCGGCGTACATGGTTTCGCGGGCATTATCATTTTCTTCAAGATTCAGGATTTGCTTATATTCTTTTGCATTCTCCTTGAAAATACACTGGTAAATTTTATCGGTGTATAAGGAATATTTGTAGTTTCCCATATTTACATACCGGCTTAATGCAGAGGTAAAGTCTTTCCGGTAGTTGCTCTCCTGAATAGCAGCGGGTAAATAATTGGCATCGCGGCGATTGATAAATTTGGTGCCACCACCCGTGCGAGTGTTAATGGTATCGATTACAATATCGAGCATTTTGCTTCGAAGCAACCTGGCATTATCGCTCTCTTTTAGCAACATAGATAAATTTAAGAACGAACGAAAATTGAACAGGCCTAAAGAGGTTGTTTTGGTCGTCTTATTAATGAGATGACCAAATTGCAACTTAAACTCTTTCAGTTGTTTACCTTTACTTAAAACATAACCGTTGTGTTTTAGCTCTTCTTCGTAAGTTGTCAGATACCTGTTTATAGTTGAAATATCAATATTAAAAAACTCTACAAGCATTTCTTTGGTAAACCGGTATTCACCTTCAAACAACATTCCGGTAAATCCAATATATTCCTGAATCTGTTCAAGTGCATATTTATTGTTCAGAATGTTTTGGCGTTCAATATTCGATTCCGTAAGATTTTTCATTTCATTTTTGCTTTAATTGTCTGAACTAAATTGTCTGAACTATGATTCCCGCAGATTTACGGATTACGTAGAATAACAAAAAAATCTGCGCCATCTGCTTAATCTGCTTCAATCACAGTTCAGACTTCATCCAGCTCTTTCCCCATCCGGTATTTAATATCGTAGTTGATGATAAAATCAAGCTCCTCCTCCGCAAAACGCAAGTGCAATTTTGATTTAATTTCACCAATTAGCTTTTTGAAGTAAGGTTTTCAAATGATTTGATTTTCTGCCCTAAAGCTAAACAAGATATAACAGAAATACAACCCGGTTGAACAAAATAATAATTTGTCAGTATTCCTTCCCCTTCTCATTTATCATCGGCACAAAGCGCACGGGCAAAACCTTTTCCTCCCGTAATTTACCATTTCGTTTTTCGAGTAAAACCAGCGATTGGCTGTATTGCTGTCCAACGGGAATAATCATCCGGCCCCCTTCGGCAAGTTGATCTTTCAACGGTTTTGGAATACTGGTGGGCGAACAGGTAACAATAATCGCATCGAAAGGAGCATGTTCCGGCCAGCCCTGGTAACCATCGCCGATTTTAATGAAAATATTTTTGTAGCCGAGTTCAGTAAAAATTTTGGTTGCTTTGTTCCCCAGTTTTGGAAAGATTTCGATGGTAAAAACCGAATCACAGATTTCGGCTAAAATTGCAGCCTGGTAGCCCGAACCGGTGCCGATTTCGAGAACTTTATCGGTACGTTTCAGGTTCAGCGCTTCGGTCATAAAAGCAACAATGTAAGGTTGCGAAATGGTTTGTCCTTCTTCAATGGGGAGCGGCGAATCGGAGTATGCAGAATTGATGTACTGTGGCAAAACAAATCGGTGGCGGGGCACTTTCATACAGGCATCAAGAGTTGCTTTGTCTGTAACTCCTCTTGCCTTTATCTGTCGTTCAACCATTTGCATACGCTGACCGTTGAATTTGTCGTCATCTTGTGCTCTGCATCCCATCTCAAATGCAAAAACCAGAGGTAATAAAAACCAAAACCGTATTTCAAAATATTTTATCTTCATTTATATCCTTTTATTATTTTGAACGACAGATTTTCATGGAAGGTTACTCAGTTTAATATGCTATTTTAGATTGTAAATGTTGGAAATGACAGAGTTAAAGTGTCATTCCGGCAATCATTCCCCCAAAATAGGGAACCAGCCAAATCAGCCACACCACCAAACTGTAGCGGTGAAATTTAATCCGCAACGTTTCGTTGTTGTTGCGAACTACGAGGGTGGCCCAGATTGCATGGGCCAGCATCAGCCAAAGCGCAACCTGGCCGGTTAAAGTATGGAAATCGGCAAGATTGAATGGGTGTTCAGAGAGCTTGTGCATGGCCAGCGTTCCGGTTACATCGAAAGTAAAACCAATCCAGAATGTTAACACATGCCACTTTTTCAAATACCTCGAAAACCGTTCGGCCCAAACGCCAAACGAATAAAAAACCAGCGCCAGGGTTATTGCTATCATCGAAAACAGCAGTAGTGTTGACATTCGTGTGATTTTAAATCAGGATGTAAAAGTATGAATAATAAGAATCTGTAATGATGAAATTTTGAATTCAAACCAGAAGGCAATTTATTTTATACATTCGCTGAAAGCCAATTTAAATAAGACTCTGATGAAAAAACTATTTGCAGCATTTCTTTTATTATTTGTTTTCCTTTCGCACGAAAGGAAATCCACAGTTAAATCTGAAACTTTTAATCCCGAATGGAAGGAATCATTTCCGGGAGTTTGGCAGTCAACAATAAATCAACCCGAAGATTTCAACCTGCTTTTGGCGGCCAATAAACCGCCCCGAGTTGAAACTTTAAATAAAAAATCAAAACAGCCATTTCCTGTTTCGAATGAAGAAATAAAAACTTTCACCAAAAATGGGAAAACCTGGTTGCGGTTTCCCTTGGAAAAAGGAGAACAGATTTACGGATTTGGCCTGAATTTCAAAACGGTGCAACAACGCGGACAAATTTTGCGTTTGCATGTTGATCATTATGGTGGAGACGATAATGGACGAACACATGCGCCTGTCCCGTTTTTTGTTTCATCGAAAGGTTATGGGGTACTGATAAATGCCGCGCGTTATATCGATGTTTTTGTTGGCACCGGAGTGCGGGTTGACAGCAAAAATCCTCCCGTTGCACAGGATCGAAACACCGACAAAAAATGGTCATCAAAACCTTATTCCGATAACCTTGAAATGGTGATCCCGGCCGAAGGAGTTGATTTGGTGCTGTTTGCCGGAGAAAATATGCTCGATGTGGTTCAGCGGTTTAATTTGTATTGTGGTGGCGGGGTTTTGCCACCTAAATGGGGATTGGGTTTCTGGCACCGCACACCCACTTTGTTTAACGAAATTGATATTCAAAACGAAATCAACGGGTTTGCTGAAAAGGATTTTCCGCTCGATGTAGTTGGTCTTGAACCCGGCTGGCACAGCAAATCGTACCCCTGTACTTTTGAATGGGATAAAACCCGATACCCAAATCCTGCTGAATTTTCGAAGAACATGAGTCGTCAGGGAATTCACCTGAACCTTTGGATGAACCCTTACATTTCGCCCGATGGAATTTTGTATGACAAGTTATTGCCTTACGCTGGAACTCACACGGTTTGGAATGGAATTGTGCCCGATTATACAATGCCGGAGGCGCGCAAAATTATGCAGGAACATTTCGTGAAACACCAATTGGATATTGGAGTCGGCGGATTTAAAATGGATGAAGTGGATGGTTACGATCGATGGCTTTGGCCTGATGTTGCACAATTTCCTTCTGGATTGGATGGCGAACAAATGCGGCAAACCTACGGATTGCAGATGATGACACTCACCTATGAAATTTACCGGCAGAAAAACGAACGGACTTACGGTTTAATCCGTGCGGCAAATGCCGGTTCGGTTTCGTATCCGTATGTAATTTACAACGACTACTACAACCACAAAGATTTTATTACTGCGCTTGTCAATTCAGGCTTCAGCGGATTGTTGTGGACTCCCGAGGTTCGTGCCAGCCGCTCCGGGGAAGAGTGGTTGCGAAGGATGCAAACCACCTGTTTTTCGCCGTTGGCAATGATTAATGCCTGGGCCGATGGAACAAAACCATGGTCTTTTCCGGAAGTTTATAAACAATGCCGGGATGTTGCATTTTTGCGCATGCAGCTTCTGCCCTACTTGTATTCCACTTTTGCCGATTACTACTTTAACGGCACGCCGCCTTTTCGTGCAATGACCCTCGAAGAAGGATTTAAGAGCGACATTGAAATGGTGGAAAAAAATTTTAATGCCACTGAGAATCCCTATTCTGAAGCATTGAAAAAAGAGGTGAAAGACCAGTATATGATGGGAGAATTCCTGCTTGTAGCGCCGCTTTTCAACATGGAAAGTGAAAGGAAAGTGATTCTGCC
>Ga0100401_1003519_pt1 | contig 11877 bp, 9 predicted proteins | sample CryGeymeta201525_FD_80421 | JGI IMG/M metagenome (GOLD analysis project Ga0100401, IMG submission 80421) | Groundwater microbial communities from Crystal Geyser aquifers in Utah, USA - Crystal Geyser metaG 2015-25 | ecosystem: Environmental > Aquatic > Deep subsurface > Groundwater | place: USA...
ACGCAGCTGGCGGATTGGCAGACGGCGTGGTCGCAGATGCCGCTCGCGCAGTCGCGGTTGAAGGCGCAGGCCGAACCCGCGTCACAGCCCAGGCAGGAGCCCCCACAGTCGATGGCCGTCTCGTCGCCGCTGCGCCGCCCGTCGCGGCAGTAGGCAGGCAGGGTCGTGGCGTCGGAGCCCGCGTCGACGGTCGCGTCGACGGTCGCGTCGAGGGAGCCGTCCACGGAGCCGTCCACGGAGCCGTCCACCTCGGCCGCGTCCGTCGGGCTCGCGTCGGCCGCGTCGACGCTGGCGTCCAGGCCTCCGTCCGAGCGCTGGTCGCCGGAGCACGCCATGGCCAGAAAGATCGAGAAGAGAGCCAGCGAGCGAAACCAGGTCATGTGCCGCATGCAAACGAATCCTCGAGGCTTTGCGCCTCCCAAGGGGAACGGAACCAGTCTACACTCGGAGCCATCCCGGGACGACGCCTCTCCCATGGCAACCTTCGGGGTGACCTTGTTGCTCATCGGAGTTAGAAATCGCACTTCGTCGTAGGGGGCCGTGTTCGCCCACGATCCCCGCGCTGCCACGGAGCTTCCTTGTCCAAGATCTTCGTCCTTGACACCAACGTCATCCTCCACGATCCGCGCGCGATCTATAAGTTCGAGGAGAACGACATCGTCATCCCCATCTTCGTGATCGAAGAGGTGGACCAGTTCAAGAAGGAGCTCTCGGAGCGCGGCCGGAACGCACGGCAAGTCGCCCGCAGCCTCGACGAGCTGCGCGTCAGCAATGGGCACACCCTGGAGGAGGGCGTGAAGCTCGAGAGCGGCGGCACGCTGCGAGTCGCGCTGCCCGACGACGCCGACCATCGCCCGGGATCGGATCACGGCGCCATGGATCGCGCGATCCTGCGCACGGCGCTGGACGAGAAGCGCAAGCACCCGGGGCGCACGGTCGTGTTCGTGACGATGGACACGAACCTGCGCATCCGCGCCGACGCCTTCGGCCTGCGCGCCGAGAACTACGAAGGCGGGCGCATCTCCATCGACGACCTCTACTCGGGCGTCTTCACGCTCGACGCACCCGCGAGCATGGTGGACTCGCTGGGTCGGCGGGAGACGGTCGACATCACGTCGCTGGGCGAGATCGAAGGGCTGCATCCGCAGGCGGGCATCGTGCTTCGAGATCGCGCGCAGCCGCGGCATACGGCGCTCGGTCGCTACCTGAGCGCGAGCGAGACCGTGCGACCGCTTCGCGTCGGCCGCGAGGGCGCGTGGAACGTGCGGCCGCGAAACCTCGAGCAGTACTTCGCGCTCGATCTCTTGCTCGATCCCGAGGTGCATCTGGTCACGCTCGTGGGCAAAGCGGGCACGGGAAAGACGCTGCTCGCCATCGCCGCCGGCATGCAGTCGGTGGTGGAGGACGGAAGCCACGCCAGGCTCTTGGTGTCCCGGCCGATCTTCCCCCTGGGTCGTGACGTCGGTTATCTGCCCGGCACCATCGAGGAGAAGCTCAACCCCTGGATGCAGCCCATCTTCGACAACCTCGAGTACATCTTCGGCACAGGGCGCAAGCGCGTCGGCGAATTCCGCGAGTACCACGAGCTGGTCGCGGCCGGGGTCATCCAGATCGAGCCGCTCACCTACATCCGTGGACGCTCGCTTCCGCATCAGTACCTGATCGTCGACGAGGCGCAGAACCTGACACCCCACGAGGTGAAGACGGTGATCACGCGCTGCGGCGCCGACACCAAGATCGTGCTGACGGGTGACCCCTACCAGATCGACAACCCCTACGTGGACGCCGCCAGCAACGGCCTGACGATCGTGGCCGAGCGTTTCCGCGAGGAGAACATCGGCGGGCACGTCACCTTGCTCAAGGGCGAGCGCAGTGAACTCGCGGAGCGCGCGACGGAGCTGCTCTGAGGAGCTCAAAGCGAAGGGCTGCACTGGACGCACTGCTCGCTCAGGTTCAGCAAGCCGCGCGCATCCTGCCGAGGCTCACTGCGCGGGCCAACACCGCGGAGCGTCTACGCCTCGCGCGCGCGCTGACGCGCGGGGAGCGGCTGACGCGCACGGAGGAGACGCAGCGCCCTGCGAGCATCCTGCCGGCCCTGCGTGCCCTGGACCACGCGCGGGAGATGGCCAAGGACATGCCCGGCGCGCCGCTCTACGCCGCGCGCATCGAGGAGCTCGAGTTGGAGCTGTCGCTGCTCGCGTCCGTCGGTGACCCCGGCGCCGTGCGACCGATCGCCGCGCGCTTGTACGGCAAGGGCGATCTGCCGGTGCCTCTGGGCGCGAGCCAGCGTCCTGTGCGCGACGTGGCGAGGCGCTTGCTGGCCGACGTCGCGCACGAACGCGAAGAGGAGGTGCTGCCGGCGGAGGCGGAGGAGGAGGAGGAAGCGGTGAGCGCCGCCGGGCTGATGCACGATGCGGCGCAGCACGCGCGCCTGGAGATCCAGGTGAAGATCGACGCGCGTCTGGTCTCGGATGCGGCGGCGGGTGAACGCACGGTCTACCTGGCGGACCGCCGCTTCGGTGCGCGCCAAGCGGCTCGGCTCGCGGTGCACGAGGTGCTCGGTCATCTGCTCTCGGGCGCCAACGGCCGCGCGCAACCACTGGGCGTGCTGGCCCTGGGCACGGCGGGCTCCTTCGCGGATCAGGAGGGCGTCGCGATCTACCTCGAGGAGGAGGCGGGTCTGCTCGACGGACACCGCGTGCGCACGCTGGCGGCGCGCGTGCTGGCCACCGACTCCATGCACGAAGGGGCCTCCTTCCACGAGACCGTTCGCATGCTGCACCGCGAGTATGGCTTCTCCGCCCTCGACGCCGTAGTCATGGGTCTGCGTGCCCACCGCGGGGGTGGTGTGGCGCGCGACGCGGTCTACCTCTCGGCCTGGCTCCGTGTGCGACACGCCATCGAGCACGGCGAGGCGACCAGCCTGGAGCTGCGCAACGGCAAGCTCACGCTGGTGGATCTACCCCTGATGCGCGAGCTCGCGCGCGACGGCCACTGGCGTCCGCCAGCCTTCCGAAGCCAACCGGGCTACTGCCCGTCCTTCGCTGGCGGCGTGGGGCCGAAGCGCTCCTCGAGCCTGCGCGCCACGACCTCCGGCACGAGCCCCGCGACATCGCCACCGAGCCGCCTAGCCTCCTTGACCAGGTTCGACGCCACGTAGAAGTACGCGTCGTTGGCCATGATGAAGACCGTCTCGATGTCCTCGTTGAGGTGGCGGTTCATGTTGGCCATCTGCAGCTCGTACTCGAAGTCCGCGACGGCCCTCAGACCGCGCAGCACGACCCTCGTCTGCTTGCGACGGCAGTAATCGACCAAGAGGCCTTCGAAGGAGTCCACCTCGACGCGCTTCGGATCGGCGCCGATCTCCTTCAGCGTCTCGCGGATCATGGCGATGCGCTCGTCCACGCTGAAGAGCGGATGCTTGCGCTCGTTGTCGAGCACGGCGACGACGATGGAGTCGAAGGCGACCAGGCCGCTCATCAAGATGCTGGCGTGGCCGTTGGTGATGGGATCGAACGAACCGGGATAGATGGCTCGGCTCATGGCACGGCTTTCCGCAGAAGACAGGGGCTCACACCCCTTGGGGCGCCCAGGTGAGGAGGGATACTCGCGTGTCACCATACCGATAGGCGGCCACGCTGGCGAGGTACTCGGGGAGCTGGAGCGAATCACGGGCCGCGTGCTCGATCACGAGGTGCGCGCCAGGGGAGAGCAGGCCCGCGGCGGGCAGGGCCGAGAACAGCGCGACGGCCGCCTCGAGGTCGGCGTAGGGCGGGTCCGCGAAGACCAGATCGAAGGGCGCGTTGGCTGTCTGTCGAGCCAGGGTGGAGAGCATCCCGGCGGACAGCGTCAGCCGCAACGTGCGTGCTCGCGCGTCCAGGCCGAGGTCGTGGAGGCTTGCCCGCAGGGACTTCAGCGCGCGCGCGCCCGACTCCACGAAACACGCCTCACGCGCCCCGCGTGAGAGGGCCTCGAAGCCGAGCGCGCCCGTGCCGGCGTAGAGATCGAGCACGCGCGCGTTGTCGAACAGACCGCGTGCCTGAAGCGCCGAAGACAAGGCCTCGCGCACGCGTTCGCTCGTCGGCCGCGTCACGTCCGTGACGTTGGCGCCGAAGCGACGGCCGGAGAGCTCGCCACCCACGATGCGCAAAGGAGTAGGCCTCGCGCGCTAGAAGCGCAGGGTGGCGTCGATGTGACCGCTGTGGCGGTCGAAGGAGGAGCCGAAGCGCAGCGCCATGGCCTGGGCGTCGGTCTCGGTGCTGTCGTGGCGCAGCAGCAGCCAGGTGCCGACACCCGCGGCAACGACGGCCGCACCGAGGAAGACGTATTGCAGGATCTCGAGCGTGTCCGCCTGGTTGCAGACGTCGACCGTGTGGGCGAGGTTGCCGTCGTCACCGTGGGCCGAGCCGTTGCGCGCCTCCGTGCAGGCGTTGAGGCTCGTGGGCACGTGATCGCGGAAGGATTGGTAGCCGGAGTCGCTCCCCAGGCTGTTGATCTTCGCCATGCTCCAGATGGTCAGGATCGCGAAGACACCAGCGCCGGTCAGGGTGCCGATGGCGGGCCAGGGCAGTCCGGGACCGCTGTCCACCACCCCTTCGAGATGGGCTTCGACCGCCGCCTCTTGATCCGCCACGACCGTGACGCTGGCGCGGAAGGACTGATGGCCCTCGGCCGTGACCTCGATCGTGTGGCGACCCTCGCTCAGGTCCGTCGCGGTGAACACGCCTCCGTCGGCGTGACCGGCCTCTTCGCCGTCGATGCTCACGGTGGCGTCGCCGGGCTCGACCTCGACGCGCAGGGAGCCGTGCATGGCGAGCCCCGCGAGGCGAGCCATGTAGCGCCGCGCGCCCTCGCGCAGATCGTCGATGTCCTGATGCAGGTGGCTGACGTTGTCAGTCACCGACCGGGCGATCTGTCCTGTCTCGGCGTCGAAGAGATAGAGCGTCAGCGCGAAGTCGTAGTCATCGCCCGCGCTCGTGCGCCGGACGGTACCGTAGATGACGCGCTGGGCGTCCAGATCGCCCGAGATCTCGGCCATGCACGCGGCGTCGGGTTCGTCGCAGCCGTGCGCCAGGCTCATCTGGGAGAGGGAGATGTCCGCGTCGGAGACCTGCCAATCGGGGACTTGAGCGGCCGCATGGCGGAGCGCGCCTGTGAGATTTCGCGCGAAGTCGTCGTCACCCTCGACCGAGCGAATGCCCAGGATCGTGACGCCGGTCTGGGCTGACGCCGCAGCCGGGGCCGATACGATCCCAAAGAACGCCGCTACGAGAGCCAGAAAAGTGCCGTGCTTGACCATGCGATCTCCTCGGCGCGCACTCTATCGCCCCTTGGCCCTCGGCGGCAACAACAGCTCGCGGGCCCTTCCGTCGCCGGCTGCCATCGCCGGCTCCGTCGATGTGCATAGGGCGGGGGCTCGTCCCTGAAGATGGGTCACAAGTCCGTCTGGGGCCGCCTTGGACGCGAAGCCGCCCGGGAGGGTCGCTCTCCGGGCGACGGCGGCCTTGCACATGCGAGCGCTCGGCACGGATCGCGGGTGTGGCCGGAGGGCGCTCGCGCAAGGCCGCCTCGCCGAACGCATCGCCGCGACGCGATCCACGATTGCGAGCGCGTCTCCGGCTGAATTGGTGGCGATGTAGCCCCAACTCCGCGCGATGCGCAGGCACGCCCACGTCTCGTAGGCGGAGCCGAGCGCGGATTCGTTGCGAAGGCGCCGATTGCCTCCGTGGTGTCCGGCGGACTCGGCCAGATTGAGCGTCACGCTCTGCGCCGCACGTCGCAGCTGGTGTGCGAGGGATCGATCGTGCTTCCCACGCCTCGCAGCAGTGGAGCGATGCAGTCGAGCATCTCGTGCGAGAGCTCCAGTGCCATGAGGGGTTCGTTCGTTCGCGGTTGAAGGGGTCTGCGGGCCCGACACGGCCCGACACGGACTCCGGCACGGACTCCGGCACGGTTGCGGACGGGGCCACCGGCACGGTGATCGTCACCTTCAAGGGCTTCGGCCTACAATCGCACTTGTGACCAATCCGTAGGGCTCGTCCTGCTCCTGCGCCGTGGGCCAGCCCAGGGTCTCAGTCGCTGCGCACGTCGAGCTCGATGGTGTAGCGACGCTCGCCCTCGAGGGAGATCGCGGAGAGTTCGAGCACCCCGAGCTCGGTGACGCGGGCGCTAAGGCGCACGGGCACGACATCGCCGGGCGAGGCCCCGTCCGCGGGCAGGGTCGCCTCGATGGCGCCGAGCTCCGACAACTCCTCGTCGGTCCAGCGCTCGAGCACGCTGCCCGAGACGTCCTCGCGGCGCACGGACGAGCCGAAGAAGCGGAAGCGCACGCTCTCCCCCACCACCAGGCCGAGCTGCTGCGGGGGCTCGTCGGCCGTCATACCCTCCTCGAGGCCAAAGGGCGCCACGCACAGGGCGCGCACCGGTGGATCCACACCCGGGATGGCGGGCATCGCCTGTTCCACGCCCACGTAATAGGCCTGGGCCGTGCCGCCGCGAATGCGCACCCCGCCGCCACGCTTCACGTAGCCGTAGTAGGCCGCGCCGCGGGCGACCGCGTGGTCCAGATCCGCGCCCTCGAGCACACGTAGAGGCGGCGCCCCGTCGGCCTCGAGCCAGGTGTCGAGCAGGTCACGGAGCCGATCCATCAGGCCGGGAGCCTTGAACACACCGCCGTTGAAGAGCACGGCCGTCGGGTGCAGGAACGTGCCGCGCGCCGACTCGAAGCCGGGCAGCTCCGCGGTCGCGTCGAGCTGGCGATGCAGGAAGGCCGCCACGTGACGGGTGATGGCGGCGTCGCGCGCGTAGGGCAGGCCGAGCTCCGTCAGCGCGCCCCGCTCCTGATGCCGAGGTCGACTGTCGACGGGGACCACGGGGAAGAAGCCGTCGAAGATCACGCGATCGAGCAGCTGACGGCGCAGTGTGGCGCGCAGCGTGCCACCGATCAGGTGTCGGCCGCGGCTGGGGATGGCCAGCTGGTAATCAGACTCGGCGGCGCCCGAGAGCAGCGCCTCCTTGCCCGCGCGACAACCGTGGGCGAGCGCGCGCAGCTGCCACGGATCGAGCATCTTGCCCTCCGCCCGGAGCTCGGCGCCGACCGCATGGGCCAGGGCGAGGTCCATGTTGTCGCCGCCCAAGAGGATGTGCTCGCCCACGGCCACCCGCGAGAGAGCGAGGCGGCCCTCCTCCTCGAGCACGGCGATCAGCGACAGATCCGTGGTGCCGCCGCCGACGTCGACCACCAGGATGAGATCCCCCGGCGTGAGCTGGCTGCGGAAGTGCGGCGTGCGCGCGATCCAGGCATAGAGCGCGGCCTGGGGCTCCTCGAGCAGGGTCGCGCCGGGCATGCCCGCCAGCACGGCGGCCTGGGCCGTGAGCTCCCGCGCCGCGGGATCGAAGGAGGCCGGGACGGTGATCACCAGCTCCTGGTCGCTCAGCTTCGTGCCTGGATGCGCCGCGTCCCAGGCCTGGCCGAGATGGGCGAGGTAGGCGGCGCTGGCCTCCAGAGGAGAGATGCGCGCCACGTCCTCGCTGGCGTCCACGGGCAGGATGGGCGCACGGCGATCGACCTTGGGATGGCAGAGCCAGCTCTTGGCGCTGGAGACCAGTCGCGTGGGGGTCTTGGCACCCAGGTCGCGCGCGAGCCCACCGAGGAGCAGGGGCGGGTTGGCGTTCCACGGCAGCGCGAGGGAGCCGGCGGGGAACTCCCGCTCGTGGGGGATGTAGGCGAAGGAGGGCAGCAGCGCGCGCGCCTCGACCTGGAAGGGCGCGACGCTCTGGGGCACCGAGAACATCTGCTGCGCGACCTCTTCACCCTCGCTCAGATCGAGCTCGATCTCCGACAGGGCGGAGTGGGTGGTGCCGAGATCCACGCCGATGGCGTAGCTGGGGCTGCTCAAAGCTCTACCTCCGCGGGCGCGACCACGCAGGCGTCGTGGCCGTCGGCGAGCTTGGGCAGGTGGGCCGCGGCGACGCGCCAGCCGGCGTGGGAGAGCGTGCCGCGGAAGGGTGGCTGTCCCCGGACGTCGCCGACGATGCGGACGGCGTGGGCGTCGTAGTCGGCCTCGAGCTCGATCTCGCTGCCCTCCTCCTCGCTGCGAATGGGCACGAGGTCGAAGAGCTCCGCCACAGCCAGCTTGGCACCATCGTGCACGACGCGGGCCGCGGCGCCGATGTCCGCGTCCGAGAAGCTCGAGACGTCCTCGCCCAGGAAATCGAGGAAGCGCCCCTTGCGCTGCAGGGCCGCCAACAGCTGCATGGCCGCGTCCGCGTCCGCCTCGCGCAGGGGCACGGGTTCGGGCTCGGGTTCCGGGGCGGGCAGGCGCAGATCGCGCACACCGGCCGCGAAATCCGCGTCGAAGAGCGTGCGGAAGAAGGCGGCGAAGGCCAGCGAGAAGCGGACGAAGAACGAGGGTCGCGAGGCGCTCATGGCCGCGCTCTAGCACACGCGCTCCCCGCGCCCCAGAGACCGCCGAAGCGGAGGACGACCGGGCCAGGTCCAACCCGCCGGTTGGCGCGTGAGGGAGGGCGCTGTTAGGTCACGGGATGGTACGCATCCCCCCCATCGCCGCGAGACCCGTACTCGCCATGACGATCCTGAGCGCACTTTCGAGCGCTTGCGGCGGGCAGGCAGAGGCTCCGGCGGACGAGCCCACGACCTTGGAGGCCACGTCACCGACCGAGGACACCACGCCCCCGAGCGCTGGCGCCGCCGACCACGCGCCCGCTGCGGTGGCCGAGCCTCGCGTCGTACGTCTGGGGACCGGGTTCACACCGGATCCCTGGGTCCTCGAGGGTGAGGTCTTGGGCACGATCGACGCGGCGACGCTCGATGACCAATGCCACGGCTGGCTCGCTTCGGCGCCAGACATGATCTTCGACGCCGACACGGCCTTCACCCAGGTCTCGCTGCTGGCCCACTCCGAGGAAGGCGACCTCTCACTGGTCGTGCAGCGCGCCGACGGCAGCTTTCGTTGTGACTCGGACAGCGAGGGACACGATCCCATGGTCTCGGGCTCCTTCGCGCCGGGCCGCCACAAGGTCTGGATCGGCGTGGCTCGAGAGGGTGCCCGGCGACACTTCCACATCGGCCTGACCGAGCTGCCGGAGACGACGTGCGCGAGCCTGGAGACGGCAGCGCTGGCGCCCTGACCCCGGCAAAGGGGAGATCCCTTCGCGACATGGGCGTATGCTCCCAAGATGGCGAGGGAGCATGCAGAAGACCCGATCGGCGTGGCGGAGACGGCCTACGATCTGGCCGGCGAGGACCTGACGTGGCTCGGACGCGTCCTGGCGGCGGCGGCCCCGAGCCTGGATCGCGGCCTCGGCGCCTTCGCCTGCTTCTTCGAGCTGAGCGAGGACGAGGAGGTCCTCTTCCGTGACGCGGTGGACCTGGGCACGGGCCTGGCGCTGGCCTCGGTCTTCCGCCCGCTGCAGAAGCGCCTCGAGCCCTCCCTCGTGCGACGACTCTTCGTCTACGGCCCGCCGGTGGCGAGCCTGCGCGATCTGTTGGGCTGGGGCTATCTCTCGAGGGGGGAGGTGGAGCTGGGACGGGCCGCGCTGAACCAGGTGGGCTGCCGCGATCTGCTCGCCGTGCGTGTGTACGACGAGCTGCACCGCCAGGGCCTGCTCCTGATCGCCCCGCTGGACCAGGGCATGCACGCGGCGGCACATTTCGTGACGCGTTGGGAGCGCCTCTCCGGACACTTGGCGGCGGGCCTACGCCTACGGCGCATGTTCGGCGGGAAGAGTTCGGCCAACGCGGACGCCGCGCTGCGTGAAGCCGCCGCTGCGGTCGAGACCAAGAACGGACGCATGCGACGCGAGCCCCCCGAGCGCGCGATCGCCCTCTGGCGTGGGCTCGTGAGCGGCAAATGGTCCCTGGTCGACCACTTCGACCAGGCGGGTCGACGCTACATCGTCGCGCGGCGCAACGACCTGCACGTGCGTGATCCGCGCGCCCTCACGGAGCGAGAGCGACAGGTCGCGCTGCAGCTCTCGCGCGGGCACGGCAACAAGCAGATCGCCTACGCCCTCGATCTCTCCGTCCCCACCGTGGCGCATCATGTGCGGCGCGTGGCACGCAAGCTCGGCTTCGCGTCGCGCGTGGAGCTCGTGGATTTCCTCGGTCAGCTCCGCGTCCACCTGATCGACGACGAGGAGAATTGAGAAGAGTCGCCCCCACCCAAGGGCCGCGCCCGCACCGGGTCTCGTTGACCGGGAGCCCGCGATTCCCTACCCTGCGAGACAGTCCAAAGTGAGTGAAGACGCCCTACTTCAGCCGGTCGTGATGGAGGATCCCCTGTTGGGGACGGTGCTCCAGGACCGTTATCGCATCGTCCGAAAGATCGGCGAAGGCGGTATGGGCGCGGTGTACGAGGGCGAGCACACGCTGATCAAGCGACGCGTCGCGATCAAGGTGCTCCACGGACAGCTGGCCCAGAACGCCGAGATCGTCGCGCGCTTCCACAAGGAGGCGCTGGCGGCCACGTCGATCGGCAACGAACACATCGTCGAAGTCACGGACATGGGTCGCATGGCCGATGGCGCGCTCTTCATGGTGCTCGAATTCCTCGACGGTCGCGACTGGGATCAGGAGATCGAGCGCAACGGCCCGCAGCCGCTGGGCCGCGTCGTCCACATCATGGATCAGGTGTGCGAGGCGCTGACCGAAGCGCACGCCAAGGGCATCATCCACCGCGATCTCAAGCCCGAGAACGTCTACCTGATCGAGCGCGGCGGCGATCCCTACTTCGCCAAGGTGCTCGACTTCGGCATCTCGAAATTCAAGGGCCCCGAGGGCGGCGCCAACAAGAGCATGACGCAGACGGGCACGACCCTCGGCACGCCTTACTACATGGCGCCTGAGCAGGCGCAGGCCAAGAAGGACATCGACCACCGCGCGGACATCTACTCCCTGGGCGTGATGTTCTTCCAGGCGTTGACCGGGCAGTACCCCTTCGACGACGAGTCCTACCCGATGCTGGTGCTGAAGATCTGCACCTCGCCGCCGCCCCCGCTGCGCATGTATCGGCCGGATCTGCCGGAGGAGCTCGAGCTGGTGCTCGGGCGCATGCTGGCCAAGAGCCCGCTCGAGCGCTTCGAGAACTGCGAAGCCTTGCGCGGCGCGTTGGCGCCCTACCGAACGGTGTCGGCCGCGCCGGTCATGAACGCGGCGGCGCAGCCCACGGCCAGCATGGGTCAGGACCTGATGCTGGCGGCGAGCGGCATCCAGCAACGTGCTCAGGCCGAGAGCATGGCGGGCGCGCCGGCGGGCGCGGCCATGAACCCGTCCGGCGGGACCCCGATGCCGCTGGCCAACACGAACTACCAGCCCCCCGGCTCGTCGCGCATGCCGCTCTTCATCGGCGCCGGCGTGCTGACGGTGGTCGCCCTGGCCGTGGGACTGCTCTTCGCCACCGGCATGGTCGGCGCCGGCAACCAGGACGCGACCCCACCCCCCGTGGCCACGCCCACGTCCACGCCGCCCACCACGTTGACGCCGCCCACCACGCCGACCCCGACGGCGCCCACCGTACCGATCACGCCCACCACGCCCACGGGCGTGGCGACGCCCGTGGCCACGGTGACGGTCCAGATCAACACCACCCCCGAAGACGCCGAGCTCTATCTCGACGGCAACCGCATCCCGAACCCCTTCGACGGCGAGCTGCCCAGCAGCACGGACGTGAAGCGCCTCGAGGCGCGGCGCTCTGGCTACCGCACCATCGTCCAGGATCTCGTGCTGCAGTTCGCGCAACGCGTACGCCTGACCATGCATCACGGTCTGGGCACGGACGATCGCCGCAGCCAGGCGACCCGCGCGCAGACGCCGACGATCGACGCGCCCGCCATGGTGCAAGCGCCCGTGATGGTCGA
>Ga0100401_1003522_pt1 | contig 11865 bp, 8 predicted proteins | sample CryGeymeta201525_FD_80421 | JGI IMG/M metagenome (GOLD analysis project Ga0100401, IMG submission 80421) | Groundwater microbial communities from Crystal Geyser aquifers in Utah, USA - Crystal Geyser metaG 2015-25 | ecosystem: Environmental > Aquatic > Deep subsurface > Groundwater | place: USA...
GGCCGCGGCTCGCCGGATTGTGGTCTACGGACTGTGCCAGTTGAGCGAGGAAGCCTTTGCCCCCCTGTTGACGCTCACCGCCGGGCGCCCAACCCTGTTCATCCCCTCCGAAGGAGCACTCTGGACCGAATACCTGCGGCTTTTAACCGACCATCCGGCGGCTTTCACCACGCTCGATGAAATCCGCAATCAGGCCGATTTCATCCTGTTTTGGGGCGCCAACCCGAGTCACGGCTGCCCACGGCTGCTCAGCCGTTACGCCCTCTTTGCGCGCGGCCGCTTCACCGAACGCGGCAGTGAAGACCGCACCGCCTTCACCGTGGATATCCAGGAAACCGAAATGGCCCGCTGGACCACCATGCTGGTGCCGGCGGCCGAACAGGAAGCGGCGCTGCTCACGACGCTAACCGAAGCGCTCGACGGCGCCGAACCGGCCGGGGCGCCGCCGGTTTCGAAAAAGCTGTTCCGGCAACTGGTGGAAGCCTTCCAGCGCAGTCGTTATCCGGTCATCTTCTGCGGCCGCGGTCCCTGCTATGCGAGCGACCGCCACCGGCTGATGAGCGCGCTGGCGCGCCTCGCCGAAGTGGCCGGCCGCAAGCGGCCGGTGTTTCTGCTGCCGCTGGCGACCGATTTCAATACGGTGGGGTTTTACCAGGCCTTCGCCCAGGCGGACGGCTGGGTGCGGCCCGAGTGGACCCTGCTCGCTGATCACAGCGACTGGGTGCCGGCCGCGGGCGACGTGCTGCTCGCCGTTTCCGGCGACGCCCTGTGGTTTCTGAGCGATGACCAGAGGCGCCGGATGAGCGAACTGGATCTTCCCATCATCAGCCTGTCAGGCTATGAAAACAGGACCAGCGCGGCGGCCCGGGTGGCCATCGGGGTGGCGATGCTGGGAGTCGACGGCGGCGGCCATGCCACTCGCCTGGACGGGGTGGTGCTGCCGCTGGTGCCGGTGGTGTCCGGCGAGCGTCCGAGCGACGCCGCCGTGCTCGAAGCCATCCGTAAGGCGGTGCCATGAAGATCCTGCTTCGGTCCGCCCATCTGTTCGATCCCACTCAGGACCTGCACGGTCAGATGCGCGATCTAGGCATCGCCGGCGGCCGCCTGGTGCCGCCCGCCGAACTCGGGGTGCCGGACCGGGTACTGGACGCCGAGGCGCTTGCGGTGACCGCCGCCGCGCTCGATCCGGCGGCCTGGATCGCGCCTCCGGAAGCGGTTCAACTGCGCCGTCGCTTCGCTTTCCCAAGCCTCGACGAAATCGGCCGACGCTACGCCGAACGCGGCTACTGCCACGTTCACCACCCGTTCGCCGTGCCGCTCACCGCTCTCGCGACGCGCCGCCAGTTGCAACGGCTGCCGCTGGTGGACAGTTCGGTGGCCCTGGCGGTGCCGCTCTATGACCTGCAGCCGATGCTGGCTCAGGATCGGATCGAGGAAGCGGCGGCGCATCTGGCTGGGCTGGCGGCTCTGCTTGGCACCCGCGGACTTTATCTCAACGAACCGGCGCTCACCTACCCGCTGGAAGTGTACCGCCACAAGAATCTGGGAACCGACCGGGTGCTGCCCCTGGTCGGCGAACTGGCCCGTCGGCTGGGGCAAGCGCTCACCATTCCGGCGGCGGCGCTCACCGCTTCCGACTGGAACCGGCTGCCGGCGGGGATTCATCTGGAACGGCTGGGGGAAATTCGGCGCGGGAGCGGGAAGAGGGACAAAGCCGGGGGCGATACCGATACCGATACCGAAAACCTTGATGCGATCACGGCGGATCTCGGGCTGCCATGGAAGGAACCGGCCCTGGTGGCGCGCTGGCGCCGGGATGCCGATAGCCGGGAAGGCTGGATCGTGGATCATGGGTTGCCCAGGGAACTGGTCTGGGAACGCCGCGAAGGTTCCGACTTTCGTTGGGAGAAGGAATTGAACTCCCGGCTCCGCCGATTTGATCCCGACCGCCTGGCACTCACCGCGGCCGCCGCCAACCTGGCCCTGATCGACGACTGGGCCGGTTTTGTGCAAGCGGTGCTGGAAACCTTTTCTCTTGATCAGTTCTTCAGCTTCACCCGGGCGACCCCGGCGCGGGTGCTGAACCAACCCGATCGCGGCCACCTGAACTGGGGCGCCCGCGCCGATCTGGCCTGCTATCCGCTGCCGGCGGAAGATTCGCCGCGCGCCTGGGCCGAGGCCATGAGCCGATGCCACACCTTGATCCGGGACGGCCGGGTGGTGTTGGAACCGGGGCGCCCGCCGGCATTCGAGCGGTGCGGTCGGGTCTGGGCTGAAGCCGCCGGGGAAGGCGCCGCGATGGATCCGGATTTTCTCGAAGCGGGGCTCACGCTGCGGACCCAAACCCTGCTGGGGACACACTCGGAACCCGGACCGGGAGGCGGATCGTGAAACAGGGAAACGGATCATGATCAAGAAGCTCACCGCGCTCCTGCCCGGTACCGACTGCGGCATGTGCGGCATGCGCTGCGCCGATTTCGCCGGGTTTCTGGTGACCGGCGATCTCACCCCGGCCGACTGCCCGCCGCTGCAGGATCCGGCCTATGCCACGCAACGGGCGGCCCTGGGGGAACTCATCGCGGTGTTGGCGCGGCGGGCCAAATCCGGGCACCTGATCGATCGCGATCGCTGCATCGGCTGCGGGGTCTGCGTCGTCGTCTGCGAATACAACCTGGCCAACTGCCCCGCCTGCCGGTTCGGCAAGGGACCGGACCCGGAAGCGAAAGTGGCCATTCGAGTGGTGGACGGGTGCCTGGTGCTGGCCGATGAAACCCTTTGCACCCGACTCCAGGCGGCGGCCGACAAGTGCGGTAAATGCCGAGACCACTGCCCGACCCAGGCGATTGTGCTGATTTGAGGGCTCGGTTCGCCGCGCCTGGATCGCCTCACGCGAAGGCGCAAAGAGAAAGGTTGGGGTGGTTGCAATCCAAACTGCGCGGGTTCGTAGTGGCGCCGTCAGGCGTTGACAGCGTATCCGAAAGCTCGCTACACGGCCAGCCGGCATGCGTTGAACGCCCTGACGGGACGCACTACGAACCCCCCCGGCTCAAGGCATCAACTCTAGCGTGAATGCATCACCATCCCTGAAGCGGCAACGCTTTCTCCGAACGGGTTGAATTGCACCCGGTTCGGGTGGGGTGAGCGATTCGTGGTTGGGAACGGTGAAGACCATCATGACCTCGGAAACCGTTGAAAACGATGTCGCGGCGACGCTGGATTTACGCCACGCGGAACCGAGCTTCGCCGAACAGATCGGCGCCGAACCGGGCTGCGATACCCTGGTGAACTGCTTCCAGTGCGGGCTCTGCACCGGGACGTGTCCGGTGAGCGAACTGGATGAGCGGTTCAGCCCGGCCTGGATCATCCAGTGGGTGCGGCTGGGACTTAGGCAAACGGTGCTGGCGTCGCCGCTCATCTGGTATTGCCTGCAGTGCCACCGCTGTTCCTTCCATTGTCCGCAAGGGGTGCGTTTCGCCGATATCGATGCGGCCCTGCGCGCACGCGCGATCGAGGAAGGGTTCATCAGCCGGGACCGGGTGCGGCAACTGGCGGTTCTGGAAGAAGAATGGAAACGGGCGCGCCTGCGCCAACTCGACCGGTTTTTCCAGGGGGAACCAAAGCAACCGCCGGCGGTTCAGGCGGAGGCAGGGAGCGCTGGAGAGAGCGCCGGGGAAACGGAAGCGCACGGGGCGATGGGAGTGGAACCGCCGGCGCCGGTGGAAACGGCGAAGCCAGGGAGCACCAGTTCTGCTGAAACGGCTAGGCATACCGAGGAAACCAGCGTGCCAGATGAGGGATCGCCATCACCGGCGGCGCTGGTCGAAGCCGATGGCGGCGATGATGGCACTGCCGAGAAGACCGCGATTGATGGCGAGGAACTCGATTGGGGGGCCGATTGGGGAACCGATAGCGACTCACGACTGACGACTCACGATAGCGATAGCGACCCCGATACCGATACCGATACCGATAACGATAGCGACCCCGATACCGATAGCGATAGCGATACCGACAAGAACTCCTGATGATGGTGGGCCGATGGGGATGACCGAGGAAATGACGAGCAGGCCCGGCGGCGGGCGGATGAACCGCACCGTGCTGGTGGTGGGCGGCGGGGTGGCCGGGATCCATGCCGCGCTGGAAGCCGCCGCGCTCGGCCATCCGGTGGTGCTGGTGGAAGAAAACCATGCCATCGGCGGGCACATGGCGCAACTCGACAAGACCTTTCCGACCCAGGACTGTTCACTTTGCACCCTGTCGCCGCGCCTGTTCGATCTCGCCCGCAATCCTGCGATCCGACTGCTGATTCGGACCCGGATCGAAGCGCTCGGCGGCTGCGCCGGCCATTTCCGAGTGAGTGTCACCCAGGCGCCCGGCTACGTCGATCCGGACCGCTGCATCGGCTGCGGCAAATGCCACGAAGCGTGCCCGCAACGGGTGCCCGATCCGTTCAACCTGGGCCTAAACGAGACCCGCGCGATCCGCGCCCTGTACCCGCAGGCGGTCCCCACCACCCACGCCATCGATCCGCGCTATTGCCTGTATTTCCGTACCCTCGCCAAATCCAAAAGCGGCCACGGCGCCTGCCGCCGCTGCGAAAAAATCTGCCCCACCGGAGCGATCCGCTTCGATGACGCGCCCCGATCCTGGCAAATGGAAGTGGGTGCGGTGATTCTCGCCGGCGGCTTCGAGTTGCTCGGACCGGAAACCCTGGTGCAGCCGGGCTGGCTCACGCTCCCCAACGTGGTCACCAATCTGGAATTGGAACGGCTGCTCAGTTCCACCGGGCCCAACCAAGGCCACATCAAGGTCCCCGGCACCGATGCCGCGCCGCGCCGGGTGGCCTTTTTGCAGTGCATGGGGTCGCGTGATCCGAGCCACGGCGTCGCCTATTGTTCATCGGTCTGCTGTTCGGCATCACTCAAGCAGGCTACCTTGCTGGCGGCCAACCCGGCGGTACAGGCGATCACCATCTGCGCCATCGATCTACGCACCCATGGGCGGGAATGCGAACAGTTCCTGCGCCGGGTGCGCCGGAATGAAAAAATTCGCTTCGTTACCGGCAAGGTCGGGGCCATCCGGGCCCTCACCCCCGGTGGTCCGTTGCTGTTGACCGGGGCCGGCGACGGTCGCGCGTTCCAGTTGGAAACCGATCTCGCGGTGCTCGCCATGGGCATCCGCCCGCAGCCGACGGCCACGCGCGCGGCCACGGCCATGGGCGTGGAACTCGATCGCCACGGTTTTGTGAACACCCGGTTGCACCATCCGGTCAGCACCCGGATCGACGGGATCTACGCCTGCGGCACCCTGATCGGCCCGAAGAGCATCCCCACCAGCGTCCAGGAAGCCGGGGCCGCCGCTTTTCAGGCGGCGCTCCGGCTGACCGAAGGGTTCCGACCGGGCGCTGAAGCGGCGGCCGAACCAGCGCCGGAATTGCCAACCCGGCCCCCGGAAATCCGCCAGGCCGGGCCGCGTGCGCCGGCATTCGCCGGCGCCGGGCCGCAGGCGCCGCCCCGGATCGGGGTGTTCGTCTGCCGCTGCGGCACCAACATCGCCGGGGTGCTGGATACCTGGTCCCTCGCCGAGCAGGCGGCGGCCGCTCCCGGGGTGGTCTGGGCCCAGGAAGAACTGTTCACCTGTTCCCAGGACGCCACCGGGCGGATGGCGGAAATCATCCGCTCCCACCGACTCGATCGACTGGTGGTGGCTTCGTGCAGCCCGCGCGCCCATCTCCCGATTTTCCAGGAAGTGGCGACCCGCCAAGGCCTGGCCATGGGGCTGGTGGAAATGGCCAATATCCGCGAGCAGTGCGCCTGGGTCCATGCCGATACCCCGGCGGCCGCCCAAAGCAAAGCCGCTTCCCTCATTCGGCTGGCCCTGGAACGAGTACGCCAGGCCCAACCGGTGCCGATGCTGGAACTGGCCGTGCGCCAACGGGCCCTCATTTTCGGCGCCGGTATCGCCGCCCTCACCGCCGCCGTCCATTTGGCCGATGCCGGCATCCCCTGCGTGCTGGTCAATCACGAAGCGGAATTGGGCGGTCGCATGCGCCACGCCTTCTTTGATCCAAAACGGCTGGACTGCCGCAAACTGCAACGGCTCACCCTCGATCGGGTCGCCCGCCACCCGCGGATCGAGATCCTGCACCAGGCCGACCTGGTGGACCTGAGCGGGAGCGTCGGCCGGTTCACGGCCCTGATTCGGCAGCACGGCGGCGGGATCGGCGACGGCAGTGGCAGTGGGAGCGAAGCTGAAATTGGGGCCGGAGCCGACACCAGGGCGGGCGAAGAGCGCACTCGCACGGTGGTGGTGGAAGCGGGAGCGATCCTCGCGGCCATCGGCGCCGATCTGCTTCGCCCCGAGGGGCTCCACCAATACGGCCGGAGCCCCCAAGTGCTGACCCAGGCGGAACTGGCGGCCGGACTGGCGGCCGCAACCCTCGATCTGGAACCGATCCGTCAGGTCGCCATGATCCAGTGCGTGGGTTCCCGCAACGACCAGCGGCCCTACTGCAGCCGGTCCTGCTGTCAGCAGGCGGTGGCGCATGCGCTGGAACTCAAGAAACGCTATCCCCACCTGGTGATCACCATCCTCTATCGGGATCTGCGCACCTACGGCACGGCCGAACAGCTTTACCAGGAAGCCCGGGAAGCCGGGGTCCGCTTCATGCGCTACGCCGAACAGACACCACCGCAAGTGACCAGTCGCCGCTTCGGCCGCCGCCAGGTCCTGGATCTGGACTGGACCGTGCCCGGCGACGGGCTTCAGGCGCGGCTGCGAGTCGGCCTGCTGGTCTTGAGCACCGCCACCGTGCCCAGCCCCTGGGCAGAATCCCTGGCGTTGAAACTCAAGGTGCCGCTTTCCGACCAGGGGTTTTTCCTGGAAAAACACATCAAGCTGGCGCCGGTGGAAACGGCGGTCGAGGGGATTTTTATCGCCGGCCAGTGCCACTGCCCGGAAACCCTGACCGAATCACTGGTCCAGGGCCAGGCGGCGGCGGCCAAGATGCTCGGGTTACTGCGCCGCAAACGGCTGCGCAAACCGGCGTTCACGGCGGCCATCGATCCGGCGCGCTGCAGTCGCTGCCTCAGTTGCCATGCCGTATGCCCGGCCCGGGCGGTGATCGTCCCCACCCAGGGCGGACCGCTCACCATCGATCCCATGACCTGTCTCGGCTGCGGCCTGTGCGCCGCCGAATGCCCGGCCGGGGCCATCGAAGTGGCCGGCGCCCGGGACAAACCGCTGGCGTCGAGCGCCGCCACCATCTTGGGTTGAGGCCGGGACGGAAGGATCTCACCACGGAGACACGGAGAACACCGAGGAAAATCATGGTTTGCCGGAGTTTTTCCGCAGCCTCCGTGCCTCGGTGGTAACATTCAATGGCTATGACCAAAATGTTATACCGGTTAAGGGTAAAAAGTTTCATTTCGTGTGCGCTCTTTCCCGGGAGCGCGGGCATCTTGCCCGCTGTTGAAAATGAAACATCTGATCCTAAACCAGTATAATCAAGACCTGGAGTGAACCATGTTCGTGACCCTGCTGCTGGTGACTTTCGCCATTGCCCTGGCGGCTTCCCACGCCGTGACCCGGCTGTTCGAACAACCGATCGGCGCGATCCTCCGGCGCATCGTGGCCGATGAACTGAGCGACGCCTGGCTCCGCTACTTGAAATTCGCCATCTACGTGGTGGGGATTTCCGGCGGGGTGCGGATCTGGGAATTGGAAAAATACATCACCGCCCGCGCCAAGGACACCCCCGTGATCGTGCTGAACACCGACCGCTGGGTCCTGGAAATCTACCGCACGGTGATCGAAACGCTGCAGAGCATCGCCTGGATGCTCCTGGTGTTTTTCGCGTTCGCGCTGATCGCCTACGTGGTGGTGCGCGGTTTCGAATGGAAACACTCAGTTCGAGGAAAGGAAGCCGACCATGACTGATCCGAACGCCTTGCCCCTGATCGATTCCCGCCTGGACGGCGGCGTGCTGACCCTCATCATGCAGCGGCCGGCCAAGAAAAACGCCTTGACCCGGGACATGTACGCCGCCCTGACCGATCTTCTGGCCGCGGCCGATGCCGACCCGGCGGTGCGGGTGCTGTTGATTCGCGGAGCCGGCGATGCCTTCACCGCCGGTAACGACCTGAAGGACTTTCTGGAACAGCCGCCGGCTGATGAATCCAGCCCGGTGGTGCGCTTCCTGCGCGCGCTGTGCACCGTGCGTAAACCCCTGATCGCGGCGGTCCAGGGCGCGGCGGTGGGGATCGGCACCACGCTGTTGCTCCACTGCGATCTGGTCTACGCCGGGGAATCGGCCCGGTTTCAGCTACCGTTCGTGAACCTGGGGCTGTGCCCGGAAGCCGCATCGACCTTTCTGCTGCCGCTCGCGGCCGGGCACCGGCGGGCGGTGGAACTGCTGCTGTTCGGAGAACCGTTCGGAGCGCTCGAAGCACAGCGGGCCGGCCTGATCAACCGGATCCTGCCGGACGCCGAACTCCGGCCCGCGGCCGAGGCGGCGGCGCGGCAACTGGCGGCCAAACCCCTGGCTGCGCTCCTGGTGACCAAGGAACTCCTTCAGAGACCCTTCCGCGACCCGGTGCGCCAGGCCATGGACGCGGAACTCGCCGCGTTCTACCCGAGGCTGCGCTCCCCCGAGGCGGCGGAAGCCATGGAAGCCTTTTTTGCCAAACGCAAACCGGATTTTTCCCGGTTCCAGTAGCCTCCCCCGTTCCGGTAACTCACCCGTTCCGGCAGAGTTCGGGCCGGCGCCCGAGCGGGCGCCGGCAGCGAGTGGGGATCCAGACGTCAACTCTAGCGACGCGAGATGCGATTCCGATTGCGATAACGATCCGTGACCCGTGGCCCCAGAGCCGATAGCGATTCCGATTCCGATTCCGATCCGTGACTCACGACTTACGACTTACGATTCACGATTCAAAGCCGCCACCAGAAAACCATCCATCACCAGATGGATCAGGTGGTGGCCAACGTTGAACACGAGCGCTTCGCCGAATTGGGGGAAGAACTGAAGTTGCAGCAGGACCGCCAGGGTGAGGGTTTTCTGACCGCCCATGAAGATGGCCGCTTCCCGGCGGCCCGGGCCGATCCGGAGAAGTCGGGCGAGGCCGAGCGCGGCCCCGACCAGGAGCGCATGGTAGCTGCCGGCGAGCAGTCCGATTGACGGCAGCGAGCCGAGGCCGGTCAGGATGGTCGGCTTCGAGCGGGCGCAGGCCGTTGCCACCATGACCAAAACCAGCACCTGGTTGACCAGGCCGAGAACGCCGCCGCGGCGTTCGATAAACTCCGCCCAGGGACGGCGCAGGAGCATGCCGCCGGCCAGCGGCAGCACCACCAGGGAAGCGATGTTCGCCATCATCGGCAGGCGTTCCAGTTGGATCGGACCGCTACCGATGGCCCCGGCAAAAAGCAGCGGGAACACCAGGGGAACGGTGATAGTGGCCAGACTGTTGGCCACGATGGTGATCAACAGGGCCGCCGCCAGGTTGCCTCCGGCGGCAGCGGTCATGACCACTCCACTGCTGAGGGTGGTGGGCATGATAGCCACCAGATAGAGGCCGATGCGCACCCCTTCGGGGAGCGGCCAGCGGCCCAATGCCAGGGCCAGAAGGGGGGCCAGAACAAAGATCAGGAACAGGGAGAGGGCGAGCAGCGGCCAATCGGAGATGCCGTGTCTCAGTTGCTCGATTTTGAGGCCGAGGCCGGAACAGAGGAAGATCAGAAAAATCACCAGATCGGCCCCCCGGTTCGCCGCCAGCCAGTTGCCGGCCGCGGCCAGGGTATCGGTCGGGTCGGCCAGAACGGCGCTCACCGTGCCGATGAGACCCACCGTCAGCCAGTATTTTTTGAGGATTGAGGCCAAAGTTGTCGTCTCCTTCAGAGAAGCGCCGTGGGGTGCGCCTGATCAAGGTCAGAGTGCGTTCATCCGCGATCGCGAAAGAATTCCTGGTTCTTCGCGGATTAGCGTGAAGGAGACCTGGTGAAGGTCCCCTCTCCCTCAGGGAGAGGGTTAGGGTGAGGGAAGAGCTTCTGGGTAGTGTCCGGCATGAACTCCGGAGCAACTTTTTCGTGGTTTCCGGTTTGGCTCGTACCGGCGCTAAAATCATCCGGCGGGCGGCGGTTTGAGTAGGGCCAGGATGATGGCGCCGGCCCCGATCGAGATGGCCGCATCGGCCACATTGAAGGCCGGCCAGTGATGGGCGCCGAGGTAGACATCGAGAAAATCCACCACGTTCCCGTAGCGCACCCGATCGATCAGGTTACCGAGGGCACCGCCGAAAATCAGGCCGAACCCCAACCGGCTCCAGACATCAGCGGCCGCGGCCTGGCGATAGAGGTACACAATCACCAGCAGAGCCGCCGCGCCAATGGCCACAAAGAGCCAGCGCTGCCAGGCCAAGCCGGCGTGGGCGAACAGACTGAACGCGCCACCGGTATTGCGGACGTGAACCAGGTTGAAGAAACCCGGCACCACCATCTGGACCGAAAACAGCGGCAACGCGTGAACGACCCAGGCCTTGACCGCCTGGTCGACCATCGTCGCCAGCAGGGCCGGGACCCACAGCAGCCGGAAACGATGCGGATCGCTTGCGGCGACTGCTCCGGCTGGTATGCCCCGGTTCGAGGCGGGCAATGACTTCGGCGCCATCCTGTTTTCCTCTATACCGCGACCGGTAACAACCCGAGCCTTTTGACCGTGTTGACCGGATCGACACGATGAGCCGAATGCTCATCCAGCCTATCCATCCTGTTAATCCTGTCAGGAAAAATTATCCACAAAACGCGCTTCCCGACCGTGCCAGGGTTAACCTCGGCCGCGCCATCAGACCGCCGATCCGGTGACCACGCCGCGGCAGCGGCCGCAGATCCCCGGATGATCAGCGAAACGCCCGACCTCTTCGGATCGCGTCCAGCAGCGTTCGCACTTGACGCCGCCGGCCGGCACCACCTGGATGCGCACCTGGGTGAGCACTTCCCCCGACTCCCCGTCCGGCAGTTGTTCAGCTTTCACCAGGATCACCCGGCTCACGATAAACACGGTCCGGAGCACGTCCGGATCAGCGTCGATCCGCTTCGCCAGGTCGTCCGGCAGGGCCAGCCGCACCTCGGCATCCAGGGGATGGCCGATGGTTTTATTTTTGCGGGCGGTTTCCAGCACCCGGCTGACCTCCGAGCGCAGGGCCAGGATGGTTTCCCAGCGCGCGGCCAGTTCCGCGTCCTGGAGCCCGGGATCCAGCTCCGGAAAACGCTCCAGATGAATACTGGGGCTGGCGCGGTTGGCCAGGTGCCACCACACTTCCTCGGCGGTGAAGGAAAGAATCGGCGCCATCAGCTTCACCAGATCGGTCAGGATCCGGTGCAGCACCGTCTGCGCCGAGCGCCGCGGGCGGCCGGTGGTGCCCGAGGTGTACAGCCGGTCCTTCAGGATATCCAGGTAGAAAGCGCTCAGATCCACCACGCAGTAGTTGTGGAGAGCGTGATAGACCCGGTGGAATTCAAACCGGTCGTAGGCGCCGCGGATGGTCCGGACCAGGTCCTGCAATTGATGCAGCGCGAATCGATCCAGTTCCTCCAGTTCGCTGTAAGGCACCGAATCGTTCGCCGGATCGAAATCGGCCAGGTTGCCGAGCAGGAACCGGCAGGTATTACGGATCCTTCGGTAGGCTTCACCGAGTCGCTTGAGGATGTCTTCGGAAATACGGATATCATCGCGGTAGTCTTCCCCCGACACCCACAGGCGCAGGATTTCGGCGCCGTAGCGGCCGATGATTTCACCCGGGGCGATCACGTTGCCGAGCGATTTCGACATCTTGTAACCCTGCCCATCGACCACGAAACCGTGCGTCAGCA
>Ga0100401_1003534_pt1 | contig 11843 bp, 9 predicted proteins | sample CryGeymeta201525_FD_80421 | JGI IMG/M metagenome (GOLD analysis project Ga0100401, IMG submission 80421) | Groundwater microbial communities from Crystal Geyser aquifers in Utah, USA - Crystal Geyser metaG 2015-25 | ecosystem: Environmental > Aquatic > Deep subsurface > Groundwater | place: USA...
CGCAGAGGCAGCACCAGCGCCGCGCGCCCGTCGCCGCGCCGTTCCGGCCAGATGTCGGTGTTGTGGAAATCGAGGATCTCGCGCCCCGTCACCGCGAGCGGGCTGTCCGGCACAGGATCGGCGAGCAGCGCCTGCAGCGTGTCCATCCCGATCGGGTCGCCATCCCAGCCGATCACGATGAGCGCGCCGGGATCGTCATCGGTCACGTCGATGGTGAAAGCGCGCGCCAGCCCCTCGGCCACGACCCGGTCGATGATCTCGGCCAGCAGGTTCACGAGCGCGAAGGCGTCGCAGCGCAGGCGCAGGAAGACGGTGGGCGCGGCGATGGTGGGGCCGTCGGGGCCAAGCTGGCCGCGCAGTGCGTCGATCAGGTGCGACGCGCGGACGTCCTGCATCGGCCACCACGTGTCCTCCTGCGCGTCGTGGCGCGCCGCGGTTTCATGCACGATGTCGGTGAGTTCCAGTGCGGCGCGGCGGATATCGGCCATCAGCGCGCCGTCCGGCATGTCCACCCCATCGGCCACGTCCAGCAGCGCGCGCAGACCGGCGGCGGGACTGCGCAGGGCATCCACGGTTTCGGACAGCAGCCGTTCGCGTTCCGCGTGCAGCCGCAGGTCCGCCGACACGTCGCGCAACGTCAGCACGTAACCGGGCACGTCGCCGATCCCCAGCGCGCTGCGCACCAGCCGCATATGGGCCGCAAGCACCCGCCCGCAGCCCGTGGTGGACACCAAGAGTTCGGCATCGTCCAGTTCGTCATTGTCGAGCAACCGGTGATAGGTGCGCTGGACCGGCCCTTCGCGCAGCAGGTCGAAAATCGACCGGTCGAGGCGCGGCCGCCCCGTGTCGCGCAAGAGCTCCACCGCGCGGCCATTGTAGAACACCACCCGGTGCGCGGCTGAACACAGGATCAGCCCGGCCTGGATGTCGGACAGCAGCGCGCTCAATTGCGCCATCCGTTCCTCCAGTCGCCGGGTCTGTTCGGCCACGGTCAGGTCCAGCCGGGCGCGCGTGGCCGCGAGGTTCTCGATCACCGCACCCGCGGCGGGGGCGAGATCGCCCAGATAGCGGGCGGGCGTCGTGTCGATGTCGCGGGCGACGTCGGCATGGGCGCGGGCGCGCAGGTCCGACGACAGCTTCTCGATCGCGCGGCCCACGTTTTCGTCGAAGAGCCGCCAGACCGCAAGCATCATGCCCACGACGACGAAGACCGCCAGCACCCCGCCGGTGGTCACCGCCGCGACCGGGTCGCCCGCGGGGGCGCGGGACAGGCCGAACCACAGGCTGCCCGCGATGACGACGACCGCGCCCGCAGCCATCGCCGCGAAGAACAGGAAGATGCGCAGGCGCAGCGACAGGCGCGTCAGCATGTCAGGCAGGGTCCGGCAGGAGCCTGCGGACCGCCCCCGCCAGCGCGTCGGGATCGAGCGGCAGCGGCAGCACGGCATCCGCCCCGAGCGCGTGGGCGCGGCGCATCTCGATACCGCGGGCGCTGTCCTGCACGATCACGAGCCGGGTTCCGGCGAAGGCCGGGTCCTGACCCACCGTCTGGCACAGCGCGAGTGCGCAGGGGTCGCGGCCCATCAACAGCACCAGCAACAGCGCGGGCGGCGCGGCCCGCAGCGCTGGCAGCGCCTCGGCCACGGAGGGCAGACGGCGCGGATCGAGCCCCAGACGCGTCAGCGCAGCGTCGCACAGCCGGGCCAGCGGCGGGGTTTCGCACAGGATGGCCACCGTGGGGCGACCGGCGCGTGGTGCCGCAGCAGCCTTCCCGGCCGTGGCCGTGGTGGCGGCGGTTTGCATGCCGGACATCATCCCACCTCCGCGCTGCATGCGGTGGACAGCACCGGGTCGGATGGATCCATCTGCACCCATGCGGCGGGATCGACCGCGCCGGTTTCGTCCATGGCGACGTTCTCGATCAGGTCGGCGCGGCGCGCGCCGTGGCAATCGAGCACCACGCGGACCTGCCGACCCGGTGCCCAGCGGCCCATGAGGTAGAGATCCACCATGCGCTGGCCCGGCAGCGCGTCATTGGTGCGGATCGTGCCGGTATCCACGGCGACGAAGCGCGTGGTCTGGGGCAAGGCATAGGTCCATGGCTTCCACGGCGCGCTTTCGCGGTTCGTCCAGGCGACGACAACGGGGTCTGGCAGGTCGCCCGCGGTGCGTGCGAACCAGGAATATTCCGACCAGATCGAAAAGCCGATCATCGCAAGCCCGGCTGACGCCGGCACGACCCAGCTTGGCAGCCGTCCGCGCGTGATCTTGACGATGATCAGCGCAATTCCCGCGACCCCCACCCCCAAGACGAATGTCGCTATCAGTTCCAGAAACATGGCTCCCCCCTTGTTGTCTGACGGGTGCGGCGCGCCCTAGCCGAGCATGCCGCGCCCGTGGCCGATGGCCGATTGGAGTGTCTTGATCACGACGAAGGCATCCCGCAGGTGGCTGCGCTCGAAGTCCGACAGATCGCCCGGCGTCAGGAAATTGTCGGGCGCCAGCCCGCGGCGCACCCGGTGCGCCTGATGTTCCAGCCGCGTCTGCGCGATCAGGTCGTAGGCATCCATCAGGTCACTGGCGCCGGACTTGCTGAGCACGTTGGCCTTGGCGGCTGCATCGAGCCGCGCGCGGGTGTTCACTGCCGTCAACTGACCTTGCAGCGCATAGACCCGCCCAAGATCCGTCACCGGCACCACGCCGTTATGCTTGAGGTCGATGGCATTCTTGTGCTCGCCCGACCGGATGGTGGCGAAGCCCCGCAAAAGCCCCAGCGGCGGCGTGTGCTTCATGGCGTTCGACACCATGTGCGCCACGAAGATGCTGTTGCCGGCGGCGCGTTCTAGCGTGTCCTGTTGCAGCCCGGTGAACAGTTCCGCGGTCCCGCCGATCACCCGCAGATCGAACATGACCGACGCCAGCATCTGGGATTCCGGGCTGGGCTGCGCGATCCAGCCATCGAAATACTGCCGCCAGACCCTGAGCGGTTGCCGCCAGCGCGGGTTGGAGGCCATCATGTCGCCCGGACAATAGACGTAACCGCATGTATTCAGCCCGTCGCAGACGAAATCGGCCAGCTTTTCGAAATAGGCCATGTCGCTGTCGGTCGCGCGGTCGTCGATGATGACGCAGTTGTCCTGCTCGCTGACGCCGGTCTGTTCGCGCCGTCCCTGGCTGCCGCAGGCGAGCCACGCATAGGGGGCGGGGGGCGGGCCGAAGCGGTCCTCGGCCAGTGTCAGCAAACGCCGGGTCGTGGCATCCGCGATATCGGTGATCAGCCGGGTGACGACCTCGTGCCGATTACCGCTTGCGACAAGCTGCACCAGAAGCTGCGGGATCTGCGCCGTGGTGCGGGCCATGCCTTCGGGGGTGCGGGCATGGGCGATGTCGCTGACGAACTGCGCCGAGGTCACGGCCTGAAGCCGTGTCAGGTCGGTCTGCGTGACCATGCCGATCAGCTTGCCGTCGTCGGTGATGGGCAGATGGCCGATATGGCGCTCATGCATGATGTGCAGCACGTCCGAGGCCAGCGCATCGGGCGCAAGCGTGATCGGATCGTGCGTCATGATGGTTGTGACGGGCAGGGCACCGTCGATGGCCTCGGCCACGACCCGGTGCGACAGATCCGTCGTGGTGACGATCCCGCGCAGCACGCCATCCTCGACCACCGCGAGGCTCGAGATGTTGCGCGCGCGCATCTGCCGGGCGGCGTCGCGGATCGTGGTGTCGGGCGGGCAGGAAATCGGTGGTCCGGTGAGCAGGTTGGACACCTGTGTCGTGGCCAGCGACAACGCGCGATGGCGTTCGGGGCCGCCGCGGTCGAAGAACTTGGCAAAGCTGCCATGGGTGTCGCGCAGCCGGTCGAATTCGGCCTTGGGCAGCATCAGGATGTGCGAGGACGACACGGCGACGGCAGACGTAACGGCGTGGCCGCTGCGCATCAGGCCGCGCTCGCCGAAGGAATTGCGCGGTCCGAGCAGCGACAGTTGCGCACCGGAGGGGTCGCGCACCTCCACCGACCCGGACATGACGAGACACAGACCTTCGAGCGGATCGCCTGCGCGATAGATCGTCTCGCCGGGCGCGAAGGCCGCGTCGCGCATGCGGGAGATCACGGTGTCGAGTTCATCCCGGGGCAGCGTGTCGTAGGGATGGACCGAGGTCAGGAAGTCACGGATCGGGTTGGGATCTTGATCCATGGAATGCTCCGCGCCTGACGGGGAAAGACGGATGCGCGGCAGGGGTGCCGCGCATCCGGATGTCGTGTTCGGCAGGCCTGCGGTCGGCCTGCCGGGCCAGGATCAGTGATCGAGGGTCGCAGCCGCGGACCCCTTGGGAATCCGGATGCTTTCCACGAGGTCCTGAATCTCTTGCGGCGGTTCCTCGGTCGCGTTGGACACGAAGTAGGCCACGATGAAGTTCAGGAGCGCCCCGATGCTGCCGATGGCGGTGGACTGGATGCCCAGCAGCGAACCCTCGATCGTGTCGGGGAACTGGTTGGTGCCCGGAATGAAGAGCCAGCCCTTGTGCATGAAGATGTAGACAAGGGTGAAGGTCAGACCGGTCAGCATCCCCGCCACGGCACCGTAGTTGTTGATGCGCTTGAAGAAGATGCCCATCATCAGCGCCGGGAAGATCGACGAGGCGGCCAGACCGAAGGCGAGCGCCACCGTTTGCGCCGCGAAGCCCGGGGGGTTGAGGCCCAGATAGGTCGCCACGGCGATGGCCACAGCCATGGACAGCCGCGCGGCCAGCAACTCGTTCTTCTCCGAGATGTTCGGGTTGAGCTGGCCCTTGATCAGGTCGTGGCTGATCGAGGACGAGATCGCCAGCAGCAGACCCGCCGCCGTCGACAGCGCCGCGGCCAGACCGCCCGCCGCGACAAGGCCGATCACCCAGCCCGGCAGGTTCCCGATCTCGGGGTTGGCCAGCACGAGGATGTCGCGGTTGAACTTGGTCAACTCGTTGCCGGCCCAGCCTTCGGCGGCGGCGCGTTCCTGCAGAGAAGGGGCGGCGTCGTTGTAGTACTGGATCTTGCCGTCATTGTTCTTGTCTTCCCAGTCCAGCAGCCCGGTCTTCTGCCACGTCTCCATCCAGCCGTATTTGGGATCGGTATCGATGGTCTCGACCGAAACCGCCTGACCACTGGGACCGTCCGGCCACATCAGGTCGGTGATGTTCAGTCGCGCCATGGCGCCCACGGCCGGCGCCGTCAGGTACAGCAACGCAATGAAGACCAGCGCCCAGCCGGCCGAAAGCCGCGCGTCCGACACCTTGGGAACGGTGAAGAAGCGGATGATCACATGCGGCAGACCCGCGGTGCCGATCATCAGCGAAAGGGTGAACAGCACCATGTTGATGACCTGCGCGGGGGAACCGTCCTGAAGCGTGTATTCCCGGAAGCCCAGATCGGTCACGACGTCGTTGAGCCGCGCCAGCAGCGGTTCGCCCGAGGCGACATCCATCCCGAACAGCCCGGCCCAGGGCAGCGGGTTGCCAGTCAGTTGCAGCGAGATGAAGATCGCCGGGATGGTGTAGGCCATGATCAGCACGCAGTATTGTGCCACCTGCGTGTAGGTCACGCCCTTCATGCCACCCAGAACCGCGTAGAAGAACACGATCGTCGCGCCGATCAACAGACCGGTGGTGTTGTCCACTTCGAGGAAGCGCGAGAACGCCACGCCAACGCCGGTCATCTGCCCGATCACATAGGTGATGGAGGCGATGATGAGCGCCGCGACGCCGACCATGCGCGCGGTTGGGCTGTAGAACCGGTCGCCGATGAATTCGGGCACGGTGAATTTCCCGAACTTGCGCAAGTAGGGGGCGAGCAGCAGCGCCAGCAGCACGTAACCGCCGGTCCAGCCCATCAGATAGGCCGAGGTGGTGTAGCCGCCGAAGGCGATGAGCCCGGCCATCGAGATGAACGACGCCGCCGACATCCAGTCGGCCGCCGTGGCCATGCCGTTGGTGATCGGATGCACGCCGCGGCCAGCCGCGTAGAATTCCGACGTGGACCCTGCACGGGCCCAGATCGCGATGCCGATGTAGAGGGCGAAGGACCCCCCCACAAACAGCAGGTTGAGTGTAAACTGATCCATTTGTTCCTCGCTCCCTTATTCTTCGACGCCGAATTTCTTGTCGAGCCGGTTCACATACCATGCGTAGAAGAAGATCAGCACGATGAAGGTGATGATCGATCCTTGCTGGGCGAACCAGAACCCGAGATCGGTGCCCCCGACCGAAATGCCCAACAAGAGCGGGCGCAGCAGGATGCCGAACCCGAAGGACACGAGTGCCCAGATCACGAGACATATCTTGATGACACGAATATTGGCCGCCCAATATTCGTTATTCGGTGAATTATCCGCCATCGCGGTCGCTCCCTTTTGTTGATGCAGATTTTTGTTCACGCAACGGAGTGGTTCCGTGTCCTTGCCCTCTGCGGGTGGTCGTGTCCGCGGCGCCCCCCCTCGGGACGCCGAAGGGGTCAGTGCCGGACGCTGTCGACGATGCGTCCCAGCGCCTCGGCGACATCGCCGATATCGGCCATGGCATCGACATGCCTGAGAACGCCGCGCGCGTCGTAATAGCCGATCAGCGGCGCGGTCTGCGCATGATAGGCGTCAAGCCGCGAGCGTACCGTTTCGGCATTGTCGTCGGCGCGGCGCTTGAACGCGGTGCCGCCGCATTTGTCACACACGCCTGCGACCTGCGGCTTCTTGAACGTGTCGTGATAGCCTTCGCCGCACGCCGCGCAGGTGTAGCGGCCAGAGACCCGCTCCACCATCGCTTCGTCCTCGACCTCGAGCGACACGGCGGCGTCGATCTTCTGCCCGGTCTCTGCCAAAAGCGCGTCCAGCGCCTCGGCCTGGCCGGTGGTGCGCGGGAACCCGTCCAGGATCACGCCGGATTGGGTGTCGGCATCGGCCATGCGGTCCTTGAGGATGGCGAGCACGATGTCGTCGGACACGAGCCCCCCGGCTTCCATCACGGCCTTCGCCGCTTGTCCGGCCTCGGTCCCCGCGGCGACGGCCGCACGCAGCAGATCGCCGGTGGACAGCTGCACAAGGCCGTATTTCTCTTCGAGCATCCGTGCCTGGGTACCCTTGCCGGCGCCCGGAGGCCCCAGCAGGATCATTACTGCGGGTGTTGTCGTCACGTGGCTTACTCCGTCCATGGTCTCAGACCCGGTTCATGCGGTTTTCGATCAGGTCGTCAACCACCGCGGGCTCTGCCAGCGTAGACGTGTCTCCAAGACTGCCGAAATCGTTTTCCGCGATCTTGCGCAGGATCCGACGCATGATCTTGCCGGACCGGGTCTTGGGCAGGCCCGGCGCCCACTGGATCAGGTCCGGACTTGCGATCGGGCCGATTTCCGTGCGGACCCAGTTGCGCAACTCGGTGCGCAGCTCGTCCGTGGGGTCCTCGCCGTTCATCAGCGTGACGTAGCAATAGATGCCCTGGCCCTTGACCGCATGCGGATAGCCGACCACGGCGGCTTCGGCGACCTTGGCATGAGCCACGAGCGCGCTTTCGACCTCGGCGGTGCCCATGCGGTGCCCGGACACGTTGATCACGTCATCGACGCGGCCCGTGATCCAGTAATCGCCGTCCGCATCGCGGCGGCAGCCGTCGCCGGTGAAGTAATAGCCTTTGTAATCCGCGAAATAGGTCTTTCCGAACCGTTCGTGGTCGCCCCAGACGGTGCGCATCTGCCCCGGCCAGCTGTCCTTGATGCACAGCACGCCCTCGGTCGGGTTGTCGTGGATTTCCTCGCCCGATTGCGGGTCGAGCACAACTGGCTGGATGCCGAAGAACGGCTTCATCGCAGCGCCCGGCTTGGTCGCATGGGCTCCGGGCAGGGGGGTCATCAGGTGCCCGCCGGTTTCCGTCTGCCACCAGGTGTCGACGATCGGGCAGCGGCCCTTGCCGACATGGTCGTTGTACCAGTTCCACGCCTCGGGGTTGATCGGTTCGCCCACCGTGCCGAGGATGCGCAGCGACGACAGGTCCACGCCTTCGACGAAGCTGTCGCCCTTGCCCATCAGCGCGCGGATCGCGGTCGGTGCGGTGTAGAACTGGTTGACCTTGTGCTTTTCGCAGACCTGCCAGAAGCGGCTGGCGTCGGGATAGGTCGGCACGCCTTCGAACATGACCGTCGTCGCACCATTCGCCAGCGGGCCGTAGACGATGTAGCTGTGGCCGGTGACCCAGCCCACGTCGGCGGTGCACCAGAACACGTCCCCGTCCTTGTAGTCGAAGACGAACTTGTGGGTCATGGCGGCAAACAGCAGATAGCCGCCCGAGCTGTGCACGACGCCCTTGGGCTGACCGGTCGAGCCGGAGGTATAGAGGATGAACAGCGGGTCTTCGGCGTTCACCTCGACCGCGCGGGTCTTGTCGTCGGCTTCGGCATGCAGTTCGGCATAGTCGAAATCGCGCCCGTTCACCCATGTCGTCTGCCCGCCCGTGCGCTTGACGACAAGGCACTTGACGGTGTCCTTGCAGTGCAGGAGCGCCGCGTCGGCATTGGATTTCAGCGGCGTGTTGCGCCCGCCGCGCGGGGCGTAGTCGGCGGTGATGACGACCTTGGCGTCGCAGCCATTGATCCGGGCCGACAGCGCGTCGGGCGAAAAGCCCGCGAAGACGATGGAATGGACCGCACCGATCCGCGCGCAGGCCAGCATGGCATAGGCCGCTTCGGGGATCATCGGCAGGTACAGCACGACCCGGTCGCCCTTGCGCACGCCCAGGTCTTCCAGGATGTTCGCCATCTTGCAGACTTCGGCGTGAAGCTGCGTATAGGTGATGTACTTGGCGGGTTCGTCCGGGTTGTCGGGTTCGAAGATGATGGCGGTCTGGTCGCCGCGCGTGGCAAGATGCCGGTCCACGCAGTTCGCGCAGACGTTCAGCGTGCCGTCCTCGAACCAGCGGATATGCAGATCGTCGAGCCCGAAATTGACGTTCTTCACCTTGCTGTAAGGCTTGATCCAGTCGAGCATCTTGCCGTGCTCGCCCCAGAACGTCTCTGGATCGGCGATGGACGCGGCGTACATCTCGTCATACTTGGCCGCATCGATATGCGCCTCCGCCGCAAAGGCTGCGCTCGGCGGATAGGTAAGCGCACTGCCCTCTGTCTGGCCCGTCATCTGAATCCTCCCATCCATGTGTCAACTTGCGTTGTTCGGCACCCGAGGCAGGCATGATCGCTGCGCAGCGGGGGCCTATGCTCCCATGCACAACATACCATGTTTGGAAAAGCACGGAATAACCCTTGGGAATGGAAGGGCTTTTCTGTAAACATTTTTTCCCACGCCTTGGAAAATCCGTAAAGTTCCATGACCGCCGCAAAAATGTGCAAGAATTTCCGTCCCTTGCCCGCGTGCACCTGACCCGTGTGCCATGTCTTTATACAGATAAAATGCGCGGCAGGTGCCGTGGGGTCGGTGTGACAAAATCGCCGCCCCCCGTGAAGGGCCAGCGGGCGCGCCTGCGGCCCCCGGACGCGTGTGCGCTAACATGAATCGCGGCGCCATCCTCTTGCGGCGACACGAAAAGCCGCCCCCGGTGCCGGGCGCGGCTTTTGTCCAAAGGGGGCGGTCGAAGGCGTCAGCGCCGATGCGGGCGGCGCAGCACGACAAGCGCGGCCAGACCGCCAAGCGCGAGTGCGCCGCCCGCTGGCAGCGGCACGGGGGCGGGCCCGGGTGCCGGCAGGGTCACGCCGCCGACCCGCGCGATGCTGTAGTGCACGCCGGTGCCATTGCCGAGATCGTTGCCCGGGTAGAAATCGATCACGGCATGGATCGGGCCGGTATACCCGTCGAGCATATAGGACACGGTAAGCGACCGCCCGTCCGACACGCCTTCAAGCGACCAACTGCCCAAAAGCGGCCACCAGTCATGGCGGTTCTGGAACGGCTCGGACTTCAGCCGCAGGTGCAGGCCGCCCCAGTCGCCGCCGGGATTGGTGAAGGTGAAGTCCAGCCGTTCGGTGCCGGGCGCGAAGCCGTCGAACACAAGCCAGTCGATATCGGACTTGCGGTTCTGCGACCCGGTCACGACCGCCACGTCCGGCGCGAAGACCGACGGGGTCTTGTGGCTGTTGGAGAAGTCGCCGCCGTTGGCGTCGGTCTCGGTCGAAACGACCGTTGCGGCACCGGCAGAGCCGGCAAGAACCATGGTGGTGAGAAGCGCAAGCGCGGTGGCAAGACGTGTCATGGAAAACCCTCCGTGTTAACCGTCATATGGCGGCCCGGAAGGGTGACGTGAAGGTCAGATAAAGGTCATGCCGCCCTGCAATGGCGGCAGGGCGGCATGCCTTGGTACAGGCTGCGCTGCGCAAAGGGATAGGCGCAGCGGCGATCCGGTCAGTTCAGCTCGCGCGCATAGGCCGCATCCAGTGCGGCCTCAACCTCGGCCACGGCGTTTTGCAAGGCCGTAAGGATCTCCGCGCCGCCTTCGACATTGGCCGCGAACCAGTCATAGACCGGTGCGGCCGCGTCCCGGAAGGCGGCCTTCTCGTCCGGGCTGGGCACGTAGAGGTCCCCGCCTTCGGCGACGAACGCCTCGTAGGCCGCGATCGACTTGCGCTTGGGGCTGGCAAAGGTCGCCTGCTGAAGCTGGTAGAACCCGTCGAGCACGACGCGCTTCAGATCGTCGGGCAGGGACACGAACCGTTCGTTGTTCATGAACCACAACGCGCCCATGTAGGCGTGACCGTCAAGGGTGACGTATTTGAGACCCGCATCGGTGAACTTCATGCTCATGATGTCGGTGATGCCGTTCTTGGAACCGTCCACCACGCCGGTCTGCAGCGACGTGAACAGTTCCGGCCACGGGATCGGCGTCGGCGAGGCCCCCAGCGCGCGGGTCAGTTCCTGCGGCAGGTCGGCGACCACGGTGCGGATCTTCAAGCCTTCCAGGTCGCTCGGCATCTGCACGCGGCGCTTCGTGTTGGCGAAGTTGCGCCAGCCACCGGTATTGCCGATGGTCATCAGCCGGATCGTGTCGCCCGAGCTTTCCAGCACCATCCGCTGCATGGTGTTGACCAGTTCGCTGTCATTGTCGAGCACGGCCTCGGCGATGCGGTCGCTCGACATCAGGTAGGGCAGGTCCAGCACCTGGATATACGGGAAGATGCCCGCGGCCCCGCCCGACGTCGAAATCCAGATGTCGATGGACCCGTCCGCGATGCCCTGCAGGCATTCCGCGCCCTTCGAGCAAAGCTGCGTGCCGATGAACAGTTCCACCTCGATGGCGCCGTTCGACGCGGCCTCGACATAGTTCTTGAACACCACGAGCCCGTCGTAATCCTCGTCCTCGGTATTGGAATTGGCGGTGGCGCGCAGGGTGAATTCCTGTGCGACCGCAGCCAGCGGGGCAGCGGCCAGTGCCGCGGCCAGAAGCGGCGTGGTGAGATGTCTGAGCATGTTTGGTCCTCCCGGTTGCTCTTCTAGTTCACGAAACCCGCAAGGCGGGGCACCGTCAGGGAAATCGCCGGGACAAAGGTAATCAGGAAGATCACGGCAATTTCCACGGCGAGAAAGGGCAAAATGGCGCGGGCAATATGTTCCACCCGTTCGCCCGACACGCTGGAGGCGACAAACAGCACCAGCCCCATCGGCGGCGTCGCCAGTCCCACAGTCAGGTTCACCGACATGATGATGGCGAAATGCACGCTGTCAACGCCGAGATCGGTGAAGATCGGTCCAAGGATCGGCCCGAGGATGATGATCGCCGGTCCCGCATCGAGAAACATGCCGACCACGAACAGCAGCAGGTTGATGAGGAACAGCAGAACCAGCGGGTTGTCGGACAGTCCGAGGATGATCGCCGCCAGC
>Ga0100401_1003538_pt1 | contig 11837 bp, 10 predicted proteins | sample CryGeymeta201525_FD_80421 | JGI IMG/M metagenome (GOLD analysis project Ga0100401, IMG submission 80421) | Groundwater microbial communities from Crystal Geyser aquifers in Utah, USA - Crystal Geyser metaG 2015-25 | ecosystem: Environmental > Aquatic > Deep subsurface > Groundwater | place: USA...
CGGGCCGCCCCGCCACCGCCGCGCCATGGCGCGGGTTGAGCGTGATCGCGTCGACAAGATTGGCATAGCGCGCCTCCGGACCCATCCCGTCCTGCACCTTTGTCGCGCGCCGCCGCACCAGCAGGTCGGGGATCACCGGCCGGTCGATGCGCGAGGCCAGCCCCTGCGCCAGCACCGCCGCTTGGTTGTACCGCCGCCGGAAGAGGCGCCACCAATGGGCGGGCACCGGCGCCACCAGCGTCTCGGCCTGAACCAGCGGCCCGGCCCGCGCGGCCATCCAGCCCGCCATGGCCGGCGCAAGGTCCAGCCGATCCGCGTGCTTCAGCCCCAGCACAAGCCGCCGTCCGCCGCCGCGATACAGCATCACGGCGCGGCCTCGCGTCCAGGGCCGGTCCCGCGCGCGGCAGTCGTCGCAGGTCACGGCCACGTCCGACACGCCGGGCAGGGGCGCGCCGCACAGGTCGCAGCCGAGCCCGAGGATGAACGGCGTGTCGCGCCAGCACGGCCCGCACAGGCCGCCCTCGTCCTGCACGGGGTCGCCGCAGGACAGGCATTGCGGCGGAAAGATCAGCGCGAGCGCGCGCGCCTGCAGTGTCATCCTTGTCCTCCTGTCCGGCGGCGGCTACCTCTGCGGCCATGCCCGATCTGACCTTGCCACACGATCCACCGCACTCCCGTCCGGGTCCCCGTCCGCGCCTCGCCGACCGTGCGGCGTTGCTGCGCCAGCGCCGCCGTGCCTGCCGTTTGCGGACCTCCGCGGAGGCCGGGGGCGCACTGTTCCTGCACGATGACGCCACCGTCGAGCTTCAGGAAAGGCTCGCCGACGTTAACAGGCGGTTTACGCGGCACGCCATCGTCACTGGCCACCCCGAATTCTGGTCCGCTGTGCGGCCCGATGCCCGGATCGTGCCCGATGATGACACGCTGGCGCTGCGCGAAGGGGCCCATGACCTCGTGATTCACGCCATGGCGCTGCACTGGGCGTCCGACCCGGTGGGCCAACTGGTGCAATGCTGCCGCGCGCTGGAACCCGACGGGCTGTTCCTCGGGTTCACGCTCGGCGGGCAGACCCTGTCCGAATTGCGCGCGGCCCTCGCGCAGGCCGAAGCGGACCTGCGCGGCGGGCTGTCGCCCCGTGTCCTGCCCATGGGCGAGATCCGCGATCTGGGGGCGCTCCTGCAGCGCGCGGGCTTCGCGATGCCGGTGGCCGATCTCTTCACCCGCCGGGTCAGCTATGCCGACCCGCTGCGCCTGATGGCCGATCTGCGCGCCATGGGCGAGACCAACGCGCTTGCCGACCGGTCCCGCCGGTTCCTGCGCCGCGACGTGCTGGCCGCCGCCTGCGCCCATTACGCCGCGCTGGCGGGGCAGGGGGACGGGCGGGTGACCGCGCGGTTCGATCTGGTGACGCTGACCGGCTGGTCGCCCGGACCGGGACAGCCGCGCCCCAAGCGTCCCGGCAGCGCCACCGCGAGCCTTGCCGACGCGCTCGGCCATCCGGATGGCGGGACCGGCACGCCGCCCGGGACCGGCGATTGACCCCGCGTCGAAACCCCTTATCTCACAAAAGATACACGCATTGCACAGAACAGGACGCCGCTTATGCTGGACAGCAAATCCCTGACCCCCGCCGAGGTGGCGAAGATGTCCTCCGATCCTGCCGCGCATCTGCCCAGCGACCACCCCGCGGTGCCGAAACCGAAGATCGGCGTGCTGCTGGCCAATCTCGGCACGCCGGACAATTACGACTACTGGTCCATGCGGCGGTATCTCAACGAATTCCTGTCGGACCGGCGCGTGATCGACTACAGCCCGTGGCTCTGGCAGCCGCTGCTGCAACTGGTGATCCTGACCACGCGGCCCTCGAAATCCGGCGCGGCCTACAAATCGATCTGGAACGAAGAGGCCGGCGAAAGCCCGCTTCTGACCATCACCAAGGCGCAGACCGCGGCGATCCGGGAAAAGCTGGGTGCCGTCTACGGTGCCGAGGTCGAGGTCGATTACTGCATGCGCTACGGCAACCCCTCGACCCACTCCAAGGTGCAGGAAATGACGGCCAAGGGCTGCCGCAAGATCCTGTTCTTCCCACTCTATCCGCAATACGCGGGCGCCACCACGGCCACGGCGAATGACCAGTTCTTCCGCGCGCTGATGGCGGAAAAGTTCCAGCCTGCAACGCGCACCGTTGCCGCCTATTTCGACCGCCCCGCGTATATCGAGGCTCTGGCGCAGTCGGTGGAGCGCGCCTATGCGGCGGCGGACGAGAAACCCGAGATCCTCGTGTGTTCCTATCACGGCGTGCCGAAACGCTACCTGATGGAGGGCGACCCCTACCATTGCCAGTGCCAGAAGACGACGCGGCTTCTGAAGGAGCGGCTCGGCTGGGCCGACACCGACATCGTGACCACCTTCCAGTCGAAATTCGGCCCCGAGGAATGGCTCAAACCCTACACGGTGGAAGAGGTCGCGCGGCTGGCCGAGGCCGGCCGGAAACGCATCGCCGTGATCGCGCCCGCCTTTTCCGCCGACTGCATCGAGACGCTGGAAGAGATCAACGAAGAGATCAAGGAAAGCTTCGAAGACGCGGGCGGGGAGCATTTCACCTATATCCCCTGTCTCAACGACGACCCCGCGCATATCGACGCGCTGGTCGAGGCCATCGAGGATAACCTGAAGGGCTGGGTCTGACCTGACCGCCTGGCGCCGACAGGGCCCGACTGGCGCCGACAGGGGTGAATGCGGGCCGACGGGGGCGAATGCGGGCCGACCGGGGGCACTGCCCCCGCGCCCTCAGGCCAGCAGCAGCGCCATGTAGGCGGCGTAGCCCAGCAGGAACACCACACCCTCGCGCCGCGTGAGCCGCCAACCGGTCATGGCGCAGACCACCAGCAGCCCGGTTGCGGCCAGCATCACCCAGATATCGACCCGCGCGATCTGCGCCGGCACGTCCAGCGGCGTGACCACTGCGGTGACCCCGATGATCCCGAGAATGTTGAAGATGTTGGACCCGACCACGTTGCCGAAGGCCACGTCGCCCTGACGGCGCAGCGCAGCCATGACGCCGGTGACCAGTTCGGGCAGCGACGTGCCCACAGCCACGAGCGTGAGCCCGATCACCGTTTCCGACATTCCCGCGGCGCGCGCGATCGTGGTCGCGGCCCCGACCAGAAACGACGCACCGAGCACGACACAAGCGATCCCCGCCAGCGCCAGCAGCGCCGACGCCCAGAACGGCCACTGCGGCGGATGCACCGCGTCGGCCATGTCATCGTGAACCTGCGCCGCCGGGGCGTCGGGCGCGCGCGCCTCGGCGCGGTAGGCAAGCGTGGTGTAGAGCGCCAGCAGCACCAGCAAACCCAGACCTGCGGCCATGCCGATCGTGCCCCACAGCGTCAGCGCGGCCAGCAGCACGCTCGCGCCCACCAGCACGACACCATCCCGCCCAAAGGCCGCGCGGTCGGTCACCGTCGGCAGGATCACCACCGAGAGGCCGAGGATCAGCAGGATGTTCGCGGTGTTGCTGCCCACCACGTTGCCGATGGCAATGCCCGGCGATCCGGCCAGCGCCGCCTGCAGGCTGGCCATCAGTTCCGGGGTCGAGGTGCCAAATCCCACCAGTGTCAGCCCGATCAGCAGTCGCGACACCCCCAGTCGCGCCGCCACGGCCACGCTGCCCCGCACCAGCGCCTCGCCGCCCGCCAGCAGCAGCACGAGCCCCGCGCCAAGGGTGATCCACGTCATCGGTGTCATGTCGGTCCGTCCTGCGGCCTGAGGGGGGCGGCCGGCGCCGCCATGCCGTGCAGATGGCCCCGCGCCCCCGCCCTGTTAAGGGGCCACCGCGCTGCGCCGAAAAAAGAAAAAGGCGACCCGAAGGCCGCCCTTTCCCGTGCCGTAAGCACTGATATCAGCTGGCTGCAGCGGCGCCGATCAGGGCCAGCAGGATCACGGGGATGACCCAGCCTGCGTTCGACGCCGAGGTATCTTGCTCGATGATGACCGGCTCGACGATGGGCTCGGCGAGACCGCCGGCGAAGGTTGCGGACGCGAAAGCCGACAGGGCGGCAGCGAGTGCGATCTTTTTCATGTAGACCTCCAAATGGGGCGCGCCCGCGCTTTTGCGTGAGGACGGCGGACGCAGAAACTGTACCTCGTGCGATTCCTATAGCCGTGAGAGCCGCGAAAACGCAATATAACATACGCGTTACGGGTTTAGTGATGCAATTCCGCCTCAGATCAGAACCACCTGCGTGCCGACCTTGGCCAGATCGAACAGTTCCTGGATATCCTCGTTGTACAGGCCCACGCAGCCGTTGGACGACGGCCGCCCGATCTTGCGCGTGTCATGGGTGCCGTGGATCCGGTAATAGGTCCATGACAGGTAAAGCGCGTGGGTGCCCAGCGGGTTGTCCGGCCCCGGCGGCACATAAGCCGGCCATTCCGGGTTGCGCTTGATCATCGACGGCGTCGGTCGCCAGCTTGGCCCCACCACCTTCTGCACCACCTCGGTCCGTCCCAGCCGGGTCAAGTCGGGCGACAGCGGCACGCTGGTCGGATAGATCCGGAAAACGCTTTCGTCGCCGGACCAGAAATGCAGGTTGCGCGCCCGGATATCCACAAGAATGGCCCCGCCGCGCAGGCTGTCGAAATGATCCTGCCAGCGATGGGCGCGGAACCCCGCGATGTTGCGCTTGACGATCTCGGGCGCGTCCGCGTCCACGAAGGCGGTGCTGTCCTGCGCGCGGGCGGGCAGGGCGGCGGCGACGCCAAACGCGGCACTGGCGCGCAGCAGCGCGCGGCGCGACAGGGTCGGGTCGGATCGGGTCGTCATGGTCAGGCATCCCATCTGCAATTTCTGCGATATGTATATGGCACGGCTGCCGCAGTCGCAAATCAAACCGGCGTCATCCTGCCGATCTGCATTTGTAACTGCGTGCCGGGCGCTATACGTCCGGCGCACTGGTAGCGAAGGCTTTCCCATGACGCGACTTCTTGCCGCACTGATCCTGTTTCCGCTGGTGCTGGGGGCGTGCGCGCCGACCGGGCCGCAAATGCCGTCCGGCGCCTATCGGATCGGGCCCGCTGACGTGCCCGAGATTCAGTACCGGATGCTCGATTCCGTGAATGCGCTGCGCAGTCAGGCCGGTGTCGCGGCGGTCGCGCTCGATGCCCGGCTGACCGCCGCGGCGCAGGCCCATGCCACCGACATGTCGCGCCAGCGCCGGGCATGGCCCTTTGGCGCGGATGGCAGTTCGCCCTACGACCGGGTGTCGCGCGCGGGTTACGGCGGGGCACTGCTGGCCGAACTCTATGCCCAGACCTTCGAGACCGAACTCGACACGCTCGCGGCCTGGGTGGATGACGGCGCGTGGGGGGGCGAGATCCTCGATCCCGCCGCGACCGACATGGGGTTTGCATGGCAGCAGGACCCGAGCGGGCTGTTGTGGTGGGTGATCGTCATGGGCGACCGCAGCACCGCCGCGCCGATGCAGGGGGCGTCTGCGCCCGCGTTCTGATTCAGAATCCGGACCATCCCCCGGCGGACCCGTGCGCCCGTCGTCTACGGTTTTGCCCGCGATGCGCACCCGGCTTCACCCGACGGCGCCGGGTCACGGCGAGATGTAGATCGGCGTCCCCTCGCGTACCATGGCATAGATCTGCTCCATCTCGTCGTCGGTCACCGCGATGCAGCCCGCTGTCCAGTCGCGCCCGCGGCCGCGGTTGCGCGCGGTGCCGTGGATGAAGATGTCACCGCCCGGATCCACGCCCGCCGACCGCGCCGCGGCGACATCGGCGGCGTTGGGATACGAGATGCCGATGGACAGGTGATAGGCGCTGTTCGGATTGCGTCGGTCGATGAAATAAAGCCCCTCGGGCGTGCGCCCGTCGCCCGCTGCGCTCTTGTGGCCCTGCGGCGCGAAGCCCAGCCCGATATCGTAGCTGGCCACAATATCGGTGCCGTTCAGCAGATACATGCGCCGCCGGTCCTTGGCGACATGGATCTGGGTAACCTCGGGGCCGTCATAGCGCAGCATGTGCGGTGCGGGTGCGCTGCACGCGGACAGGGCAGCCACCATGGGCAGCAGAAGGGCAATCAATCTGGCGCGCATGGCTCTGCTCGACGTTTTTTCACGCGGGTTCAGAATACGCGGAAATCTGCCACCGCAAAAGCCAAAAGCTTTCAGCGGCGCGTGAATTGCGCGGCCAGCTCCACATGGCAAGACCAGCGGAACTGGTCCACGACCGCGATCCAGTCGAGCCGGTAGCCCCCGGCGACCAGCAGCTTCGCGTCGCGTGCGAAGGTCGCGGGGTTGCACGACACCGATGCGATGCGCAGCGGCCCCGCCGCGGCCAGGGCTGCCGCCTGCGCCGCCGCCCCCGCGCGAGGCGGGTCGATCACCACGGCGTCGAAGCCCGCGAGGTCCGCCCCCTCCAGCGGCGCGCGAAACAGATCGCGGGTGCGCACCTGCACCGGGCGCAGGCCCGGCGCGCCGCGCCAGCCCGCCGTCAGCGCCGCCAGCATCGCGCCGTCGCCTTCGACCGCCAGCACCTCCGCCCCCTGCGCCAGCGGCAGCGCGAAGGTGCCGCAACCGGCGAACAGGTCCGCCACGCGCCGCGCATCGCCCACCGCCGCGCGCACGGCGGCCACAAGGGCGGCCTGCCCATGCGCCGTCGCTTGCAAGAACGCGCCCGGCGGCGGCACGACCCGCGCGCGGCCCAGGGCCAGCGCGGGCGGCGCCTGCTGGGCCAGCACCTCATCGCCCCACGTCAGCCGCGCCAGCCCGCGCGTCGCCAGGCCGGGCAGCGCCGCCATCAGTGCGCCCGCGGGCGCGGGCCCGCCCGTCACCGCCACGTCCAGACCTGCGGGCGTGTCGGTCACGGTCAGGGTCAGTTCGCCCTTGCGCGATCCGCCAAGCGCCGTGATCTCCTCCAGCAGCGGCAGGCCCGCGACGATGGCGGGCGTCAGCACGCGGCACGAAGTCACCGCCGTCAGCGCGTCCGAGGCGCGCCCGTGGAACCCCACCACCGCGCCCATGCGCGTGCGCCGGCCCGACAGCGCCGCGCGCCGCCGCGACCGCGCCGGCGAGGTGGCGATGCCGCGGATGGGTGCTGCCAGCCCCTGCGCCGCCAGCGCGCGCACCATCACGTCGCGCTTCCAGCCCGCCACGAACCCGTCGCTGGCGTGCAACAGCGCGCAGCCCCCGCAGGCGGCGTAATGGGGGCAGGGCGGGTTCACCCTTTCGGGTGCGGGGTCCAGCACGCGCGGCGCCACGATCCGGTCGCCTTCCAGCACGCCCGCGACACGCTCCCCCGGCAGGCAGCGCGCGGCATAAACGGCCCCGTCCGGCCCCGCCGCGATGCCGTCGCCCTGCTGGCCCAGCCGGTCTATCGTCACCTCGATCATGGGTTGCCCGTAACCGCCGCCCGCCGCCGGGACAAGCCCACGCACCGGGGGCGGAATATGGCGGGCGACAGGTGGCGCCGCGTCATGGCGCAGGACCTACTCCGCCGCCGCGATGAACCCGCCCGACTGCCGGTCCCAGTAACGCGCGTAAAGCCCCCGCCGCGCCAGCAACGCGCTGTGGCTGCCCTGTTCCACGATCCGGCCCGCATCCATCACCACGATCCGGTCCATATGCGCCAGCGTGCTCAGCCGGTGCGCGATGGCCAGCACCGTCTTGCCGTCCATCACCCGCTCCAGCGCCGACTGGATCGCGGCCTCGACCTCGCTGTCCAGCGCGCTGGTGGCCTCGTCCAGCACGAGGATCGGCGCATCCTTGATGATGGCCCGCGCCAGCGCCACCCGCTGCCGCTGCCCGCCCGACAGCTTCACCCCGCGCTCGCCCAGATGCGCGTCGAACCCGGTGCGGCCGGTGTGGTCCTTCAAACCGCCGATGAAGTCCAGCGCCTCGGCCTTGCGGGCGGCCTCGATCAACTCGGCCTCGGTCGCATCCGGTCGACCGTAGAGAATATTCTCCCGCGCGGAGCGGTTGAACATCGCCGTGTCTTGCGTGACCATGGCGATCCGGCGGCGCAGGCTCACCTGCGTGACGTCGCGCACGTCATGCCCGCCGACCAGCACGCGCCCCGCCTCCACATCGTGCAGCCGCAACAGCAGGCTCACCAGCGTGGACTTGCCCGCGCCCGACGCGCCCACGATCCCCAGCTTCTCGCCCGGCGCGATCTCCAGATCGATCCGCTCCACCCCACCCACGGCGCGCCCATAGGCGAAGCCCACCCCGTCGAACCGCACGCCCGCAGGCCCGCCCGGCAGGTCCACCGCCCCCGGCGCGTCGGTCAGCGTGTGCGCAGGCGACAGGGTGCGCATCCCGTCCTCCACCTCGCCGAGGCTCGCATAGATGTTCATCAGCGTGAAACTGACCCAGCCGGTCATCTGCGCGAGCCGGATGGCGATGGTGCCTGCCGCGGCGATATCGCCCGCCGTGGCGGTGCCCTGCTGCCAGAACCACAGGGTCGCCCCCACCAGCAGCGCGGGCACCAGCCCCGCCACGGTCATCAGCCCCAGCCGGAAAAAGGTCGTCACATGGCCGAACTCCATCGCCCGCGCGCGATAGGTGCCCATGGCCCCCAGCGCCTTTTCGTCCTCCAGCGGGTCGTTGGCGAAGAGCTTCACGGTGCGCATGTTCGACACCGTGTCCACCACCTGCCCCGATGCCGCGGCCCGTGCGCCCGCCCGCTGCGCCGCCCGCGCGCGCACCTTGGGCAGCCACGCCGCGATGAACCACAGATACAGCGCCACCCAGACCAGCAGCAGCGCCGCCGCCCGCCCGTCGATGGTCAAGAGCAGCGCGACCGAGGCCACGACCGACGCCAGCGCATAGACCACGGTGTTCAGCCCCTCGACGGTGATATCCATCACGGCGCGGCTGGTCTGCATCTCCTTCTGCGCGATGCGGCCCGCGAAATCGTTGTCGAAGAAGGTCACGGCCTGGCCCAGCGTGTGCCGGTGCAGGCGCGACAGGGTCAGCGTGTTGACGTTCGGCCCGACCACGACCGACTGCATCGCCGCCGACGCCCCCAGCGCCAACGGGCGGATCACCACCACGATCAGCAGCATCCCCAGCAGCACGGGCGCGTTGTCGGCGAACACCCGCTCCGGCCCGCTGCCAAGGGCGAGGTCCACCACGGCCCCCAGAAGCAGCGCCATCACGACCTCCAGCGCGCCGGTGATCACCGCGATGGCGCCTGCGATCCACAGCATCGGTTCGGTGCCGCGCAGGCACCAGCGCAAAAACCGCCACAGCCGGTCGGGCGGGGCCGTGTCCGCCCGCGCGAACGGGTCGATCCGGTTGCCGAGCCAGTCCAGCCCCAGCCTGCGCGCCACGCCGTCGATCGTCATGTTCCCGCCTTTCTGTCGTCGCGCATCATTCCGCTGCCCGCACGTCGCCCGTGGCGTCGGTGCCGATGAACCCGCCCGATTGCCGCGCCCAGAACCCGGCATAAAGGCCCTCGCGCGCCAGCAGGTCGGCATGGGTGCCGTCCTCGGCGATCTGCCCGTCCTCGAGCACGAGGACCCGGTCCATCGCCGCAATGGTGGACAGACGGTGCGCGATGGCGATCACGGTCTTGCCATCCATCAGGTCATACATGGTGCGCTGGATCTGCGCCTCAACCTCGCTGTCCAGCGCGCTCGTCGCTTCGTCCAGCACGAGGATCGGCGCGTCCTTCAGGATCACCCGCGCCAGCGCCACCCGTTGCCGTTGCCCGCCCGACAGCTTCACCCCACGCTCGCCCACATGGGCGTCATAGCCGCGCCGCCCCTGCGGATCGACCAGTTCCAGAATGAACTCATGGGCTTCCGCCTTGCGCGCGGCGGCAATCATCGCGGCCTCGCCCGCGTCGGGGCGACCATAGAGGATGTTGTCCCGCACCGAGCGGTGCATCAGGCTCGCGTCCTGGCTCACCATCCCGATCTGTGCGCGCAGGCTGTCCTGCGTGACGGCGGCGATATCCTGCCCGTCGATCTCGATGGTGCCACGCTCCGCCGCGTAGAACCGCAGCATCAACTTCACCAGCGTGGACTTGCCGGCCCCCGACCGGCCCACCAGCCCGATCTTTTCGCCGGGCCGCAAGGTGAAGCTGACACCCTGCAGACCGCCCGCGCCGCGCCCGTAATGGTGGTGCAGGTCGCGCACCGCAATCTCGCCGCAGGTCAGGCGCAGGGGCACTGCATCGGGCGCGTCCGGCAAGTCGATGGGCTGGGCGATGGTCTGCATTCCTTCGGCCACCACGCCGAGCGAGCGGAAAAAATTGCTGACCGCCCACATGATCCAACCCGTCATGGCGTTCAGCCGCAAGGTCAGCGCCGTCGCCGCCGCGACGACCCCGACGCTGGCCGTACCCTGCACCCACATCAGGATCGCCCAGCCCACCACGCCGACGATCAGCGCGCCGTTCAGCACCGTCAGCCAGATGTCCATCACCGTGAAGATCCGCATCTCGCGGGCAAAGGTTTCCCGCGTCGTTTCGATCGCCTCCTTGGCATAGGCCAGTTCGCGGTCGTGCTGGGCGAAGATCTTCACCGACTGGATGTTGGCATAGCTGTCCACCACCCGCCCCGTGGTCATGGAGCGTGCCGCACTCGACGCCTCCGACGCCGGTCCCACCCGCCGGACCGTCCAGCGCACCAGCACCGCATAGCCCACGAACCACGCCAGCAGCGGCAAGGCCAACCGCGGGTCGGCCCCGGCCAGCAGGATCGCTGCCCCGATCAGATAGGCCAGCGCGAAGCTGAGCGCGTCGAACACCTGGAACACGGCCTCGCCGGCGGCGGGTGGGGCCTGCATGATGCGGTTGGCGATGCGGCCCGCGAAATCGTTCTCGAACCAGCCGACGGACTGGCGCAGGACGTGCCGATGCGCGCGCCAGCGAAAGAGCGTGCCGAAATTGGGCAGGATCGCGTTGTTCAGGATCAGCACGTCCAGCGCCTGGATGGCCGGGCGCAGCACCAGCAGGAACAGCGCCGCGGCGACCAGTTCCGCGCCATGGGCCGCCCAGACCTCCCCCGGCGCGGTGCGCCCGAGCATGTCCACGAGCCGCCCCATGTACCAGATCAGCCCGACTTCCACCGCCGCGACCACGACCGACAGAACGCCCGCGGCGACAAAGACCCGCTGGAAGGGCCGCGCATAGGCGCGCATGAACGGCCCCAGCCGCCGGGGTGGCGCGTCGGTGTCGGGATAGTCGACGTAGGGATCGACAAGGGTTTCGAAGAAGCGGAACATCGGGGCAGAGCCTTTGCGCGCGGGAACACCCGACACATAGCCCACAAGCGCCGCGGACCCAACGGGGCTGCGCGGTGCACCGCCGCTCAGCCCCTGTTCGCGGCGTCCAGCAACGCCGCCCGGCCCGGCGCGAAGCCGCCGTCGATCCAGAGCCGCTCCAGCCGCCGCAACTCCGCCCCCAGCGCCGCCCCGCGATGGGTCCGCATCAGGTCCGCCGCCTTGATCGGGAACACAGCTTCCGCCCCCCGCGCCAGCGCCGCCGTCAGATCGCCGGGCAGCGGCGCCCCGGTCAGCGCCGCGCGGGCCAGCACGATGTCGCGCGCGGTCTCCGGCCCGTGCCGGAACGCCAGTTCCGCAGGGCCCGCCGCGCTGCCGATCCCGCCGTGCAGGGTGGCCAGCCGCTTCGCCTCCGCCCGGCTCAGGCGCAGGGCCGCCGCCGCATCCGCCCCGCCCAGAACCGCGAGCCGCCGGATCGGGTCCGGCGCGCCTGCGCCGTGGTCGCCTTCCAGCGCCACCAGCACCGGCAGCGCGCGCGCGTCCGCACCGGGCAGCACGCGCGCCAGCACGCCCGCCTGCGCCATCGCTGCCACCGCC
>Ga0100401_1003543_pt1 | contig 11827 bp, 8 predicted proteins | sample CryGeymeta201525_FD_80421 | JGI IMG/M metagenome (GOLD analysis project Ga0100401, IMG submission 80421) | Groundwater microbial communities from Crystal Geyser aquifers in Utah, USA - Crystal Geyser metaG 2015-25 | ecosystem: Environmental > Aquatic > Deep subsurface > Groundwater | place: USA...
ATCTTCGACAACGTCAACGTCACGACCTGTCGCTGGGTCTCGACCGACAACCAGCGCGACCTGGAAAGGTTTCGCGACAAGAACATCCAGCACCTGGCCGAAGACGGTGGCGGCCGGCTCGTGTACCTGGCCCCGACCCGGGTCAACCTGCAGCTGGCCCAGGAGCGCCACCCCGAAATCACCTTCCGCGCCACCCGCGAGGTCAGCGTTTACGTCAGTACCGCATCCTGACCCCTCCCGGATCAGTCGGGTCGGCTCGTAACCGCGGTCCGCCAGGTCGCCAGTGCAAGGTAGCCCAGCGTGAGCGCAGTCAGCGCCAGTCCGCCGCGAACATAGCTGCCCGGTCCGAACACGAAGCCGACTTCGTCGCGCACGAAGTCGCCGAGCCAGGCCAGGTGCGCCTGTCCGGGCCGGTCGTAGGCAGAATTGACAAGCATCTCGAAGCCCCAGCGCGACGGCAACAGATCGGCAATCCCTTGCGCCAACGGCGCCATACCTCCGTAATAGTCCGGCGCAAGTGCACCGCTGAGCACAAGCTGGGGCAGGACCGCGGCCACCGCAAGCAGGACCGAGACCCGCCCCTGAGTCGGATCCAGCGACGAAACCAGCAGACCCAGCACGCAGGAAGCCCAGGCGGTGGCAACCAATGCCAGCAGGGCCGGGACCAGCTGCAGCTCGCGCAGCTCCGGGGCCAGCAGGCAAAGCCCGAGGAACAGGGCACATTGCATCAGGACCAGTGTGAACAGGAACGGAAGGCGCGACACGACATAAATGCCCGGCCCCAGCCCCGCCATACGCTCGCGCCTGAACACCGAGCGATCTCCGGACAACTCCATGCAGGCCATCAGGGTTCCGCTGAAACTGGCCATCATGACGAACATCAACAGCACACCCAGCGGCACCGGCAGATTCATCACGCTGCGCGCCTGAAGCTCGAACACGATCTCCGGCCCGGCACGCGGCTCGACGCCTCCGGGAGTCGCGAACAGAGTGCGGATGAGCGCCTCGCCCCCCGGAACGGCCGCGATCGCCTGCCCGATCCTGTCGCGCAACTGCACCAGCTCTTCGGGCGAGCGCTGCTCCGGAATCGTCATCGACAGCGTCACCAATGCCAGCACGACGGGCACCAGCAGGTACACGATCAGCGATCGCAGACTGGCCATGCGAATCCGCCAGTGGCGTGCAGTCAGGACGCCGAGCTTGCGTCCCAGGTAGCGACCGCGCGTTTCCGGCAGCAGTTTCTTCTCGCGCCTCGACACATCGTCCGGCGTCGCGCCTCGCTCCAGCAACTGCCGACCCAGGCGACTCATCGGCTGACGGACGTGTTCATCGAAGTATGCCGACTGCCGATACCAGTCTGCAAACTGCTCGGCAATTCGAACCAGGGTGGCGTGGTCGGCAGTGCCGGGCGCCTGGTCAGGCAGCAATGCACCTTCGAGCAACTCGAAGATCCGGGTCGGTCGAATCGCCTCTGCCGGAGCCTCGGGATCATACCGACCGAAGAACTCGAGCGCCTGCTCGGGGCGACCCAGAAAACACAAACGACCGCGAGCGAGTATGACGACACGATCCAGCAGATCGAGATTGTAAAGAATGTGGGTGGTGATCAGCACCGTGCGTCCGGCACCGGCGAGCGCGCGAAAATGATGCATCAAGCGCTCTTCCGTGCTCGGATCAAGGCCTGATGTGGGCTCGTCGAGGAACAGGACACCCGGCCGTGTGATCAATTCGGCGGCAATCGAGACACGCTTGCGTTGACCTCCGCTGAGACGCTCGATCGGCGTCGAGCGTACATGCGAAAGTCCGAGCGTCTCGATCGTCGTGTCGAGTATCGAAGCCCGTTGAGCAGCATCGACATCCGGCGGCAGACGCAAGCGTGCGACGTAGTCCAGGCAGGCCTCGACCGTGAGTTCGACATGGATGATATCGTCCTGCGGGACGTAGCCGATGCTTGAGCGAAACAGATCGAACTGGGTGTGCAGCGGCGCATCGTTGAACAGCACGATTCCCAGGCTGGGGACACTGCTGCCGTTCAGGGCCTTGAGCAGGGTGGTCTTGCCCGCGCCACTGGGGCCGAGAATGCCGGTGAAGCAACCGGGCTCCAGCGTCAGCGAGATGTCATGCAGGAGCTTGAGATCCGGACCGGTCAGACCCGTCCGAACGCTGCGACCGAGATGCAGCGCCTGCAACTGAATGGTATCGGACGACCCGAGCTCGTGAACCGCCAGGCGACCGTCTTCCAGCAACTCGAATCGCAAGCGAGAGTGACCGACGGCAACGACGTTCTCCGGCCGCACTCGGGCCCGGTTGACCCTCCGACCATCGAGATAGGTCCCGTTCAGCGCCCTGCAATCGCGCAGCTCCAGCCCGTGCTCGCCGGGCCACAGCTCGGCATGATGCAGGCTGACCGCGGCATCGCCCGGCAACGACACCTGTGCGCGCGCAGAGCGACCGATGATCCAGGGTCGGCTCGCATCGACGACCCGCTCGCGCGCCCTGCCGACTTCGTCGCCGTGATAGAACAGGAAATCCGGAACCTCCGGATTGCCGAGGCCGATCGCCTGCCCGGACTGCAATCGGGCCGGCTCGGCGATACGCCGGCCGTCGAGGAATACACCGTTGGTCGAATCGAGGTCTTCGAGCACCCAGCCGCCGTCCGCGACGGGACGCAGGCGGCAGTGACTTCTGGAGATCGTGGCCCCTGCGACCACGATGCCGGCACGCTCGGCATCCCGGCCGATGATCATGGCTTCGCCGAGGCGATACTCGCGCTCCAGCGAGGCTGGACCGAGCGCCATCAGGACGGCGTGACCCGGGGCCACGCCCTCCGTCGATACGTCCGACATTCCGTGCGGGATCAGGGATTGGCTTGCAGCAGCGGATCCTCGAGATACGGGGTGTCGACCACCGGGATACGCTGATCAAGAGTCCTACGCGCCTCGGTGATCGGCGCGACAGGCGGCGGCGAAATTGCCTCGAACTGCGCTGACTGGTACTGGATCTGATCGCTGCGCGATGGGTACTCGAGACCGACCTTCAGATTGTGCGAACCACCGTCGACAGGCACATAGGATCGAAACGTGACAACGTAATCGTTCTGCATGATCCGATGCAGCCCCTCGACGATCGGCGTCATCCGCCCCGGGTTGTCGGACACGTCGGTGTAGGAGCCGAACGACGCTCGCGACAATGCGTCCAGGTTGAGCAACTGCGAGGGTTCCTGATTGTTGTACCCGAGGCTGTAGATCGGCACCGGAATGGCGAAGGTGCCGATCCGGCTCATCAGGTCCGAACGCGACAACGCGCTGCCCTCGTCCTTCCCGTCGGCAAAAACGATTACCGAGGTCGAGGCCACGCTCTCCCGCGCACCGCCCTGTCCGGACGTTGCCGACATGGCCATGGCCGCCGCTATCGCATCGTAGATTCGGGAACTGGATACATTCGCCTCGAGGTCGGCAAGCCGGCGAGCCAGCGCCCCCGGATCCCTCTCGAAGTCGGAAACCACTCGATGACCGGACGATGAGTCATCCAGCGCGATGACCGCCACCTGGTCCTGCGGCCGCTTGGCATCGATGAAGCGTGCTGCGGCCTCCAGCGCGGCATCGAACGGTGCTCCGCGCATGCTGCCGCTGGTATCGATCACGAAAACCGCGCGTACGGCGTCGTTGCGGTTGGCCACGGTCTGAACCAGGTACTGTCGCTTCATCGGATCGTAGGAGCGTCCGTTGACCATCACACCGATGTTCAGTTCGTTGAGGTTCACCAGCGGCTGCATGTCGCGATCGAAGGTCCGGAAGTAGACCTGTACGAACGGGTACAGGCTGGCGTCGGCGCGGAACACCTTCAAACCGTAACCACTGTTCTGGGCGCTTGCTTCGGAGGTTTGAAACAGCAGTACAAGCAAGGTCATTAGGCTTGCGCCGATAACCGGAATCGATTGATCGGAGATGCGTCGGATCATTGGAAAACTCCCCTGATTGGTCAAACAGAACTCGACCGGAGCAGGCCGGAAAGCCGTGATCGCCCCACGCGTTCACGAAGCTGGGAGCATAGGCCAAGAGCGGCGAAGCCGTCAACCGAGCATGGCAAACAAGTCTGCGCTCAGACCAGCCTGAGGCAACTTCAGCTTGAGGCAGCACTCGTTCAGTCCGGGTTCAGTCGCTGTCTGAGAACATCCGGACCTGTCAGAAGCAGAAATGGGCCGGATCGTGGAAAGCTCTTGCCATTCGCGTGCTTTCCCGGTCGCAGCTGTTCCAATCGCAGCTTGCCCGAAATGCCGGGTTGCGCTATAACTCGAGGGTGCGCGACTGAACGCAGCAAGAGGTTCCTGCAGCATGAGGAGCCTTCAGCAGGAGGGACCGATCATGACCGAACATATTGGACGTTACCAGATTCTCCAGACCCTGGGACGCGGCGGCATGGGCGTGGTCTACAAGGCCATCGACCCCAATCTCGAGCGGATAGTCGCCATCAAGTGCCTGAATGACGAGCTCAGCGACGATGAGCTGGTCGTCGCCCGCTTCCTGCGTGAAGCCCGCAACGTTGCGGCGCTGTCGCACCCGAACTGCGTCCGGCTGTATCTCGCCGATGAACAGGACGGCAAACCCTACCTGGTCATGGAGTTCGTCGACGGCGAGACCCTGGCCGACCGGATCCGCAAGAACGGGCCCCTGCCTCAGGCCGAAGCCGAGCGCATCCTCAGGGACTGCGCACAGGCGCTGGCGGCGGCCGACGAAAAGAACATCGTTCACCGCGACATCAAGCCCGGCAACATCATGCTCGACCGCAGCGGTCGCGCGCTGTTGACCGACTTCGGCATCGCACAGGTCCAGTACGGAACGGCGCAGAAGGGCTCCGACACCATCATGGGCACACCTGGCTACATGCCTCCGGAACTGCTGCGCGAGGGACGATCCGACCGGCGCGGCGATATCTTCGCGCTCGGCGCGGTGTACTTCGAGATGCTGTCCGGTCAACGCCTGATCGAAGGTCACGATCTGTCGGACTCGAGCAAGGCTTTCGCCCGGCCCGGATTCCCCCAGCTCGACGGAATTCGGGAGAAATTCGATGTGGCGGTCCACCAGCGTCTGAGCCGGATGCTCCACCCGGATCCGGATCAGCGCTACCAGGACTACCGATCGCTGCTTGCCGAACTACTGCCTGAGCATCAGGCTGTTTCCGAGCGCGCTCAGGAAACAGCGCCGACTGCGGTGCTCGACCGCCCCGGTGCCGATCGCGGCACACCCGCGACGGTTTCACTCAAACCGGAACATGTTGCGCCACCGCCCGACACGCGCACCGTGCCGCTGAGCGATGGTCGCCGGCTGCGTCGCTTCGGGGTGCTCGCAGCAGTCGTTGCAGGAATTGCCGTCATCGGCATCGCGATTGCATTGACGGGTGGAACGGGCGAGCCCGGGGATCAGATCAATGCCGATCTGCAAGCCGCGACCGACGCCGCTGCGACGGAGTCGAACCCTCGATCGCCGACAACGGCAGCGGCGGATGATGCGAATCCGCCGGCCGATTCAGCAGCCACTTCGACCATGCTGCTCCTGAGCCAGACCGAAGCCACCGAAGCTGCAGCGCGACCACCGACCCCGGAGTTCAATCCGTCTTCCGACCCCGGCCCGGCCGAGCAGGTCAGCGCCACCGCCCTGCTTCGACAGATGCGCTACGGACGGTCCGATCAGGGCGATCAGAACGACTCTTCTACTTCTGCCGCTGACACCGGCGACACCCGAATCGCGATGCTGGATTCCGGAACTTCGATCGCCCCTGCTGCCGCGGCCGAAACCCGGCCTTCCAGCGCTCCGTCTCGAGCGGCGATCACACCGCAATCCGCTGCGGTGCCGGCGGCGACCCGAATCGCCGTGGTCGCGGTCGGTGACCCCGCAATCGCCGGACCGATGGCCAGCGAAGTCGAAGCGGCACTGCGTCGCGACGGTCGGCCGGTGGCCGACCGCCGCTTCATCTCCGGTTTTGACCGGTACCTCTACGAGGACGGTCTTGATCTGGCCGGTCTGGCCGAGCCGGCAGGCGATGCCGGCGTGCGCTATGTCGTCATGGTGCGCGCCGTAGCGACCGGCAGTCGCGAGCTGTTCTATTACGGCCGTTATGACACCGCCTGGGCGGTGCAGGTCGACGCCGTGACCTATGATCTGCTGCGCGCCGACCAGATCGGCTCTTCGGCGGTCGAATCGCTCGAGTACACCAGCCTCAACGCCGCGCAGAAGGCGCGCGACGCCGCATCCGCATGGCTGGAGCCGATCAGCCGCCAGTTCGGGCGCTGACACGCCTTCATCGCCGGTCGGCACAATAGCGGGATGCGCAAGCCCTCATCCCGCCGCCCCATCATCGCGTGACGCATGTCCCGGCGCCACGCCTGAACCACTTCCCTGACGCCGACCGTCGGCGAGCGCTGCACACGCTGGCGCTCCCGATCATTGGCGGCATGATGTCGCAGAACCTGCTCAACCTGGTCGATATCGCGATGGTCGGCCGTCTCGGCACCAACGCGCTGGCGGCCGCAGGACTGGGTTCGTTCGCCAACTGGCTGGCGATGGCCTTCATTCTCGGGCTTTCGACCGGGGTCCAGGCGATCTGTTCACGCCGCGTCGGCCAGGCGGCACACGGTGAAATCGCCCTGCCCCTGAACGGCGGTCTGCTACTGGCGCTGATCCTCGGCGTGCCGCTGGCCGCGGTCGTGATCATGGTCGCACCGGCCTACCTCGCCCTGCTCAACCCCGACCCGGCGGTGGTCGAAACCGCAACGCCGTATCTGCAGGTGCGGCTGCTGGCGCTGGTTGCGGTCGGCATGAATTTCTCGTTTCGTGGCTACTGGGCCGCTGTCCATCGCACCGGTCTGTACCTGACTACCCTGCTGATCATGCATATGGTCAACATCTTCCTGAACTGGGTGCTGATCTTCGGCAACCTGGGCGCACCGGCGCTGGGCGTCTATGGCGCGGGCCTGGCAACCACGCTGTCCATATTCATCGGCACCACGATCTACTTCGCGTTCGGCATCCGCCATGCCTGGGACGAGGGTTTCCTGCACCGGCTGCCGAGCGCGAAGATGCTGATCGCACAGATGAGACTGTCGCTGCCGGCCAGCCTGCAGCAACTGTTCTTCGCCGGCGGCATGGTCGCGCTGATTACCATTGTCGGCTACATCGGCACACGAGAGCTGGCCGCGGTCCATGTGCTGTTGACGCTGGGGCTTACCATCGTGCTGCCGGCGATTGCCTTCGGCATGGCGACCTCGACCCTGGTGGGCAACGCGCTCGGTCGCGAAGATCCGGACGACGCGCGGCGCTGGGGCTGGAACGCGGTCTACTACGTCGGCACGCTGGGAGCGGCGATGGGGCTGGCCGTGCTTCTGTTCGGTCGGCCAATCCTCGGCCTGTTCATTGCCGACCCGGCAACGCTGGAGGTGGCCTGGCGGCCGATGCTGATCACCGGCTTCGTGATCGGCATCGACACCGCCGGCCTGGCGGCTATGCACGCCCTGCTCGGCGCCGGCGCCACCGGGCGGGTGATGCGGATCACGCTGATCAGCCAGTGGCTGCTGTTCCTTCCGATCGCAGCACTTGCCGGGCCGGTGTGCGGCCTCGGTCTGACCACGGTATGGCTGCTGTATGCCGCCTGGCGCGTGCTGCAATCGGCCTGGTTTGCCCATGCCTGGCACCGCGGCGACTGGGTCCACATCCGGCTCTGACGCGGCCGGGTACTGCAGCTAAACTCGGCAGGTCATCGGGAGCCATACCATGGGTCAATTCATCGGACTATTCGGAATCATCGCGTTGCTGGCGCTGGCCTGGGCCTTTTCCGAACACCGTCGCCGACTGCAGTGGCAGACCCTCCTGGTCGGTCTTGGCCTGCAGTTGGGACTTGCGATTTTCGTCCTCTGGGTGCCGTTTGGCAAGACGGTGTTCGAGACCCTGGGCGCCGGCTTCGTCAAACTGGTCGGCTTCACCCAGGTCGGATCGCAATTCATCTTCGGCGATCTCGCCCGGGCCGACGAGTTCGGTTTCATCATCGCCTTTCAGGTCCTGCCCACCATCATCTTCTTTGCCTCACTGATGGCCTGCCTGTATCACCTCGGTGTCATGCAGAAACTGGTCGAAGCGATGGCCTGGGTGATGGTGCGATTCATGAAAGTATCGGGCTCGGAATCGCTGGCGACCGCGGCCAATTCCTTTGTTGGCCAGACCGAAGCACCGCTGGTGGTACGACCGTTCATCGACGGCATGACGCGCTCGGAGCTGTTCGCGCTGATGACCGGCGGCATGGCAACCATCGCCGGCGGCGTACTGGCCGCCTACGTGATGCTGCTCGGCGGTACGGACCCGGAAACGCAGGCGTATTTCGCCAAACATCTGATCTCGGCCTCGATCATGGCCGCACCGGCAGCGCTGGTGGTGGCCAAGATCATCCTGCCCGAAGTCGAGCCATCAGAGACCATGGGCCTGGTCAAGACCACCATCGAGCGCGAACATACCAACCTGATCGAGGCCGCGGCGGCAGGTGCCGGGGAGGGCCTGAAGCTGGCCTTGAACGTCGGTGCGATGTTGCTGGCCTTCCTGGCATTGATTGCGCTGCTGAACTGGCCGCTGGGCTGGATCGGCTCCATCACCGGCCTCGAGGCCCTGGCCGGCCAGCCGATCGAGCTGGCGCTGATCCTCGGCTGGATCTGCGCGCCGCTGGCCTTCATCGTCGGCGTGCCACTCGACGAGGTGGTCACGGTCGGCGGCCTGATCGGCCAGAAGATCGTCGCCAACGAGTTCGTCGCCTATGTTGCACTGACTGAAATCCAGGACCAGCTGTCCGACCGCGCCGTGCTGATTTCCACCTATGCGCTATGCGGCTTCGCCAACTTCTCCTCGATTGCGATCCAGCTCGGCGGCATCGGTTCACTGGCGCCGGGCCGACGCTCGGAACTGGCCCAATTGGGGCTCAAGGCGATCCTTGGCGGCACCATCGTCAGCCTGCTCAACGCCGCCTGGGCAGGCGTCCTGGTCGGCGCATAAGCGGTCGCGCGGGAGAAGCTAAGGATTTTTGGCTGATGGCCGCGGGAAGGACCTCTGATTGATTCCCCGCAGAGCGCGTGGCGATTCAAATCGGAACAACTCCGACAAATGCAAAACCGCCGCCCGTGCAGGGACGGGCGGCGATATGGTCACCTCGGTCAGAAGCTGACGCGAAGGTTGGTCCGGAACACGTTGGTGTCGAACTCGAAGGTCTCGACTCCGGCGCTCAGGCACAGCCTGTCGTTGAACTTGAACAACAGGTCGGCACCGAGCAGTGCATCGCCGTCCGAACCATCGCCCTGGTAGCCACCGTAAATGCGACCTTCGACGCGCTCGCCAAAGCCGTGGCGCAGGCCGATGTCGGCGCGAAAGCCGTCGTTATCGACCGGACCCACATCGAACACGGCGTAGGAAGCCTCGAAGAACAGGTCGGTGGCCTGCTGCAACGAGTAGCGATAGCCGGCGCCGATCCGGTACACGTCAGCATCGATGTCGAACGGGCCAACGTCGATATCCCAGCTGTCCCACGCGCCTTGCAGGTAGAAACCATTGATCAGGTCGGCCGAGAAACGGACGTTGAAACCAAGTTCGGTACCTGACAGGCCATCCGGATCAAGCCAGGAAGCACCGCCTTCAATGAAACTGTAGTTCAACTCCTGGGCTGAGGCGAGCTGCGGCATACCGGCCGCAACCAATGCGGCAAGCATTGCGGCATTCAGGGTTTTTCTGTTCATGAAATGACTCCTCAGTAGCATTGTTCTTGTAAATCGATCAGTTTGACTACGCGCAGGTTCGCGCAGGCTGGATCGAGGAACGTTCGACAGATACACCAGGTTACGCAAGAAGCGAAACATCGAGAAGGAGTTTTCGACCCGCCAGCCTCCCCCGGGGCTCACGCAGGCCGCGTAAGCTTCATTGCTACGGCCCCACATCCCAACGTTTCAAATATTATCAGGCGACATCGGGAGCGGGGCGATACACCGGAATAACCAGTCCGTTGATTGAACGGGATCGGATGAGATTTACCGAGCTGACCCGATCGCGTGATGCATGCGGTCGATCAGCGCGCTCACACCCAGCGCGTAGACGCTGACCAGCCAGACGACCAACCCGGCGCCGACGAAAAGGGCCAGCCAGCCGATCGGGCCGCCCTGGAATGTTTCGCTGCCGAATGCCCAGGCAAACAAGCACAGTCCGACGCCGATGGCTGCCGCGACTGCCGCCCGGATCAGCGTGCGCCTGAGGGGCACCGCCGGCCTCGCACCGAACAGCGCCCGCCAGATCATCCCCAGCACCCAAGCGACCAGCGCAAGCAGCGCCCAGGCGCGATACACCATCGGCAGAATGTCTTCATCGGTGAAATGCAAAGCACCAGACGCATCGCTCTGACCGAACTCGGCACCGTCGAACGGGCCGAACAAACGCTCGACTAGCAGCAGCAGGCGCTCGGTCATCGGCATTGCAACATCCTGAAAGTTCGTCAGTAAAAGTGCCGCGATCATCAGTCCAAAGAAAGTCCAGGCCGCGATCATCGGCAACATCTGGGTCCAACGCAGGTAGTCGAGCGCCAGACCGGCGAGTTGACGTGGCAGAAACCAGCGCTCGCCGGCAGCAGCCGGCAGCACGACGGACGGATCCGCTGTTCCTTCTGATTCATTCTCAGATTTATTTTCCGAGCGCATGGCCCAGGTACTCCTTGAGTGCCCGGCGACTCCCGTCCAGCGCCTCGCTGTCGGGCAGCCAGCGCAGCAGTCCGGGTGGCTGGTCAGCAACTTCATGATCGGTTGCCGCCGGAATCACCTCCAGTCCGGTGCGTTCGAACTGGACCAGCGCTCGCCGCATATGCAGTGCCGAGGTCACCAGCAGGATGCGCGTCGCACCCCGGCCGCGCAGGATTTCAACACTCAGGTCGGCGTTCTGGCGCGTGTTCAGGCTGCCCGGCTCCAGCAGCACCCGCCGCGCCGGCATGCCGAAGTCGACCAGCAGATCAAGCGCCGCCTCGGCCTCGCTGGCAGACGCGTCGGTCCAGGGCAGCGCGCCGCCCGAGATCAGGATCTCCGGGGCCCGTCCGGCGCGCCATAGCCGGAAGGCGTGCCAGTATCGATCCGCAGCCCGACCGAGGTTTGGCACGGGATTGCGTCGGTTCGACGGCGTCAGGCCGCCACCAAGCACCACGATCGCATCCGCAGTCGGCAAGGAAGCCGGCTCCTGCGGCGGGAAACGACGCTCGAGACTGAACCGCAACAAATCGGAAACCGCCGGGGTCGCCAACAGCCACAGCACCAGCAGCGCGCTACCGCCGAGCCAGGGACCGCTGCGCCAGCCACGCCATGCCAGCAGCAGGCCGATCGCGGCCAGCAACACCAGCCCGGCGGGCGGCAACACTAGCGCGGTCAGGATCTTGTCGACGTATTCCATGGGTTCGCCGCCCGGCTCAGCCGATCAGGATACCGCGCCGCTTGAGGTAGGCCAGCAGTTCATCGACGCATTCATCGACGCTCAGCGTGGAGGTGTCGACCACGATCTCCGGCGATTCGGGTGGCTCGTAGGGCGAGTCGATCCCGGTGAAGTTGCGGATCACGCCGGCCCGGGCCTTGGCATACAGACCTTTGGGATCACGCGCCTCGCACACCGCCAGCGGGGCGTCGACATGGATCTCGACGAACTCGCCGTCTTCCATCAGTTCGCGGACCAGCGCTCGATCGGCACGGAACGGCGAGATGAAAGCCGACAGCACGACCAGGCCGGCATCGGCCATCAGGCGCGCCACTTCACCGATGCGGCGGATGTTTTCGACC
>Ga0100401_1003545_pt1 | contig 11822 bp, 10 predicted proteins | sample CryGeymeta201525_FD_80421 | JGI IMG/M metagenome (GOLD analysis project Ga0100401, IMG submission 80421) | Groundwater microbial communities from Crystal Geyser aquifers in Utah, USA - Crystal Geyser metaG 2015-25 | ecosystem: Environmental > Aquatic > Deep subsurface > Groundwater | place: USA...
AAATGTGCCCCGGGCTGGCGAAGTCGGCCTCTGTCGCGCCCTCATCGATCAGCCGTGCGATCGTGTGTGCGCGATCCTGCGCGCTGATGCCGGTCGTGACGCCCGCGATCGCATCCACGGATTCCATGAACGCCGTGCCGAAGGAGTCGCCCTGCCCGCGTGCGGCCATGGCTGCCAGATTGAGTGCGGCCAGGCGTTCGCGTTCCAACGGGACACAGATCAGGCCCCGACCGTATTTGGTCATGAAATTGATCGCCGCCGCATCGGCCTTCTCGGCCGCCACGATCAGGTCGCCCTCGTTCTCGCGACGCTCATCGTCCGTGACAACCACCATCTCGCCACACCCGATAGCCGCCAGCACGTCTTCCACCGGATCAAAGGCCATTGCTTCCCCCCATCATTACACAGCAACGGGACAAAAGGCGATCAGTAACGGTGCAGGTACGCACCGCCACAATCCTCTCCCATCCAGACTCGGAAAGCACCCGCCTCCCTCACTGTCGGCAACGGAATTCCACCGTCTCAGTCCGGCTGTCAAGCCGGAGTCGCGGACTGTAACCGCCGGTCAGGAATCCGCCGACCCCGTCGGCATCACCTTGTCCCGAAGATAAACTAATAAAACCACCGACGCCTCTATCAGGCGACGAATAATTCGGGTATCATCCACAAACTGCCGCCAAACACAAGGCAAAAGAAAAGTCTTTGTAATGCCACTGGGAATGTCTTATTATCAGTTGCCTGATAAATGTTACAGAAAGCGAGTCTTCCAGCATGTCGAACACGGTCCCCCTCTCCCCGCACGCCACACCTGCCCACATCCTGGTCAAGCCGGCCGGGCCGGATTGCAACCTGCGCTGCGGCTATTGCTTCTACCTGGAGAAGCACGCCCTTTTCAAGAATGAGAAGACCTGCCGCATGCCCGATATCGTGCTGGATAACTACACGCGGTCCTATATCGCCTCGCAACCGACCCACGAGGTGGAATTCGCCTGGCAAGGGGGGGAGCCGACCCTGATGGGGGTCGATTTCTTCCGCCGTGCCGTCGAACTTCAGAAAAAATATGGCGAGGGACGGATCATCACCAACTCGCTGCAGACCAACGGGACGCTGCTCAACGACGAGTGGTGCGAATTCCTGGCGAAGGAGAAATTCCTGATCGGCCTGAGCATCGACGGCCCGGAGGAGATCCACAACCGCTACCGCGTGAATGCCGAGGGTCGCGGCTCATTCGACCAGGTGATGCGGGCGGCGGCAAGCATGAAGAAGCACGGGGTCGAGTTCAACTCGCTGACCTGCATCACCCGCGAAAGCGCCTATGAAGGCAAGCGGATCTACCGGTTCCTGCGCGAGGCGGGGTTCCGGTTCATGCAGTTCATCCCGATCGTGGAGCGCATGCCCGACGAGGCCGCCGACCAGCTCGGCCTCAAGCTGGCTACACCCCCCGAGGGTGCGGCGACGGGCGACTCCCCGGCCGTGATGCCCTTCACGGTCGAACCCCTCGCCTTCGGTCAGTTCCTGTGCGACGTCTTCGACGAGTGGATCAAGCGGGATGTCGGCCGTACCTTCGTGAACCACTTCGACGTGACACTAGCCGCCTGGACCGGCATGAATCCCCCGCTTTGCGTCTACAGCAAGACCTGCGGCTCGGCCCTGGCGGTCGAGCACGACGGCAACGTCTACGCCTGCGATCATTTCGTCTATCCCCAGTATCTGCGCGGCAACGTCATGCAGGAGGACCTGGGTCGCATCATCAGCAACATGCGGCAGCGGGCGTTCGGGATGCAGAAAACCCTCGGGCTGACCGACGACTGCCGGCAGTGCCGTCACCTGCGGGCCTGCAACGGCGGCTGCCTCAAGCACCGCTTCGCCACGTCCTCGACCGGGCAGCCGGGTCAGAACTACCTTTGCGCCGGCTACCAGCGCTTCTTCAACCATGTGGCCCCTTACATGGAGAAAATGGCCGACCTGCTGCGCCAGCGCCGCCCGCCAGCCGACATCATGCGCGAGGGCGCAAGTCATTTCTGCGGGGAATATAGATAGAGCCTGTCCGAAAAGGTCTTTTCGGCCAGGCGTGTTCAGTGTTCGGTGTTCAGAGGTCCGTAATTTCTCGCGACAATCTGCTTGACATATAGCGTCTCAACATGCTATCCTTCAACTACTTAACATTCCAAAAGAAATTGATGATGCCAGCATGTGCGACACCGAAGACCATAGCCGACCAAGCCGCGATCCGCACCCTGTTTTTGCCGGTTCCCGACACCGACTTCCGCGAGGTCCGCGATTATCTCGCTGAAGTGGACGATTTGGCTCGATTTGCCCCGGAAATCATTACGGCAATCGAGGCCTGGCTGGACTTGCATGCCCGGCAGAAGAAGAGCCTGCGTCTGGCCGACCGCAAGTTTCACGAAAGTAAGACGCGAGATATACCGCGAGGCACTTGCGTCCTTTCCGTCGTTGAAAACCGGGTTTTCGGGTGCCCCTGTGGTTATCCAGGCATCTAGCCGAGCATCTTGAGCATCTGCTCGGCGGCGATCACCACCAGATGCAGCCTGTAGCCGCGCCAGCACTCCTTCTTGCTCTGGCTGTTCTTCTATTGCAGCCCCAGTCGCAAACCGTTGGTAAATCGGCCAGATTCGCCTCCAAATCGCGTTCAAGCTGCTGTTGCAGACGTTTCGGTTCCGGCGGCGGCGCAGGGGGAGCGAGCCATATGATCCTGCGGTGCACACCATTCACAGACCGATACGATCTGCCGGTGCTTATCGTCCAGTTCGCCAAGCTCATCCTCCAGCACGGGAAATAACCATGTCTGAATGCTGTTCCACCGTTCGCCGATCAAGGGCCGTTGTGACATTGACTATAAATAGCAAATCGACCTTACTCGGCGTGCTGGTAGGCGTAAACCGACGGGGCCTCCAGGACCTGCAGGCGGCAGGTGGCCGTGCCGTCTTCATCACGTTCGATGGTGTCGCACAGTGCCTTGAGCACGCGCTCGCGCAGCGCGGCCGGCACGCAAAGCATGCCGCGCAATCGGGCGGCGGCACCGGCGGCGGAGTCACCATCGGTCGTGCCGCCCAGGCACCGCAGGCGCGAGGTCGTCACGCCGCCGGCACCCGCGTTCATCGCGGCCCGGATCAATCCATCGGCCCGCCCCTCCATGCAGACGAACGAGATTTCAACAAAGCTGCCGGAACGTCCATACGCGGCGCGCACACGCTTCTCATCGATCCCTGCAAACCGTTTGCGCCAGCTTGTCCCGTCTTTCAGCTCGTCAACCGCCGCGATAATCTGCTCGATACTGGCGGCATGCGTCTGCTGGCCGATACGCAACAAGGCATCGGCAACCCCCTGGCGAACCGGTGTCTGATACAGGAACCCGCCGCCGGGACGGTTCAAGCGCGCCTCCTCGATCAGCAGGCGCTGGATACCAGCGGCATCATGCGACGGCACCATCAGGCTCACGATCTGCTTCTCGGGGGGTATCGTGACGCGCAGCAGCCCGAGGCGATCACGGATACCGGTTCCGGTCCCCAGGCTGATCACCGGCACACAAGCTCCAAGCTGCAGCGCGACGCGGCCAAGCAGGTCGCCACCGCTGGCCGTGGAGAGAATGCAGGAGAGCAGTCGCAAGTCGCGCAGCAGCCCGGGCGTGACGGCTGAAGCCGTGGCTTCCATAACCGGCAGCTCGGAGTCGCGATACTCGATCACATCCTGGGCGAACAGCGTCCCGCGCCCCGGCGTGCTCAGGTCCCCGGCCGCCGTCAACGCCTGCATCACCGCCGGGACCGCCTCCCGCCGCACCGTGGTACGGAAGATTTCCATCGGCGCGTCATCGTATTCAACCACATTGCCAGGTAAACCAAAGGCCCGTTTGCGCACGCGCTGACGCATACAGCGGGCGTTCTCCGAAAGGACCGTGCTCGCCCCCAATTCCGCAAAGCATGCCGCGATACGCCCACCCAGAAGCTGATGCGTCATGCAGGTGATACGGGCCGCGTTCTGTGCACCTTCATAAATGCCGCTCATCAGACGATTCCTTTCCCCCGGCGGCATCGATGCCGCGGCGCTGCCGCGCACGTACCACAAGTCCATAGACAAGAACACTGATAATCGGGTAAACCGAGGCCATCGCCAGAACGCCGAAACCGTCAACCACATCCAGTTCCCCGCCGATCCCGAGTCCCATGGCCAGCACCAGCGGCACCGTCACACTGCCGGTCGTGACACCGCCGCAATCCCAGGCGATCCCGGCAAAATCCTCCTCGCTCCAGCGGGTCAGCGGCAGCAACAGCAGATACGGCGGCACCAGCAACCAGATGACGGGGATGTCGTAGAGAATACGGGCAACACCCACGACCAGACCGATTCCCACACCGACCGAAACGGAACGGACGACACCGCTGCGCTTGACCGTGCCCACGGTCAGCTCCTCCACGGTACGGCCCAACGCACTGAGTGCCGGCTCCGCCAATGTCGACCCGTAGCCCATCCCGAAGGCGAAGCAGAAGACCAGGCCGATTCCGGCCAGCGTCATGCCCGGACCGAAAAGCGGGGGACGCTTCAGGATATGCGTGTAGCGTTTCTGCACCGGATCATAACGCGCGGGGTCATAGGCCACCGCCCGGGGAACGCCACCATCGTCTTTCAGGTAAAGGAAAGACGATGCAACCCCATCGGCGTCGTATGAGACCTGTAGCCGCCCCGGATCAAAGGGTTCAATCACAATGCGTCCTTCCTCGCGGGCCATGCTCTGGAACACACGGGGCAACGGACGACCGACCTCATCACCCAGCGGGGCCAGTCCGAGCCGGATACCGCTGCCTAGCAGTGTCATGCCGATCAGTGTCATCCCGATCCCGAGTGCGATCTCATCACTGTAGCGGGGGCGCTCCCTGAGGATAACGAGCAGCACCAGTAGCAGAAGCAGCGTCAACGGTACCACCGCCCGCAAGGCCTGCAGCCATTCATGACCGATCACGGCGACCACCGGGGAGGCCCCCGCCGCCGCATTTGCGTCCGTACGGGCCCCGGCCAACAGGGCGATCTCGTGCTCCGCCGCGCGGTCCAGCAGCCATTCGGATAACGCCATCGATCCCAGCAGCCGATGGCGGGTATCCGGATCTCTTAACGACCGCACGGCCTGCTCATACAGGGCCGCATCAGCAAAGAACGCCTGGCGACCCGCCACGTCGGCGCGCTGGAATGCATGTCGGGCAAGCGCATCCTCATCTTCAAACAGGCGCAGTGCCTCCGCACGGTGGGCAGGCGCAAAAAAAACAGCTTCATCGACCGGGGGCGGGATTGTCCCGTTGAGCAGCGCCCCGAGCACCAGCACCCCAAGCACGGGAAACGCCGAGGCGAGCATAATCAGCCCGAACCCGCCCGACGAGGCCGACGGGTGACCGGACGCCCGCGAAACGCCGATACCAAGCGCCAGGACCAGCGGCACGGTCACGGCCCCGGTCGTCACCGCCCCCGCGTCCCAGGCCAAACCCAGAATCGTCACCAGATTCGGATCAAACGCACAGAAAATGGAGGCGGCCAGCAATGCCGGCACGGTCACGTAAATGATCGGCTTGATCGACCAGCCGAAATACAACCGTATCATGCCGACTGCCACCGCGACCCCGACGCCAATGCCGATTGCCATGACCAGCTTTTCAGGAGCCACCTCCAACAGGCGGAACAGGAGCGGTGCCTCCCAGGCGCAAACCGTCTGCCCGGCGACGCGCAGCGAGGCGATCGCCGGTTCGGCAAGCGTCGCCCCCATACCCAGCAACAACCCGAAAACCGTGATCGCACCGATCCCGCCCCGTTTCGGAAGCTGCAGCCCCACCAGTTCGCCTAGCGGCATCAACCCGAGCAGAAGCCCTTCCAGGAAAAACATCAACCCAAAGACAAACAGGCCCACACCCGCAGAAACACGCAGCGCGTTCGATGGCGTCGTACCAAGCACGAGAATCTGGAACGCAAGCAGGTAGATAATGATGAAGGCAACGGATCGGACCTGCTCCAGCAAACGGCTACGCAGGTAACCGCCGATCATCGACAGCCCGACACGGAAAGGAATGCGAATTCGATTTAGCTCAGCCATGAACACCGTATAACATCCAAACCAGAAAATTGCCATCTCGAAAACAGCCTGCGGCGACACCTTGATGAATACTCTTGTATGCACCTCTGCAAAAACAGGAACCTAGTGTGCACACTTTGGCGAGAACGGCGGTTTATGGCGGGCGACAGTGATTGTTGTAACTAATTATCTATCAGAATATTGAGTCGATTCAATTCATTTTCTTCCAGTCTGGCACGGTTCTGGCTAACTAAGTTGCAAGCGATCGCAACTGTGTTTACACAAAGGAGCCTGGACCATGAAAGAGTCGGATGCTTACAGTCGTTACCTTGCAGACATATCGCAATACGATCGGATCACGCCCGAACGCGAGGCCGAGCTTTCGCGTGTCATCCAGACCTGCCCGAACGCCGAACAGGTCGAGGCGGCCGTTAGCGAGCTGATCCATTCGAATCTACGGCTAGTGATTCATTGCCAGAAGGAGTTCGAGAAATACCGCGCGTCCTCGCGCCTCAGCACACTCGACCTGATCGCCGAGGGCAACATCGGCCTGATGAAGGCCGCCAAGAAGTTCAACAGCGCCAACAATGACGATGCCGGCGACCCGAACCGCGAGCCGATCCGCTTCAGCACCTACGCCTGCAAATGCATCAAGAGCCATATGATCCGGGCGATTAAGAAGGCGCGTTTCATTCACGTTCCCGAGCACCACTTCAGCTACTGGGGCGAGATCGAGAAACTGCAAAATGAAAACGGTAACACACTTAGCGATAGTGAATTATGCGATCGGATGGACCTCAGCGGTGATGCCCTCGCCTTCATCAAGCTGAGCGCGGGCAGCGGCGTCTGCATGCTCGAGGAGCTGACGGGAGAGGATTCGGACAATTCCTGGAGCGATTTCATCGCCAGCGAGGACTCCCCCTGCCCATCCGAGGAGGCGGAACGCCATGACCTGCGTGCCTTCCTGCTCAACGAGATGAACAATCTGGCACCGCGGACCCGGCAGATTATCACGATGCTCTATTTCAATGAGAGTGCCCCGACGCTGAAGGACTTGTCAGAAATGTTCGGGATTTCCAGCGAGCGCTGCCGACAGATCTGCGTCCAGGGGCTTACCAGCCTGAAGCGCCAGATGTTTGCCCGCCGCAGCGGCATCGAACCGACGCTATGCGCCGGGGCGTTTGCCGCCTGATTGGCTTACTTTCCTTGTTCGAGGCGGCGGGCGAGCCGTTCCGGCAACCCGGCTTCGATGATCTTGCGCTGCGTAGTGGCAATATCGTACTCGATCCGCCGCAGATCTACCCGGCGCGCGGATGGCTCATAGATCACGTAGGACGCCCGCGGGTCGCCATCGCGCGGCTGACCGACACTGCCGGTGTTGATAAAGCACTTGCGTCCCAGCGTGGTGTTGAAGGTCGTGAAACTGCTGCGCACCACCCGCCCCTGCCGCTCGAAGACCACCGGCACATGCGTGTGCCCGTGGAAGCAAACCGATGAGGTCTGGTAGTTGAAGTTGGCGTCCGCATCCAGCGCGTCGATCACATAGCCCCACTTCTCGGGCATATCCAGCGTGCTGTGGACGATCGTGAATCCATCGACCATACGCGAGAAACGCAGGTTCTTCAGGTACTGGATCTGCTCGCGCGAGAGTTGCTTGCGCGTCCAGTCGATCACATTCGCGGCCAGCGGGTGGAAGTCCTCGAGGCACTCGTCGTGCGACACGTAATGGTCATGATTGCCGCGCACCACGGCCACACACAGCGACCGGATCTTCTCCAGGCACTCGGCTGGGTTGGCATTGTAACCCACGATGTCGCCGACGCACACATAGGTATCCACACCCTGGGATTCGGCATCGGCCAGCACGGCGGTCAACGCTTCCCAGTTGGCGTGTATGTCTCCAAGTATGGCGTACTTCTTACTCATGCCTCATAACCGATCACCCAATCACCGTTTTACGTACAATCCCCCCTGCATGCCGTTCAGACCTGACGGAGCATCATAGTCAGCCGCAAGCGCTTCCGTCAAGGGGCAACTCAAGATCGGCGGATCTGACCAGCCAGCGCCAGTGCCCGCGCCTCTACCGACTGGATCTCGGCGAACCCCTGCGAACTGACCGGATTGAGCCCGTCGCTGGCTTCCATCGACGAATCCGCCTCGTTGTACAGTGAGGCCGGACATCCGGTCAGGCTCTGGAACAAGACGTTCCCCTTGTAGAGATTCACCGAAACCAAGCCACTGGCGTGGGCGGCAAAGACACCCACGGCCGCCCGCGCCGCCGTGGTTGCCGGATCGTAATAGCGTCCGTCATAAATCTGATCACCCACCAATGCCGACAGCGTCTTGAAAAGGCCCAGCGCCCGGCGATCCATCGTGGCCTGGTACACGCACTCCAGGCAGCGCGAAAGCAGTTCCATGCCCGGGGCTTCATACACGCCGCGACTCTTGGTGCCGATAATGCGGTTTTCCAGCGCATTCTTGAAGCCGACCCCGTTGCGACCGCCGATGCGGTTGGCCATCTGCATAACCGCCAGTGGGGGCATCGATTCGCCGTTGATCTCGACGGCACGCCCCTTCGCAAAGCGGACACTGAAGCGTTCCGGCACATCCGGTGCCTTGTCCGGCCAGACGCCCATCGTCGGCGTCACGATCGTGGCCGGTGTTTCCAGGCTTTCCAGATCCTCGGCCTCGTGCGAGAGCCCCGCCAGGTTGGCATCCGTGGAATAGCGTTTCTTGCCGCCCGGAAACGCCTCGATCCCCGCCTTGCGCAGGTAGTCGACCATCTCGAGCCGCCCAGGGAACTGCTTGAGCAGCCCGGCATCGCGCCAGGGGGCGTACACCTTCATTTCCGGCGCCAGCACGTTGGTATAGCGTTCGAAACGCATCTGGTCGTTGCCACGCCCGGTCGCGCCGTGTACCAGCACCGTGCAGCCCCTGGTCTGCATCGCTTTCACGAGTCCCTTGACCGTCACTGCGCGGGCTATCCCGGTGGAATTCCAATAACCGCCGTCATACATCGCCTGGCAGGCCAGCACCTCGAAACAAGCCTCGGCCATCTCCCGTTTCAGGTCGACGACCACGGTCTCGGCCCCGCAGGGGGCCATCTTGTCCACAACCGCACTGATGTCGGTCTCATCCGGCTGCGCCAGGTCCGCCGTGAAGCAGACCACGTCCACACCGGCCTCGACCAGCATCTTGGTGACCGTCTTGCTATCCAGCCCGCCGGACACGCAGATGCCGGCCTTCTCGCCCCTTAAATCATTCAGCGTCATTGCCTGCCTCCTGATGCATGCTTTCGAGGCAATCGTCCATGATATCGAGTGCCTCTTCGAGCTCGTCGTCCTTGACGGTCAACGGCGGCAGGAAGCGCACGACATTGCCGGCGGTCGGGATCGCCAGCAACCCGATTTCCGCGAATGCCTGGGTCAAGGGCTTGGCATCCTGATCGAGCACCATCCCCAGCATCAGGCCCAACCCGCGAACCTCGGTGACATGCCCGAAGCGTTCGGCGAAGTCCTCCAGCCCTTCCCTAAGCAGCTCGCCCTTCTCGGCGGCGCGTTCCACAAGGCCCTCTTCCTCGATCACCTCGATCGTGGCCAGTGCGGCGGCACAGGCCAGCGGCGAGCCGCCGAACGTGCTGGCGTGGTGCCCCGGATGGAACACGTCGGAAAGCTTCGGGCCGGCCACGACCGCCCCGATCGGGTAGCCGCTGCCGAGGCCCTTGGCCAGGGAGAAGGCGTCCGGCTCGACGTTGTAATTCTGGAAACCGAACCATTTGCCGGTACGCCCCATGCCGCTCTGGACCTCATCGCAGAGCATCAGCAGCCCCTTCTCGTCGCAAAGCGCACGCACACCTTCAATAAAGGCCGGATCGGCCGGAATCACACCGCCCTCGCCCTGAATGGACTCGAGCATCACAGCCACAGTCTTGTCCGTCACCAGCGCCTTGACCGAATCCAGGTCATTGTAAACGGCATGCACAAATCCTTCCGGCATGGGTTCGAAGCCTTTCTTGACCTTGTCCTGACCGGTTGCCGCCGCCGTCGCCAGGGTCCGGCCATGGAACGAGTTCTTCATGCAGATCACTTCGTATTTGCCCTGCTCGTGCCCCCACAGGCGCGCCAGTTTGATCAGCCCCTCGTTGGCTTCCGCACCGGAGTTGCAGAAGAAGCACTTGCCACGCAGCGACAGGTCGGAGAGCCGCTTGGCCAGCAGCGCCTGGTTCTCATTGAAGTAGAGATTCGAGACATGCACCAGCTCGGCTACCTGGGCCTGCACCGCGGCGACGACCTTGGGGTGGGAATAGCCGACATTCAAGACCGCGATCCCGGCCGCAAAGTCAAGGTAGACCTTGCCGTCGGCATCCCAGACCTTGCTGCCGCGCCCCTTGACCAGCGCGGTCTGCGGCGCATAGGTATTCATCACATACTGGTTGTACAATTCCTTGATTTCCGCTGTCTTGCTCATGATCCCGGTTCCCTCTCGATTTCCCTGCGCACCCATCCGCGCAAGGCAGTTTTACTCATTAACACGCTTGTCGCACCAGCTCGCCCTAGTCGTGACCGCCCGCGACAATTTCCGTTCCTACACCCTTATCGGTAAACATCTCCATCAGCAACGAATGGAACATGCGCCCGTCGATCATATGCACCTTGCGCACACCCGCCTCAAGCGCCTCGATGCAACTGCGGATCTTCGGCAGCATCCCGCCCGAAATAACCCCTTGCTTAACCAGCCACTCAATCTCATCCAGCCGCAGCGTCGTGATCAGCGATTCCGGATCCTGCGGGTCGCGCAACAACCCCGGCACGTCGGAAAGAAACGCCAGCTTGCGCGCCTTCAGAGCCTTGGCAACCGCCGCCGCCGCCACGTCCGCATTGATATTGTGGATCTGGTTCTGCGGCCCCATCCCCAGCGGGGTCAGGACGGGGATCAACCCCTCGGCCAGCATCGCGTGTATCGGTTCCGTCAGCACTTCCCCCGGTTCGCCCACGAACCCCCAGTCCAGTATCGCCCCGGTCGCCGGATCGGTTTCGGTCATACGCTGCACCCGGAAGATTTCCTCCCCGTTGAGGCTGCACGCCGGGGCACCCTTCTGGGTGAGCATCTTGACGATGCGCGGGTTGACATCCATCTTGAGCACGCGTTCCACCACCTCGATCGAGCGCGCACAGGTCACACGCAACCCCCGTACAAAGCTGGACTCGATCCCGGCTTCCTTCATGCCGCGCGTGATTTCCTTGCCGCCCCCATGAACGACCACGACCTTCATGCCCACGCATTCCATGAACGCGATGTCATCGAGCACGCTCTCCACATGGGCGGGATCCTCCATCGCGCTGCCCCCGAATTTCACCACCACAATCGCGTTGCGAAAGCGCTGGATGTAAGGTAGCGCCTCGATCAGTACCGCAGCTTTCCGGCTAATGTCTTCCATTTCCTGTCCACCTCTAAAAACGGCCCGCAGGCGCTTGAAAAATCAGGTCATATATTCCGCATTGATCCGCACGTAATCATAGCTGCAGTCACAGGTATAGACCGTGTCCACCGCCTCACCGAGATTCAGATTCACCGCGATCTCGAACGCCTTGCGGGCAAAGACCGCCTCCAGATCCTTGAACGCCACATCCGCCGCCATCTGACCACCGCGCACCGCCGCCAGTTCATCGAAGGTGATATCCACCCGGTCGGGGTCCACCTGGGCCCCACTGTAGCCGACCGCGCAGATCACCCGGCCCCAGTTGGGGTCACC
>Ga0100401_1003562_pt1 | contig 11786 bp, 16 predicted proteins | sample CryGeymeta201525_FD_80421 | JGI IMG/M metagenome (GOLD analysis project Ga0100401, IMG submission 80421) | Groundwater microbial communities from Crystal Geyser aquifers in Utah, USA - Crystal Geyser metaG 2015-25 | ecosystem: Environmental > Aquatic > Deep subsurface > Groundwater | place: USA...
CCGCCCTGGGACATGCACACCAGGATGTCCGGGCGGCGCACGTAGGGGTAATGGATCACCTGATCGGCAATGATCACCTGGGCGCTGCAGGCGCCGCCGCGCGCTTCCGGTCCATACGATTGGGTGAGGGTGCTCTGGCGGTGGTCGCCGAGAGCGGCCCCTTCGCCGACGATTTTTCCGAGCAGCACAATGCCCTGGCCGCCGAAGCCGGTGAACGTGATTTCCGTGCGATGGGCTTGGATTGTGGTCATCCCTGTTTCCTCAACATAGCCGTGGGCGCTCGCTTAACGGCCGCCGCCGCCGGCGGATGCCTCGAGGCTAGAGCGCAACGGCGGGTCGGCAGACCTTGTCGTACATATCGATGCAGGTGGCGCGCTGAATCTGGACGAAGGTGCCGAGCGTAATGGCGCGCTTCGGGTCCAGTTCCACTTCGATCGGGCTGGCGCCGTTACGGATCACCGCATGTTCCTGGTAGAGGTGGAGCGCGTCCAGCGGTTTTTCCCGGTTGCGCCGGCCGTAGCCGGTGGGACAGGGCGCCAGCACTTCCACAAAGGAAAAACCCCGATGGGCCAGCGCTTCTTCCAGGCACCGGGTGAGATCGCGATTGTGCAGGATGGTCCAGCGGGCGACGAAGGTGGCGCCGGCGGCGTAAGCCAGCAGCGGCAGGTTGAACGGGGTATCGGGATTGCCGAGCGGGGTGGTGGTGGTTTTGGCGTAGGTCGGCGTGGTCGCCGCCGCCTGGCCGCCGGTCATGCCGTAGTTGAAGTTGTTCACGCAGACCACGGTCAGATCGACATTGCGCCGCGCCCCATGGATGAAATGATTGCCGCCGATGGCGAACAGATCGCCGTCGCCGCTGAACACCACCACATTGAGTTCGGGCCTGGCCAGCTTCATTCCGGTGGCGAAGGGAATGGCTCGACCGTGGGTGGTGTGGTAGGAATCCAGCTTGACGTAGCCGGCGGCCCGGCCGGAACAGCCGATTCCGGACACCATCGCGGTCTTGGTCAAATCCATGCCGCTGTTCAGCAGGGCCGTGAGACAGGCGGAAAAGGCGGTGCCGATGCCGCAGCCCGGGCACCAGATGTGCGGGATCCGTTCGGTGCGAAGCAGTCCATTGAGCGGATGGTCCGCCGGTTGCGCCTTCATTGTTGTGCGTCCTTCCATCAGGTTCGGGAAACCGCGCTGAGCCTGGCAACGATTTCTTCCGGCGGGATCACCGCACCGCCGGCATGGCCCACCAGAATAGCCGGGGCCTGACCGCGAGCGCAGCGTTCCACCTCGAGGTGGATCTGACCCAGGTTGAGTTCAACGGTGACCAAGGCCCGCACCCGGCCTGCCAGGTCCCGAATGAGTTCCTCCGGAAACGGCCAGACCGTGACCAGACGCAAGAGTCCCGCCCGGATCCCGGCGGCGCGCGCCTCATCCACCGCGGCCAGACTGCTGCGGGCGGAAATGCCGTAGGACACAATGGCGATTTCGGCGTCGTCCAGTCGGTAGCTTTCGGTCTGAATGATTTTGTCGCGGTTGGCCCGGATCTTTTCGGTCAACCAGGTCATCATCTTTTCCTGCCCGGCCGCGCTCATGTCCGGATAACCCCGTTCGTCATGGGTCAAACCGGACACGTGCACCGCATAGCCGGCGCCGGCCGCGGCCATCGGCGCCACGCCGCAGGCGCCGCGCTGAAACGGCTTGTAGCGGTCGCGGCGCCCGCTGGCCGGTACGCGCTCCCTGGTCTTCACCGCGGCGGCCGGCGGGATCACCACCCGTTCGCTCAAATGCCCCACCACCTCATCGGCCATCACCAGGACCGGCAGCCGGTAGGTTTCACTCAAATTGAAGGCGGTGATGGTCAGATGGAACAATTCCTGGGGCGAAGCCGGAGCCAGGGCGATGATTTCATAATGGCCGTGCGATCCCCAGCGGGCCTGCATCATGTCGGCCTGGGCGCCCAAAGTGGGGAGCCCGGTGGAGGGTCAGGCCCGCTGCACGTTCACCACCACACACGGGGTTTCGGTGCAGATGCCGAGTCCCAAATTTTCCATCATCAGGCTGAAGCCGGGCCCGGAAGTGGCGGTCATGCTTTTGACCCCGGCACAGGACGCGCCCAGGATCGCCGCCATGGACGCGATTTCGTCTTCCATTTGAATGTAAGTGCCGCCCACTTCCGGCAATCGGGTCGCCATGTGTTCGGCGATTTCCGTCGCCGGCGTGATCGGGTAGCCGGCGAAGAAACGGCAGCCGGCGGCTAGTGCTCCTTCCGCGCAGGCGATGTCTCCGGTGAAGAAATGGTCCCCGGTCCATACCGCAGGTTTCATGGCTCAGTCTCCGGCCTCGCGGACAAAAAAAACGGCTTCATCCAGGGCCACCACGTTCGTAGTGCGCCCGTCAGGGCGTCCCTTCACCACGGCGTTCATAATGTGCCCCTCAGGGCATTCAAGCGCCGCAAATGCCTGACGGCGCCACTACCAACCCGCGATGCCGCCGGGGCGATGCCCGCTCAGGACTGGGCCGCCACGGAAAAGATCGCGAAATCCGGGCAGATGATCTCGCAATAATGGCAGTTCACGCAGGCTTCCATGCGTTTCGCGATCGGCGGATGATAGCCCTTGGCGTTGTAGTGCGCGCCCAGTTCCAGGACCTCCCGAGGGCAGAAAGCGATGCAGTAGCCGCAGCCCTTGCAGCGCTCTTCCACGATGTGCACCACGCCGCGGGTGACTTCGATGTCGGCGGCGTCCAGGGGCGTACGCCAGAGCTTTGCGGTCATGATTCGACCCCGATCAAACGGATCCTGAAAATTCACACGGGCGGAGGGGATGATTCAAGAAAGGAAGATGTAACCGGCGCCGGTCACCGGGCCGAAGGCAGGCCTGAACGGATCCGGATCCCGGGCTGAACCCTGGTGCTCTTGCCAAATTCTCAAACGCACCGTAGCAACGTCTTTCTTTCAACCACCCACCGCATGCTCAACAGGGACGCTAGCCTCGGCAGCACCAGGGGCTAGACCGATCAGCCGCCAGCTTAAGGATTATCACTCGCATGTCAAGCGAATTCCCGATCGTTCATGGTGCCTTCCGGCCGACAGGGTCGGAATTTTTCGGGGACTATCGCCAACTGGTCATTCATGAGCCGGGGATGAGCTGAAAGTTGCCGCTCGTGTGGCCGGCTTTCCTCGGCATGTGCTCGTTTCTCGCCATTTCCCGGGAAATCAAGTCGTCCTGAACAACTCATTCATGCCATTCACCTTATTTCGTGCCTTGCCGCCGGCATCCGCCTGGTGACTGTGATCCTGCCTTCGATCCCAACGGCATCGCCATCGAATTCAGCGCCGACGTCGCCGGCGTGGACCCGAGAAGGCAGCCCAGGCTGATCGATTCCCACCCGAGTCCGATCGCACTCGAAGGCCCTGATCCCCAGCCGGGCCGCTGGCCGGCCCCCGAACCACCGCCACCGCTGGCGGAACGCACCGCGTATCCCGGTGAAGGCGAGCAACTCCTGACCAAACCCAACGCCTGGCGCGGCAGCCGAGCGTTCGTCCAGCCCGCGTTGGCTGCCTCCGGCTTAGGCCCCCCTGCCCTACCGCCCCCAGGCTTCGGTGACTCGATCCCGGTAAACCCCGGGTCGCCGGTGCCGCTCGAACAGAGGCAAAGCCGGGCATCGGTGCGGAGATCACTCCCCTACTTCTCGTGTGCGATCAACCGCAACGTCAACGGGTCGCGATGGCCATTGAAAAATTTCTCCAGCACCTGTTCGTGGACGGATTGCGCTTCGCTGATGGAGGCAAACAGGGTCATCGACGATCTCAGCTTGACATCGTCGGGATAGCCGAAGATCTCCGATACCGAACGCCCGTCGATGTCGAGCGCGGTTTCGGCGCATTGTTCGAGCCTTGCCCCAAGCACCGGATGGGCCAGGTAAGCCTTGGCCTCTTCCAGGCTCTTGATGGCGTGGAACCTCGCGGTGGGACTGTGGCCCAAACCATCGATTTGGGGGAAAATGAACCACATCCAGTGGCTGCGCTTGCGCCCGCTGCTCAGTTCCGCGAGGGCGCGCTCATAAACACCGTCCTGCGCTGCCACGAAGCGACCCAGATCGAATGGGTCGGCGGAATCAACCGGCCTGCCGGCGCCAGTCATGATCACCTCTCCTTCCCGCTTTCAGATTCTCCCGATGGACTGATTGCGCACTCATAAACCAGCAATGGCGGAAATCATACCTGTTTAGCTTGAGAAGTTACGTTTTGTGTTCCCGCGGAGGCGCTGAGAGCGCGGAGAAGAGCCCTGAAATCAACCTCCGCGTCTCTGCGTCTCCGCGCGGAAATGAAATTTTTAAGCCTTCACAAGTATATAGATATAGTGCATTCCCGAAAACTGGATCAGGTGCTGAAGATGATTCGTCGGCGTACCCCCAAACCCGCCTGTCCGCCCGCCCGGGACTTCGGCGCCGGATGCTTCGCAACGGAAACAGAGGTCTTGATCATCGTTGGGGCCATTTCAAATAAGCACTACCACGGAGGCACAGAGGACACAGAGAAAGGCCAAGGTTTTTCTCCGTGTTATCCGTGCCTCCGTGGTGAAAGTTTTTTGCGGTGGCCGAAACGATGATCACCGCCGAACAAGAGAATAATTTGTGCCCCCACGATTATCTGCTAAAATGTAAACGAAAATCCGGCATGATTCAGCAATACCTTGCCGCGGGTAACAGTTGCCGCCGTCATTTCGGCAATATTCATGCATGCGGGAATGACGAACCGGTGTTACCGCCAGTTGAACCATGCCGAAAATTCGGAGCCAAGGAGGCCGCACATGCCGAAGCCGGAAGCGCAAAAGCTGTTCACTTACCGGGACTATTCGGAATGGGATGAAGGGCGATACGAATTGATCAACGGGGTGGTGCATGACATGACCCCGGCTCCGTCGAGAATCCACCAGGAAGTGTCCATTCAGCTCTTGCGGCAACTGTTGAACCGGTTGGACCGCCAAGCCCCTTGCAAGGTTTACGTTGCCCCCTTCGAGGTTCGCTTTCCCGATGCGGATGAAGCGGATCACAAGATACGGACGGTGGTTCAACCTGACCTTGCCGTCATTTGTGATTCATCCAAGCTCGACGACCGAGGCTGCCGTGGAGCGCCCGACTGGATCATCGAAATCGTCTCCCCTTCCACGGCATCGCAGGACTACATTCGAAAACTGGCCATGTATGAAACATACGGCGTTCGGGAATACTGGATCGTGCATCCGACGGACAGGATCGCCATGGTCTACACGATGGCCGAAGACGGTCGGTACGGAAGAGCGAAAATTTACTCCGCGGAAGACCGGGTGGAAGCGGCAGTGATCGAGGGGCTTGTGATTGACCTGGGAGAAGTGTTTGCATCCTGATATCCGCCTCGATGTTATGGCTGTTCAGGCCCTCACCGTCGGAACACCCTAACGGGCGTACCACCAAGGATGGGGCCTTGCCTGCCGCGGTCTTGAATCTCATATTGGGCTGGAGTAAGACTAGGCGTCCGGAACGGGCGGTGGCGGCGCCCGGCTCGAAGCAGGCAAGCGCCCGAGCCGCCCAACCGATGATGCGGTTACAGGAGGAATGACGCCTTCGATGAATGCCGATCCAGCGGCCGGCGGCAAACCGGCGCGGCCGAAAAAACTGATCCTGATCCAGCCCATGATGATGAAGGTGGTCTATGGGTTGATGCCCTGCTTTTTGGGTTCGGTGTATTTCTTCGGGCTCCGTTCGGTCGCCGTCACTCTGCTGGTGCTGCTGTTCGGCGTGGCCGCCGAAGCCGCCTTCGCCATTCCCCAGGGGAAACCGGTCACTTCGGCGGTGTTTGTCACCGGACTCATCTTTGCCTTGAGCCTCCCTCCCACCACCCCCTTCTGGATGGCCGCGGTGGGGATCGTTTTCGGGGTGGTGTTCGGTAAGATGGTGTTCGGCGGGTTCGGCTACAACGTCTACAATCCGGCCATGGTCGGACGCTGCTTCGTTTACATCAGCTTCCCGGTGGCCCTCACCAATCGCTGGGTGGCGCCCTTTGCCGCCGGTTCCGGGGGTTTCCTCGGCTGGACGCCGCCCCCCGATGCGATCACCGCGGCCACCCCGCTCGCGGCCCTCCACACCGGTGGCGATGTGCCGCTCGCTCACCTGTTCTGGGGCAATGTTTCCGGTTCGTTTGGGGAAACCAGCGCCGTTCTCATCCTGATCGGCGGCGCCTATATCCTGCTAGCCAAAGTGGCGCCCTGGCGACTGGCCTTGAGTTGCCTCATGGGCGGCTTCCTCACCGCCTTCCTGCTGCATGCGGCGGGGGTCCCGGGAGTGCCCCGGCCGCTCACCTTCCTCTTGGCCGGGTCGTTTCTGTTCGGCGCCCTGTTCGTGGTCACGGAACCCATTTCCGGCCCCAAGACCAAACCGGCCCAATGGATTTACGGGTTCGTGATCGGTAGTCTGATCATTTTGCTCCGCCGCTATTCGAATTTTCCGGAAGGGGTCATGTTCTGCGTGCTCTTCATGAACACCTTCGTGCCCATTCTGGACATCGGGGTGCGCACGCTCCAGCGGAAACCCGCGGCGAGGCCGGTGTCATGAACAAAAAACGGATTTTTTCGGTCGCCTACATGTTTGCGATCACCCTCGCCTTCACCTCTGTGGTGAGTGCCATTCATCTAGTCAATCAAGACAAGATCAAAACCAACGAACGCGCGCGCCTGCAAGGCATCGTGCTCGAGGTGCTGGGCATCCGGGCGCCGGCCGGGAGCACCCGGGCCCAGGTGAGCGACCTGTTCGACGCGCGGGTGAAAACCGTGCAGTTGGAAGGCCGGAGTGTCTACGTGGGCCTGGCCGCGGACGCCAAGACCGTGATCGGCTATGCCTTCGGGGTGTCCGGTCCGGGCTTTTGGGGGCCCATTTTTGGGATGATTGGGATCGATCCCAAACTCGAGCGGGTCCTGGGAATCGCCTTTTACGACCACGGCGAAACCCCGGGGTTGGGCGGCGCATCACCGAACACTGGTTCACCGCTCAGTTCGCGGGCAAGCGCCTGGAAGCCACGGGTCCGGGGCAACGCTACTTCACCCTGAAGCGGCCCGGCACCAGTCAGGGTCCCAATGAACTCGATGCCATCACCGGGGCCTCCGGAACCAGCAACAAACTGGAACTTTTTCTCAACCGCAATCTGGGGGATACCCTCCCCTGGCTGCGCGCCCAGCAGGCGAAGGGGGTGCTCTAGCCCCACCGGCGAAAATCCTCCCGCCCATCGGTATCGGTATCGGTATCGGTATCGCTCTCGCTATCGGCCTCGCTGTCGCTCACGATCCCGATAGGAAGCCCGTCGTTAAGGAGTCTTTATGGCCAAGGCCAAAGCCGCACAGATCTTCATCAAGGGGTTTTGGGAAGAAAACCCGGTGTCGCGGCAGATCCTCGGGATCTGTTCCGCGCTGGCGGTGACCAATCTCATGACCAACACCCTGATCATGGGGGTGAGTCTCATCTTCGTCACCGCCATGTCGAACGTCACCGTATCGGCCCTACGCAACGTCACCCCGGCCCGGATCCGAATGATGGTGCAGGTGTTGATCATCGCCTGCTACGTGATCGTGGTCGATATCGTGCTCAAGGCCTATCTGCCGGATATCAGCCGGGCTCTTGGTCCCTATGTGGGGCTCATCATCACCAACTGCATCATCATGGGCCGCTGCGAAGGCTTTGCCCGCGGCAACCCGGTGTGGCCGTCGTTGGTGGACGGGATCGCCTGTGGCGCCGGCTATGCCGCGGTCCTGCTGTTGGTGGCCTTTATCCGGGAACTGCTGGGATTTGGCAGCCTGTTTGGGGTGCCGGTGCTGCCCGCCGACTGGACCCGCTGGACCATCATGGTCATGGCCCCGGGCGCCTTTTTCGTGCTCGGCGCCATCATTTGGCTGGTGAGTAACCTCGGGCCCAAACCCAAGAAAGCCTGATCGGCAGGAAAGGTCCAATCATGGAAGGGACCCTCGGAGCTCCGACGATCCTGTTCGCCGCCATCTTCACCAACAATATCCTGCTCACCAATTTCCTCGGCATGTGCTCGTTTCTCGCCATTTCCCGGGAAATCAAGTCGTCCATCGGCCTCGGCATGGCGGTGACCTTCGTGATGACCTGCACCGCCGCGCTCAATTACCTGGTCCATTACTACCTGCTGGTGCCCCTCGATTTGGTGCACTTTCGCTACATCGTGTTCATCGTGGTGATTGCGGCGTTCGTGCAACTGGTGGAAATGCTGATCGAACGTTTCTCGCCGCTGCTCTATGTGGTGCTCGGCGTGTTTCTGCCGCTGATCACGGTCAACTGCGCGATCCTCGGGGTGGTGCTGTTCATGATCATCCGCAATTATTCCTTCCTCCAGTCGGTCGCCTACGGGCTCGGCGGAGGGCTCGGCTGGACGCTGGCGATTGTTGCCTTGAGCGGGATCCGCCAGCGGCTCGCGCAGGCGCCGATCCCCCAGCCGCTGCAAGGGGCCGGCATGACGCTGATCATCGCCGGACTGATGGCGCTGTCCTTCATGGGCTTCAGCGGTATGATCCAGATGCAGTGAGGGGGGGGGGAGTGACTCGATGACCCGAGTGCTGCTCGGACTTCTCGCCCTCAGCGGACTCACCTCGGTGCTGGCGGTGTTGCTGGAAGTCGCCGATTCCTATCTGGCCGACTACGGCGAATGCACCATCCGGATCAACGATGGGGACAAGGAACTCCAGGTCCAAGGCGGCAACAAGCTGCTGGGGACGCTCATGGACGCCGGGATCTTCATCCCTTCGGCCTGCGGCGGGCGGGGCAGTTGCGGGTTGTGCAAACTGAAGGTCCTGGACGGGGGCGGGCCGATCCTACCGACCGAAACCCCGTACATGAACGCCGCCGAACTCCAGGACCAGGTGCGCCTATCCTGCCAGGTCAAGGTGCGCAATGATCTGGCCATCCGGATCCCGCCCGAGCTGTTTCTGATCCGCGCTTATCAAACCCGGGTCGCGGAGCTGCGCGATCTCACCCATCAGATCCGGGAAGTGCGGCTGCACCTGGAAGATCCGCCTGAGATCACGTTCAAACCCGGTCAGTACATCCAGTTGGTGGTCCCGGAATACGAAGGTTCGCCGGAACCGGTGTATCGGGCCTATTCGGTGGCTTCGGCGGCAAGCCGGCCAGGTGAAATCAAGCTGGTGATCACCCGGGTGCCCAACGGATTGGCCACCACCTACGTGCACCACTACCTGAAGGAAAGGGACCCGGTCACCATCAACGGTCCCTACGGCGATTTTTACCTGCGCCAAAGCGATCGCGAGATGGTGCTGATCGGCACCGGTTCGGGGCTGGCCCCGCTGCTGTCGATTCTTTATCAGATGGCCGATGAAGGGATCAGCCGCAAGGTCACTCTCTATTTCGGGGTTAAGGAAAAGAGGGACTTGTTCTACCAGGATGAAATCCAGGCCCTGGCCGAACGCCTGCCGAATTTTCGCTACGTCCCGGTGCTCTCGGAACCGGCCCCGGAAGACCAGTGGCAGGGGGAAACCGGTTACGTGACCGGGGTGATGGTGCGCCAGGTGAGCGACGGCTCCCGGGTGGAAGCCTATCTGTGCGGCAATCCCCTGATGATCGATGCCGCCGTGAAACTACTGAAACAGGTCGGAGTGACCGACGAACGCATTTTCCACGACAAATTCGCCTGACCGAAGCGGAGGCCGCCATGGGCAAATATCCCGTCTATCAAAGCCCGGACCTGGACCAGGTGGAAGCCCGGATGCGCCCGAGCCCCGATTTCCGCCACGGCTATCTGGGCCGCGATCAGCGCCGGCTGATCCAGATCTTGACCGCCGGCGAAGCCCGGGTGCGGGCCTTGGGCCTGAGCCACGAAGCCATCGCCGACCGGCTCGACCAACTCACCCTGGGCGCCCAGAGCGGCTATGGGGAAACGGTCCTGCTGGAACAGAAGTACATCGTCACCGCGACCGTGGCGCGCGGCAAAATCCCCTGCCCCTGGGATCACCCGGGGCTGTATCGCAAGACCCATATCGATCTGCGCCGAACCGACAGCGACGATCGCCTGGTCTGGACCGATCTCTCCATTCATCTCATTCGCGAACACGGCTTCTATCAGGGGGAAGGCAGTCCCTACCGGCTCGATCCGGAAGCGATCCACCGGGTCCTGTTCAGGTGAGGTGATAAGAAATCGCTCTCTGACGAATGTGAGTCAGGATGCAGGGCCACGGATCAATTCCTGGGCGATGAAATTGGTGAAGTCCGCCAGGTCATCCAGATGGTTCTCGATCACGTCGATCAGCAGCCGAATGTCAAGATTCTGATATTCATGCACCAAGATGTTGCGGAATCCCACCATATGTTCAAGATCGGCCGCAAGGTCCCGGGGAATGATCCCATTTTGAGCTAGCATCCGGAAGCTTTCCTTGGACTCTTTGGGAAGACCGAGCTTCCTTACCCGTATCGCATGATTGGCGAGATCGATGCATTGCTCACAGGCGCGCTGGAGGTTCACTGCAATGGCATCCTGTTTGAAATAGTCGGCTTCGAACGGCATCTCGGCGGGCAGCGCGTAGTAGACCCGAATCTGTTTGATGCACCGTTCGATGCGCTCCTTTTTATTCAGGACGATATCATCCATCACGCAATAAACCTCCCCGTAGCCAAAGCGTCCCGCACGATCTCGGCCCGTTCCTCGTTCAGTTTCTGATAATAGGACAGGGTCAACATTTCAAACTCATCGGCGGCATATTCGTCTGTATGATAAATTCTACGGTCGGATACCACGATTTCCTTCTGAAGAACCGTGGGGACCCGGCGCAGATTGATCAAATCAACGTTTTTATTCAATAAAACCATCAATTCGATACACAGATCACTCATGGGCAGGTATTCGGTATCTGTTGCCCGCCGCGGTGGTAGGAGCAACGCAATATCCACGTCGCTGTCGGGCCATTCATCCTCCGTCCCGTAGGAGCCGAACAGATAGATGGCCTGAACATCGGGATAGTGGTTGAGGACCGTTTGGATGATCGCGTTCCATTCAGCGACTGGGTTCATATCATCACCACCACTGAACTGGACCCCAACATTCGAGACACCTTGCATTACCCATCACGCGAAATCGGTTCGAGGCGGGAGATCTCACCTGCATCAGGACCCTTGAGCGCGTGCCAAAGATCCCCATCCCCAGGGCGCGGTTGGATCAGTACGCGAGCTTGCCCTCATCCACTCGAAACACCTGGGCAAAACCCGCCGACACGGTGAGCTTCAGCCGGTGTTCCGAGGCTTCGGAAAGGATCGCGGCTTCCACCTGGGGGAGGCGATTCACCAGTTCGAGGCCCGCGTCCGGCCCCAGCACCAGGACCCCGGTTGCCAGCGCATCGGCCCAAGTGGCGATGGGAGCGCTCAGGGTGACGCCGGCGGTGCCGCGGGCGGTAAAGCCGGTGCGGGGATCGACGATGTGGCTGTAGCGCCTGCCGTCTTTAAGAAAATAGCGCTCGTAGTCGCCCGAGGTCATGATCGCGATATCATGCACCTCGAGTGTTGCGATGAGTTCTTCCGGCCGGCGCGGATGGCGCACCCCCACCCGCCAGGGGGTGCCGTCGGGCTTGAGCCCCAGGGCGTAAAGATCGCCGCCGGCATTCACCAGGGCACTCGCGACCCCGCCGCCGCGGAGTACCCCGATCGCCCGATCGATGGCGTACCCCTTGGCGATGCCTCCGAGATCGATGCTCATCCCGGGCTTCTTGAAGGCGATCCTGCTCGATTCCGGGTCAAGCATGAGC
>Ga0100401_1003569_pt1 | contig 11770 bp, 7 predicted proteins | sample CryGeymeta201525_FD_80421 | JGI IMG/M metagenome (GOLD analysis project Ga0100401, IMG submission 80421) | Groundwater microbial communities from Crystal Geyser aquifers in Utah, USA - Crystal Geyser metaG 2015-25 | ecosystem: Environmental > Aquatic > Deep subsurface > Groundwater | place: USA...
ACTTCCAAAGCAGTTACAGTATGATATCGCAGATGATCTAAGGAGAGCCGCGCGCTCTATCATTTCCAACATCGCCGAAGGATATGGTCGAAGAAAATCAAATAAAGACATCGCTTCTTACTTGAAGATATCCCCGGGTTCTTGCAACGAGGTCCTCTTTAACCTTGACTTTCTAAAAGATTTGGATCTGATAAGTGAGGAAAGATACAAGTACTTTACTAAGGAATATACGATCTGCTCTAAGCAGCTGAACAAGCTCATCTCTTCTCTTACCAAATAACCAAATCACCGAATAACCAAACAACCAAGCTGTTGACATCCAACAGCGCCCATCCTATAATGTAACTGCCATCCGCCCGTTGCGGTGGATGAGTAAAACCGGCGATCTTCGAAAATGTAGAGGATCAGCCAAAAGGAGAGTGTGCTGTGCAGGTTAAAAAATTAGAGGACGCGACGGTTGAGGATCTGAAGAGGATCTTCGAGGAACATGGGCATAAGCCGCAGATTGCGTATGGGTTGGCAGTTGCGGCAAGGACCGTATGGATGCCTAATCCGTGGGTAAAGGTTGAATTCCTTTTCAATTTTCTAGACCAGGAATATAGCTTTGATCCACCGGACATTTTTCCCTTAGGTGGGGAGATTTACGCTGAGGTAGTTAGACAGCTGTTAGAGGCTGATTCGTCGTTTGGACTGTCTGAGGAGTACTCGCAGCGGTTAGTGGATTTTCTCGGTCGATATCCTCCCATCGAGGGGATACGAGGCAAAGTAAAAGAGTTTCTCGCCCGTAGAGCAACAGAACTGACTGGCTCAAGGGGACTGGTTATCCCTCGTTTGTGGGAGTCGATAGCTCGTGCCCTTCTCCGCTACCAGGCGTTCGATGTCCTCGGGGAGCTCGTCAATAAGGGGGTCTACGATGCTATCCCTGCCCTCTTTGAGGTGGTGGTGGAGCAAGCAAGCAGGGCAGGAAAAGTATTCCTCCGTTGAAATGGTGGTGTGGTCTGGGTGGAGACCATCCGCGTCTGACAGCATTACCGAGCTTTTCAGGGCGGTAGGGAGTGACACAAGGGTACTGAGACTCTTGATTGATCTCTCTCAGGCTTACATCGACCAACATGGGACGCACTACCCAACTGAGGAGCTTTAGTAAGTGTAGTTTGGTAATACCAGGGAGCTATCCTGTTAAGGACAGCTCCTTTTTCTTTTCCATCCCTTTGCTCTCTATTCTTCTCCTCTTCCGTTTTTACTAGTTTTCTCTGGAGACATTAGGAACAGTTCTATAGAATTGTCGCATATGCTATTATGGTGTCGATGAATGAAAAAGAGTGGGCTAAGATCTTTAAAGCGTTGGCCAATGAGAACAGACTAAAGATCGTTAAGATGCTTTACCGAGGGCATAAGAGGTCTGTTTCGGAGATCAAGCGGGCGTTAGGAATCTCCTATAAATGGACTTCAATCAATCTAAATAATCTAAAGAGAGTTGGGATCTTAGAAAGTGAGGGGAGAAAAGGTCAAGTTTTCTATTACGTTAACCCCCAGATCTCCAAGTCTGCCCGGCAGGCAATACGCATATTTCTCTGATATCGGTAGGAACAGTTCTATAGAAATGTCGCAAAGCTGTTTTGGAGTTATGCTGTTTCGTTATTTTATTTGCTTTGCTAAACTATTGTTGTGGCGAAGCCGAAGATTGTTTTTGTCTGTGAAAAATGTGGGGGGGAGCATCTGCGCTGGCAAGGAAAGTGCCAATTTTGCGGGGAGTGGAACACCTTAAAGGAGATCAGTAGCCAGAAGTCGGTAGTTGGCAGTGGGGAGAAAAAGAAAGCCAGAAAGCTTTCTGAGATCCAACCGGAAAAAGCTAAGCCGTTGGCGACAAACATCATCGAGTTTGATCGGGTGTTGGGCGGCGGGTTTATCCCCGGAGGTGTGATCCTCTTAGCTGGTGCTCCGGGGGTTGGTAAAAGCACCCTTCTTCTCCAAGTTGCTGGGAAGGTGGGGAAGAGGAAGCCGGTGGTTTATGTCTCCGGTGAGGAGTCGGATTCCCAGATCGTGACTCGAGCCGAGCGGCTGGGTATCGCCTCCGATCATCTTTATTTTCTTTCCCAAACCGATATTGACCTTGCTTTATCAGAGTTAGCGGAGACGGAGAAATTATCTCTTATCATCTTGGATTCTGTCCAAGCATTAACCACCGATGAGGTTGATGGAGCTTCTGGTTCCCCTTCGCAGGTTAAAGAAGTGGCGATGAGGCTCACACGGTTTGCAAAGGAGAAAAATATTCCGGCGGTGATGACGGGTCATATCACCAAAACCTATGCGATTGGAGGTCCAAAAACGCTGGAGCATGTGGTTGATGCTGTTCTTTTTTTTGAGGGAGAAAGGTTCTCCCAGTTTCGGGTTCTTCGGGCGATCAAGAATCGCTTCGGCTCCACTTCCGAGGTAGGGGTCTTTGAGATGAAAAAAGAAGGGTTGGTTGAGATTTCTGATCCTTCAGCGGCCTTCCTTTCTCAAAGAAGTAAAGCACCGGGTTCGGCTCTCACCGTTGCCCTTGAGGGAAGTCGACCGATGGTTTTGGAGATTCAATCTTTAACCTCACCAACCTCTTATCGGCATCCCCGCCGAACGACTCAAGGATTGGCAGGGAAGAGAACGCTTTTGACGATTGCCGCTTTAGAAAAGTACGGAGAGATCAAGCTTGGGAGAGTGGATATCTTTGTCAAAAGCTCCTTTGGTCTTCGGGTGTTTGAACCAGCTGCCGACCTCGCGATTGCTCTGGCGATTGCCTCCTCGCAGCTTAAGAAACCTCTGCCAAAGGATCTTTGCGCCTTTGGAGAGGTGGGATTAAACGGAGAGATCAAAGCGGTTGGGGGGGAGGAGGAGCGTCGAGTCCACGCAAGGAAGTTAGGGTTAAAACCAGTAAGTGCAAAGGATTATCCCACCATCCGCGAACTTCTTACCGTACTCTTCTAATTAAAACCAAACTCCAATCTCTTAAAACCAATAATTAATTATTTCCTGATTTTCTCCAGACACACTCTTACCCGTCCCTTAACTACTATAAGTAGTATTGACTTTCCCAGAGGAATATGCTATAAGTTACTCAATAGTTTGTAGCTTTCAAACTTATGGGACTTGACAAGGCACTTTTCGGTTTGGTATATTAGCCTCAGAGCGAGTCTGGGGCAGGGGCTCGCTCTCTTATTTTTGCGAGAAGAGCTCTGGTTCTGATCTGTCAGTAATGGGTTGGAATCAGAGGATTTTTCACAAACAGTTAAAAACTTAGGAAAGGAGGGAGAAGTGGGTTTGAGAAAAGACACCCTAGGGCGTAGGCGTTGCAGTGTTTGTGGCGGTGTGGCCCTTAGGGGTACCGACTACTGCCGTAGGCACCAGCCCGTAGCCCAGTGGATCATCCGCTTCGCGCGCTTTGTATGGGCGCACCGGCGAAAGATCTGTATAGTTCTTATTCTCGTTGGGCTGGTGATTTTGGCCGGGTGGTTCCTAACATCTCCTTTTAGAGGAGCTCCAGTTGCGTCTCCGACGCCGGTTTCCAGTCCGACTGAGATTCCGCCGACCGAGACGCCGGTGGTAACACCAACTGTGGTACCGCCGACCCCCGCCCCCCGAAAAGAGGACTTCATTCCTGACTCGATCCTCCCTTACGGGATTGATCGGGAGGAGGGATTCACCAAGGGGGAGGCCTACCTTGCCCTTCGCCTCTTTAATGGGGACTCGTCTTTGGATTTGGATGGTCCCTGTATTGAGGCAGGGCGGCAGTATCTGGAGGGGTTCTTCTCAAGGGAGGGTTTTGAGGTTCCCATCTGGAATCTTAAAGTTACTCCTGTCGTTGTCCCCGCAGATACCACGCGGGTTATCCAAGGAGTGGAATTTCCGATCTCTACCGCCCAGGCCTATCAAGTTCAGGGGTGGATCGGAGATCAAGAGGTGGCTGGGCTCCTTCTGGAGCTGAAAGCCATCCCGGGAATTTCCTTGGATCAACTGGCCTGCGATCGGGACCAGTGCGGTCCCGATGGTGGTAGGTGTCTTTACGTTGCCCGAGCTCAAACCAGTCGAGACAGGGTTTACTTCTATCTCGAGTGGGAGGACCGAGGAGCAACTAATAGCGTGGTCTTCGCTGGGAGGTGCGGCAATTTAGCAGCGAAGGTGGGGCGCTTACCCCCGCCAAGGGAGGTGATACCAACTCCAACGGTGAGCCCAACGGCCACACCGACTCGGAGTCCAACTCCCTCGCCGTCGGTGACACCAAGTCCAACGTTGACACCAACGCCAACGTCAACTCCGGTGACACCGACTCCAACGGTCACGCCTTCGCCGACGGCGACGTGGACTCCGACGCCAACGTCAACGCCGATCCCTACCCCGACTCCGATAGTTGAGTACGGGGGGACGGCGGGTGTTAGGTGGAGCTCATGCTCTGGTGGTGGCTACATGGGCACCGTTACCGCTTCCGCCTGGAAGTTGGTTGATGGTATCAAGGTAGCGGAAGGGCAAACCACAGTCACTGTGGGCCCTTACCCTCCTTGTACCACCGCTTCTGGGATAGTTGCGGTAACGTTGTCCAACGGTGAGGTGGTTAATGTTGGTTGGCAGGCAACAACGCCTTGTCCTCCGACACCAACTCCACCGGGACCAACGCCAACCCCACTACCTACTCCGGCGCCAACGGAGACACCTCCTCCGCCAGGCCGATAGTTTCTGACCCCGCACTTAAGCGCAGATGCTTTAAGTGCGGGGCTTTCTCCAAGTCTTGGAATTTAGGTTCGAAGGTTTGGAGAAGGTTGACACCAGCCCTATAGTGTGTTAACCTGTAAACTAATATGAACTACAATCTGAAACATATTTTGACTTTTACGATTTTCTCTGCTTTGGTAGTCCCACTTTTTTGGGTCAGCTCTTCATTTTCAGCGGCAACAAAGCCGGTGAACTACTGCTTGATGGTAAAGAAGTTGGCGCCAGTGCAAAATTACACCGACTGTCAAGCTAATCCCTCAGATATAAAAACAATTAGCCTTTCTCTTGGGGAGAAGGCGCGTTTTGCGATGCGAGTGATGATTGATAGAGAGGTGATTGATGAGCTTAAATACAGGGTGATCTTTCCCCTTGATAAGAATCCGATCGCAATCACCGCTTCCGTTGCCCCGGATGCTCTCCCACAACAGCCTTTGACGATGAATCTCGATCTGCCGGATAACACCTATCTTAAATATGTCCCGGGAACGACTGTTTATGAAACTTACCTTGGGGATGATCAATACAACGATATGGAGATTCCCGATGTTAACGGTGTCTCCTCGCTTTACGCAAACGCGGGCAACTGGTACACCATCAGCAAAGTTGGCAGTCCTGATGAACAGCTTTGGACTTTCATGTACTTTGATATGGAAGTTGTTGCCGCGGCGGAGGATGGTCCACCCACAGTTCCTGATCCTCACCTTGAACTTAAGATGACGGTTGGCGGTGATAAAACCGAGGCGACGATCGCCTCTGGTAGCAAGGTGAGAGTTAAAGTTTGGATTCACAATTCCCAGATGGACTCAGTTGCGAAAGGAGTAAAGTTGGCGGTTACGCTCCCCGGAGGTACTCCAGGAAGATCATTCACCTCTACCTCAGGAGTAACTGCCGACAATCACGGCGCTCTTAGCGATTTGGTAAAGATCACCTCTCCCACCGATGTGGTTTTAGGTTATGTTGAGGGATCAGCCCGCCTGTTTAAATACGAAGATACCGTGGGAACATCTTTAACTTCTTCCCAAGTAGCTGCTCTTTTTGGAGATGGTTTGTTAATGGGGGATAACGGATCGGTTGTTGGTTGTTGGATTTATCAACAGTGGGTTGAGTTTGACCTTGCCGCCGCTTCCATTCTTGGGAAGAAAGAGGTTCCAAAGGTGCTGGCGGCTACCGGTCCTGAAAATATGGTCGCAACCGCCCTTTACCTGGGTTATCTCGGATTTCTCCTTCGTCGGTTGAAATTGACAAAGTTCTTCTGATAGAATATCCACGGGTAGGCAACTAGGGGCAGTGGTTGCCTGCCCATTTTTAGGAGAAGTTTATTTCACATCTCCCTTGACATTGCTGTTTTTTGTCTGTTAGCCTAAGAGGCGTCCTCTTAAATTTTTTGGACTTCCCAAGGGATTATGGCAGAAAAAGATAAATCAACAGAAACTGAAAAGTTTAACTCTTTTGGCGGGGAGACAATTCCCGTTTCTGGGGTATTGGAGATTCTCCCCGATTACGGTGTTCTTCGCTCCAAGGTTGAGCAGGAAGGAGATCTTCCTTCCGACGTTTACGTTTCCCTTTCGCAGATCAGACGGTTTGATCTTCGGGTGGGAGATATCGTTGAGGGGTTAGCGCGCCCGCCGAAGGAGACTGAGCGTTACCTCTCCCTTCTTAAAGTGGAGAAAGTAGGAGGGATGGATCCGGAGAAAGCCCGCGAGCGGCCGAAATTTGAACGGTTAACACCAATCTTCCCCAATAAATGGTTGAGTTTGGAAACGAAATCAGAGACCCTTTCTACCCGCTTGATTGATCTTTTTGCCCCAATTGGAAAGGGGCAGCGGGCGATGGTTGTTTCTCCTCCTAAAGCGGGAAAGACTTGGCTTTTAAAGGATATTGCCCACAGTTTAGCCGAAAACTATCCTGATGTGGTTATTATGGTCGCTCTTATCGGGGAGCGGCCAGAGGAGGTAACGGATATTGAGCGCTCTGTCAAAGGCGAAGTCTTTTCCTCAAACTTTGATGAGCCTGCGGAAGAGCAAGCACGGGTGGCGGAGGTATGTCTGGAGCAAGCAAAACGGCGTGCTGAGCAAGGAATTGATGTGGTGATCCTCATGGATTCCATTACTCGTTTGGCTCGCGCTTACAACCTGGTTGTCCCTCCCTCAGGAAGAACCCTGACTGGTGGTTTTGATCCTATCGCTTTGTATCCGCCAAAACATTTCTTTGGTGCCGCTCGAAATTTTGAGGAGGGTGGATCCTTGACGATCGTTGCCACTGCCTTGGTTGACACTGGAAGCCGGATGGATGAGCTCATCTATGAGGAGTTTAAAGGAACAGGAAATATGGAGCTTCATCTTGGCCGAAAGCTCCAGGAGCGGCGGATCTTCCCGGCAATTGATATCGTCAAATCCGGCACGCGCCATGAGGAGCTCCTTTTTGACAAAAAGATGCTTGAGCAGATCTATATCCTTCGTCGGATGGTTGACACTTTGGGGGAGGGGGCAACGGAATTGGTAATTGATCGACTTCGAAAGACAAAGTCCAATAAGGAGTTTCTTGCCACACTAAAGGAGACTAAGTAATTTAATAGTTAACAGTTCACAGTTCACAGCCTGCTGTTTACTGTTCACTGTCTACTGTTTGCTAATCGACTTGATTCTCAAGTCGATTTCTGTTATAGTAACCCTGTCCCCTTAAGTTTTCCCCTGCCCGTCCCGCCCCGGTTTTTGTTAATTGGCGGATGCGGGACAGACTGGGGGGATGCTTATGGATAGGCGGGAAGAAAAACCTCCCTTATCTATCTTACGAGGGCAGCTCAAGTTAGGGCTCAAGGGGGAGGTCAAAAAAGAAACCTTACCGGAAGAGATCTTCGCTTTTGTGAAGAGCTTCCTTTTTTATTGCCAAAGGCGCGTTTTGGGCGTTTCTTACTTCTTTTGGCACACCTTTGCTTCAGGTTTTGGCCTGACGGCGCAACTGAAACTTTACGTTCAGGGGAAACTTTACCGGCGAAAAGGACAGCTTGCTTTCCCTCTTGCCCATGCCTCACTTTTGGGAATCTCCTTTTCTCTTCTTATCTTCACCAGCGGTTTGGGAGAGTTTTTGTATCAGCAGACCGGAAACTTTAGCTTAGGAGAAGGGGCGGCGATTATTGTTGATCAACCCTCTGTCGCCACGGAGGAGTCCAAGCTTCTTACCACCGAAGTTCAGACATATATTGTTCAGGAAGGCGATACGCTTTATGATATCGCCCGCCGTTTCCACCTCACTCTTGATGCCTTGGCTTACACCAACAGTATCGGTGACCCCTTTAACTACCAGCTTCAGCCGAGGCAGAAGCTGACGATCCCTCCTGTTGAAGGTGTGATCTACCGGGTTAAAGAGGGGGATACTTTGGAGCTTATCGCTCAAAGATACCAAACCGAGTTGATGGATATCGTAGAGTTTAACTACCTTTTCCCTCCGTATAAGTTAACGGCTGGGCAGGAATTGATTGTTCCTTACGCCCAGATCCCTGGAGTTTTCTTGGGGAGTGTTTCTACCCCAACGGGAGCATGTGGCTCTTTGGACTTAGATTGGCCTACAGCCAACCAAGACGTTGTTGGGAACTATGGTTGTTACATTAGCCGTTACCATGGTGGTTATGTTTGTCATTTGGCAATTGATTTAGGGGCGGATTACGAAACGCTTTATGCCGTCGCCGACGGGACGGTAGTTGCCGCAGGCGGCCCCCCTCCTGGACCTTCCCCGGACGGACAATGTCTCTCTTTTGGTCCAAGCTGTAATTACGGTTATGGGGGTTATGTTTTTATCGATATCGGTGGTGGTTACCAAGTGAGATATGCGCACATCTCCAAACCTTTGGTTGGAGTTGGGAAACAGGTGAAGGCGGGACAACCGGTTGCCGTTTCCGGTGCAAGTGGGTATGCTTTTGGACCGCACCTCCACTTCGAGCTTCTTTGTAACGGTAAAAGAATCAATCCCCTTCCTTATCTCCGTTAACACTCATTGACAAGGTTGTTCCTTGTCAGCGTTTAGCTTACTCCAAAATCAAGGGCCCAAGGATTTCAGAGGAGTCCTCTTGATAAGCTTCTACGAAATCACGGTAGGAATTCACTGGTTTCAATAAATTTTTCTTTTCTGACCTGAAGTAGGACAGAATTGGGGTAGGATCGATCCATTTGGCATTTTTTTGGTCAAGGTAGTATGGATAACTCGAATACGGGTAATTGACAAGGATGTTCCTTGTCAATTCGCTTGGGTTGAGATGAATGTAGCGGGATAAGTGGAGGAGATAGTGTTCTGAGTCGATAAGCGCTGCCTTATAAATCCCTTGGAACAAAGTTCCGACTCTTTTATATCTATTGTTGAAATACATCGCATAGGTGGTACTTATTTTACGCATTAGTTTAGTCATTCCAACCTTCGATTTCTGTTTAAGGAGTAGGTGGAAGTGGTTTGGCATAAGGCAGTAAGCAATAAGTTGTACCTCTCCAGAAACAGATTGGACGGGCCGCGGTCTGACAAGGTTCAACCTTGTCAGAGGTGGGTTTTCTTTTGATTTGGGAGAGAGGTAAATTTTTAGTAGATGGAGAAAGACGCGGTAGTCTTGGTCATCTAGGAAAATTATTCGTTTATCTACCCCGCGATTATAGGCGTGATAGTAGCAATCCGCAATGTACGTTTTGACAATATTTTTTGCCGGCACTTCTGGGAAAAGTATAATGACAGGGTTCAACCTTGTCAAGGTCCTGTCAAGAGTGTAGGGAGTGGTGGAGCGAGGGGGATTTGAACCCCCGACCTCACCCATGCGAAGGGTGCGCTCTTCCGCTGAGCTATCGCCCCTTGGTGGAGCCAAGTCTGACTTGGTGGAGCCGAGGGGATTTGAACCCCTGACCTCTTCAATGCCATTGAAGCGCTCTACCACTAAGCTACGGCCCCCATGTTGGTGGAGCCGGGAAGAATCACACTTCCCCATTAAATGTCCCCTCAAGGGGGCAGCCCCAATCAGGATAATTATACCAACAGGACGCTAGAATTAAAAGGCGAATTTATTACTTCTTTTGGGATTTGAGCTGCTCGAGGATTGCTTTGGCTTCCTCGTAGCCGGGGGTATCTTCAGGAGTAAGGCGAAGGGCGGTCTCGATTTCAGTAATCGCTAGATCGGTCTTTCCTGTTTCTGTATAAGCCCGGCCAAGGTTGTAATGGGCGTTGGCGAAGTTATTCTTAAGGTTGACCGCCGCCCGGAACTGTTCAATCGCCCGCTCAAAATCTTGCTGTTGGTAGAAAAGACCACCAAAGTTAACCCGGAGAACTGGGTTGAAAAGATCAAGATTAATCGCTTGAAGATACGCATTGGCCGCCCAATCCTCCGCCCCTTGGGCAAAGCCGATAAGGTTGCGGTAGGTTTGGGCTAACACTTCCCAGTTTCCAACATCTAAAGGAGAAAGATCGGTGGCCCGCTTTGCTTCAGCGATCGCTTGGGAGACTAGGTACTGAATGTTGCTCCGCTCTTCATCGGTTAAATCTTGTTTACTTGCTAACTGGTTAGCCCAAGTAAAGCTTATCTGGGCGAGACTTGTATGGTACTGGTCTTGCCAAGAAAGGTGGGAGAGGGCGCGAAGCTCTAAATTGTAGGAGCGTTGGAGATCTTGTTTTTGGAAAGCAGTGATTGCCTGCCGGTGGGAAAACTCCGCAGCGAAGATTCGGTAAACTCCTAAACTCAAGAAGAGGGCAAAAAGGACGGCCAAACCGAGGGCAAGGTATCCTTGTTTTCCTGGTTTAACCTCCTGCTCGCTTGGTTGTTCCGCAAACTGTACCGCGGAGGCAAGAGCAAGAAGGAGAAGAAAACTCCCAACCGCAGTGGAAAAGCTTAGGAAGAAAGCGGCAAAAATCCCCCCCGCAATCGGGAGAAATCTTTTATTTGCAGCTTTAAGGACGACACTAATAAAAGTCATGATCAAGAAAAGATAAGCAAGAACTCCCAAAAGGCCCATCTCCGCAAAAGCCAAAAGGTACTCTGAAATTGGCTTGTCAAAGCGAATCGACCAAAGAGGGGTGTAGTTGTAGCTTAAGGGCTTGTAGCGGGTGAAATCGAAAAGGAAGGTTCCCGGACCCGAACCCCAGAGGGGCCGTTGGCGGAAGGAAGTCGCCGAAACAGACCAGGAGGTGCGAAGGTCCAAACCAATCTCCTGAGGCGGCCCATTCTTAAAAGGAGTGTGATTGCGAACAGGAGGAACTAAGATCAAAACGATGAAGATAATCAAGGAGGCAGAGGCAACAAGAAGGTAGGGTAAGCTCTTTTTAATCTCGACAAAATCTAATCCTGAAAGAGAGACTATAAAGGAGACAGCCAAAGCGATCCATCCCACCGCGGAGTTTAAGAGAGTGAGAGTGAAGAGTAAGAGTAAGGTGAGGACAAAGCCAACAAGCTTTATCCAAAGCTTTTCCCGGATAAGTATCTCCCGAAGGGCCAAAGGGGCGATAACCCCCAAAAAGAGGGCGAGGGTGTTGGGTGATCCAAGGAGGGTGAAGGTGCGCCCGCTGGACCATTCCTGACCGAAGAGATTTGCTCCAAAGTATTGGGGGATAAAAAGAAGACCGGCGACAGCACTCGAGGCAAGAAGGGCGTAGCCGATATATTTCAGCGCCCAGCGTTCAAGGTTGGTGGTGAGAAGGAAGTAGAAGACGGTAAAGATGGTTACGGTTGCAAGGGAGGGGTGCCAGCGGAGGTAATTGCCGGCGAGGGAAGTCATTAGATGCTCGGAAAGAACGGCAGAGATTAGGGTCACCAACCAGAGGGTGGCGACGGGAATGTCAAATGGGTTGCGGCGGATTCCCAAATTACCAGAAGTGACAGCCTTGATTCCCCAGGCGAGGACTCCCAAAACCACTCCAACCGCCAGAAGGATCAGCTTGTTGAACTCGAAGAACTCGGTCGTTACCGGGAGGAAGAACAAGGGCAGAAGAAAAGCCAAGGCGATCACCTCGAGATTGATGAATTTTTGCGCTATCTTTGCAACTTCTTCTTTTCCAGCCATCATCG
>Ga0100401_1003576_pt1 | contig 11760 bp, 9 predicted proteins | sample CryGeymeta201525_FD_80421 | JGI IMG/M metagenome (GOLD analysis project Ga0100401, IMG submission 80421) | Groundwater microbial communities from Crystal Geyser aquifers in Utah, USA - Crystal Geyser metaG 2015-25 | ecosystem: Environmental > Aquatic > Deep subsurface > Groundwater | place: USA...
ACGAAGATTTTTTAGAGTGGCATTCCTTGCAACCCCGGGCGCCGATGACATCCGGTCCTGACATCACATTATGGCTGAGAGAGAAGTCAAGGACTTCAGCCTGCTCGTGTTTGATCTTTTCTACCTCTCCTTTTTTATCCAACTGATAAAGAAACCCGCCTTTCATCAAGACGGGATGGGAGGCTACGGGATTTCCAAATTTATCCTTCCCCTTTAGTGCCTTTAAAAAGGCTTTGATTTCATCAAGAGAATTCACTTCAGGAATTCCATCTCCGTTGTCATCTTTGAGAGGGGGTTTTTTCAATTCCTGTATCTTCCAAAGGGGGATCGGTTTCACCACATTGGTCTTTGGATACAAGTCTCCCCAGTAAATGACCGCTAATGACTTGGCAGGAACAATTCTACCCTTCCATTTTGTTATGGCAGGATACCAGATATTCGGGTCTACACCAGGAACAGACCTTTTGGGATCCATCGGATCATTGGAAAGAAATTTTGAGGTGTCATAGATAAAGGTCCATCCAGTTGAGGCATATTCATAAACCAAGTCTGCCGGGGTGGTCTGAAAGGGAATATGACAGGTCTGACAGGCGATCAGTTTCAAATGGCGTGGGGAGAAAGGATGTTTGTATCGGGGCGCTTTCTTATCCTTGCCTCTATAATGGCAGTCTTCACAGGAATACATGCTGTTGTTCAAGTCATTTCGTACTGTCTCCTGAATGGTATTCCCTTTAGCAAAATTATGCTCCTTATCGCTCGGATGGCAGGAAAGGCAGTGTAGACCCCTATCGTTATGGATATCCGTTTCTGGACTCCACTGACGACCTTTCCTTTTTCCATCAGCCATGGCATGGCAGGACCAACAATTCTCGTCAGGAGGTCTTCTCACAATCTGAAGGTGGAGATTTTCGAAATCGGCCGCCTCTTTTTTAGTATAATTCGCCGTCACCTCATCCACTTTTGAATTTCCAGATTCATCCTGAGAAAGTTTGATATTCGCCCATCCAGCTCCGACTGTAGGCCCATACTTAAAGAATCTTCCTCTCAGGGTCGCGCCCCGATCTTTCCATTGATACTCCTTTAAGTGGCAGATGAGGCAGTCGGCCTCGCTCACACCACTTTGGTCCCAGGGAGCTCCATAATTGGCATTCCCTTGACTAAAAGGGGTATAGTCACCATCCAACAAAGGACTTTCTTCTGAATCTTCATAACCAAACTTCTTGTTCTCTTCGTTATAGTAGAGGTAACCTCTCCGATCATATTCACCCCATCCTCCTCCTGGGTGACAGGCTCCGCAATTCTGAACGAAAGAGAAAGATGATTTGTCAATTTCAGAGGGATGTTGATTAACTTTTTTAGCCAATTGGCTTGAATCCATAGAGGCTACCATATGCTTCCCATACATTCCTGAGGACAGACTCCATGGATATTGGGGATCGAATGTATCGCTGATGACAATTTTACCAGTTCCATCGGTCCGGCCTTGCTGGAAATGGTAACCATTAGTAATTTGGTTATAATCGTGGCAGCTCCCGCAGGTTTTTTTAGGGCTGTAAGGCATTTTACTCTCGAAGGTGAGTGGACTCCCATCGAATCCCCTAAGGATAATCTTTTTATGGAAAGAATCTTGAGAGAGGATTGAAGTTGGATAAAGCAGAGTGAAAAACAGAGTAACTGAAATAATGAAAAGAAATATTCCAAATTTTTTCAGAGCGGGTACCTCCATGGCAGATTTAAATTCTGAGAGAAACTGGAATATAGTATATTGATAAGAGGGGTTAGGAGCAAGAAATTATTTCTGTTTTTTAAAAAAAATTCTTGACAAAAATAAATTATTTTGTTATATATAATGAATTAAATTCATTATGATCCTTATTCCACTAATGTAACTCATTGATTTTCCAGTATTTTTCTGTACCCAGGAGGAAATATTCAATCAAAAAACAAGGATTTAGAGTCGGAGAGGTTCCCGAGCGGCCAAAGGGGACAGACTGTAAATCTGTTGGCGATGCCTTCGGAGGTTCGAATCCTCCCCTCTCCACCAGGCTTGCCAGCGGGCGATTGTCTGGACCATTCAACCCTTTATTAAATTCACATTGAATCATTCAAGCGCCGTAAGCATGGTTCATTGTCTCCCTCGGTCAGAGATGGCCGGTAGAGAATTTGATCTTTAAGGGAAAAGTTTTGACTTAAATAAGGCAGAGAGAAAATTCAGTGATCGGGTATCGTCCGTTGTTGTTAAGGATTTTTTCTTATTCAAATGCGGGAGTAGCTCAGTTGGCAGAGCATCAGCCTTCCAAGCTGAGGGTCGCGGGTTCGATCCCCGTTTCCCGCTCCATTGTGATAAAATTATATTGTTAATCTATCTTCTAATAATTCGGCCAGCCTGTCTTTTTAATTGACAGGTTTTTCTTTATTTTTAGCCCACGTAGCTCAGTCGGTGGAGCACTTCCTTGGTAAGGAAGAGGTCATCGGTTCAAATCCGATCGTGGGCTCCAAAGGAAAGGGTGGATTGGGCGATCTTTTCGAAAGATAAGGAGGGTTTGAGCCATGTCGAAGCCGAAGTTTGAGAGGACGAAGCCGCATGTGAACATTGGGACGATTGGTCATGTGGATCATGGGAAGACGACGTTGACTTCAGCGATTACGAGGGTATTGGCGACGAAGCATTTGGCCTCTTATATGGCGTTTGATCAGATTGACAAGGCGCCGGAGGAGAAGGAGCGTGGGTTAACGATTGCGATTGCGCATGTGGAGTATGAGACGGTGAAGCGTCATTATGCGCACATTGATTGTCCGGGGCATGCGGATTATATCAAGAATATGATTACGGGTGCGGCGCAGATGGATGGGACGATTTTGGTGGTGTCGGCGGCCGATGGGCCGATGCCTCAGACGCGGGAGCATGTGTTGTTGGCGAAGCAGGTGCGGGTGCCTTATATTGTGGTGTTTTTGAACAAGGTGGATATGGTGGAGGATCCGGAGTTATTGGATTTGGTGGAGTTGGAGGTCAGGGAGTTGCTTTCGGGGTATGATTTTCCTGGGGAGAGCACGCCGGTGATTCGGGGCAGTGCTTTAAAGGCTCTCGAGTGTGGGTGTGGGAAGCCGGAGTGTCAGTGGTGCAGTGGGATTTGGCAGTTGATGGATGCGGTGGACACGTTTATCCCGGAGCCTGTGAGGGAGATAGACAAGCCGTTTTTGCTGCCGGTGGAGGATGTCTTTACGATATCGGGGCGTGGGACGGTGGTGACGGGGCGAGCGGAGCGTGGGGTGATCAAGGTGGGTGATGAGGTGGAGGTCGTGGGGATCAGGCCTACGCTTAAGACTGTCTGTACTGGGGTGGAGATGTTTCGCAAGACCTTGGATCAGGGTCAGGCGGGGGATAACATTGGGGTGTTGTTGCGTGGGGTGAAGCGTGAGGAGGTGGAGCGGGGTCAGGTGGTGGCCAAGCCTGGGTCGATTACACCTCATCGGAAGTTTAAGGCGGAGGCGTATATCTTGACGAAGGAGGAAGGGGGTCGGCACACGCCGTTTTTTAATGGTTATCGGCCTCAGTTTTATTTTCGGACGACGGATGTGACGGGGGTGGCGGTATTGCCTGAGGGGGTGGAGATGGTGATGCCTGGGGACAATGTGGCGTTGACGGTGGAGCTCATTACGCCGATTGCGATGGAGAAGGAGTTGCGGTTTGCGATTCGGGAGGGAGGTCGTACCGTGGGCGCAGGCGTCATCAGTGATGTCCTCGAATAAGGTGGAGACAGCATACTTCCTGTTTAGGAGTATTCGATGAGGAATATTTTAACTTTGTCCTGTACAGAGTGTAAGCGGAGAAACTATTCTACGACTAAGAATAAACGAACCACTCCAGATAAGCTGGAGTTTAAAAAATATTGCCGATTCTGTCGTAAACATACCGTTCACAAAGAGACGAAATAGTTTAGTTAGAAGATTAAGGTTTGAGGAGCGCTTCGCTTGAGGTAAAAAAACCGAGATTCAATTTTTGCTAAAAGTTTTATTGCCTCTTCCCTCTGGCCTCAAACCTAATGCAATGATAGAGGCCAGTAGCTCTAACGGATAGAGCACCGGACTCCAAATCCGGGTGATGGGGGTTCAAATCCCTCCTGGCCTGCCATGTACCATATGAGGTACATGGCAAGCCATGAATCTTACATGGTTCATGGCTGCCGTGTTACTTCCGGAATGGAATAGATGGAATTTTCAATTAAAGAAAAATTTGAATCAGCAAAACAATTTTTGAGGGAAGTTAAAACCGAATTAAAAAAGGTAACCTGGCCCTCACGGAAAGATACCCTTTCTGGCACCCTTGTCGTTTTGGTAGCTGTTTTCATCATTGCCATCTTTTTAGGGCTTGTTGATTCTGGATTGTCAAATCTCATCAAAGAATTATTGAAGAGGGCAGCGAGTTAAAGGGGGGGGGATTGATTTCCTTCCCCATTCAAATGGTAAACATTATGGCGCAACAGTGGTATGTGGTCCACACCTATTCGGGTTTCGAAAACAGGGCCAAACAGAATTTAGAAGAGCGAATTAAAAATCTCGGGAAGGGAGATTTTTTTTCAAACATTTTAATCCCCACAGAGACCGTGGTGGAGTTGGTGAAGGGAAAGAGAAAGACCTCCCAGAGAAAGATCTTCCCTGGATATATATTGGTGAAAATGGAATTGAACGAGGAGACGTGGCATATCGTCAAGGACACCCCAAAGATCACTGGTTTTGCCGGCGATGGTACAAAACCGATCCCCATTTCAGGGGGAGAGGTTGAGGAAATTCTGTCTCAAATGAAGGAAGGTGTTTCGAAGGCGAAACCAAAAGTTTCTTTCGGCGTCGGAGATAGCGTTCGAGTGATTGACGGTCCTTTTGTCAACTTTATTGGGACCATTGAAGAGGTCAAACCTGAAAAAAGGAAATTGAAGGTTTTAGTCTCTATCTTTGGAAGAGCGACTCCAGTAGAACTGGATTTTATCCAAGTAGAAAAGAATTAATGGTCCTCATTTGAGGAGTGGACAATGGCAAAAAAAGTTGCGGCAATGGTAAAGCTTCAAATTCAGGCAGGACAAGCCAATCCTTCCCCTCCGGTCGGGCCGGCTCTAGGACAACATGGGGTCAACATCATGGAGTTTTGCAAAGCCTTTAACGCTCGAACCCAGGGACAGGAAGGAATGGTCATCCCAGTGGTGATCACCATCTATTCAGATCGATCCTTCAGCTTTGTAACCAAAACTCCGCCGGCCTCAATCCTTTTAAAGAAGGCGGCCAAAATTGTGAAAGGGTCTGGGGAACCCAATCGCAACAAAGTGGGCAAGGTGACCAGAGACGAGATTCGAGAGATCGCACAGATCAAGTTTAAGGATCTCAACGCAGTGGACATGGAGGGTGCGATCCGTACAATCGAGGGGACAGCTCGAAGCATGGGTCTGGAGATTGTATAAGAGAGGATTATGGCAACGAGAGGGAAAAAATATTTAGAGGCAAAAGGCAAGGTTGATCGAGGCAAACGGCACGAACTGGAGGAGGGGGTTAAACTCCTTTTGGAGGCAGCTTGCGCAAAATTTGATGAGGGAGTGGACCTCGCTATTCGTCTTGGGGTAGATCCTAAGAAAGCAGACCAAATGGTCCGAGGAACCGTTGTCCTTCCTCATGGAACTGGCAAGAAGGTCCGGGTATTAGTCTTTGCAAAAGGTCAGAAAGAAAAAGAGGCATTCGATGCGGGGGCCGATTTCGTGGGAGGAGAAGACTTCATTGAGAAAATTTCAAAAGGGTGGCTGGAATTTGACAAGGCGATTGCCACACCGGACATGATGGGTTTGGTCAGTAAATTGGGGAAGATTTTAGGGCCTCGTGGATTGATGCCTAACCCCAAAGTGGGAACCGTCACCTTCGATTTGGAAAGGGCCGTCAAAGAGATCAAAGCCGGCAAGGTGGAGTTTAAAGTAGAGAAGGCCGGGGTCGTCCATGTCCCTGTAGGAAAGGTTTCTTTTGGGTTTAGCCGATTATCAGAAAATATCAAGACGCTTCTGGAAGTGATCCTGCGGGCAAAGCCACCCACCAGCAAAGGGATCTATTTGCGGAGCATTGCCTTATCCACCACCATGGGACCTGGAATTAAAATCGATCCACTTGATGTTAGAAATGTTTTGAAGTCCTAAGAAAGACGACGGACTTCATTGGAGGAGGTAAAGATCATTGAATAGGAAAGAGAAAGCGCAGGTCATATCAGATCTTGGTGGAAAGGTGAAGGGGGTTCAGGCTGTTGTCCTGACCAATTACCGGGGTCTCAATGTTGAAAAGATGAATCATCTGAGACAACGATTGAGAGAGGAGAAGATCTCCTATCACGTGGTCAAAAATACCTTGATGAAACTGGCTTCCAGAGGGACGGATTTGGAGAAATTGGGCAACTATTTTGAAGGACCCACGGCCATGGCTATCTCTTACGGAGATCCAGTCCTTCTGGCAAAGATTCTATCGGAATTCATCAAAACACAGCCTTCCCTTGAGATCAAGGTCGGTTTAATTCAGGGAAAGGTGGCCTCTCCTGAAGAGGTCAAAGCCCTGGCAACGATGCCTTCTCGCGAGGTGCTTTTGGGTCAGGTCCTGGGAGGAATCCAGGGGACGGCAAATCAACTAGGAGCGGTGATCTACAATGCGATCCAGCAAGCGCTCGGAATCATTCAGGCCCGTGTTGATCAACTAAGCCAGCAAACCCCTGAAGAAACAAATACCGCACCATGACTTTCACCCTCATCTTCCTCCTTCGTGAAGAGTGAGGATAGGGGAAAGATAGAAATAAAGAGAAATAAAGATAGGAGGATTTTTCAAATGTCAGATATCCAAAAAATTGTCGAAGAGGTCAGTGGGTTAACTTTGTTGGAAGCGCGTGATTTGGTGAAGGCCCTGGAGGAAAAATTGGGAATCAAGGCCACCGCACCGATGGCGGTGGCGATGCCGGTTGCTGGGGCTGCAGCGGGAGCGGAAGCCGCCCCGGCTGAAGAAAAGACAGAATTTGATGTCATCCTGACGAGTTTTGGTGACAAGAAGATCCAAGTGATTAAGGTGGTCAGGGCACTGACCGGATTGGGTTTGAAGGAAGCCAAAGACCTTGTCGAAGGTGTCCCCAAGCCAGTTAAAGAAGGAGTTTCGAAAGAAGAAGCCGCAACGATGAAGAAGAAGCTTGAAGAGGTTGGGGGAACTGTCGAAGTCAAGTAGGGAAACATTCAGAAGTGTTGAGGGACACTGTTGTCTCTTCCCAGAAGGACAAAGCGAATGTTAAGTGGTAGTCCAAAAGGGAGGAGACTTTCTATTTAAGGGAGATTTCTGGAAAAGTCCAGAAATCTCTGAAGAGAGCATGCCGTAGTTTTTGAGAGCTCTCTTAAGGGAGAGGAGTGATTATGGCCAGTATTGTCCCTGTCTATCGAAGGTATCGTAAGAACTTTTCAAAAATTAAAGAAGTGCTAGAGATCTCCAATCTGATCGAGATTCAGAAGAGATCCTACGAGCAGTTTCTACAGGCCAATGTGGATGCGGACAAACGGGAACCCATTGGATTTCAAGCGGTCTTTAGAACCGTCTTCCCGATCAAAGATTTTTACGAAACCGCTTCTCTTGAATTCGTCAATTACCGTCTCACCGAGCCGAAATATGATGTGGAAGAATGCCTGTTAAGAGGAATGACCTATGCGGCCCCCATTAAGGTGACTGTTCGTTTAGTGGTCTGGGATGTGAACGAAGAGACCAAGGCCAAGAGCATCAAAGCCGTAAAAGAACAAGAAGTCTATTTTGGTGAAATTCCTCTCATGACCGAAAATGGAACGTTTATCGTGAACGGGACCGAACGGGTGATCGTCAGTCAACTTCATCGTTCCCCAGGAGTCTTTTTTGATCAGGACCAAATCAAACCCCATAGCGGCGGGAAGGTCTTCTATTATGCACGCATCATTCCCTACCGTGGATCTTGGATTGACTTCGAATTTGATCAGAAAGATCTTCTCCACGTTCGGATCGACCGACGTCGAAAGATTCCTGTCACCGTCCTCCTTCGGGCTCTCAAATACACCGGAGAAGAACTTTTGGATTATTTCTATCATAAGGAAAAGGTTCTCATCCGGAGAGGAAAATTCCAAAAAGAGATTTCGAGAGATGTGTTGGTGGGACAGAAGGCGACCTCCGATATCCTAGACCCGGAAACCCATAAGATGATTCTTAAAAAACATCGTCGAATTACCGAAGACTCTTTCAAAAAATTGGAGTTGGCCAAGGTCAATACCATTTCGGTGGAGGCCCAGGATCTGATCGGACGATACTTGGCGAAGGATGTGGTCGACCCTGAAACGGGAGAAGTCATTGCCGAATGTAATGACGAGGTCACAGAAAAACTTCTGAATGAGATGAAAGAGAGAAAGGTCGAGGCCTTCGAAATCCTGTTCATCGATAACATCAATGTAAGTTCTTCATTGAGGGATACATTGGTGGTGGACAAGATCGGATTGACCCAAGAGGAAAGGGAGAAATTACCCGTTCTCGAACCTGGCAAATCCCTCCGTGAGAAGGAATTCGAAAGGGCACTGATTGACATTTATAAAAGGCTTCGTCCTGGAGATCCTCCTACCATTGAGACAGCCGTCGGACTCTTCTACAATCTTTTCTTTAATCCCGAACGCTACGACCTTTCCAAAGTGGGAAGGATGAAGTTGAACCATAAAATCGGTTTGAAGGGAAATCCTCCCAAAGTGTTGGTCTTTACCGAGAGGTGGAAGAAAGAGGCATTGGCGGCTGGCGCGGCCGTTGCGGGGGGGAGAGATCTGGTGGATCGAATCTTGGGGGGATGGCTCGATTTTGACGAAGCGATTGCTGCTCCGGAAATGACCGAAGAGATTCAACGCGTCGCTAAGATCCTTCATCCTATTGGACTCATGCCTTCCTTGAAGGATGGGAGCATCACAGATGATGTTCAAGGAAAGGTTCGAAAGATTCTGGAAGATGAGAAGACCACCCTGAGAAGGAGGGATATCCTCGAGGTCGTCAAGTACTTAATTAAATTGAAGGATGGTCAGGGTGCTGTCGACGATATTGACCACTTGGGAAACCGTCGGGTCAGGACCGTCGGAGAGCTCTTGGAAAATCAATATCACATCGGGCTGGTGAGGATTGAAAGGGCGATCAAGGAGCGAATGAGCCTTCAAGATGTAGAAACCTTGATGCCCCATGATCTCATCAACTCAAAACCCCTCTCGGCCGTGATCAAAGAGTTTTTCGGTTCTAGTCAGCTTTCCCAATTTATGGATCAGACAAATCCTCTCTCAGAGATCACTCACAAGCGTCGGCTCTCTGCCTTGGGTCCTGGAGGGCTCACCCGAGAGAGGGCAGGATTTGAGGTGAGGGACGTCCACCCCACCCATTATGGCCGAATCTGTCCAATCGAAACTCCGGAGGGTCCGAACATTGGCTTGATCACCTCACTCAGCACCTTTGCCCGCGTCAATGACTATGGATTTATTGAGACTCCTTATCGGGAAGTGATTAATGGAAAAGTGACCAACCATATTCGATACCTTTTCGCTCTGGATGAAGAGGAAGAGATTGACGGGCAGAAACCCGCCATCGCCCAAGCCAATGCTCCCTTGGATAGAGAAGGGAGATTTATCGCTCCACTCATCTCTGCCCGAAGAGGGGGCGAATTTATGATGGTGAAACCCGATGAAATTCGGTATATGGATGTTTCTCCAAAACAGTTGGTGAGTGTGGCCACCTCCCTTGTACCTTTTTTGGAGAACGACGATGCCAACCGAGCCCTCATGGGATCGAATATGCAACGCCAAGCCGTTCCGCTTCTCAGAACGGATGCCCCGCTGGTTGGGACGGGAATGGAAGCCATTGTGGCGAGAGATTCTGGAGTGACGGTGGTTGCTAAAAGGGATGGTAGGGTGGAAGATGTGGATGCTTCACGAATCGTCATCCGGGCCGATGAGGATGGTCAGAAAGAGGACGATCCTGGCGTCGACATTTATACTTTAATCAAATACAAACGATCCAATCAGAATACCTGCATCAATCAAAGGCCTATTGTCCGTATTGGGGAGCGAGTCAAAAAGGGTGAGGTGATTGCAGATGGGCCAGCGACTGATATGGGAGAGTTGGCATTAGGAAAGAATGTCCTGGTCGGCTTCATGCCCTGGGGAGGATATAATTTTGAGGATTCCATCCTCATCAGCGAGAAGTTATTGAAGGAGGATACCTACACCTCTATCCATATCGAAGAATTGGAGTGTGTGGCTCGGGACACCAAATTGGGAAAAGAGGAGATCACCTGTGATATCCCCAACGCAGGGGAGGAGGCGTTGAAGGATCTGGATGAAAGCGGGATCATCCGGATCGGAGCCGAAGTGAGACCCGGTGACATTCTCGTCGGAAAAGTGACCCCCAAGGGAGAGACCCAACTCTCTCCAGAGGAGAAACTCCTTCGAGCCATCTTTGGTGAAAAAGCAGGAGATGTTCGGGATACCTCATTGAGAGTCCCTCACGGGATTGAAGGAATCCTCATCGATGCAAAAGTTTTCTCCCGGAAAGGGCAGGAGAGGGACGAGAGGATGAAGGCGATCGAGGACCAGGAGAAGGCGAGGTTGTTAAAGAATCAAGCGGATGAGATTCGAATCATCCAGAACAGTACGCGGAGAAAGATCGGAAAACATCTGATCGGCAAACGAACCGCCCATAAGATTGCGGATGAAAAGAAAAACCGTGTCTATTTGGAGACCAAAGAGCGGATCAAGGAGGAACATCTCTTTGCCATTCCCTTCGATCGACTCAAGGAGATTGATGTCATGGAGGGGAAGAGAGTTCTTTCTGACGTTCATCGTTTTCTCGATCATGCAGAGCTCCAGATCAATGTGGTCAAGGGAGTTTTTGGAGATAAATTGGCAAGACTGAAGAGGGGAGACGAACTGGCTCCGGGTATCATCAAGACCGTCAAGGTCTACATCGCCATGAAACGGAAGCTTTCTGTCGGGGATAAAATGTCTGGACGTCATGGGAACAAAGGGATCATTTCCCGAATTCTCCCTGAGGAGGACATGCCGTACTTAGAGGATGGGACACCGGTCGAAATCATCCTCAATCCATTAGGAGTCCCGTCACGAATGAATGTGGGTCAAATCCTTGAGACCCACCTGGGATGGGCGGCCAAGGGTCTAGGGTGGAGGATTGAAGAGTATTTACAGAAGCATTTCAACCCCAAATTGCTTCGAAGAAGAATCAAAGAAATCTATTCCTCAAAAGAGGTGAATGAATATCTCGAGCAAGCGACCGATGAAGAGATTATTGAGTTGGCTCGCAAGCTGGGTCAAGGGATTTTCGTTTCGGTCCCTGTGTTTGATGGAGCTTCGGAAGAAGAGATTAAAGACCTTTTAAAGAAGGCTGGGCTTCCGACCAGTGGACAAACTATCCTTTATGACGGAAGGACTGGAGAACCCTTCCACTCGAAGGTGACCATAGGCTATATGTATCTCCTCAAATTGCACCATCTGGTAGACGACAAGATTCATGCTCGGTCCATCGGTCCTTATTCTTTGGTGACCCAACAACCATTGGGCGGCAAAGCTCAGTTCGGAGGACAACGGTTAGGAGAGATGGAGGTGTGGGCTTTGGAGGCCTATGGGGCAGCCCACTCCTTACAGGAATTCTTAACCGTGAAATCAGACGATGTGGCGGGAAGGACTCGAGTCTATGAAGCGATCGTCAAAGGGG